>Ga0155612_155_pt1 | contig 18894 bp, 19 predicted proteins | sample RifCSPhighO2_12_FD_107269 | JGI IMG/M metagenome (GOLD analysis project Ga0155612, IMG submission 107269) | Coxiella sp. RIFCSPHIGHO2_12_FULL_44_14 | reverse complement strand
GCAAGATGGGCTTTTCAAGTCAGAAGCCTGAGCGACAGGCCAAGGAACGCGATGAAGAAGCGGTTCAACTATGGCGCAAGAAGACCTGGCCGAAGATTAAAAAAAGCCTATGAAGAAGGACTTGTAATCGTGTTTACCAATGAGTCCGGCATTTCCGAAAGATCCACCCGGATTCGCACGTGTGCCCCGGTTGGAGAAACGCCGGTTCTCCAGTTCCACTTCAACTGGAAGCACGTTTCGATCATAGCCGGTTTATCTCGGATGAGTTGCTACTTTCGAATGCACGACGGGTCGATCAAGAGTCCGCAGATCGTAGAGTTCCTGAAAGCGTTGGCGAAACAAATTGGTCGGCCGATCCAGATTGTGTGGGACGGCCTGCGGGCACACCGAAGCCGGTTGGTGAGAGACAATCTGGACTCAACGAATGGGCGGATAAAGGTTGCATTTCTTCCACCCTATGCACCGGATACAAACCCAGTTGAATACTTTTTGGCGTGGTTGAAGCGCCATGCACTTGCGAACTTCTGTCCGGAATCATTGGTTAAACTGAAGGTAACGGCCAGGAACAAGATGAAGTCAGGTCAACGAAGAAAGTCGATTATTGTTGCGTGCTGGAAGCAGGCTGAATTGTGGTGACCTGTAATAGGTAATTATACATAGCAACTAACGTGTACAGTTTCTGAAATATAGTCGTTGTCGCCAAGGCGATTAATCATTACTGCTTGCAGATAGCGTTTTTATTATTGGCATCGACTTCGACGGAACAAACCGGCATGCAAATTAGTAATCCAATTGCCTGCGGCCGCTGCAGCGATAGCAACAAAAAACTGAAGCGAAGCACTTGAAAAGCTGGAAGCTAGAGCATTAATTTATACGAATGCAAGTCGACAATTGATATTCTGATTGATGTTGCATCGTTTTTATCTTTTCCATTGTGGCGAGTACTGTAATTGAAATGCTTTGTGCGTATATTGCAGAACTCTGGTTGCAGTCCTTTCCAAATTAATTGATTGATCTGAGAAATAGAAATGAAAATCCAAGGTAATATTTATGGTGTTGGGTTAGGTCCCGGTGCTTCCGATTTAATGAGCGTGAGATCAGATAAGCTAGTCCGTAATGCGAAGTATATTGCTTATTTTCGTAAAAGACGTAAGGACGGGCATGCAAGAACCATAGTTGAAGGAATATTGCGGGACGATGTGGTTGAGATACCAATGGTTTATCCGGTAACAACTGAGATCGCTTTTTCTGATCCAAAATACAATGAGCTTCTATCGGATTTCTACATTAAATGCACAGATCATCTGTATGAATTGGTGAACTCTGGCGAAGACGTTGTGGTGCTTTGTGAGGGCGATCCCTTTTTTTATGGCTCATTCATGCATCTATACACAAGGCTTATGGATAAAGTTCACGTGTCTGTAGTGCCTGGAATCACCGGAATGTCAGGTGCATGGACAGCGTCAGGAGTGCCAATAACCTGGGGTGACGATATTCTAACAGTGTTAATGGCTACTTTGTCACAGGAGATCCTCGAGAGACATATCTCTCAAACTGATGCCCTCGTGATTATGAAAATTGGAAGAAATTTGGAAAAGGTTAGAGTCGCATTAGAGGCAGCTGGAAAACTTGATAATGCGTGGTTAGTTAAATATGCCTCCATGGAAAATCAACAACTAATTCCAGTGCGAGATGTTGGAGCTGAAGTTCCGTACTTCTCAATTGTATTAGTACATGGTAATGGGAGAAGACCTTGACAGCTTGGTTGAAAATCGTTGGCCTTGGGCCGGGCAATGAAGCAATGATCACCAGCGAAGTGCATGCCGCATTAGCAGATGCAACCGACGCATTGGGATATTTCCCTTATGTAAATCGAATTTCTGAACGTCCTGGTCTAACTCTTCACGCATCTGATAATCGTGAAGAGCTTAGTCGGGCTAAGCAGGCACTTGAATTGGTAGAAGCCGGAAAGAAAGTAGTAATGCTTTCTTCAGGAGATCCAGGCGTTTTCGCCATGGCTTCTGCTGTATTTGAAGTGGTAGATACAGGCAAACCATCCTGGCGAGAGTTAGAAATTAAAGTATTGCCAGGCATTACTGCTATGTTAGCCGTAAGTGCCAGTGTAGGTGCACCTCTAGGTCACGATTTTTGTTGCATTAATCTTTCAGATAATCTTAAGCCTTGGTCTTTAATTGAAAATAGAGTAAGAGCGGCAGCCAGCGTTGATCTTGCAATGGCTTTTTATAATCCCAGATCTAAATCTAGACCTGCAGGTTTTGGAAAAATTCTTAACTTATTGTCTGAGGCTTGTGAAAGAGAAAGAGTTCTTATATTTGCAAAAGATGTTACAACCCCCAAAGAATCTATCTTAATAACTACCCTAGGGGAAGCAACTGAAGAAATGGCCGATATGAGGACGTTGGTAATTATTGGGTCTAGTAAAACCCGAATTATAGATAGATCCGGCAACTCCTTTGTCTATACGCCAAGATGTGCCTAATGATTCAACCATTGCAAAACCGCTTCCGAATTAAAAGCAACATCAATCGTTGGAACATTGGGACGTTCAATCATGATTACGGGCAATCCAAGTTTTCTTGCTGCGATGATTTTGGCTTCCGAAGCTTCTCCACCAGAATTTTTACTTATAATAGTGTCAATCTCGTGCGTCAGCAAAAGATCAATCTCTTGCTCCACAGTGAACGGACCTTTATCGACAATTGCCTCATAATTTTCAAAGGGCAATGCTTCGGTGGGTTTATCGATCAAGCGCAAAAGAAAAAAATGCTGATTTTGGCTTTTGAACGAGTCAAGATGCATTCGTCCTATAGCGAGGAAAATACGACGGGGAGCAACGGCGAGAGCGTCGACCGCGGCACTGATACTATCAACCAATTGCCAGCCATCTTCTGCGCTCGCTACCCAGGGCGGGCGGCTAAAAGACAAAAGCTTGGTACTACTTTTAGTTGCAGCAGTGTAGGCATTAAAGGAGATATTTTGAGCGAAGGGGTGAGTGCAATCTATAATGTGCGAAATCTTGTTATCACTAATATATTGGATCAGCCCTTCCACGCCTCCAAAGCCTCCCACTCGAACCTCAAGAGGTTGTTCTTTGAGGTTTTTGACTCGACCAGCGTAACTGTAAATAGCAGAGATCTTTTTATCGGCGACCAGCCGAGCGATTTTGTTTGCTTCTGTTGTTCCGCCCAAAATAAGGACTTTTGTCATGCCTTGCATTGAAAAATTTCCTTGGTTGACAATTCTTGGTTGGGGCGAGGATGGCATAGATGGTCTATCAAAAACAAGTTTAGCCTTATTGCAGAATGCGGAAATAGTTTTTGGCGCGAAACGGCATATTGATTTACTTCCAGAATTAGATGCAAGAATCATTGAGTGGCCGGTACCATTTTCTGATGGGATTGATCTTTTGCTAAGCGAAAGAAGCAAGAAAGTAGTTATGTTGGCTTCCGGCGATCCATTTTGGTTTGGAGCAGGCACGGTAATATCGAAACGATTAGAAAGCTCCGAGTGGCAGGCAATTCCTGCACCTTCAACCTTCAATTTAGCCGCTTCCCTGATGGGTTGGGGTCTAGAGCGGGTGAAGTGTCTCGGTTTGCACGCGCAGAGCCTCCTACGAATTCGACGCTATTTGCAACCTGGGAATAAAATACTTGTATTGCTGCGAGATGGAAATTCGGTATCCGAGTTGCAAAAATTGCTTATACGTTTCGAGTTTGATGAATCAAAACTCACTATATTGGAATCACTTCGTGGTGCAACGGAAAATATCCGATCACTGCTGGCTAAAGAAACATTACCGCATGACATTTCTCAACCGGTTGTTGCCGCCATTGAAGTATTTGGTAAAGGCGAGTGCTTGCCTTTAACTCCAGGAATACCTGATACATTTTTTTTTAACGACGGGCAGATCACCAAGTGCAATGTCCGTGCTGTGACGTTGTCTGCCCTTGCCCCAAGACCCGGAGAGATGTTGTGGGATATTGGCGCAGGCTCTGGATCAATTTCTATTGAATGGTTACTACGTGATGAACGCAATAACGCAATAGCGTTCGAACAAAATCCTGAACGGGTGCAACGAATAAAGCATAACGCGATGGAATTAGGCGTAGATTGGTTGCAAGTAGTTGAGGGAGATGTTCTAGAGCAGCTATACCATCATCCAAAACCTGATGTGGTATTTATTGGTGGTGGTCTTTCCTTAAAACTATTGAATCAACTCCGTAAAATATTGCGTCCTGGAACTCGAATTGTTGCCAATGCTGTGACGTTGGAATCTGAAACGATACTAACTGAATACAGTAAGAATTTTGGTGGGGAATTGCTGCGCATAGAAATCAGTGTCCCGAAAGCAATTGGTAGTATGAGAGCTTGGGATGTAGCGTATCCAATTGTTCAGTGGAGAGGTGTTTGTTGATAGTAGCTGGGTTCGGATTTCGGAGTTCCGCTTCAATCGATTCTCTGCGGGATGTTTTCGAAAAGGTAATTGCAGAACTAAATTTCGCTAAACTTAAGGCCTTTTCGGTGCCTAAAGGAAAAGAATGTATTGTGCGACGTTTGGCGGCTATTTATAACGTTTCGCTGATTAGTGTGGATATTGAAAAGCAGCACAACGTAGTAACTGTAACTCAATCCTACTACAGTTTCCGAGAAAAGGGCGTTGGTAGTGTGGCTGAATATGTAGCACTAGCCGCTATTGGAAGCGATGCAGAATTATTGCTGAAAAGAAAAGTATCGGCAGACCGCTTGGCAACTTGCGCTGTGGCTTATAGAAGATGCTAGAGGAATAATCATGACCGTTCATTTTATTGGTGCAGGCCCAGGTGCCCCAGATCTAATAACCTTACGGGGAAGAGACATAATCGCTTCTTCTCCGGTGTGCTTGTTTGCTGGTTCTCTTGTACCAAAAGAAATATTACAACATTGCCCGGTCGGCGCGGAAATTGTAAATACAGCGCCTATGTCTCTCGACGATATTATCGACAAGATTCGTGCCGTGCACGAGCAAGGACTAGACATCGCGCGGATTCATTCCGGCGATCTTTCTGTCTGGTCAGCAATGGGAGAGCAATTACGTAGGTTAAGACAAGAGAATATTCCCTATAGTATAACTCCCGGTGTACCTTCATTTGCAGCAGCAGCCGCAGCTCTCGGAAATGAGTTAACCCTTCCAGGGGTAGCTCAATCCGTAGTTCTCACGCGAACGCAGGGACGCGCAACTCCTATGGGTAGCAAAGAAACCTTAGCCAACTTTGCAAAAACTGGCGCTACATTGGCAATCCACCTGTCCATTCACAATGTCGCAAATGTTGTAGCAGAACTAATTCCGCATTATGGCGAGGAATGTCCTGTTGCCGTTGTTTGGAAAGCGAGTTGGCCTGATGAAGAAATAGTTCGCACCACTTTGCGCAACTTAGAATCGCGATTGGGTAATCATATTAGTCGCACAGCCATCATTATGGTTGGTCATGCACTGGGCACCGATGTGTTTAACGAGAGTTGTCTTTACGCTGCGGATTATGATCGACGTTATCGGCCACAATCGTCTGATTCTATATTTCATGATCTAGCAGATTAATGACGGAGTAGGTAAATGTATAAGATGTCACTAATAGGTATAGGTTCTGGAAATTTGTCGCATCTTACAGATGGGGCGAAAGCAGCAATCGCTCGTTCTGAGCTTATTCTAATTCCACGAAAGGGATCAGAAAAAGAAGACCTTGCGGAAATTCGCCGCGAAATTTGTAGCAAGTTGGGATATGCGCAAATTGTAGAGTTTGACGTACCGACACGAAATTGTTCGGACAATTATTTGGCGGATGTAGATGACTGGCACGATGAAATTGCTGCTTGTTGGAGATCCAATTTAAGTGAACATTTACCGGAGGGAGGTAATGTTTCTCTATTAATCTGGGGAGATCCGTCTTTGTATGATAGCAGTATCCGCATAGCCAATCGATTGAAAAAGGTCGATCCTGCCATTTCATTTCATGTCATACCCGGGATTACCAGCTTGCAAGCCCTGACTGCAGCATTTGGTATAACACTCAATGAGCTGGCTGAGCCGGTTTTAATTACTACTGGGAGAATGCTAAGAAAAGGTGGTTGGCCTAGCAATGTACATACAGTAGCGGTGATGCTGGATAGTGGCGGTGCTTTTGATGAAATAGATCCAGAAAACAAATCAATCTGGTGGGGTGCCTATGTTGGCATGGATAAAGAAACACTAATGTCTGGTGAACTCAAAGACGTTTCTAAAATGATTATTAAGCGGCGTGCAGAACTTCGAGAGAAACATGGTTGGATAATGGATGTATATCTAATCCGGAGTTCGTGTAGTAACTATACGTAATCTTTTTAATTGCTAGATTACGGTAGGCTGATCCGATCACTTATCGATTCAGAATATTAAGGTTTGCCAAGGATGAGCAATTTACCATTTCACGTTAAAGGCTGGTGTCCAGGTGCAAAGCGACCGATGGAATCTGGTGATGGTTTTGTACTTAGGATAAAACCAAAAATGGGCGTTCTTAACAGAGAACAAGCGCGAACTATAGGTAATATTGCAAGGGATTATGGCGTTGCGCAAATTGATATCACCAATAAAGCTAATGTTCAAATTCGCGGCGTTCGGGAAAATGATATTGCAAAGGTTAGCCAATTACTTGCAGACAAATACCTTTTAGATGAATCGACAGTACTGGAGAGTCGTAGAAATATTGTCGTCAATCCGATGTTGTTGTTATCGGGGCTTAGGTCAAAGGCGGATTTAATTTACACTCAGCTTGTTAATGCCCTGGACGATTATGATCATTTAATAACAACTCCAGCGAAATTCTCATATCTTATTGACGACTATGAGAATCCCCTTTTAGAAAAAGTGGGTGCGGATATAAGGTTCGAAATCTTCCCACAATCTGAAAATACCAAAGTTTGGTTGTCGTTTTCCGGTAATAGAATTACTGCAACAAGGGTTAAATGTCTTGATCTTGATGGAGCTGTTGCCTTAGCTATTGCAGCGTCAACTGGGTTCTTTGACAGCGGATTAGAAAGACACCAATTTAAGGATTGGATGATCGAGTATATAGATAACGCCCATTTATGGCTTGCCGCGAAAGCGCAACAAGTAAACGAAAAAAACGTTAGCTGCGTCAACATCTCTCGTAATTTAAATGAGCACTATAAATTATTGGCTCACACAAATAAGTTTACTTATGTCAGTCGAAGGTTTGGCGAGTTTAGTGCTACTCAATGGCAGGAAGTTGTAGATACGATGGCTCGAGTTGAGCTTGATGAATTGATTGTAACTCCGCATAGACTACTTATCCTTCCCAGGTCTTTAGATAAATCGACTATTGATAATTTTCAGAAACAGAACGCCTCCTCAACGATGGATCTAAATATATATGCCTGTCCAGGAAAGCCTTCTTGTCAATCTGCACACGGGACGACACGCGTTTTATTCGATTATATAGAGGTTGAGTGTGGTGCACTAATGGATGGAACTGTGAATGTACATATATCCGGTTGTCAGAAAGGCTGTGCTCATCCCGGTCGCTCCGAGCTAACAATCTTAGTGGAACCGGAAGGCTTTCGTTTGGGATTTGGTAAATCCGCACGTGGAGTAAATTCCGAGCTATTAAGTAAAAGTGAGTTAACTTTAGCCCTCAATAAATTGAGAGATCAATACACTCATAATCAATTATTGTACAAAGATGCCGCTGAGTTTATGGATGCACTCGTTCCACAGGAAAAGAATGTACCTGCCTAATCAGCTGAGGAGAAAAACACGTGGGAACATTAGAAAACAATTTATATTCGGATGAATTGGTCAATCCTGCATTCAGGGGAGGTGATTTTCCAGAGTTTAAACCGGGATCGGTTTGGATTTCAGGAGCGGGTCCTGGTGATAAAGGACTTTTAACACTCCTCACTTGTCACGCATTAAAATATTGCGATGTGATCTTGTATGATGCGCTAGTAAACACAGACATTCTTGAGCTTGCTCCTAGCACAGCAACACGGGAATTCGTTGGGAAGCGCAAGGGATATACTCCAGTTTCACAAATCGAAATCTGTCAAAAGTTAGTAGACTATGCGAAGCAAGGACTAAGAGTACTGCGCTTAAAAGGTGGAGATCCATTCATGTTTGGTCGTGGTGCAGAAGAATGTTTGTTCCTAGTTGAGCATTCGGTGCCATTTCGCGTAGTTCCATCTGTAACCTCTGGCATTGGTGGTTTAGCTTACGCTGGTATCCCTGTTACTCATAGAGGCATAAATAAAAGTGTAATCTTTTTAACTGGCCATGATTCAACTGGTGATTTGCCTAAGGATATGGATTGGGACGCAATAAGCCGCGCATCACCAGTGTTGGTATTATTTATGGCAATTAGAAAAATCCATAAAATTGCTAGCCTGTTAATTGAAAACAATAGAAACGGGAATGAGCCAGTAGCGATCGTTTATAATGCATCAATGCCGGATCAACAAGTCTGTGTAACGACTCTAGCCGAGCTCTGTAATGAAGAAAAAAATCAACAATACAAAACCCCTTCGTTAGTTGTAATTGGAGAAGTGGTTGAGCTTACAGGTTCAATTAGTTGGTTCGATAAGTGCGAAACATCAGTATAACTTTATCATTTTTGAATAAATTATATTTGAACCACCTATTCTGAGATTAAAAAATGTCAAATACTGATGTGCCGAACGCATATATTAAAGATGGAAATGCAATATACGAAAAGTCATTTTCCATTATCAGATCGGAAGCGAATCTAACACGATTTACTAAGGACGAGGAACGCGTCGTCGTTAGAATGATTCATGGCTGTGGCATGGTTGACCTTGCAGACTTGATACGAATGTCGCCTGATTTTACTAAAACTGCCAGAGCGGCCATTGAGGACAATTGTACCATTTTTTGTGATTCTAAAATGGTAGCAAGCGGTATAACTATGGCTCGAATGGAATATAAGAACGAAGTGGTATGCACACTTCAGGCTTCAGGCATTGCTGAGTTGGCAAAGCGACGGCGCACCACACGTTCAGCTGCGGCTTTAGATTTTTGGGGAAAGAAGCTTGAAGGGTCCATTGTGGCAATTGGAAATGCGCCGACAGCGTTATTTCGATTGATTGAGATCATAGGAGAAACCGGGATTAAGCCAGCAGCCATTATAGGTTTGCCTGTGGGCTTTGTTGGTGCTGCAGAGTCTAAAGATGCGTTAATAAAATTTAGCAAAATTCCGTATTTAACAGTTAAAGGGCGGCGAGGTGGGAGCGCAATGACTGCCTCCGCTATAAACGCCATCATTACTAGCAAAGAAATCGTATAGTCATTAATTAGCTATGGCAAATGAGCACTCAGATATTTTATCCTGTCCGGCATTAGTAATATCTGCACCTAGTTCGGGAAATGGCAAAACCTCAATTACTGCAGGCATAGCGCGTTATCATGCGAACCGCGGTAGGCGCGTAACCATATTTAAAATTGGTCCTGATTTCTTGGATCCTATGATTCACGAGAGGGCATCGGGCAATCCAGTTTATAACATTGATCTCTGGATGATGGGAGAAGCTGAAGCTCGTAGACAACTAGTTAAAGCCGCTGCCAAGTCCGACCTCATTTTGTTGGAAGGTGTAATGGGGGCCTTCGATGGTATTACTTCAAGTGCGGATTGCGCTAGATGTTTTGATATGCCTATCCTTTTCGTAATTGATGCATCAACAATGGCCGCCACCTTCGGAGCTATTGCCCACGGATTAAGGAGTTTTCAAAGCGACTTAAAAGTGTTGGGTGTGATAGGTAATAGAGTTGCATCTCCAAATCACGAAAAAATGATTACTGAATCACTTAAAGCAGAAGAAAGGTATTTAGGGACCATATTTCGTGATTTGAAGTATGCACTACCCAGCAGGCATTTAGGTTTAGTTCAAGCCAGTGAAGTTAGAGACCTAGAAGAGAAGCTTGATATATTGGCTGAAGCAGTAGGCAGAACTTTACTAGCAGAATTGCCCCCGCCTGTTAGCTTTAGAAATCCAGGGTCCAGAGAAGGGCAGCCTTTTCTTCTAGGTAAGCGCATTGGCATTGCGAAAGATGAAGCATTCTCCTTTATATATATCGCAAATACAGATGTACTTCTCGATCTGGGTGCAGAGCTCGTGTATTTTTCGCCCCTGCGCGACAGCCATGTTCCTGAAGTTGATGCTTTATGGTTTCCTGGTGGGTATCCAGAACTTCACGTAGAACAACTCTCAAACAATTCATCGATGCATGAATCGATCAGAGCATTCCATGCAAACGATAAGCCGATTTATGGTGAATGCGGCGGTATGTTATACCTAATGGATTCGATTACCGATTATGTTGGTAAAGAATCAAAAATGGTTGGCCTATTGGAAGGGAAGGCTATCATGCAGAAAAAACTGGTATCAGTTGGTATGCAGGAGATCATTTTCACTGAAGGTTCATTAAAAGGGCATTCATTTCACCATTCAAAACTGGAAACAACAGCTGAACCCACTACTCACACGATAGATCAGAGAAATAAGTCCACGGGTGAGGCGGTCTATAAAGTGGGAAAATTATTTCTTAGTTATTTTCACGGCTATTTTCCTTCTAATATGAGGGCGACAGCAAGCCTCTTCGCAGATATTGGGTAATATGTATCCGCAGAGCTTTCTTTTGCTGATTATGACAAACTGCATTCTTATGATTTCTACCGCATTTAGAAGATAACGATACGGGTAGTAGTTGTTCACTTAAATGACGCTTGAGACGACAGTCAATGTTGTGAATGCGAAATTGGCGATCTCGTCAAAGCATTACTCCAAGTCACCTACGAATTCATTTTGCAAAGGCATATAGACAGATGGCTAAAGATTCGTTGATTAGACCACCTAGGCTATTAATATTAGATGCTACTAACAACGGTTTGGATCGGCTTGTGGGCGATGCCATCACCTTCCATTTGAAAAAATGGGGAATTCCAACGCTGCATACAATTATCTTATCTAATGATCATTCCTCGGTACATCCTAAAAATAGGATCGTACATTTCGAGCAATTAGTTGAAGCAGCAAAATGTGGTGATTATTCGAATATATTAAAGACATTTAGTCTTAATCTCACCGGAATTGACTTCTCTATTTTTTATGTAGAAAAAGACTTACTGTCTATTGATGACATGTATTCTGACTTGGTCGCATTTATTGAGACCTTTAAAATTGCCATTATGATTCTTACAGATGGTGATGTGGATAAGCTCGATTCTTTAATTAAATTCCTGCCGTCGCGCAATCTTATAGGCTTAGTGTTTTGTGGATTGGAAAACGGGTTGATGCTTACCAATATAAAACATTTTATTAAATCTAAAAATCTTCAATGCTTAGGTGTAATTAACGCGTCTACTAAACCTGAGTTTTTAGAAAATACATATATTAACGATGGCAATTTGTGTATCGACGAAATCATAAGAGGCTCAATGAAAATGGGCCCGCTCGAGGGGGTTGAACTTCCTCACAACCTAAAAAACCATCGAACCTTTCCAAAACTAGTCGTACGTAGGACTTCAGTCGGCGGTAAGGTTTTGATGGTTCAAGGTGCTACCAGTGACGCTGGAAAGACATTTTTAGTTACAGCATTGGCTCGCTACTTTTCTAATCGAGGACTCTCTGTCGCACCATTCAAAGGACAGAATATGTCAAATAATGCTCGAATTGTAGATGGCGGAGAGATTGGCGTTGCTCAGTACTTTCAGGCGCTTGCAGCAAGATCAAATCCTGATATTCGGATGAACCCCGTATTAATTAAGCCGCAAAATTTAGATAGCCAAGTGATAGTAAATGGTAAACCTGATTATGTTATGTCGCAAATGCCTTGGCGGCTAAGAAAACCTTTATACTGGCCGGCGGTGCTGGATTCACTAACCCAGCTTAGACAAGAATACGATTTAGTAATTGTCGAAGGTGCTGGTAGTCCAATGGAAACCTACCTCAGGGATAATGATATTGCAAACATGAAAATAGCCATGGCAGCAGAAGCAAATGTGCTGCTCGTAGCAGATGCCGCTCGTGGCGGAGTATTTCCTCATCTATATGGTACATGGTCCTTGATGAGCGAGGTGGAAAAGCGATTAATAAGAGGCTTTGTGCTCAATCTTTTTTTTGAATCAGGTGACGCAGCGTTACTAACCCCTGGTATTAGTCACCTACAATCAATTACAAATCATACACCTGTGCTTGGCATTGTCCCCACCATAGAACATAAGCTTCCATCAGAAGATCTTTACAGTTTAAGAAATCAAACGAAATCTTCTGGTACGGTAGTGGCTATCATTTCGTACCCAAAAATGTCCAACTTTGATGAATTTAAAGTTCTTGAGGCACTACAAGACGTTTCCGTAAAGTGGGTTAAAAGCCCAAGAGAATTGGAAGATGCAGAAATAGTGGTTCTTCCTGGTTCTAAGCATGTGGCGTCAGATCTAAAATGGATTCGGATGAATGGGTTTGATAATGCGATTAGAAAATATCACGCAACTGGGAAGCGGTTGTTGGGTGTTTGTGGAGGACTTCAAATGCTAGGCCATTCGATCAATGACCCACTTGGTATTGAAGGTAGTGCAATAGGCCTAAAGATTCTTTCTGTTAAAACAGAATTCAAACAGGCAAAGATACAGCGAAATACGTCTACAAAATTTAGTCATATAGATGGTGTTTGGTCGTCTTTATCTGGCGTTTGCATTAATGGGTATGAAATAAGGCAGGGGCGCAGCGAATTACTCGATGAACAGATTGAGGCAAAAATGGTAATTGAGGGCGGATTGGCTTTTTCACAAGGTAACATATTGGCTTTGTATGTCCATGGCTTATTTGAAAACAGCGCTGTTCTTAAGGCATGTTTCAATCAAGATAAAAACATCCAACATGTTTTGGAAGATACTTTTGAGAATCTAGCGAACCTTGTAGATAATTATCTAGATGGCGAATTGTTAGAATCGATAGCAATGAACTAATTTAGCGGAAGTAGGTATTTGTGGTAATTGAAAATATTTACAGCGTTGAATTCAATAGTACTAGTCGCAAAACGCCGTGCCATTTCTTAGGTAAATACAACATAGGGAAATAATATGTTTATATTAGTAGGCAGTGTGTTGTCAGCTATTGCAATAGATGAGTTGTTCGGTGAGCCAAAAAGGTTTCACCCCATTGTGGGTTTTGGGAATTTAGCTAACAGGGTAGAATTAAAACTAAATCCGAATACGCATTTGCCTATTGATTTCATTGCTGACGAAAAAATCATTACCGACCTAGCTACGCGCTTTAGAGGATTGATTGGCACAGCTATTCTCGTTGTGCCTCCAGTAGCATTATCGCTAGCTATTCCAGAAGGGATCTTAGGAATAGTATTAAATGTGCTTATTTTGTATTTAGCATTAGCGAGACATAGCCTGCGTTGGCATTCTACCCAAGTATTCCAATCCCTTCGTGCAGGAGATTTAGTTAAGGCTCGTCAAGATGTTAAAATCCTCATAAGAAGGAAAACAGACGATGTGGGTTCTTCAGGAATAGCTCTTTTTACTATTGAGGCAGTGGTCGAAAATGGGCTTGATGCGATTTTTGGTGTCATTTTCTGGTTTTTGGTTGCAGGAGCGCCCGGAGTTATACTGTACCGCCTTTCTAATACTCTAGATGCAATGTGGGGTTATAAGTCTGCTCGCTTTAAAAGCTTTGGCTGGTCTGCAGCAAGATTAGACGACATACTCAACTGGATACCAGGGCGCCTTACCGCTGCTTCATATGCAGCAGTAGGGAATTATCGAAAGGCGTTTAAGGCTTGGAAGCTTGATGCGCCGAGGTGGAGCAGTCCAAGTTCTGGGCCTGTATTGTCTGCAGGAGCTGGAAGTCTTGGTGTTCAAATTGGCGGTACCCTTGGCGGCTTAGAAGATCTACGTGACCGCACTACATACGGTATAGGAGATGCTCCAGTAGTAGATGATATTATTGAATCACTCGCTCTTGTTGACAGAGCAATAGCCCTTTGGGTTTGTGTGTTGTTCACCGTATTGGGACTCTATACATTTTATATATGAACATTCAGCCTGTTGCACAACCACTCTCAAAGGGATTCTGTCGCCGAGGGTGGCGTGCAGCCTGCATGTATTGTAATAATCAACATACGCCCGCACATCTACTATCGCTGCCTTGTGAGTCGGATGAACCTCTTCAACCGACGTTGCATTGGGTAACTGAGTAAATACCCATCGCAAATAGTCATATGGATTCAGCCCATTGGCTTTCGCAGTTTCCACCAGACTATACAGATTGGCGCTGGCCTTGGCCCCCGCCTGGCTGTTGGAGAACATCCAGTTCTTCCGTCCAATGGCAAAGGGGCGAATGCTATTCTCAATCGGATTGTTGTCGATGGGATATTCGCCATCATCCAGATAACGGATTAGTCGGTCCCATTGTTCATGCAGATAAAGGGTGACAAGACGCTGGCCTAGCTGCCCAAGCAATTCGATGTCCATCAGAATCAGATCACAGACTGGAAAAACCAGTTGCTTAATCAGGCGGCGTCCGTATTCGGCACCTCAGACTCCCCGGAGCCTGACATCGACCTCAAAGAGCAATGTTAGCGCTTATTGCAGCTATGAGATCACTGGGCCAAAGTGGGTGGGACTAAATTTTATTTCCTAGTCCATCGGTCGTGTGCCCGAAGCTTTTGTTTTTATACTTTGCTTCGAAAAACCTACTAGGTTCCCTTTGTTTACCACCCATTAATTGTATTTCTAATTCCGTTGGATTTTCCAGCGCATGTAATTGCTCTATCATCGCCTCCATCGGAATGACAAACGAACGAACATACATACAGAAAAGCGCAATGCGATCGACACTGGCGAGGTTGGGTTGTGTGGAATGCCATAGTCTTGCGTCAAATAATATTGCAGAACCGGCATTTGCCTGAATCGTTATTTGTTCACTATTTTTTGCTTCCCTCTCGATGGTGGAGGGGGGAGCGTTCTTTAGGTGCGAATATGGGATAATAGCAGTCGCTCCATTATCGGAATTGAAATCGTCTAGCAACCAAATGGTTTGCCCTGCTAGTGAGCACAAAGGCCATTCTCCTTTCATGGTCCAGTATGGGTGGTCGACATGCCAAAACATCCCACCTTGATGTGGCAATATGGTGTTAGATGAAAAAGATGAACAGTAACAATCCTGACCCAGATAGTGTTGCCAAACGGCAACGACAAGTGGGTGAGAGATAAAACTTCGGAATACAGGGTGTTTTACTGTTAGTCCAAAAGAGCGAATTTGCCCCGGTTCCTGCTGTGATTTTGAATTGATCTCGTCGATATTGACTTTTTCCATTTCTTTTCGTGTAGTAGTTGTCGTGTTGCCGTCCAATAAGTTCGGTATAACAACATAACCTTTATTCCTGATTTCTGAAACCAAAGTGTCGATTTTGCTGTGACGAATAGAAGACGAAAAATGGGTCATAACGAAAAAAACCGAAATATTCAAAAGGAATTGTCTTTAAGCAGGAAGCCAGCTCAATTATTGTGAATAGCAAGATCGCTGACTATTTAACCCAGAGAACAAAGGCCCACCGAGTTTTGCCGCTTTTATTGACGTTTGTCGAGTGTGGTGTCTTCGAATTGAAGCAAATAGCATCCCCTTGGTTAAGACAAAAGGTTTCGCTTTTGAATGTTGAAAGATAGGCAAATGGAATATAATAAGCGCCACTTTGTTCCGATATTTTTTTGTGTGGAAAATATGTTGATATATTGGGAATGATCTGCAGGCCTCCATTGTGAGGCGTACATTCTTGCAGTGGGACCCAAAAGGCCATATTTCCATAATATTCGAAATCCTGATGCCACGGGAACACGCCATTGGTGAAAGAATTATTTCCTGGCAAGCTTGGTCGTAACGCAAATAAGAAGTCACCCGCGTTTTCCGGTAGTAAAGCTGAAATAATTTCATTAGTTTTTGTGCAGTTAGAAATGATAGATGGACATTCATGACCGATTAATTCGATTAGTAATTTTTTAATCTTTCTGGCAAGTGGTAAATCGACTTTGACGAGGTGATCGAATTGTTTGAATACATCTTCAAACACCGCTATGTGTTTGTAGACCGTTGGCCCAAGATATTGTGGCGATAGTAAAGGTGTTAGAGTTTCGCGTACCAATTGCCAAACATATTGGCATATTGGTCCATTAAACATTTCGTAAACAACTGTGCTGCCCTTTTCTTTAAATTCTTTCCTTAATTGCTTTTTTTTTTCGTAAAATGCTTTATCCAATTCTTCGCTGAAATTTGATTGCATTAGAAAACTCCATTTTAATCCATACGCAATAGTATTCTACATGCAAATACTAGGGAACCTCTGAACAACCCGATTGATTGTTCCAATTTTTCTGTTTCAGCGACAACAAAGCCCAAAATCGACACGACAGCCTGCTTTTGTGATTCATTTTTTGCCTGATACCTACCAATGGGCAGGCATCAGGCCCACCTATCCTACGTTTTCATGAATTTTCGAGCCAGCAGCAGATTCGCAAACGCAGCCAGCACATAAAGACGATTGGTATTCTTTGCCAAGCCGCGATACCGAACCTTGCTGTATCCGAATGTTCTCTTGATGATTAAAAACGGGTGTTCCACTTTCGCTCGTACCGACGCTTTCACGCGCTCGATTTGATTTTCCAGCGAGTCTTCAGGCAACTGGCGGCGCTTGCCGGGGCGCATGGCAATGTGCCACTTGATCTTGCCATCACTGAATTCCGAGCGCTTTTGGACGCCCTGATAACCGGCATCTCCCCATACTCGCTCTTCCTTTCCATGCAAGAGATTTTCGGTTTGCGTGATGTCGTGTGCGTTGGCAGGTGTCGTGGCGATATCGTGAATCAGGCCCAGTGCGTCATCGACACCCATATGGCAGCTTCATGCCAAAATGCCATTCGTTGCCTTTTTTGGCCTGATGCATCTCGGGATCGCGTTCGCCTTTTTCGTTCTTCGTGGAAGATGGTGCTGCTATGATGGTCGCATCCACGATGGTGCCTTCTTTCATGGATAGCCCCTGTTTCTTCAGTACCGCGTTGATTTCGTCAAACATCTTTTCGCCCAAATGATGTTTTTCCAGCAGATGGCGGAAGTGAAGGATCGTGGTTTCGTCAGGAATCGGGCCTGACAGCGAAAGCCCGGAAAACCGGCGCATCGATTCGATTTCGTAAAGCGCGTCTTCCATGGCCGGATCGCTCAGGTTGTAGAACAGCTGCATGCAATGGATGCGCAGCATGACTTCCAGAGGATAGGGCTGGCGACCATTCCCCGGCTTTGGATAATGGCGTCGAATACGGTTTTCCAGGCGCTTCCACGGGATCAGCTTGTCCATCTGCTCCAGAAATTTCTCGCGCCGGGTTTTCTTCTCTTTGTGGTTAAACTCGGCTTCGGCAAAACTGATCTGATCCATGGTCGGGCACTCCCGGGAAATTTTGGGTATTATGCCAAAATCGGGGACATATTCAGAGGTTCCCTAGCCCGAATATTTCACCAACCGTCGCAGAAATGGGCTCAGCACATGCCGGGGAAGTCCCGTCTGGTTAATGCGAGCTAACCGAACACGAATCAGGCAAAAAATGAAGCGGCAAGCAGTTGCAAGGCAGACTTCCCCCAACCCCCCCCATTGTTTGTCAGCGTGCCGGAGCAGCACTTGGAGGGCGTTATGTGGAATTCAGACGACTTGCAGCCAGTGTGAAAATGGCTTGGTATGGAAAATGACTCGATAGCAGAATTCGAATACGGCGAGTGTTGCGGATGACGATGCCGCCTACCTTGAACAGTCGCAAGCGCAATGTGTCGACCTGGCAGTGTTCCAGGTCCGTATCCACCAGCGCGACGCGGCGCAATTCATGCATCAGCAAATAGGCGAAACCCGACAACAGCACCCGCAACTGATTGGGCCACCAGTGATGACAGGAGGTGCGGTCTGAAAACAGGCATTTCTGTTCCTTGATGCAGTTTTCCATGTTACCGCGCGCGCAATAGAGCGAGGCGTACAGATGGCGCGGACTGCTGTTCAGGCTGGTGACCACATAGCGGGTATTTTCGCCTCTGACGGAATATTCCGCCTTCACGATCATGCGGCGTTCGCGCGGCCAACTGCCGGCCCGGTACCGGAATTCGCCAAATTCTTTCTGCGGCTGAAGATCGCGCCGATAGCCGCTGGCTGCCAGCGTGGTGTACAGGCGCGCTTTGCGGGATAACACGCTGTTTTGCGCCATCCCGATGAGATAATCGATGTCATTGCGGTCACACCAGCCCAGCAGCAGCGGTACGCAAAAGCCGGCATCGGCGCGCACGATCAGCTTCACGTTGGGCCAGGCGTCGCGCAATGCCTGCACCAGCCATTTCAATATGGCTGTCGCATGAAACGCGGCGGCCCGGCTCGCGGGCCGCAGGTAACTCACCAGCAAGTGTTGCCCGCAGAACACGTACAGCGGCAGAAAACAGTAGCTGTCGTAATAGCTGCTGAAGTGTCGGCCGACCTGTTCACCTTGCACCGGGTCATGAGTGGCATCCAGATCCAGAATCAGTTCTTTGGGTGGCTGGTCGAAGCTGGCGATAAACTGTTGCACCAGCACTTGAATCAAAATACGTTCAAGCTTTGGTAGTGACCCTTAAGGGATTAACGGCCTTGTCGTATCTGAGTTTATGAAATTTTCAGGCAAGGCGCTTGCGGGGTGTTGGTTACCTGATACTATGGGCAGCCTGTTTCTGTATGAAGCAATTTGCGGTATGTGGTTATTCGCACAACTTCGCTGGTATTTTCAGTCTCAGTGGCCCCGCTACAGCATAGCGATGGTGCTATTG
>Ga0155612_137_pt1 | contig 19697 bp, 21 predicted proteins | sample RifCSPhighO2_12_FD_107269 | JGI IMG/M metagenome (GOLD analysis project Ga0155612, IMG submission 107269) | Coxiella sp. RIFCSPHIGHO2_12_FULL_44_14 | reverse complement strand
TTGCCTTCAACCTTGTCTCATTCTTGCGAATTTGTGGCCCTTTTAGAAAGGGGCTGAATAGTTACCATTATTCTAGCAACTTGTGCTGCAATCCCAAAGGGATATCTGCCTTGACGCTTTAACTTGCGGGAAAAGCGTTGAGACGTTAAGCTTCACACCTTATCCCGGATATTTCAGGTTGCTTTTTGAAGATGGCGGCCACACGAAGTGCTCTGCAACCAACGAGAAGATCTTTTGTTTTCAGGGACGCACATCCTGTGCTCGGCGCTCCTTACCTTCCCTGGTCGCGACGCCCTTCAAACAAAAGATCTTCTCGTTGGTTGCACACCGATTCTCGCCGTTCGATGCGAAATATCCGGGTGATGGCTCCAGATAAGCACGTGCCTCCTGATTCCTTGGCATACGTGTTGTTCTGGTTATCTGAAACCCCGATACATAGACCCAACACATGATTCAGCTAAAGCAACTTTCTTTTTCTCGTGATAATAAGCTGTTATTAAACAAAGCGGACCTGATGATTCATGCTCGGCAAAAAGTGGGGATCATTGGCGCCAATGGTAGCGGTAAAACCTCATTGATTCTCCTCCTTCAGGGTTTATTACAAGCGGACCAAGGCGAGCTGACTATCCCTAAGCATCTGAAAATAGCTCATTTACAACAAGAAATTCCACAAAGCGAGGAATCTGCTTTACACTATGTCATTGCTGGCGATACCCTCTACCTCGATCTGCAACGACAATTACACCTCGCGGAAGAAAAGCAGGATGGCATGGCCATTGCGGATATTCATATGCGCTTGCATGAAATCGACGGTTATGCCGTCCACAGTAAAGCAGGCCGAATTTTACATGGGTTAGGGTTCTCAACCCCTCAGCAATTACAACCATTAAACGCTTTTTCAGGTGGATGGCAGATGCGCCTTAACCTTGCTCGCCTTCTGATGACACGTGCTGATATTTTGCTACTCGATGAACCGACAAACCATTTAGATATGGAAGCCATCGTTTGGCTCGAAACATGGTTAAAGACATGCCCTCAAACGATTCTATTGATTTCTCACGATCGTGATTTCATCGACCAGGTTGTCACTCACATTGTGCATCTTTATCAGCAACAATTAAAACTTTATCCTGGCAACTATTCTTCTTTTGAAAAACAACGCGCTGAGCAGCTCGCACAGCAACAAGCCCTTTTTGAAAAACAACAAGCGGTTCAACAACATTTGCAAAGCTACATTGATCGTTTTCGTTATAAAGCCAGCAAAGCTCGTCAAGCGCAATCACGCATTAAAATGTTAGCTCGTATGGAAACAACGGCCGCTGTTCAAATTGAAAGCCCGTTTCGATTTAAATTCAAACCGACCGTTGAAGCGGGAAATCCAATGCTAACGCTGGATCATGTGAGTTTAGGCTATGACAAACACATCACCTTGGCAAAAATTAATTGTTCAGTGCGCGATGGCGATCGTATCGGTTTTATAGGGCCGAATGGCGCGGGTAAATCCACATTAATTAAGTGTCTCGCGGGCCTCATTGAACCCTTACAAGGCAAATTACACCGTTCCACAAAAATTAAAGTGGGTTATTTTTCTCAGCACCAATTGGAATTATTACACGGTAATGAAAGCCCATTACAACATTTACAAAATTTAAGTAGAGCGATCACCGATTCACAAGCACGCCAATATTTAGGCGGTTTTGGATTTTCAAATAATGACGTTTTTCGTGAAGTACACTCTTTTTCTGGCGGAGAAAAAGCCCGCCTAGTGCTAGCCCTGATTATTTGGCAAGCGCCCAATTTGTTATTATTGGATGAACCCACTAACCATTTAGACCTTGAAATGCGTGAGGCGCTCAATCTCGCTCTGCAAGATTATCAAGGCGCATTAATTTTAGTCTCTCACGATCGTCATTTATTAAATTGTGTAACCAATGAATTATGGTTAGTCGCTAACGGTAAAGTAGAACCTTTTAAAGGTGATTTAGAGGATTATCAACACTGGGTGATAACGAAAAATAAATCTAGTGAAGAAGTAAAATCAGAATCCAAACCAACGGCAGAAAAACCCAAAGCTTCAAACGAAAATAAACGCAAAAAATTGGAAGCAGAATTGTTGGTACTGGAAGAAAAATTAATAGATTTAGATAAGCAACTTGCCGATGAAACGCTTTACACCACAGAATACCAGCACAAACTTCAAACGCTTATTTCTCAACGCGAAAAACTGAAAGAAACAATAAATGCCGTTGAGGAAACATTGCTACAACTTTATGAAGAGTAAAAGTTAGCGGTGAAAAAGAGCAATCAAATGCTCGAACAGGATGTAGGTCTGATAAAAACGACTTAAATCTTCTGTCGGTTGTTCACTAAAAACTTGATCGGAACGCAACTCATTAATACGTTCCGTCAAATCCAGCAACGATTGATGCGTTTTCGTTATTAACACGGTATATTCCGCTGAGGAAACAGAGAAGTTTACGGAAAAATAGGACCACATGGATTCAATATGGGTAATGACGGACGCCATCTCTGCTTTCAATTGGTCAATAATGAACGATTTTTTATGTTGATTCAGGTTATCAACCAACAAATATAGAATAATGCTACTTTTTTCTAAAGTCTCGATTAACTGTTGTGTTTCAGAAAGTTTTTTCGGATCAATTTCAGAAGATTCATATTGTGATTCCAATAATAATAGTTGAATTTCTGCCAACGACTTATTTTGATCGGAAAAATAAGTGGGAATTATTGCTGTTTTTTCCACCATAAAATACTTTTTTATTTCAGCTAACCAATGCTGATTCGATTGACAAAGATTGATGATCCGCTCTTTTAAGGTATGATACGAATAACCGACAAAAACAATTGCCGAAACCATTAACACAATCGCAACACCCAGAATGTTATCAAACGAACGCTCAAAAGCAAGACGCCATGCTGACAAATGCAGCGCGGGCAATTTTGCCATCGTAAACACAACAACGGCATTCATTCCAATGAGTTGAAATGATTTATTTTTAGAAATAGCGAAACCGCTCACTGCACCTATTAGAAAAAGCCCCAGGCACAACGAGAGGACACTCGTCTGATTAAAAATGACCGCTGCGAAAAATCCTAATAACGTCCCACTGATCGCGCCCAACACACGATTAATACACGCTCGCATCGTCATACCATAACGAAAATCAGTGACCATATAAATAGTAATGGCCATCCAAATCCAACCAAAAAATGAAATTTGAAAACCATTGGCCACCAACGCAGCCACAATACCGACTAATCCCTTGCGTAAAACGTAATTTCTTTGTAACGATTGTTCATTGACCATGAAAAATTCCTTGCATGGCACGATAAATCAACTGAAAATTTGTCAGCCAATGATAAAAATTTTTAACCTCTTGCGTTGGCATCCGGGCGATCATTTTCTGCTGCCGAATTTCAGAAAAATGCATATTTAATATGGTGAGTGCCTGATGATATTGTTGCAGAAAATCATCTAATAATTTAGGCTGTGTATGTGCTTCTAAGCAAGAAATGATGATCTTTACACAATTGAATAACTCCGTTTTGTGTTCGTTAATTAAGGTATTCGTGACCGTGATTTCACTTTTTGATAAATGAATAATAAAATAACTCACTTGTGATAAGGGTATCCATTGTAACACTGAATTTAACTTGGTTTTAACGACATCGCGTTCAATGGCCATTTCTTCCAGGCGCATTTGCATCATTTTTTGCGTTTGCTCCGCACGCTTTATCATTGGAGCTAAATCATGAACCGTTTGATGATTCAAACGATCACCCAATATTTTGCAAATACCAATGAGTGCTTCTACCCATTGATGCGCCTGCTGATTGATTTCCTCCGCAGAAGAAACAGGAAAAATAAGAATAGAAGTGATCATCGCCGTGATAATAGCAAGCGTATTATCAAAAGCCCGATTCATGCCAATGCGCCATGCAAATTCTTGATGATCAGGATTCGCAATAATTAATAAATAAACGATAGCGGCTGTCATTGCCATGAGACGGATTGATTTTTCACGAAGGTAAATGAGCGCACTAATGACACCAATCAACGAAAAACAAAGCATACTGATCAGTAAACTTTGGTAATTAAAAACAGAAGCCAATATGACTCCTAATATTGCACCAGAAATAGTACCCAATATACGATTCATACCTTGTCTTAATGAGGGAGCGACTCGCATGTCCATAACCATGAAAGCAGCAATTCCCATCCACATTAAACCAAAAATAGAAATATTGAGAAGATAAGCAATGATAGCGAGTAACGCACCGGTCATTCCCATACGCAGAGGATATTTCCAGGATATGACGTTCATTAGTAAATAACCAATGTATAGGCGTTAGCACCGACAAATAAAGGTAAATTCTCTGGTGAATTTAATTTGATACGTACCGAATAATAATATTTATTCGTAAACCATCCCATCACAGGTTCTTGATACGGTAAACTCACGTTATCAGAATGACTCTCGCGCGCAACACCACGACTGATACTCGTGATACGACCCCAATGTAACTTCCAAGGATCACTGGCTAAACGGACAAAAACTTTTTGTCCGGGTTTCATGTTTGCAATTTCATCCTCAAAATAATAACCATCCACACGCCACGCATTTCGGTCAATTAAACCAAATAGCATATCGCCTTTTTTTACATAATCGCCGCCATAATAATTTAAGTTGCTGATATAACCCGTTTGTGGCGCAACTATTTTTGTCAAACTAAGTTCATATTTCGCTTGATTTAAATCGCTTTGCTTTTGTTGCATCATTTTTTGATTTAAATTTATATTATTTTCCGCCGTTTGTAATTGCAATTGCGCTGATTTCAATTCATCTTCTGCCATTTGATTTTTTAATCGCACCTGCTCAAAATCATTCGCACTGATTGCTCTACTCTCCAACAAACTTTGATAACGCAAATAAGTTCTTCTCGTTTGTTCCGATTTTTTCTGCGCAGAATCAACGGTAAATTTGATTTTTTCATAATTATCTTTGGCTAAATCAATTTGTATTTGCGCTTGTTGATAAATGGAGTTTGCACTGTCTACATTTAATTGATACGGTGTGGGATCTAATCCCATCAGCAACTGGCCCTTACGCACAAGTTGATTATCATTGACATAAACGCGCTGAATATACCCATCAACACCAGCTGAGATTTTAAAAACGTCCGTTTGCACTTCACCATGAATACTAAGAGCAGCAAAAAAGCTCGTTAAATAATAAAGAATAACCACCAAAATAATACTATAAACGAGCCTTAAAACATTTTTCCGTTTTAAAAAATTAACCATATTTATAAAACCTTACAGTGGTTCCCGCTAACCAATCACGATGGGAGTTCCCCAGGGAGCGCGGCCTCAGTATGGCGTGGGCAGTAACTTTCATGACGAGCTCCCTTCACGGGTCGGGGAAAGAGGCCTTACCGCTCAAAGCACAACAACTTTTCCCGCAGAATCCCTCGACATCTGAAGACCAAATCGTTAATAATTATAGCGGAAAATGAGCACAATCACTGAGTGATACAATGGAAAAATGTGCTGCGAAGGATTACGTGGTTAGCTTTACTGGACAAACAGTTCTTTTCTACGGATGGAGTTCAATAGCACGTAATCCTTCGCAGCATACTTTCTTTTACGTTGAAAATGACCTTACAGAACACAGCATACACTACGAGACAGGATATGTAAATACTCACAATAAAAATCGCAATAAGGATTTGCAGTGACCCAACCTACTGAAATAAAAGATTTATTTTTAGGAAGCACAACGGGGCTTACCTTAGCTGACCGACGACTTTATAATTATTTGTTGCATCACTCGATTGCACTCTTACCCGAGCGCCTGGATTTTGAGACCCCCTTTACCGCATTAGAAGGCGTCTATGGCAGTAAAACTCCTCAGCCTGAACAACTTAAAGTTTCGGTTCAGCGCCTACTGCGAACCCTCATTGAATTTAAAACCTCTGGAGGAAAATGGGTCACCTTTGCCTTGTTAGCTCATGCCGAACTACATGAACGCACAGAGAAGCTGTATTACGCCTATTCTCACCACTGCCGTGTGCTCTTTACCCATCCTGTTTTATTAGAAAAATGTTTAATACAAGCGCATTTTACTCAAAAATACAGCAAGTTATTATATGAAATTCTCAGTGAGCCTTTTTATCGTGGCAAAGGTTCGTTATCCATCCCTGTTGCTGAATTACGCGATCAACTTCATATTACCAATACAAAATTAATTAATTTTAGCGACCTGGATCGCTTCGCCCTTCTTCCTGCACTTCATGAAATCAATGCGTATGCTGGCTTTGCCGTGAAATATCACACCGAAAGAAAAGGCATGAAAGTCATACGAGTCAACTTCGAGATGACCGGCAAAAAAAACATTTGTTTAACGGGAAGTGCTCACCACGTTATTCCAGAAAAACGCCCTCGTTTATTTATTGATAATCCCGAAGCGGAAAGCGTCTACGCTTTTCTTCTCAATGCAGAAACCAAAGAGCGACGAAAATTTTTTAATATTGCCCGTGAAAACGCGGCTAAAAATCATCATGCTATTGACGAAGAAAACTTTGATCGCCCTGATCTGTGGTTCGCCTGGATTAAAGGGGAATTCATTAAAAAACAATAATGATTTTTTCGTTTAGGGGGCATACTCGCACGTGACTCCCCAGTCGCCACCACGATCTACAATGTACACGTGTCCGTTTTTGTCCGGATGGAACTGGTACTTTATATAACCTCCAGGACCATTAGGAATAGGTCCTACCCCACATCCTAGTGGCGCACCTCTTTGCACTGCGATATGTCCATATTGCCCCTTCGCCCCTATATAGATAAGACGATTATCATTACCGGAGTGATTTTGGCAGCAAGGATCAACAGGACCGTTAATCCCTAAGTCAATGATGGCCGTTTTGTTGTCTGGCAATTTATTTTCAAAGCTTAACTCCCAACAGCGTGATGGGCAACCTCCATACGCATTATCAGTTAGACTTATTAAACCCATAGAGGATATCAATAGGGATAGATAGATAGATATTTCGTTGCACTGAATTGCCTTCCGAGTTCCATATACAACCTCCTTAGTTTCTGTGTCACACTCATCCGCGCTTTTTTTGCCTCTTCAGCAAAAATATAGGTGACCATTTCTTAAATTTCCACTCGTTGTTAACCTCTTATTTTTTATCGTTTGAATGCGCCGGTTCCCTGAAATGAATAATGAGTCAAAAACTCAATTAAGCATTTCACTTTAAAAGGTAAATACTCCCGCGAAGGGTAAACCATATAAAGTGGTGCGCTCGATAATTGCCATTCCGGCAATAGGATGTGTAGTCGCTGTTCAGCCAATTCTTTTTTCACCATAAATAAAGGTAAAGCTACAACGCCCAAATGATTTAACGCGCACTCTTTCAAAAAAGACAATAAATTCGATTTTAATACGGGGGTTAAAGTCACTGTCTCCTGTTGTTTAGCACGGGAAAAATGCCACGTTGTTTCAGAATGAAAACCGTAAGCAACACAAGGCACTTTTTTTAAATCCTGCGGAATTTTTAGCGGATGATGTTGCTGCAAAAATTCAGGCGTTGCCAGAAAAACATTTTCAATATCAAACAATTTACGCGCAATTAAATTGGAATCGCTTAAACGCGCGCTACGAAAAATTAAATCATATCCGGCTGCGATAGGATCTACCAATCGACTTTGTAAATCAATTTCAATGATTACTGCGGGATATTGTTGTTGAAAAGCCGCAAAAATGGGGGCTAATAACACCTCTGCAAAAGCGGGTGGTGCTGAGATTCGTAACAGCCCCTTAGGAATTTGGCTCGCCGTTTGTAATGCCTCCAATCCTTTCTCCAACGTGGCTTGCATCGCTTGTGTTGTTGAAAAAAGCTGCTCACCCGCGTCCGTTAACACCAATTGACGAGTTGACCTCTGCAGCAATTTTTTTTCTAGCTGATGTTCTAAGCGACGAATAACACGACTGACATAACCTTTACTGACCGCTAAAACAACAGCGGCTTTTGTAAAGCTTTGATTTAATGCCACTTGATGGAATACCAACAAGTCACGTTGATCGGGTTGCATATTGTTTCCCTGAGTAAACAGTGTTGTTCTTTATTGATTCTACCAAAGCACCCATAAAATGGCTAGAATGAGTTAACTTTAATCAGATTTAAGAAAGAGGCGTTATGAAAAAAACACTCCTGCTCATTGCGATTTGCATGGCCAGCTTTTTAGGCTGCTTGGATCTGACGATTGTCAATACGGCGCTTCCTGCCATTCAACAAAGCATGAATACCAACATCAACGTGCTGCAATGGGTAATGACGGGATTATTGGCTGCTTTATCGAGCACCATGGTGCTATCAGGACGTTTGGGCGATCTCTTTGGTCACCGTCGTTTAATGCTAGTGGGATTAATTCTTTTTGGTGGTGCATCGCTCCTCGCAGGAATAGCACCAAATATTTATGTATTGATTATCGCTCGTGTTTTACAAGGTTTTGGAATCGCCATTTTATATACGACCCCTCCGGCAATTATTAATCATCTTTATGATAAACAAAAAGTAGCAAAAGCCATGGGTTATTATTTTTCGGCAAGCAGCTTAGGTATTGCCAGCGGACCTTTGGTTGGTGGATTTATTGTAGGCGCACTCAGTTGGCAGTGGATTTTTTATTTAAATATTCCCATTGTGTTAATAACACTCCTCATTTGTGGCACGTTATTGCCAAAAGATAAAGTACTCAAAACCGAAAAACTCGATATACTCGGTGCACTTTTACTCTCAGCAAGCTTGCTTACCTTGCTGATCGCAACCACCCAATTAGGAAGTGCTCATCTCATATTAAGTCTGACATTCTTTGTCATAGCGATTCTTGGTTTTATTTTCTTTATAAAACATGAAAAACGTTTTAAAGCGCCCCTATTGAATTTGAATTTATTTCACCATTCTGCTTTTACTCTAGGCGGAATTGCAAATGTCGCACTTGCCTGTTTTTACGCGGTGGCTTTTTTCTTAATGCCACTCTATTTACATACCGTGTTAAAAGCAAATGCGATTCATATTGGCTTACTGTTACTGCCAACAACGTTAACAATGGTGGTGGTTTCACCTTGGGTCAATCGCCTAGTGGAAAAATTTTCGGTGTGGAAAGTCTTAGCCGCCGGTTTTGCCTGCTTAACGGTAAATGCTTTTTTACAATCCCTGCTGAATGAACAAACCTCACTGATCACACTGGTCGGTGTGTATGCCTTATTTGGATGCGGTTGGGCCTTAATTTTAAGCCCTTCTTTTTCAAGTGCCTTAACGACTATTCCAAGAGAACAAAGTGGCGCTGCAACAGGAACGTTGGGAACATTACATAATGCAGGCGCGAGTATTGGGCTTGCGTTTTGCGCTTTATTATTTTCGGATAAATCCCAGCAGTTAACCGCGAAAGCCTTTATTCATCATCAAAAAACACCTTTTTTGTTTATTACGACAGTAACGGGTATCGTTTGCCTAGTATTAATACGTTATATGTTTAAATACAGAAAAAATTCACTGTAGCGCCTGAAGGGCCTGATCGATTTTTTCGACGGGAACAATTTCAACACCAGAAATCGGGTGCTTAGGCGCATTGGCTTTGGGCACAATTAAACGCGTGAACCCATGCTTAACCACTTCACGAATACGTTCCAACCCGCTCGGTACAGGACGAATTTCACCAGATAAACCCACTTCACCAAACGCCACTAATTCTTGCGGTAACGGCCGATTTTTAAGGCTGGAAATAATCGCCAATAACACCGCCAGATCCACACCCGTTTCTAACACGCGTAAACCACCCACAATATTCACGAACACATCTTGATTGAACGTCGGAATGTGGCAATGCCGATTTAAAATTGCCAATAACATGGATAAACGATTGTGGTCCACACCGACGGCAATACGCCTCGGATTGGCTAAATGACTTTCATCCACCAGGGCTTGCACTTCGACTAATAAAGGACGACTGCCTTCCCATGTGACCATCACCAAACTTCCCGGCGTCGGTAATTTATCACGTGATAAAAATATCGCGGATGGATTATTCACTTGGCATAACCCTTTATCCGTCATGGCGAACACACCAATTTCGTTGACAGCACCAAATCGATTTTTTACGGCGCGAATAATGCGAAAACGATGGCTGTTTTGCCCTTCGAAATATAAAACCGTATCGACCATGTGCTCTAATACACGCGGACCCGCAATCGTGCCTTCTTTTGTGACGTGTCCCACCACAAATAATGCGGTTCCAGTTTGTTTTGCAAAACGAACCAGCTGCGCCGCACTTTCACGTACTTGACTGACACCACCGGGCGCACTATTAATGGAATTGGTATGCATCGTTTGAATAGAATCCACCACTAATATTTGCGGTTTTTTTTGTTGCGCCAACGATAAAATGCGCTCAACTTGCGTTTCAGCGAGTAAATTTAAATGGCCACAATCTACATTCAATCGCTGTGCACGCAGCGCCACTTGCTGCAAAGATTCTTCACCGGTCACATACAATGCGGAATGGTTTTTCGCTAAAGCGGACAACACTTGTAATAATAAAGTGGATTTTCCAATACCGGGGTCACCGCCCAATAAAATAACGGAATCAGAAACCAAACCTCCACCCAGAACATGATCAAACTCCGATAATCCCGTTGCAATTCGCTGTTGTGCTTGCAAACTAACTTCTTTTAATAAAGTCATCCCTGATTCTGTTCCCGCGTAATGACTGACACGCGCAACACTTTTCGTGGGAACATTTTCTTCGACCATCGTGTTCCAACTACCGCATTGGTTACACTGTCCTTGCCATTGACTGAATTCAGCTCCGCACTGCTGACAAAAATACATCGTCTTGGTTTTTAGCATGGTTTTTTATTCCTTAGCCTGGATATTTCATGTTGGTTTTTGAAGATGACGGTCACACGAAGTGCTCTTGCTCGGCGCTCCTTAGCATCCCTGGTCGCGACGCCCTTCAAACAAAAGACCTTCCCGTTGGCGGCACACCGACCATCGCCGTTCGATGTGAAATATCCGGGTTAGGCGAGCAGATACTCCGCAACTGTTTTTGCAAAATACGTAATAATAATATCTGCGCCAGCCCGTTTAATGGCGATGAGCGATTCTAGCATCGCGGTCGTTTCATCCAACCAACCATTTTGTGCTGCTGCTTTTAGCATGGCAAATTCACCACTCACTTGATAAGCCACTAAGGGCAACCCCGGAAATTGCTGTTTAACTCGATAAATAATATCTAAATAGGATTGCGCGGGTTTAACCATGAGCATGTCCGCTCCTTCCATCACATCTAGTGCCGCTTCACGTAAACTTTGTAATGCATTGGCGGGATCCATTTGATACGTTTTGCGATCACCAAATTGTGGGGCACCTTCGGCTGCTTCACGAAATGGCCCATAAAAACTCGATGCAAATTTGATGGCATAACTTAAAATAGGAATTTCATTAAATCCCGCTGTGTCTAATCCTATACGAATCGCAGCAACCATGCCATCCATCATTCCACTCGGCGCAATAATATCTGCACCTGCTTTTGCATGCACGACCGCTTGTTTTGCCAATAAAGCTAAGGTTTCATCGTTATGCACATCCAACGTTTGGCTCGCTCTTTGATACAAAACACCGCAATGTCCATGTGATGTATATTCACAAAAACACACATCACTGATCACGATTAAATCGGGAAGATGTTGTTTGATTTTTCGAATGGCTTGAGCAATCACACTGTCAGTTGTTAATGCATGGCTTCCTGTATCATCTTTCTGCTTGGGAATGCCAAATAAAATCACCGCTCGAATATGTAATCGCTTTATTTCCAAAAGTTCTTGCTCCAGTTGATCAAGGCTGATTTGAAAATGCCCTGGCATGGATCGAATGGGATTACGCACTCCTTCACCTTCATAAATAAACAACGGTAAAACAAAATCACTGACGTGCAAACGATGCTCGCTGATCATCTGACGTAATTGAGGGTGGTAGCGCAAACGGCGCATACGAACGTTAGGAAAACCTGAAGTTTTTGTTTCTAAAAGAGTGGTCATCGCGGGTAGCCTCAAATCAAAATCCCCGTGGCAAGCCACGGGGTATTTTTCCCAATTATAATTTCGCCTGCTCGGGAAACCCTCGCGGACGGCGACCAAAGGGGAGCGAACGCTCGCTCCCCTTTGGAAACCCCACGCGAGAAGTCCCGCGGCAAGCCGCGGGGTATTCCGCGAATAATACAAATTCAGGGTCATATTATCCCAGAAAAGGAGGAAGGTGTAGCCTGTTTCACTCAAACGAAGGGAAGGAATTCTCCATCGAAAGATGGGGAATTCCTGGCTAACCTGGATATTTCATGTTGGTTTTTGAAGATGACGGCCACACGAAGTGCTCTGCCGCCAACGGGAAGGTCTTTTGTTTTCAGGGACGCACATCCTGTGCTCGGCGCTCCTTACCCTCCCTGGTCGCGACGCCCTTCAAACAAAAGACCTTCCCGTTGGCGGCACACCGACCATCGCAGTTCGATGTGAAATATCCGGGCTAAGACACCACTTTCCAAGAACCATCCGTCATGCGGCAAGCCGTACCGTAAACTCGGCGTTGTCGGCCACCGATCGTTGCCGTCGTTTGGTATTCGCGGCAATAACGTCCTTCTTTCTTATCAATTTTAATCGGCTTAATGTCGTAGGTATAACCCGTTTGGTTATTAACCCATTGTCCACGTCCAGATGGCGATGTATAAATGGCATGGGCCCGTGCAGCGTCTTGACGATCCATATATTGGCCAATTTGATTACCCACAATGCCACCCACTAATGCCCCACCTAAAATACCAATCCACGCATTCGGTCCTGAGAATACCGCAGCACCCAGTAAACCACCTGCGGCTGCACCGGCGACTGTTGCTCCTGGTGCCGAATGACCCGGAGTGCAAGCCGTGAGACTCATGGATAATCCCACCGCCAAAACGACAGATACTGCCACTATTGATTTTTTTTTATTCATCTTGTGACCCCCTTAAAAATTCCCAACACGTTGTTGCCAACTACAATGACTATAGGAGATCCTTTTCAAGAAATTTTACTTGTTGATGGAAGAATTTCCGTTGGCAGATGGATAAGAGATGAATATAATACACGGCGAGCGACATGGAACGTAAGGAGACAAGCATGCGATCACTGAAAGATCTTTTCAATGAATATCAAGCTCAACATCAAAATCACACCAATGTCCTAGTCCACGCTATGGGTATCCCAGCAATTCTTCTAGGAACGTTAATCTTGTTAAGCTGGATTAGCATCAGCGTTGTGACCCGTTGGCACATAACTTTCGCTTGGATAGGTGCTATCGCAGCACTCATTTATTACTATCGACTGGATATCAAATTGGCCGCTGTCATGACGATCGTGTTGGTCATTCTCACTTTAATTTGCAGTTGGATTGCATTTCCGAGCCCCAACACATTCAGCGTCATTTTATTTATTATTCTATTTTTTGGTGGTTGGATTTTATTATTTATCGGCTATACGCTTGAAAAATCTAAGCCCGCACTGATGACAACGTTATTGCACATCCTCATCGCACCATTATTTTTACTCATGGAAATGCTTGTGATGCTGAAACTCAAAAAATACTTTGATATCGAAGGGGTTACTCCTCACAACAAAGAGGTCCTTTAGCGAGCCAAGGGGAGCGAACGTGCACTCCCTCAGGCGATGGCAAACTCCGCAGGGCTTTCCAGCGGTGTTGAATTTACTACTTCATTTTTCGGCACCTTATTGAATAATCGATTCGTCGCGTGACCAAGAAGAAGATATGAACGACGTTCCTTTTCTTTATTAAAACAGGCTGAAGCAAATGCAGCCACTAAACAGCTACCAACACAACTACCCGCAACGAGAGCAAGATATGCGAAGCCCGACACAGTGAAGCCGGAAACGCTCATCAGTAACAGAGGGGGCACCAGAAGACTCGCACCCATAAGAACCACAGAGCTAACAAAAATAACCTTAGCCAAACGCTCACAAAAAACCCGCAATTTTGGCCTTTCACTCTCTTTAAACTGATCGATATATTTCCGGTAGCTCCTGCTCTCTTCCTCATCCATCATCCCCTGGACAAATCGATCTATACCCACCAACATTGTGCAAAATACAACAAGCGGTAAGCGGGCGGCGCCAGGTTCAGAATGATGTGCTTTACATAGTTCGAGGGCTCCGTCAGAAACTGCATTAATGGCATCCTGAACCCCCGACGAGTTCAAGCAAGGTAACGACTTCAAATGCTCTAGTTCGGCCGAAAAGATTCCATCCACACGCTGTAGATACTCATCCTGTTCTAAAAAATCCAGCATTTCTTGTTGAAATTTTTTTCCTCTTGCCTGCGCTAAAATTTCTTCAATCTCTGCTGAACGTATTTCGTGGAAAAACAAAATCATTTCGCTGCCCCCCTCTTGACTGTCTGAATCTGAAACCATCGCTATCCCCCCCATTGATTTTCAAGAGACCTAGCTTCGCATTCTAGTAGCCAGACATCGTGTAAGTCCATCGTTTATCCGCAGCAAAAAAAATAATGTTCACTTAACACTTGAAACTTCCGATGAAACCGCTAGCTGAAGACGCTTTTCAGTTTTATTTTTTACTTCTCTAGAGTGTGCCGTCAATTAGGCAAAGAATTTTGCTACGCAGACGATCCCCAAAAGCCCATCCTAACAGGCGACAGCAACTGTCCCAGACTTCTTCAGCGATACCGACTCTTCTGCTTCATTTTTCGGCGCCTTATTGAATAATCGACTCGTCGTGTGGGCAAAAAGAGGATATGAACGACACTCCCCTTTTCTATTAAAACAGTTCTGAACAACTCCGGTCATTAAACAGCCAGAAACAAGAGAACCAAAAGTGAGAGCAACATACGCTGCTGTCGACATGACAATGCCAGGAATGATCATAAGTAACAGAGGAAGCCCTATAAGACCCCCAACCATAAGAAACACACTAGTAAAAATCATAGCCCCAATCAAGCACTCACGAAAACCCCGCAATTTTGGCCTTTCACTCTCTTTAAACTGATCGATATATTTCCGGTAGCTCGTGCTCTCTTCCTCCTCCATCACCCCACGGACAAATCGATCTATACCCAGCAGCATTGTGCAAATTACAACAGGGGTTAAGAAGGTACCAGTTTCAGAACGATCTGCTTCATACAGTCCGACGATTTCGTCAGAAACTGCGTTAATGGCATCCTGAAGCTCCAACGAGCTCAACTGAGGTAACAACTTCAAATACGCTAACTCGGCCGAAAAGATTTCATCCATACGCCGTAGATGCTGATCCTGTTCTAAAAAATCCAGCATTTCTTGTTGAAATTTTTTCCCTCTTGCCTGCGCTAAAATTTCTTCAATCTCTGTGTTATTCTTTCGACTGTTTGGATCTAAACGCATCGCGATTCCTCCCTTTAAGATTGATTCTCAAAAACCCGATTTCGCATTCTAGTAGCCAAACATCGTGTAAGTCCATCGTTTATCCGCAGCAAAAAAAATAATGCTTGCTTAACACTTGAAATTTCCGATGAAACCGCTGCCTGAAAACACTTTTCAGTTTTTATTTTTATTTTTTTACCTCTAGGGTCTGTCATCAATTAGACAAAGAATTTTACTCAAACGTGAATTAGGCGCATATTGATCGACTTTGAGATGATTGGGAGGTAGGGGCGCCGTAATCCACTTTTCTTGAATAAGCCGACATTGAAAACCATAACGTCATGGTTTATGCTTTATTATATGAAATACGATTATTTCACCCAAAAGAAAAAGCTTTTAGATCAATATCGTCCATTGCCGAAAGCTTTGGTGCGCAATCTCGACGAATGGTTTCGGATTGAATTAACTTATACCAGTAATGCCATTGAAGGTAACACCCTCACGCGTCAAGAAACGGCACTCATTGTGGAAAAAGGATTGACGGTGGGTGGTAAAACACTCATCGAACATCTCGAAGCAACCAATCACGCCCATGCCATTGATTGGGTCAAAATGCAAATCAATCGAAAACCCAAGGATTTAAGTGAAAAAGACATTTTACGCATTCACGATATTATTTTGAAAGGCATTGATGATGAGAATGCAGGACATTATCGTCGTGTAGCGGTACGTATCTCGGGTTCCACCGTTGTTTTACCGAACCCCAGAAAAGTACCGGATTTGATGAGCGAGTTTATTAACTATCTGAAACAGGCAGATTTGCATCCTGTCGAATTAGCCGCAGAAGCACACTATCGTCTTGTCACGATTCATCCATTTTCAGACGGAAATGGTCGCACCGCTCGATTGTTGATGAATATCATTCTGATGATGAACGGTTATCCGATGGCGATCATCCGAAAGAGTGACCGGCTCGCTTATATCAGTGCTCTGGAAAAAGCACAGCTCGGTGGCTCAAAACAAGATTATTTCAATCTTATTAGTAAGGCGGTTGACCGCTCGCTTGAAATTTATCTCAAAGCCGTTGAGGGGGAAACAGATGAGGAATCTGTCGAAGGCAAACTGCTTAAAATAGGTGAGCTTGCCAAGCAAGTGGGTGAAACCAATGCCACAATACGCTACTGGACGCAACAAAATTTGTTGATCGTCGCAGAAGTCACAGATTCAGGTTATCAGCTCTATTCCCCGGAAATGATTGCGCGAATTAAGAAAATTCAGTTGCTTAAAAAGGAGCGTTATACGCTGCAAGAGATTAAGGAAAAATTGTAGTGATTTCAGGGGAGATGCTTTCCAGTTTTAATTTTTTGTATTTCTCTAATAATTGTTCGGGAGATTCGTAAAAAGCAAGTGGAATACAATCCACGGGACACACCTGTCGACATTGCGGTTCATCAAAATGCCCTACGCATTCTGTACAGCGATTGGGGTCAATTTCGTAGATTTCCACGCCTTGATAAATCGCTTCATTGGGACACTCTGGCTCGCACACATCACAATTAATACATTCTTCCGTTATTTTCAACGCCATTTCATTTTTTACTCTGTAAATATTGCGCCACAACATCCGGCACAAACTTCGTTATATCCCCACCTAAATTTACAATTTCCTTGACCATCGTCGCTGAAATGTGCGTCGTTTGCTGTTCTGCCGCTAAAAATAACGTTTCCACTTCCGAATTAAGCGCACGATTCATTCCGGCTAACTGAAACTCATAATCAAAATCCGAAACCGCTCGCAATCCACGCACAATACAATTTGCCCCTTGTTGCTTCGCAAAATCCACCACTAAACCTTTTAAAGGTTCAACATGAACGTTTGAAAATTCGATGATGACTTTGCGCACCAACGCTACGCGCTCATCCAACGTCAAAAAAGGATTTTTGCGGTCGCTTGTCGCTACACACACAATGACCCGATCAAAAAGCCGATGCGCACGTTGAATAATAGCCACATGTCCGTTCGTCATGGGATCAAAAGTACCTGGATACAACGCAACTGCTAGGGGCATGCTTCCTCCACAACCTTTGTTAAACCTTGATGATCCACCGCTTCTGCCAACGTTTGAATCGAGACCCCATTGGGTAACAGCAACTCTGGTGCAATTTCCGCAAGGGGAATGACAACAAAGGCACGCTGTTCTAAATATAGATGCGGAATGGTCAACAGGGGCGAGTTTAACTGAACCCCTTCAAAAAGCAAAATATCACAATCAATGGTACGCGGGCCATTTCGCTCAATTTTTATCCTATTTTGCTGCTTTTCAATTTGCTGCAATTGTTCGAGAAGCTCCAACGGGGCAAGATCCGTCTTCAACCTCACCACGGCATTCACGAAATCCGGTTGATCGGTAATCTCTCCCCACGGCAAAGAACGATACAAGCTCGAGATTGACTGTACGTATGTTGAGGGTAAACCATGTAAAGCGGTAATGGCCATTTTGATTTGATTAATGGGGTTTTCAAGATTCGACCCCAAACCAATAAAAACTTTCGGCATTTATGTCTTTTTTTCCAATTGTTCCAACATCGCATGACGCTGTTTAACTTTAGCATTTTGAAAAGTATCCCACCATTGCACCAATGATAATGACACTTCGCCTGCTTCAGCACGCAATGCGAGTAAATCAAAAGCAGCACGAAAATAACGGTGCTTTAGAAGATGATAAATACGACGCGAGCGTCTTCTTTCCAGATGATATTGCAGAGTCCACACAGCACGCATCATCGCCAACATACGTTTCGTCAACAAGCAGACTTCTGCCTGCGTCTGCACGGTTTTTTGCATCGTCAAATGAAACGCCGCGGAAAAACGCATCCCTTGTTGTTGGCATTCCACCAAAAAATTCTGCAACACTGGCCATAACAAGACGGCCAACAAAAATCCTGGTGTCAGCCGCTGCTCGTTATAAAAACGTTGATCCGTGGTTTTTAATGCAGAATAAACCAACTTTTTTGTGGCTTCTGCATTGGGTTTAGCCAGTACGTTAGCAAGTTCAGGAAATAATACAGCGACATAATTAATATCTTGTAACCGTTGAAAGGTGATCACGGCATAACCTTCAAAAAAGAGCTTGATCATTTCGTCCAGCAAACGTGCTTGCGGAACGTGTTCCAATAAATACGCCATCGGGGTCAATAACTGACTGATGCTGTCATCAATGGAAAAATCTAATTTTGCCGCTAAACGAATGGCTCGCAATAAACGGATAGGGTCTTCGTGAAAACGTTGCAGTGGATCACCGATCATACTAATTTTTTTCGCTTTTAAATCCGCTAATCCACCGGTAAAATCCACCACCGAAAAATCTTTAATGTTGTAATATAAAGCATTTACGGTGAAGTCACGACGCCACGCGTCTTCTTCAATGGTGCCATAGGTATTGTCAGCAGTAATCATTAGCGCTGTTTTATGAGGCCCCCGTGTTTCCTTCGTCTGTGGCTCTTCCGCTTCAGAATTCGCACGAAAAGTAGAAACTTCAACGACCTCTTTCTCAAAATACACGTGCACCAAGCGAAAACGCCGTCCAATAATTCGGCTATTACGAAAAAGTTTGCGAACGTCTTCCGGGGTTGCATTGGTAGCAATATCAAAATCTTTGGGGTTACGATTCAGTAGTAAATCACGCACACTTCCGCCGACTAAATAGGCATCGTAATGAGCATCACTTAAACGATACAACACTTTTAAGGCTTGTTGACTGATGTTTTTCCGCGACAAGCAGTGATCCGCTCGGTGTATCCACTGAGGGAATTTAGTGGAGGATCGAAAACGCTTTCGGAGGAACTTTACAATTCCATTTTCTTTCAAACCCATAATCAACCAATAAAAATCCCCGTAGCAAGCCACGGAGTATTTTTCCTATAATAAATTTCGCCTGCTTGGGAAACCCTCGCGGACGGCGACCAAAGGGGAGCGAACGCTCGCTCCCCTCTGGAAACCCCACGCGGGAAGTCCCGCGGCAAGCCGTGGGGAATCAAGATCGCTTTTAACGGGCATGACACCCCAACCACCCATTGCAGGCGGGAAATTGTATAACGCCTTTCCCCCTTCGTCTAGTAGCCTAGGATATCAATTCTATAGTGTTTCAGATAAATATTTTGGTAAAAATAAACTATTTTAATTGTCTTACCGGCAATGGTGCTCACTGTCGAG
>Ga0155612_132_pt3 | contig 19990 bp, 19 predicted proteins | sample RifCSPhighO2_12_FD_107269 | JGI IMG/M metagenome (GOLD analysis project Ga0155612, IMG submission 107269) | Coxiella sp. RIFCSPHIGHO2_12_FULL_44_14 | reverse complement strand
CAGGCCCTGTGTACCATTGGCGGGGGCGGGCGAGACGATGTTGGGGATCATCCAGCATTTCCATCCAGTGTGACATCCAACCGACGGTGCGTGACAATGCGAAAATGACCGTGAACAGATTCGCGGGAATACCGATGGCGCTTAGCGTGATGCCGGAGTAAAAATCCACATTGGGATATAATTTTTTCGTCACAAAATAATCGTCTTCCAGTGCTATTTTTTCTAATTTCATCGCTAATTTAAATAAAGGTTCATCATGTCGGCCTAGAGCTTCCATGACTTCGTAACATGTTTGGCGCATCACTTTGGCCCGGGGATCATAATTTTTATAAACGCGATGACCAAAACCCATTAAACGAAACGGATCATTTTTGTCTTTGGCTTTTTGAATATAGCGTGGAATATTAGCTTCGGAGCCAATTTCTTTGAGCATCTTGAGGCATGCTTCATTAGCACCGCCATGAGCGGGTCCCCATAAGGCGTCGATTCCTGCAGAGACGCAAGCAAAAGGATTGGCACCGGTGGAACCGGCGATACGTACTGTCGTGGTAGAAGCATTTTGTTCATGATCAGCATGCAGAGTAAAAATGCGATCCATAGCACGTGCGATCACAGGATTTGGTGGAGTATTATCGGGTGGAGCAAACAGCATCTGTAAAAAATTTTCAGCATAGTCCCTATCGTGACGTGGGGATATAAAAGGTTGACTGATAGAGTACCGATAACACATGGCGGCAATAATAGGCATTTTAGCGATGAGTCGAATGGCAGAGAGAGTACGATCTTTAGAATTATTAATATTGAGGCTATCATGATAAAACGCCGACAATGCACCGACGATGGCAATCATCATAGCCATGGGGTGAGCGTCGTGTCGAAAGCCATTGAAAAATTGTGGTAATGGGTCGTGTAGTAGGGTGTGTTCTTTGATATCAGCGATGAATTGACGATATTGGTTTTCAGTGGGTAATTCACCAAACAGGAGTAAATAACAAACCTCGAGATAATCACATTGATTGGCAAGTTGGTCGATGGGATAACCTCGGTAGAGTAGTATGCCTTTATCACCATCGACGAAGGTGATTTTAGATTCACAAGCAGCAGTAGAGTAAAAACCGGCATCCATGGTGTAAATACCATGATCTCCTAGAGTTTTAACATCGATGACGTCATACCCCAAAGTGCCTGAATAGATAGGGAATTCAGCAGATTGCTGGTTAAAACTGATTTTGGCTGTTTTTTTGTCATTCATGTAGAGATCTGTGGATTATTTTTTGATCAATAAGTGAATTATAGTGAATTTCATTGAGGTTTTCAAAAGTTGATCAGGTGGTTCTTTGTATCAATGTATTAATCCCCCCATCCCTGCCCTTCCCCCCGTACTTCGTGCGGGGGGAAGGGCAGGGATGGGGGGATTAAAATGATGCTAAAAAATATTCGCTGTACAGGGTTCCTGGGTTATAATCTTGGCGTGCTGGACAAGAGTCACGTAATTCATTGTCTCTAAAATAAATTTTGATTTGCACCGCGATCAGCATTTTAATAGGAACACTGTTAATGGACACAAAACGACCTGTTAATTTGGATTTGTTCCAGTTTAAATTTCCCCCCATGGCCATTTTGTCCATTACTCATCGTATTTCAGGGGTGGTACTGTTCTTATGGATACCTTTTTTTCTGTATATTTTGCACTGTTCGGTTGACTCGCCACTCACATATATCGTCTTACAGCATGCGCTACAGGGCTTTTGGATGCGACTGGCTTTGTGGATAGGACTTTCAGCAGTTTTTTTTCATCTGTTGTCAGGTATTCGGCACATGGCAATGGACCTTGGTTTTTGGGAGAGCGTCACAGAAAGCCGTTGGAGTGCCTATGCTACGTTTGTGCTGGGTTTAGTGGTCATTCTTTTGCTTGTGGTATGGATATGGTAGAACACGTAGATCGCCGTGGGTGGAGAGATTGGCTGGTACAGCGTATTTCTGCTGTACTGATTGGCACTTATGCCATTTTTTTAATCATTTACGTTCTATTACACGAGCCGATGTCATACGCTGCATGGTATGGTCTGTTCAGCCATTTTTTCATGAAAATCAGCACATTAATCGTGTTGTTGAGTATTTTATGGCATACCTGGATCGGCATATGGACCGTTCTGACCGATTATGTCAAAAATCAAGCTATGCGACTTTTTTTGGAAACAGTGGTCTGTTTGTTGTTATTAGCTTATTTAATTTGGCTGTTAGACATTTTGTGGGTGGTAATTGAACGATGACGAGGATCACAAAAGAATTTGATGTGGTGATTGTAGGAGCAGGGGGAGCAGGGCTCCGCGCTGCACTGCAAATGGCGCAATCTCGGTATAAAGTGGCCGTGGTCTCCAAAGTGTTTCCCACACGATCACACACGGTTTCTGCGCAAGGGGGAATTGCAGCGGCTTTGGGAAATGTGGGGCCCGATCAATGGCAATGGCACATGTACGATACGGTGCGTGGCTCTGACTATTTAGGAGATCAAGACGCCATTGAATATATGTGTCAGCAGGCTCCACCTTCTATTTATGAATTAGAACACTTCGGATTGCCTTTCTCGCGATTAGAAGATGGCAAAATCTATCAACGTGCATTTGGTGGCCATACTCGCAATTTTGGTGGTGAAATTGCGAGACGAACTTGTGCTTGTGCCGATCGTACGGGGCATGCTTTGTTGCACACGCTATATCAAAAGTGTGTAGAAGCAGGGACCCATTTTTATTACGAATGGTTCGCTATCGATTTGGTCAGAGGGAAACAGGGGGGTATTGCCGGTATTGTGGCCCTCTGTATGGAAACCAGTGAGATTGTTTTTTTCAAAGCGCGCGCAACGATTTTTGCCACAGGTGGTGCGGGTCGAGTGTTTGAATCGACGACGAATGCTTATACCAATACGGGAGATGGTATTGGGATGGTTTTACGTGCTGGTTTGCCGGTACAAGACATGGAATTTTGGCAGTTTCACCCCACAGGCATTGCCGGTGTCGGTAGCTTGATTACTGAAGGAGCGCGCGGTGAGGGAGGATATTTGCTCAATAAAGATGGTGAACGTTTTATGGAGCGATATTCTCCACATTTAAAAGATTTGGATTGTCGGGACGTCGTTTCGCGCGCCATCATCTTGGAGATATTGGCGGGTCGTGGGTGTGGGCCAGACCGCGATTACGTTTTATTGAAACTCGATCATTTAGGTGAGAAAGTACTGCACGAACGCCTGCCTGGCATTGTGGAATTGGCAAAAACGTTTGCTAATGTCGATCCTGCTAAAGATCCTATCCCTGTGGTGCCGACGTGTCATTATATGATGGGAGGCATTCCTACCACACTGCATGGGCAAGTATTGACGGTGGACAATACGGGTAAGGATTGCATCGTGGAAGGCTTTTTTGCAGCGGGAGAATGCGCTTGTGTATCGGTGCATGGGGCTAATCGATTAGGCACCAATTCATTATTGGATTTAGTGGTGTTTGGCCGTGCGGTGGGTTTGTATTTAGAAGAAGCGTTACGAGAGGGATTAGCGTATCGGGAGGAAGATTCGGCCGATATCGATGCGGCCATCGCACACGTGCGACGTTGGGACAATCTTCACCATACTGAAGATGCTGTTGTCATCAAAAAAAGCATCGGAAAAATCATGCAGGAAAATTTTGGTGTTTTTCGTGATGAGAAACCGATGCATGCGGGATTGAAGGCATTAAATGAATTGCGGGAGCGATTAAAACGGGCCCGTCTTTTGGATACGAGTAAGATATTTAACAATGCGCGATTGGAAGCGCTAGAATTGGATAATCTCATCGAGGTTGCTGTGGCCACAGCGGCGTGTGCAGAACAGCGCAAAGAAAGCCGCGGCGCACATTCGCGATATGATTATAAAGAAAGGGACGATGAACATTGGTTGAAACATACCGTCTATTTTCGTGAAGGGATCATTAATTTTCGTCCTGTTAATCAACGACCCAAAGACATCGATCCCTTTCCGCCGAAACTGAGAGATTAATAATATGAGTAATTCTTCAAGAGTGATGACTTTTTCCATCCTTCGGTTTAATCCAGAGCGGGGTACTCAGCCTTATCGGCAGGATTTTCCGCTTGACGTGTTGAAAATTAAAGGAAAAATGCTTTTAAATGCACTCGAAGCGATTCGTGAAAAGCATCCCGACATCGGATTTAGGCGCTCATGTGGAGAAGGAGTATGTGGTTCAGATGGAATGAATATCAACGGAAGCAACGGGTTAGCGTGTATTACCCAATTGAAAAATTTACCTGATCGTGTAGTATTGCGACCATTGCCGGGGTTCCCTATCATTCGCGATTTAATCGTGGATATGGAACAATTTTATGCCCAGTATAAAAAAATAAAGCCCTATTTGCAGAATGATCAAGAACCACCGGAAAAAGAGCGTTTACAATCGGTGGCCGATCGCGCAAAATTAGATGGCTTGTACGAGTGTATTTTGTGTGCTTGTTGTTCAGGTTCTTGTCCTTCTTATTGGTGGAATCCTGATAAATTTATTGGTCCGGCGGGTTTATTGTGGTCTTATCGTTTTATTGCCGATAGCCGCGATTTAAAAACGAAAGAGCGATTGGATGCATTGAAGGATCCTTACAGCGTTTTTCGTTGTCGAACTATTATGGATTGCGCGACGGTTTGTCCCAAAGGGCTAAATCCAACGCAAGCGATCAGAAAAATACGGACAGCCATGCTGAATGAAGTGGATACTACTGAGTGAGTATACGAAATAAGTAAAATATCAGTAAGGTAGTCATGAAAAATCAATCTTCCATGCAGCAATTTCAAATCACTTCTTATTTATCGGACAACAACGCAGCTTATATTGAAGCGTTATATGAAGAATTTCTACACGATCCTAACCAATTAACTCCAGAATGGAGAACTTATTTTCAGTCTTTATCGCAGGGGCAAATTACTCCAGACGTTTCTCATCAAACCATTCGCCAGCAATTACAGCATTTAGTGAGGCAGCCGATGGCTGTGATGCCTCAAGTTGTTTCTGACCAGCAAAGTGCGGTAGATACTTTGATTGAAGCTTATCGGCGTTTGGGCCATTTAAGTGCCCATATCAATCCACTAGGTCCGGTGATATCAGAAATTCGATTGCAGCCGAGTCATTATGGTTTAACGGAGGCTGACTTATCCCGTTTCTTTGATACCCGCGGTGTTTTGGATAAGCCACGTGCCACTTTAAAAGATATTCTGGAAGTATTGAAGAGGATTTATTGTGGTTCTGTTGGCATTGAATATGGCACAAATACGGACGAGCAAGAACTGCATTGGTTGCGTGATTATGTAGAACACCGATTACCAGGCATACAGTGGAGTGCTGCCGTCAAACGCAATATTTTAAAACAACTGGTTGCTTGTCAGGCATTGGAAAAATATTTAGATGCCAAATATGTCGCGCAGACACGGTTTTCGTTGGAGGGTGGTGATAGCTTAATTCCTTTATTGGATGAGTTTGTGGTGCGTGCGCGGCAAAAAAATGTAGAGGAAATGGTTATTTGCATGGCACACCGTGGTCGCATCAATGTATTGATTAATATTATGGGCCAGTCGCCAGCCGAATTGTTTCAGGAGTTCGAAGGAACCAAAGAATACGGTGTGATGTTAGGCGATGTCAAATATCATCGTGGTTATTCGCGTGATGTACAGACAGAAGCGGGCCCTATTCATTTATCACTGGCCTTTAATCCCTCTCATTTAGAATTTATTTGCCCTGTTGTGATGGGTTCAGTGAGAGCACGGCAGGAACGACAAAACGGGCAAAAGCGTGATTATGCCATGCCAGTTATGATTCATGGTGATGCGGCTTTTGTGGGAGAGGGTGTAGTGATGGAAACCCTCAGTATGTCACAAACCAAAGCCTATTATGTGGGTGGCACGGTACATGTTATTTTAAATAACCAAATTGGATTTACTATCAGTGATCCACGAGATGCGCGCTCTTCGCTGTATTGTTCTGATCCTGCCAAAATGTTGGATGCGCCTATTTTTCACGTGAATGGGGATGATCCAGAGGCTGTTGTCGCAGTCGCGCAATTAGCGCTGGATTATCGCATGATGTTTCATAAAGATGTGTTTATTGATTTAGTGTGTTATCGACGTCATGGTCACCAGGAATCAGACGATCCTGTGGCTACTCAACCATTAATGTACAAAATTATCCAATCGCATCCTACAACGCGCGAAATTTATACTAAGCAATTAGTGAGTGAAGATGTTTGTACGCTTGCTGAGGTAGATCAATGGGTTGAACAGTATCGTCAGCACCTAGATCAGGGTCGTCAATGGGTAGAAACATTACACGAAGGGTTGTCAGCACGCTACGCGGCCAATTGGACTCGTTATCTGGATCAACCGTGGTCAACCGTTGTAGATACATCAGTTCCACTAGAAAAATTGCAACGATTAGGTGAACGAATCAATTATGTTCCTGACTCATTTACTCTACGTCGATCGGTAGCCAATATCGTTGCTGCACGTAAAAAAATGCTTGCGGGTGAGATACCACTCGACTGGGGTTGTGTGGAGATGGTGGCTTATGCGACGTTACTCGTGGAAGGTCATCCAGTGCGATTGGTGGGTGAAGACACACGGCGAGGAACATTTTTCCATCGACACGCGACGTTGTTTGATCAAAATACAGGACAAGAGTACGAACCCCTCCGTTATTTAGGGGAATCCCAAGCAGACGTTCATATTTACGATTCTTTATTATCTGAATGCGGAGCATTGGGTTTCGAATACGGTTATTCGACGGCGGAGCCGAATGCGCTCGTTATTTGGGAAGCACAATATGGTGATTTCGTGAACGTGGCTCAAGTCATCATCGATCAATTTATCAGTTCAGGTTGGCAAAAATGGAATCGTTTGTCTGGCGTAGTATTATTTTTACCACACGGTTATCAAGGAGCAGGGCCTGAGCATTCGTCCGCACGGTTAGAACGATTTTTGCAACTATGCGCTCAAAAAAACATGCAAGTTTGTATTCCAACCACACCGGCACAAATTTTTCATTTGTTGCGTCGTCAAGTGCTACGGCCTTATCGCAAGCCACTCATTATTATGTCGCCTAAGAGCTTACTGCGCCATAAATTAGCAGTTTCAGACTTGAAAGAGCTAACTAGTGGTTCCGTACAATTACTTATACCCGAAATAGATGAACACGATTCGGCAAGTATCGCGCGCGTTATTTTGTGCAGTGGTAAAATTTATTATGATTTACTGGAGAAACGGCGAGAAGAACATTTAAAACACATTGCCATTCTACGTATCGAGCAATTGTACCCGTTTCCTTACGATGAAGTCATTCGAGAATTGCAGCGTTATTCGCGTGCGCAGCAAGTGATATGGTGTCAAGAAGAACCCAAAAATCAAGGTGCTTGGTTTTGTACGAGAGATCGATTGACCAAATGTTTGCAATCTAATCAAACGTTGGAGTATGTTGGCCGACCGCCATTAGCAGCACCGGCGGGTGGATATTACAATTTGTTTCGTAAATTGCAAACTCAAGTCGTCAATGAAGCCTTGGCTTTCAAAGAGGATAAATAAATGGCGATTGAAATTAAAGTTCCGGTGTTACCTGAATCTGTTGCCGATGCAACAGTAGCAAAATGGTATAAGAAAGTCGGTGATGCGGTAGCACGCGATGAAAATTTGGTGGATTTAGAAACCGATAAAGTGATGTTGGAAGTGCCGGTTCCTTATGCGGGAATTTTAGAGAGTATTTTGGTGAAAGAAGGTGACACCGTGACCAGCGATCAATTACTTGCTACGTTGCAAGAAGGGAGTGTTTCGGTGACACCCGAAGAAATAACACCCACCCCAGAAGCAATCCCCAGTTCCACGAGACCCAGTCAAGCAGAGAAAGCGCTCAAAGAGGAAACAAAAGAAGTAAAAGAAGTAAAAGAAGCAGCACCGGCATTAAGTCCATCGGTACGACGACGAGTGACTGAAGAAAATGTCGACGTTCGCTTTTTACAAGGGACTGGTAAAGAAGGCCGCATTACCAAACCAGACGTTGAATCATGGGTAGAACGGAGAAAACCCGAGGAAAAACCGACGGCCGAACCTAAAACGATTGCAGTCACTGCGGTAGGAACACGGGAAGAAAAACGTGTTCCCATGTCACGTTTACGTGCACGTATTGCTGAGCGGTTATCGCAGGTGCAACAAGAAGCGGTGTTACTGACGAGTTTTAATGAAATCAATATGAAGCCAGTGATGGATTTGCGTAAACGGTATCAAGAACAGTTTGAGAAAGTGCATGGAGTGCGTTTAGGATTGATGTCTTTTTTTACTCGTGCAGTGACAGAGGCGTTGAAACGATTCCCCATTATTAATGCTTCCGTGGATGGCAATGACGTTATTTATCATGGTTATTGTGATGTGGGGATCGCCATTGGTGCTGAGCGTGGTTTGATAGTACCTATTTTGCGAAATGTCGAAGGATTGAGTTTGGCGGCGATAGAAAAACAGATTCGAGATTTTGCGTTGCGCGCACAAACTGGAAAATTAACGATAGAAGAAATTACCGGAGGAACGTTTACCATCACTAATGGGGGTACGTTTGGATCTTTACTGTCTACTCCGATTATTAATCCACCGCAAACCGCTATTTTGGGAATGCATAAAATGATGGATCGTCCTGTGGTCGATGACGGTCAAATCGTCATACGCCCCATGATGTATGTAGCTTTATCCTATGATCATCGCATTATCGATGGTCGCGAAGCCGTATTGTTTTTGGTGGCCATGAAAGAATTGTTAGAAGATCCTGCACGCATACTATTAGACATATAGAGAGAAAAATGAATTTACACGAATATCAAGCCAAACAGTGGTTAAAAAAATATGGCATTCCTATTCCTGCAGGAGAAGTGGTATGGACTCCAGAAACTGCCGTGGATGCAGCGGATCATTTAGGAGGACATCGTTGGGTGGTTAAAGCTCAAGTGCATGCGGGTGGGCGCGGCAAAGCAGGTGGTGTTCGTTTGGTAGAAGATAAAGAAACGTTAAGAAGCGCGGTGAAAGAGTTGCTGAGTACTCGGCTCGTGACTTACCAAACCGACGAACGTGGGCAGCCCGTGAACCGCATTTTGATTGAATTACCTGCTGACATCTTACGCGAATTATATTTAGGCGCGGTGATCGATCGTTCTCTGCAGCGTATCGTTTTCATGGCTTCGGTGGAGGGTGGGGTCGACATTGAGAAAGTCGCGCACGCAACGCCTGAAAAAATTCTCACGATGGTGGTAAATCCCACTGTAGGATTACAGCCTTTTCAGTGTCGGCGATTATTTTTTGGGCTAGGACTAGATTTCGATTTAATGCGATCATTTACACAGATACTGTTAGCACTCTATCAATTATTTATTGAGCGCGATTTGAGTTTATTGGAAATTAATCCACTGGTTGTGACTCGTTCAGGAGAACTGATTTGTTTAGATGCTAAAATCAATATTGATGATAATGCGTTGTATCGACAAGCTGAGTTGGTTGATATGCGTGATGCAACGCAAGAAGATGAGCGTGAAGTGTTAGCCAAACAGTGGGAGCTGAATTATATTAAACTGGATGGAAACATCGGTTGTATGGTGAATGGCGCTGGTTTGGCGATGGCGACGATGGATCTCATTCAATGGCATGGCGGTCGTCCTGCTAATTTTTTAGATGTGGGTGGTAGTGCTACGAAAGAGCGTGTGACGGAAGCCTTTAAGATTATTATTTCGGATAAAAACGTGAAGAGCATTTTAATCAATATTTTTGGAGGCATTGTGCGTTGTGATTTGATTGCGGACGGTATTATTGAAGCCGTTTCTGAAGTCGGTGTTACTGTTCCCGTGATAGTGCGTTTGGAAGGTAATAATGCTGACTTAGGTGCCAAGCGATTGGCAGAAAGCCGTTTAAATATTATAGCTGTCAATGATTTTTCTCAGGCGGCAGAACAGGCGGTGAGACAGGCGGGATCATCATGAGTATTTTAGTGCATCGAGAAACTCGAGTCATTTGCCAAGGATTTACAGGAAAGCAAGGGACGTTTCATTCACAGCAAGCGATAGACTATGGTACACGCATGGTAGGAGGTGTTACACCAGGAAAAGGGGGGCAAGCGCATTTGGGCTTGCCCGTATTTAATAGTGTGCATGAAGCAGTAGCACGGACGAAAGCGGACGCCAGCATTATTTTTGTCCCCGCGCCATTTGGTAAAGATTCTATTTTAGAGGCCATCGATGCGGGGATTTCGTTGATCGTGTGTATTACTGAAGGTATCCCGGTTTTGGATATGCTGGTCGTGAAGGCTTATTTAGCGCAGCATCCTATGGTACGTTTAATGGGTCCCAATTGCCCTGGCGTTATTACACCGGGGGAATGTAAAATAGGCATTATGCCAGGGTCTATTCACCATCCTGGAAAAGTGGGTATCGTGTCTCGATCAGGTACATTGACTTACGAAGCCGTTTTGCAAACATCGGCTCGGGGTTTTGGTCAGAGTACGTGCGTGGGTATTGGAGGAGATCCCATCCCCGGTATGAGCTTTATCGATGTATTAGCACTGTTTGAACAAGATCCACAAACGCAAGCCATTGTATTGGTGGGTGAAATAGGGGGTACGGCTGAAGAAGAAGCCGCCGAATTCATTCGCGCTCAGGTGACCAAACCAGTCGTTGCCTATATTGCTGGTGCAACGGCGCCAGCGGGTAAACGGATGGGGCATGCGGGTGCTATTATTGCTGGTGGAAAAGGGACGGCGGCGGATAAATATGCTGCTTTAAAGGCGGGGGGGGCGTTGACGGTGTCGTCTCCAGCGGAAATAGCGAAAGGCATTGCTGAAGCAACAGGTTGGTAAGTGATGATCAATCATGCAAGAAAAGCGGTCAGTCAATCATTACAGTGGGGTTGGGTATTGACGCGTTATGCAGGATACGGATTTCTTTCTTTTCTTATTGATATCTTGGGATTTGGCATTATTTATGCTTTTTTGAGAGATCCTTTTTTTTCGATATTATTGGGAAGAATCGTATCAGGTTCGTTTAATTTTTATTTTAATAAATATTTAGTGTATCGCTCATTGAGTCGATTGGTCATCCAGCGTGAAGCACTGTACTATGGAATGCTCGCCACGGTAATTTTTATACTTTCTTATTTTTCCATTCGAGAAATGACGATGTATTTTCATGTGCCCGTATTGGCGGCAAAAATTTTGGTGGATGTCGTATTATTTTTTATTAATTTCTTAGTACAAAGTTATTTGTTTAAAGGAGAAATCTATGCAAGGAAAGCGATGGATTGGCCTTTGGATAGGGCTATTTTTTTCTTGCGCACTCGGCGTTACCAAGGTACCGATCGATGAAGTGCGTATTCATCCTCAACCGGGAACGGTGGCGTTGACGTTTGATGATGGTCCAAGCCCAAAATATACTCAGCCCATTCTCGATATTTTAGATCGTTATCATATTCAAGCGACTTTTTTTGTGATGGGTGCTTTTGCCAAAAAATATCCTCATTTAATTCAAGAGATCCGGCGACGGGGTCACGTCATTGCTAATCATACTATGACCCATCCGTACTTAACTCGAATGTATGGGCATTCATTGTATTATCAGATTGTAGAGCCCAATCGCATCGTGCAAAGCATTACGGGTAATATACCCGTTTGTTTGCGTCCACCGTTTGGGCTCACGAATTCACGAGTCAATGAATTCATTCGTTCTCAAGGTATGCGTACAGTGATGTGGGATCTCAACACTTTTGATTATAATCGTCAATCAGTTGATCACTTAATTCAGTGGGTATTGACGCACACCAAGCCAGGATATGATTTATTGATGCATGATGGTAGCGGCAATAGTTTCCAAACCGTTAAAGCGTTACCCGCGATCATTGAGGGATTACGAAAGCGGGGCATGAGATTTGATGTTATTTGTCAGTCGACAACTTAAATCACCGAAGAGTCAATGAGCCTCGAAGAGCATCTTTGATCACTGTAGAAGCTTATATATTGTTTAAAAACAACGAGTTATATTCCATTGTGCTATAGTTATACACAGGTTATTCAACTTAGGTTGAACTGAGAAGAGTGCGGATATTCTCAGGCTACTGAACGTCACGGATGCAAACGAGTGTCGGGAGGTAGCCATGAAGATCATCGTATTTTCGTGGATAGTATTAGGGTTAGGGTTATTGGGAGTTGGACAAGCAGAAGCAGGAATTCCCCTTTCTACGCAACCGATAGAGTCTCTTCGACTTGGCCAGCTGGAAGCAGGAAGCATGGGGATTTACCCCCAAAGAATGATTTTTGATCACACCACTCTAGTTGCGCGGGTATTCGTTTTTGATCCGCGTCAACATCGTTGGTATGCCTACGATAACGGACAGCTGGTGGGAAGTGGTCGTGCAGCAGGGGGAGCAGGCTATTGCAGGGATATCGGGCGTTCCTGTCGGACGCCAACAGGTACTTATCGAATCATCCACAAAGGCTCTGCACATTGCCGTTCTACTCGTTACCCCAGGCCACATGGTGGTGCACGCATGGATTATTGTATGTTCTTCAGTAAATATTATGCCATTCATGGGTCAAACGATGTACCCAGTGCCAATGTGAGCCACGGTTGCGTGCGCGTTAAACCCGAGGCAGCACGATGGTTGCACGGTAATTTTATGCAAATAGGTACTAAGGTGGTTGTTAAATCTTATTGATTTGACTAGGGTCTGTTGACAATTGCCACTCAAAATAAAAAACCCATTCGCTTCCTAGCCCAACGGGTGGCCTGTGGATGGATTCCCTACCTCACGCACAGCCATACATAGCAAACAGTACTAGAAAAAATCATGACCACCGGGAAGGCTGGACGAGTAGGCTTTTTCTGACGGCTTTTTGCCGCCGTGGATGGCGGCATAGAGTCCTCAGGGAGGAGTTCACGACGTGCCGCCACAAAAATGTCTTCGAGATCCAGCCTAGCACGGTGGCAGATGGGCATGTAAACTGAGATAAGCGAATTCCAAATAATTCGCAAAAGTCTTTCGGGTGCTCTCGATGCTAGCTGGTTCGGGAACGGGCTCCTGCCCTTGACGCTTTTACCATCCATGGCCGCGACATCCCTCACCAGCCACCATCTCCGGCACCCACGACTTTTGCGAATACCGCCAATTGTCAACAGGACCTTAGAGTAAGATTCGCTTGCCTTAACTTGCGTAGGTTCTGATTGTTCAACAGGGTCTAAGTGATCAGCCCTTGCTCTTCTTTCCGGAGCGTGAAGATTTCATGGCCGGTGTCGGTGACGGCGAGCGTATGCTCCCACTGCGCAGAAAGACTGCGATCTTTGGTGATGACAGTCCAATCGTCTTTCAACAATTTGACATGACGTTTTCCGGCATTGATCATCGGTTCGATCGTAAATGTCATCCCTGGCAGCAGTAACAAGCCAGTGCCAGGTGTTCCATAATGGAGTATTTGCAAGTTAGGTTCATGAAAAATTTTACCGATGCCATGACCACAGTATTCTCTCACCACTGAATAACGATTTTTTTCGGCGTGCTTTTGAATGGCAGCACCGATATCTCCCAGTCGCACACCGGGTTTCACCAAACGAATCGCTAAATAGAGACATTCTTGAGTGACTTGAACAAGCCGTTTGGCGTTGGCGCTGACCTCGCCCACCATAAACATTTTGCTAGTATCACCATGATAGCCAGCATGGATCACAGTCACATCGACATTGATAATATCACCTTCTTTCAGTGGATGATCTTGAGGAATGCCATGGCAGACGACATGATTGATGGAAGTACAAATGGATTTAGGAAAACCATGATAATGGAGGGGTGCAGGAATGGCCTTTTGCACATTCACGATGTGATCATGACAAAGGTCGTTTAATTCATTAGTGGTGATGCCAGGTTTAATGTGAGGCTCGATCATTTCCAGCACTTCAGCCGCGAGTCGCCCAGCGATACGCATTTTGGCCATTTCCTCGGGAGTTTTAATTGAAATAGCCATATCGATCACCGTGCCTCACAGAGGTTGATTGTTCCGTAGAAATTTGCTTGTTCCCAATGACCGTCTATGGTATAAACCATCGCTAGAATAAGCAACCCTAAGCGCTCTTCCCTTTGTTCGATTGAAAAAGGGGGGCCTAGAACCCCAATACACACATCGATCGACACATCATTTGGGTGCCTCGTGAGAGGTTGAATGATGGGATCGGTGGAGGTTTAACCCCGGAGAATTGACATGACCGATATCACCATGCGGCAGATGCTGGAAGCGGGCGTTCATTTTGGACATCAGACTCGCTACTGGAATCCTAAAATGGCCCCCTATATCTACGGGGCGCATCATAAAATCCACATTATCAATTTAGAAGAAACATTGCCGCTCTTTCGTCGAGCGATGCAGTTTGCCGTTGAGGTAGCAGCAAAACGTGGAAAAATTCTTTTGGTCGGTACAAAGCATGCTGCTCGTGATATTGTCCGAGAAGAGGCGACGCGTTGCGGTATGCCTTATGTCGACTACCGTTGGCTGGGGGGTATGCTGACCAACTACAAAACCATTCGGCAGTCTATTAAACGATTAAAAGAACTCGAAGAATATATCGCCAATGAAGAAAATTTAGTAGATATGACCAAAAAAGAAGTATTGAGTTTAATGCGCAGGAAAGACAAATTGTCATCTAATTTATCCGGCATCAAAAATATGGGTAGTTTACCGGATGCTTTATTTGTTATTGATGTTACCCATGAAAAAATTGCTATTCAAGAAGCGCAACGTTTGGGAATTCCTATTATCGGAGTGGTGGATACGAATTCGAGCCCTGATGGCATCGATTATCTGATTCCCGGTAATGACGATGCGCTGCGCGCTATCCGCCTTTATTGTCAGACTTTAGCGGAAATGATCATTCAAGCGCGAGGGTCGTTGGAACTCACGAATTTGAAACAGAAAGAAGAAGAAAAACCAGAAGCGACGACCAAGCGTGTCATTACTAAAAAATCAAAAATAAAATTATTAGAAGAATTAGCTTTAGATGAAGATTTAGAAGGGGAAGAAGAAATAGCCACTCCAGCCAGTAAAAAATCGAAAGCAAAAACCCAAAGCAAAAAAGATACGCTGACAACGGTGGAAGATAAACCCACGGAAGAAACCACTCCTTCGGACAATCAATCATGACCAGCAATAAGATCCCGACCATTACTGCAGAGATGGTTAAAATGTTACGTGAACGTACGGGCGCTGCCATGATGGCTTGCAAGGAGGCTTTAACACAAACGCAGGGTGATCTAGAAACTGCGATCGACGTGCTCAGAAAAGCGGGCGAAATCAAAGCCGCTAAGCGTGCGGGTAAAATTGCTGCGGAGGGAAAAATTAGCATCGTTGCAGATTCTGCGAATCAACGTGCTTTTATGTTGGAAATGAATTGCGAAACGGATTTTGTTGCGCGTGATAGCCATTTTCGTGATTTTATTCAGAAAGTGTCTGTGTGTGGATTGGCTGAAAGAGTTCACGAAACTGAGCCTTTATTAGCTTGTACGCTTGACAAAAATTCAGCGACGACGATTGAACAAGCCCGTCTAGCGTTGGTGAGTCAATTGGGTGAAAATATTCAGCTGCGACGGGTCGCTTTTTTAGAATCCACGGGTATCGTGGGAACTTATTGCCATGGTGATCGCATCGGCGTGCTTCTCGCACTAGATCAAAAACACCCTGAATTAGCCAAGCATTTAGCCATGCATGTGGCGGCTTCTCATCCATTGGCTGTGACGCCTGAGGGTGTTCCAGCAGCGTGGATAGCCAAAGAGCGCGACATTTTTCTTGCGCAAGCCAAAGAATCGGGTAAACCTGAGGTCGTGATTCGCAAAATGGTAGAAGGTCGAGTCAATAAATTTCTCAACGAGGTCAGTTTGGTGAATCAACCATTCATCAAAGATCCTAATCAGACGGTGGCTGAGGTGCTGAAATCACATAAAGCTCAGGTGATTACTTTTATTCGTTTTGAGCTGGGGGAAGGCATTGAAAAACAATCTCACCATTTTGCAAAAGAAGTAGAAGCACAATTACGAGGAAATTCACAAGGAAATCGTTAATGACTGATGGACCACACCCGGCTTATCGCCGGGTCCTATTGAAGATGAGCGGGGAAGCGCTGATGGGGCAAGGACCAGGCGCTATTGACCCTGCTTTATTGGATCGTATGGTGAAGGAAATATCGCAAGTCTACCAATTGGGCGTGCAGATAGCGATCGTGGTGGGAGGAGGTAATTTTTTTCGTGGGGCGAAATTATCCGAAGCGGGTATCAATCGCATCACGGGCGATTATATGGGCATGTTGGCTACTTTGATAAATGCCCTAGCTTTGCACGATGCATTTGAACGTTCAGGATTACCCATTCGCATTTTATCAGCCATTCCCATGAGCGGCGTTGTAGACCATTTTCATCGACGCAAAGCCATTCATCATTTAACCGAAGGGCGTGTGGTGATTTTTGCGGGTGGTACAGGGAATCCGTTATTTACTACCGATTCTGCTGCCAGTTTACGCGGTATTGAAATTGGTGCTGACGTGATACTGAAAGCCACGAACGTAGATGGTATTTATTCTAAAGATCCCGCCAAAGATGCGACGGCTACGTTATATAAACATCTCACTTATCAAGAAGCGTTAGAAAAAGAGTTGGCGGTGATGGATCTCGCTGCATTTTGTCAGTGTCGAGATCACAATGTTCCTTTGCGGGTTTTCAATATTCATAAAGTGGGTGCTTTATTGCGAATTATCATGGGACAAGAAGAAGGGACTTTAGTGGACCGGGGAGACAATAAAACATGAACTCTATTATTAATGATACGGCAGCGCGGATGGATAAAAGTATTATATCGTTGAAGGCGGAGCTTGTCAAATTGCGCACCGGTCGTGCTCACCCAGGACTTCTGGAACACATCAAGGTACATTATTACAACGTAGAAACGCCGCTGAATCAGGTGGCCAATATTGCTATCGAAAATGCGCGGACATTGACGGTTACTCCATGGGACAAAAGTACACTTAGCGCTATCGAAAAAGCCATTCTTTCGGCGGATTTGGGATTAAACCCTGTCACTTCAGGGACAGTGATTCGTGTGCCACTACCGCTACTGACCGAGGAGCGCAGAAAAGAATTGGCACGTGTGGTGCGTGAAGAAGCGGAAAAAACGCGAGTTACCCTTCGACAGCTTCGTCGTGAAGCAAACAATGCGCTGAAAGAATTGTTAAAAACGAAAAAAATGAGTGAAGATGAAGAACGTAAGGCGGAAGCTGCGATGCAAAAGCTGACGGATGCTCATGTCGCAGAAGTGGATACCATCGCCAGCAAAAAAGAAGCCGATTTGATGGCTCTATAACTCGTTTTCATGCGGTGTACAAGACACAAAGACGGTACTGTTCATGCCTAGGTTGCCTCGACACATTGCCATCGTCATGGACGGTAACGGCCGTTGGGCATTGCAGCGGAGGTTGCCGCGTGTGGCGGGGCATCGTGCGGGGGCCAAAATTGTTCGAGAAATCGTCGAACATTGCGCCCGTCTTAAAATCGATGTGTTAACCCTCTTTGCTTTCAGTTTAGAAAATTTGGCCAGACCTCCCTCAGAAGTACAGTTTTTAATGTCTTTATTTTTTAATTCGCTCGAAGAAAACACCAATCAATTGCACGAAAATAATATTCGCTTGCGGATTGTGGGTGATCACAGCCAATTTGATGCTAAATTATTGCAAAGGATTCAACGATCTGAAATGTTGACTGAACACAATACAGGCTTGACATTAGTGATAGCGATTAATTATAGCGGTCGCTGGGACATCGTACGTGCGGCTCAAAAACTGGCTGAACAAGTGGCGTTACGTCAATTGTCGCCCGCTGATATTACCCAGGAATTGTTCCAGCAGCATCTTTGTTTGGCGGATTTACCTACGCCGGACTTATTAATTCGCACCAGTGGAGAGCAACGTATCAGCAATTTCATGTTGTGGCAATTTGCTTATACGGAAATTTATTTTACCCCTATTTTATGGCCAGATTTTAATAAAACAGCATTGGATAAAGCGCTTGAATTTTATCAGACGCGGCAGCGCCGTTTTGGGCTTACAGCGGAACAAGTCGAGGCACAGCATGCTTAAAGACCGTTTGTTAACGGCGTTTATTTTAATCATCCTCATGGCGTTGGCGATCGCATTTTTACCCATGCCATGGTTTGCATTATTGGTGGGTTTGGTGATGTTGGGAGCAGCGTGGGAATGGTCTAGCTTGGCGGGGTTTCGTAGCCAAAAAGGCCGCAGTATTTACGTGCTCATTGTTACATTGGCATTGGTGATAGCATATTACTTGCCTATTCACTGGGTGTTGGGTATTGCGCTGGCAGCGTGGATATGGGCAGCGGTAGCGATCGTTCATTATTCCCTAGGGCGTTCGGCGCTGGGTTTACAATATCCTTTTTTGAAAGCGTTCATGGGGGTATTGGTATTGGTGCCTTGTTGGTTAGCCATTAACGTTGTGCGCGAAACAGTAGGAGGACCTTTTTGGTTATTTTTCGGGTTTATGTTGATTTGGGCAACGGATACGGGGGCTTATATCGCAGGGCGTGCATGGGGAAAACATGCCTTAACGGTGCGGGTCAGTCCCAAAAAAACATGGGAGGGGTTGGGAGGAGGCATTTTACTGACTTTATTGGTGGCTGTGGTGGTGAGTGCGAGCTTTAGAGATTCCTTCGAACAAATGGCCTGGGTCAGTCTTTTAGCTTTGGTAACAGCATTATTTGCCGTGTTAGGTGATTTATTGGAAAGTTTATTAAAGCGCCAAGCGGGCATTAAAGACAGCGGTGGCTTATTACCAGGGCACGGTGGTATTTTAGATCGCATCGATAGTACAACGGCAGCATTACCTATTTTTGCGTTAGGATCTTTGTGGCTCGGTGGTTAGTCTAAGTCTAGCTGCTCCTCAAGGCGATCTTAAGAGCAGGTTCAAACCAGGATGTGAATTTTTCTGGCTGTCTCAGCAGTTCTTGCTCAAGTGTTTTTAAAGAAACCCAACGAACATCAGCGACTTCTTTTTGATTAAATGGAATGGTTTCAATGGGAGTATAACCAATGAGTACGTGATCGTATTCATTTTCAATCAATCCGTTGTCCAATTGAGCCGTATATTGAAATTCACCCACTTTTTGCAGAGGAATGCGGATACCCATTTCTTCTTGCAATCGGCGTTCGCCAGCGGTGATAATATTTTCTCCGGGTCGCGGATGACTGCAGCAGGTATTAGTCCAGAGACCGCCGCTATGGTATTTATTTTTCTGGCGCTGTTGTAACAAGAGTTTTTTTTCATTATTTTTATTGTTGAATATAAAAACGGAGAAGGCGCGGTGCTGCTTGCCTAAACGATGAGCTGTGGTTTTTTTTTCGATGCCTATTTCATGATCGTAAGCGTCAACTAAGATGACATATTCTGTGGATGTCACGAAGCAGCCTCTGCAGAATGAAACGGTCGAATGATGTCAAGCGTGGGAAACGAGGGTAATAAATCAGGAATGTGATTTTCTAAGAACAACAATTTAAGATTAGGGCCAGCATCTTGAGTGAAATATACAGGAAGACCCTTTTGGCGTAAGTCCCATATTGTTTGCATGTGGCGGATAGTGTCAGGTGTGGAATATAACAAAGGGGGCCAGGCAGCGAGCAGGGTAGCGTGCATGGCGAGTGCATTGGATTCAGCGGCTTGCCCTAACAAAGCAAAATCTTTTTTAGCGATGGCATTTTTGAGCTGACATAAATCGCGAGCGGCTTGTTCTGGCCAAGCAGAATAAAGCAGTGAAGTACGTACGGTGTGTTGCATGCCTTCACGCGAAGAGACGGTCTTGGGATGTGTGTCGATGAGGCATAAACCGATGATTAATTCTGGCCATTGATCAGCGAGGGGGCT
>Ga0155612_109_pt1 | contig 20478 bp, 18 predicted proteins | sample RifCSPhighO2_12_FD_107269 | JGI IMG/M metagenome (GOLD analysis project Ga0155612, IMG submission 107269) | Coxiella sp. RIFCSPHIGHO2_12_FULL_44_14 | reverse complement strand
GGGGATGATGGCAATGGTGATAGCGATAGTACGAGCGCCAGTGGTGGAAAAAGTGGGGGTACTATTGCTGTCAGCAGTCAAGTGAATCAAGGACAATTGATTGTGTCTATTGGTGATTTATCGGGGTTTTCTACCACGCTGCAGGTCAGTGAAACGAACATCAATCAAATAAAGCCAGGATTAAAAGCCACTGTGACAGGATATGCGTTTTCGGGCATCACGCTCACCGGAGAAGTGACTTACGTAGCGAAACAGGCCAATCCTAGCCAAGATTCTAGTGATGGTGCGTTGAGTACGTTTAATGTGGTTGTCAAAATACCTCACGTCACAGCTGCACAAAAAACGGTAATTGATGTAGGTATGACGGTCAAGGTGGAAATCGATATCACCAACCCTCCGAGAATATTGTTACCCATTCGAGCCGTTTTTCAAAAAAATGGTCAGAGTATGGTAACCATGATAGATCCTAAGACACGAAAAAGAAAAAATGTGCCTGTTGAGACCGGGAGTACTACGTTGACGGAAGTAGTGATTACCCAAGGCGTGCAATCGGGAGACCAGGTGGTTGTTTATGATTGAATTGCGTAACGTCACTAAAACTTATTGGATGGGAAAAAGTCGTCACGAAGCTTTAAAAGGGGTGTCGTTGCAAATAGATACAGGAGAGCTCGTTGCCATCATGGGTGCTTCGGGATCCGGGAAAACGACCACCATGAATATTTTGGGTTTACTCGATCATCCTACCACAGGAGAATATTATTTAAATGAGCAGGATGTGTCACAGTTAAGCCACAATCAACAAGCTACGTTGCGCAATCATAGCATCGGGTTTGTTTTTCAGTCCTTTTTCTTATTATCACGCTTAGATGCCTTGCAAAATGTAGCATTACCGCTGACTTATCGCAATGTGGGTGCGAAAACGATAAAAAAACAAGCGATGGCTATGTTAGGAAAAGTCGGCATGTCTGAGTGGTGGAATCATCGGCCCAACGAATTATCAGGTGGACAACAACAACGGGTGGCCATTGCACGTGCATTGGTGGGGGATCCCAACATCGTGTTAGCAGATGAACCCACGGGGTCGTTGGATTCTAAAACAGGGCAAGCGGTATTGGATTTATTAATTCAGTTAAATAAAACAGAAAAGACAACGGTAATCATTATTACTCACGACGAACGAGTGGCTTCACGATGTCCTCGCGTCGTCAAATTGCGCGATGGTTTGGTCATGGAAGAGGATGGATAACGATGAACGTGAAGACAAACATCATGGAAGCGTTGGATAATTTATTTAGCGCTAAATTACGATCTTTTTTGGCTATTTTAGGGATATTGGTGGGCACAGGATCTGTCGTGGCGCTCATCACTTCCAGCCAACTTGCCACAGAACATGCGCTGGCTCAATTTGAAACGATGGGTACCAATTTATTAGCGGCCGATGTGCAACCTCCGCAATCAGGCATTGTATCATCTCAGCAACAAACTTCAGCACTCACGTTGGAACAAATGCCAGAAATTCAGCGTGTATCTCCGCAAATTGTGGAAGTAGCGCCCTATATTACATTGTTTCAATCTATTTATTTTGATGGGGAGGCAGTGAATGGAGGCCAAGTCATAGGAGCCACGGTGGCACTAGCAGATATTATGAACATTCGAATTGCGAAAGGACGGTTTGTTTCTTATTTAGATCGTAGTAATCCTTATTGTGTCATCGGCTCTAGTATTGCTGCTGATTTTGCAGCAAAAGGGGTGTCAGATCCGCTGGGAAAACAAATTCAAATAGGCGATTGGTTATTTACTATTGTGGGTGTTGCTCAACCGTGGGCTTCAAACTGGTTTTTTCTGGCCGACGTCAATAAAGGCGTTATTGTTCCCTTGGATGTTTCTTATTCATTGAGTCAATACGCGAAAATTAATAATCTTTTATTTCGGTTAGTGCCTAATCCCGACATTCCGTCTGTCCAAGCCATGGTATTAAGAGAATTAAAAAAATTATTACCAAACCACAATATTTCTTTTAGAAATCCTGAGCAGATTATCAATATCATGAAAAATCAACAAGCTACATTTACTTGGTTGTTGGGTTCTATCGGTGGCATTTCGTTGTTAGTGGGAGGTATCGGTGTGATGAATATCATGTTGGTGTCGGTTGTCGAACGACGGCGAGAAATTGGTATTCGTATGGCTGTGGGAGCACGTCGTTCTGATATTCGTCGTATGTTTTTGATGGAAGCTGTGGTCTTGACATTGTTTGGTGGTTTGTTGGGTATTATCTTGGGGTTATTGTGTGCGTGGATATTGACGGAAGTCACAGGGTGGGAATTTCATTTTTTAATTACCCCCCCTTTATTGGGGTTTGTGGTATCTGTGTTGGTGGGTATTATTTCAGGATTTTATCCGGCACATCGTGCATCGAAGTTGGATCCGATTGAAACATTGCGATCGGAATAGAACTGTGCAACTTCGCAATAACGACGTTCTGTCATTGCTTTCTATCACACAATACTTGCGGTCACGATGATGTCTAAGCTTGTAATTTCAACGGCAATATTAACATCTTAGCTCCTAGTGCGTGCAACCGACGCTGAATAATACCCGCTGCATCACTGTGCAATAGGCGAGTAAACCAATTTTCGCTGGGGTAAACGTAGCGCGATGAAAAATAAATCGTGTTGGTGTATTTTTTGTTAATTTTTTCAGCCATTTTAGTGATGCCCGCAATCGCATCGGTCCCGAAGTCAGAATAGGATTCAGCAGCGACGCCATGCGCCTGAGAATATTTGACAAGATAATTCAAAATGCCCGCTGTTTGTTCTTCTAATTTTCGTAGTGATTCTTCACTACCAAAACTGCCGATATCTACTTCACCAAAACTAATAAATACGAAATTATGAAAATGCTGAGGAAATATGCGATTTACCCATAACAGTGAATGCATAGCAGCCCCGATTTCTTTTACTAAAAAAACGGCAGTGGGTTGGATTGGATTAATGGCGGAAGCCGGTTTTTGGGCGACGGTGATCGGAATATACAATTCCAGATCGAGTTTCTTTTTAAGCTGATGGAATCGCCGGTAATGTTTTTTGATAATAAGACAACAGGCCACGGTGGTTCCCGTGATGACGACGGTGATCCAACCGCCCATTTCGAATTTGGATATCAACATGATCGATAGAATAATTAAACAGACGAGCAATGCTAACAGCGAGAAAAATAAATGAAAGATCCAGCGTTTTTCTTTAGCACGATGTTGCCACCAGTAAGTAGATAACCCCCATAAAGACATAGAAAAAGTCAAAAACACATTCATGCTATAGAGCACGACTAAAAAATCAACTTCCCCGTTGGTGGCTAATAGAATAACCAAAGCAGATAAACCGAAAAAAATGATACCGTTTTGCGTTACCAAACGACTGGATAACATACTGAAACGGCGAGGAACCCACGAGTCCAGTGACATATTTGCCAACACGGCGGGACCCCCTAAAAATCCCGTATTGGAGGCGACAAACAATAAACCCGCTTCAAATAACAACAAAGTGAGTAGAGCCGTGTGTTGATAAGGCCAACCCGATAAAATGGCTTTGAAAACGACAGCGTTCAACGTTTGGCCAGGCACCGCTGTGACGTGCCACAGGAGATAAAGAAAGATAATACCGCCTGCGACGAAGCTGAGTGAAATGGCCATGTATAGCATCGTCCAGCTTCCTGTGCGTACCCGAGGTTCAGCGAGAATATGAACGTTATTGGATACGGCCTCTATGCCGGTATAAGTACCAGCACCCAAAGAGTAAGCGCGGATGAACAAGGCGAGCATGAATCCCCATCCCAGTAATTGAATATGTTCTTTCGTTTTTATGACGGATGTGGATATCACGCCGGGTAATTGGGGTGCGTGCATGATAATGCCGGCAAAAATCATGAACAGGTGCGAGATGAAAAAGCCCAGAAAAATGATCATCAATAATTTAATGGATTCTTTGGCACCACGCAGATTGAGGACGAGCAAAAAAATCAACATCACAGATTCTACGAGTAATTTGTAAGGTTGATAGGAAAAAGGCAATAGACTAAAAATGGCATCCGTTCCTGCAGCAATCGAAATGGCGATCGTTAAAATATAATCAATAATGAGGGCTGCTCCAGAAACCAATCCCGCATAAGGACCGATGAGTTTGGAGGCAACTTTATAACCTCCTCCCCCGTTGGGGAATAATCGAATGACTTGGTTATAGGCCAGCGAGATTAAGAAAACAGTGAAAGCGGTGATCAGCGCTAAAAATAAAGCCAAATGGGTATGTGTGCCTAAGGCATAAAAGGCTTGTTCGGGTCCATACGCAGAAGAGGATAAACCGTCGGCTCCAAGCCCAATCCACGCCAAAAACGCAATGAGCGCGATGTGTTTGCGCGTATTGCGTCGCATGGGATTGCGTGGTTTGCCGAGAAGGAGGTCACGTAACTTAAACATCATGTATGGTTGTCTTTCCTGAGACAGCTATTATAACCTTAATTCGAGCCAAATTCACTGCCGGGGGGGGGCTACGATTTTTTCCTTTTCGCATGCTCTCTGGCCATAACCATGCGCGTTTCACGTCGGATTTTGGCTTCGGCAAAGCGGCGGCGTTCGATGTCATTGGTTAAGGTCAATGGTTTAATTCGCACGGGTTTAAGATTTTCATCCACAGCGACCATCGTCAGATAGCAGGAATTGGTGTGGCGGCGTTTTTGGGTCGACAAATTTTCAGCGATGACTTTAATGCCGACTTCCAGAGACGTCGTGCCGACGAAATTAACGCTGGCATGACAAGTCACCAGTTCACCGACATAAATGGGTTCTTTAAATAAGACACGGTCAACAGATAATGTCACCACATAACAACCGCAGTAGCGTGCGGCACACGCATACGCTGCTTGATCGATGAGCTTTAATAAATATCCGCCGTGAATATTCCCTGCAAAATTCACTTTTTCAGGGGTCATGATTTCTGACATGGTCAGCGTGTGGTGGTCTTTTGTGGTTTCAGTCATGCTATTTCCTTATTAACAGCCATAGTGGGTTTTTTTTCTGTAGTACCTTCTGCGTATTCTAATTGTGTACGAATGTAATTTTCAGTATCAGCAGCTGGTAGCTTGTAACGGAGGGCCACAGCCAAGATGAAGGAACAAAATAAACCGATAACAGCAAAATCCCAACCAAACGGTATCCAATTTTTGCCACCACCGAAATTGCCCAAATAAGAAATCAATAGGACGCCTGGGAAATACAGCCAAACCCAGAGTGAAGGCAATCCGTTTAACGGCGGTCGCTCTTCGCGATTCAAGGAATAATAATGCGTCAAAAAAACGACGAGGCCTAAAGTCAGCGCTATACCGAGCTTGGACACCACATCCCATCCGCTCCAGTAAATGAGTAGCGTACAAATATAAAAAGTTAACACTCCCCACGCGGTTCCCCAGGGCAGTTTGAATGGGCGTTGATAATGAGGGACTTGTTGTCGTAACGCGAGCAAACAAATGGGTGCCACCGCATACGTAACGGCGATAAGCGAAGATAAATACGTTACCATTTTGTCCCAACCGGGTAAGGGAGCGAACAGCAACATCCCTAAAACAAAGTTCAACAAAGTGGCAAAAATGGGGTTGCCCTGTACAGTGAGTTTCTGGAATAACGAAGGCATTTGTTTGTTGAGGCTCATACTGTAAAGCGAAAGGCCGGAACCATTCACGTAAATAAGCGCCGCTGCAAGCGGTGCAATGATAGCGCCGACATAAAGGATAGGCACAAGGGCGGTTAAGTGGTCCTGCTGCACGATGGCGGCCAACGGACTGCGATCACCATATCTCAAGTGTAGGAATTGCCAGCCGGCGTCCAAGTTATGGGTATTCAGTGAGTACAACAGCGTGATTTGTAATAGAAGATAGATAATCAAACAAATGATCACGGACCCAATAATAGCGAAGGGCATAGCTCGCGCAGGGTTTTTGGCAGCCCCTGCTAACTCACAGGCTTGTTTGAACCCATTGAATGAAAATAGGATACCCCCCAGCAAAATAGCAGTGAGCAAACCGTGTAGGCCAAAGGGTAAAAAGCCCTGATTCATGAAGGTGGTGGGGGTATGGTGCACGATAAGCGAGCCCAATATAATCAAGGTTAAGACCAATGGGATTAAGATTTTTAATAAGGTGAGTCCTGTATTACAACGCAACAGCCAGCGCAGTGAATAGATATTGATGATGCTCATGCCTAGCATGAGGATAGCGGCGATAACGTAACCCATGTCGGTGAGTGCACCGTTGTGATGCATTATCCCTGAGAAGAAAAATCCCAGGTATTGTAACACCGCTTGGGTTTCTGTAGGCACCAAGGCGGCATAAGAAAGCCAAATTATCCATGAAAACAAGAAGTTAACTAGTGTTCCGTGGGTGTACTGAGGAATGCGAGTACTGGATCCAGTCACGGGGATCATGGCAGATAGCTCGGCGAACACAAAAGCGATTAACAAAACGATGACTCCGCCGATCAGCCAGGAGAGCAAGGCAGCAGGCCCTGCGAATCGGGCACTGAAGTAAGCGGTGAATAGCCATCCTGAACCGAGTATCCCGCTGACAGAGACAAACAGCAGCGTGAGTGAAGGAAGGGACCTTTTCATAGTAGACTATATTGTACAGCAAATATCCATTTAAGAAAACCTTAATCATATGGGTGTTTTACCACGAGATCAAAATTTGTGATAATGCCTTGAGTCACAATGACTTCAATGGAATAGGGAAGGTAGTCATGCCGTTAGGTACCCCTGCTTATGTTGATTTAACTGTCGAGGTATTAGTTCAACATGCGCTCAAAAATAAAGAAGGTCAGCTGAGTGCTAACGGTGCTTTGGCGGTGACTACGGGCAGTCGCACTGGACGCTCCCCTAAGGACCGGTTTATCGTAAAAGATGCAGAAACAGCCTCCACGGTACACTGGGGTACTATCAACCAACCTATTGAGCCTGTTGTATTTGAGGCCTTATGGCAGCGAGTTTCGGCATATCTGGCACAGCGCCCGGCTTATTGGGCTCATCTGCGGGTGGGTGCTGATGACCATTACGCCTTACCCCTAGAAGTCATCACCGAATTAGCTTGGCATAACCTATTTGCCAGGCAGCTTTTTATTCGCCCGGAAAAAGAAGATGCGACGCGAAATAAGCCACCATGGATCATTTTGAGTACCCCTTTGTTGAAAACTGTCCCTCAGCGTGATGGAGTGAACAGCGATGGCGCGGTTCTCTTGAATTTTTCACAGCGAAAAATTTTGCTGGTAGGTATGTTATATGCGGGAGAAATGAAAAAAGCGGTATTTTCTGTGCTGAATTATGGGTTACCTCCGCAAGGTGTATTACCCATGCATTGTGCGGCCAACGTGGGTAAAAAAGGGGATGTGGCTTTATTTTTTGGTTTGTCGGGAACAGGCAAAACCACGTTGTCTGCGGATCCTGAGCGATACTTGATCGGTGATGATGAACATGGATGGAGTCGATCGGGTGTTTTTAATTTTGAAGGAGGCTGCTACGCTAAGTGTATTCATTTAAGCCGTGAGCGTGAACCCGTTATTTGGAATGCAATTTGCCAAGGCGCTGTCATGGAAAATGTCGTTTTAGATGCAGAGGGTATGCCTAATTACCACGATACCCATCATACAGAAAATACACGAACTGCGTATCCACGAGAACACATTCCTCTCCGCATTTTAGAAAATCGAGGAGGATTACCTCGCGCCGTCATTTTTTTAACGTGTGATCTCTACGGTGTGTTGCCACCCGTGGCGCTATTAACTAAGGAGCAGGCGGCCTATCATTTTTTAAGCGGTTATACGGCATTAGTAGGTAGTACGGAGGTGGGTAGCAGTGCGGGCATTCGTCCTACTTTTAGCACTTGTTTTGGGGCGCCTTTTTTCCCAAGGCCACCGATTGTGTATGCAGAATTATTGATGAAGCGTATCACCGAAGTCGGTTGTCAAGTGTATTTAGTCAATACGGGATGGACAGGAGGAGGGTATGGACAGGGGGGACAGCGGTTTGCTATTCCGGTCACTCGCGCTATCGTGCATGCTATTTTACGGGGGGGTTTACAACCGAACCGTTGCGAAATATTACCGGGATTTAATGTCATGATCCCCAAGGAAATTCAAGGAATGGATCACCGTATTTTAAATCCTCGTCATGCTTGGCGTGATGGCACACAATACGAAACGAATTTACGAGCGCTGATAGCCAAATTCCGAGAAAATTTCGCACAATTTACGGTACCAGAAACAATTCGCAACGCAGGTCCGCTCTTTGAATGACAGAGGTTTGCTTTAGCGGCTTACTTCGATTAGCATGTGTTTCAATAACAGCTATTTTTAACAGGTGAACTCATGAACGAGTATGTCCATGCAACGGATGATGCCCATTTTGATACGGAAGTACTGAAATCAACCCTTCCTGTTCTGGTCGATTTCTGGGCAGAGTGGTGTCAGCCGTGTAAAATGATCAGCCCCATTGTAGAAGAGGTAGCAAAAGAATATGCAGGTCGGATTACATTCATCAAAATGAATGTGGATGATAATGCAGACACTCCGGCAAAATACAACGTCAGAGGCATTCCCAGCCTATTGATTTTTAAAAATGGCAATGTGATTGCGACCCGAGTAGGGGCACTCAGCAAATCACAATTGACCGCTTTTTTAGATGAAAACACCTAAGGGTAGTCTCGGGTAGTCTCAATCCTTTGCCCCGGGCGGGTTAAAACAAAGATTGAAATCTTAGCTAGAATAGGGAATAATGGGTCTATCTGTCGATTACGAACTGGGCCGTGAGAGTGCCAGTGGCTGGCCGAGTTGAAATTCACCGCTGCGGACAGAGTTTCAAGGCAGGTTCAATCCCATCATTTTCAGGTATTACCCGTAGAGAGCATGTCTCTTGTTCACTGTCGGTTGATTAAAGAATGCATATCCCTCCATGAATGACTTCATTAGCGATAGGATGATTAAAAACTATGAATTTAACTGAATTAAAACAAAAAACAGCTACTGAATTAACCCACGTCGCGCAAGACATGAAAATTGAGTACATTGCGCGAACACGCAAGCAAGACATTATTTTTGCGATTTTAAAAGCCCAAGCCAAAAAAGGGGAAGATATTTACGGTGATGGTGTTTTGGAGATATTACAAGATGGGTTTGGATTTTTACGATCAGCAGACAGTTCTTATTTAGCAGGTCCTGATGACATTTATGTTTCTCCCAGTCAAATTCGGCGATTTAATTTGCGAACAGGGGATACTATTTCAGGAAAAATTCGTCCTCCCAAGGAAGGGGAGCGCTATTTTGCATTGTTACAAGTGGGTGATATTAATTTTGAAAAGCCAGAAGCGTCTAAAGGAAAAATTTTATTCGAAAATTTAACGCCGCTGTTTCCTAATGAAATGTTGAGAATGGAAGTGGGTAATGGTAGTACGGAGGACATTACAGCGCGGGTGATCGATTTGGTGGCTCCGGTAGGTAAAGGACAGCGTGGTTTGATTGTTTCCCCACCTAAGGCGGGAAAAACCATGATGTTACAAAACATTGCACATTCGATTACGGCCAATCATCCAGAATGTATTTTAATCGTTTTGTTGATTGACGAACGCCCAGAGGAAGTCACTGAAATGGATCGTTCTGTTCGTGGAGAAGTCGTCGCCAGCACGTTCGATGAACCGGCATCACGGCACGTGCAAGTAGCGGAGATGGTGATTGAAAAAGCAAAACGGTTGGTAGAGCACAAAAAAGACGTCGTCATTTTGCTGGACTCGATTACGCGATTGGCGCGGGCTTATAATACGGTTATTCCTGCCTCTGGAAAAGTATTAACGGGAGGCGTGGATGCCAATGCGTTACAACGACCCAAGCGATTTTTTGGTGCAGCACGCAATGTGGAAGAAGGGGGCAGTCTCACGATTTTGGCGACGGCATTGATTGACACGGGCTCTAAAATGGATGACGTGATTTATGAAGAATTCAAGGGGACGGGTAATTTAGAAATTCATTTGGATCGTCGTATTTCCGAAAAACGTATTTTTCCAGCCATTAATATCAATCGTTCCGGAACTCGACGAGAAGAATTAATGACCAAGCCGGACATTCTGCAGAAAATGTGGATCTTGCGAAAGATATTGCATCCGATGGACGAATTGGCGTCTATTGAATTTTTGATTGACCGCTTGAAATTAAGTAAGACGAACGAAGATTTCTTTGATTCGATGAAGGGATAATATTTTTTCCATGTCATTAGTATTTTTCTAGATTGCGTCGTCTCTCCCCCTCGCAAGTTCAACGGGTTTTTTGGGGGGTGGGAGATGTAACGACGATCATATCCGCTACCGGCCTCACACTGTCGATAGCGAGTCGCCATGAACGAACAGCAGCATACAATTGCGAAGAGGTACCCCCGTCTAAATTCAGCGCATTGTAACAAGCCAAACCACCTTGTTTTTCGGGAGACTGGAGAATGGTTGCAAATTCTCGGGTGGTCAATGTGAGATTATCAGTAATCAGGATGAGCAGATCACCTTTCTTGGTCAGACACAGCGCAGAACGTGCTGCAAGACCACCTTTCAAGGAGGGAATACGTCCATCGATCACCAAGCGAGGTCCCGCTTGTATGGCTATGCGGATATGCGGGGAATAGCGATAGTGTGGATTTCCCACTATTTGCGCTCGATGATTTTGCATAATAAAAATACCCCACCAGGGCGTCTTTTTGAGAGGCGATAATATTTTTCCGTTCTGAATGCGCAAACCCAATGGTTGAAATCTTGGCGTAAAAAATCCCCCATTGATGGCAACGAGTGCTTCCCATAAAGGAGCCGCTTGAGTCACAAAAAAAGAAGATTGTTGTTGTTGGTGAGCGGTGACGAGCATTAATGGATAACGTTTTAAATCGATGCGAAACGCGTGAATTTTTTTGCTATGGTAAAAAATAAAAGGACTGAGAGCCGTATATTGCAAACCAGGTGCAAGATTTCGCCAAGCAGGAGATGATGCCGAAGTTACCCAGGGGATGCTGAGCATCAGTAACGAAGTGAGCGTAATGGCTTTCATTTTCATTCATTGACACTCCTGATGGTTAATGATACTTTTTTTTCCATTTAAAGTCTTGTTCGATATTCTTTAGCAATAACGTGATCAGGAGTGACCATCATGATTTGTTTGTCAACAGCGTTGGTCTTTGAAAAGGGGACGCTCAAAGTTCTTGATCAAAGAAAACTGCCACAACAAGAAACGTGGTGGACCATCCACACACCCGATGAGATGGTGGAGGCTATTCAAACGCTGGCGGTGCGTGGTGCTCCACTGATTGGTGTGGCTGCTGCACTTTCTTTGGCGCAGTGGGTACAACAGTATAGTGTTCAGGCAGAAGCATTATTCGCAGCAGCTGAGCGATTAAAAACAGCCAGACCCACAGCAGTGAATTTGCAATACGCTGTCAATCAAGTATTGATCGGATGGCAGGAAAATGGAAGCGCTGGCGCAATTGCGCGTGCAGAAGCCTTATTTCAAGAAGATCAACAACTCTGTGATGCGATGGCCAAAGCGGGACAGTCGTTAATAGTTGCAGGCGATAACGTCATGACTTATTGCAATACTGGAAGCTTGGCAACGGTTGGTATTGGTACGGCGCTGGGCGTGATCTATCAGGCGCATTGTCGCGAACATAAAAATTTGCATGTTTATGCGTGTGAAACAAGGCCTTTGTTGCAAGGTGCGCGTTTAACGGCGTGGGAATTGGAAAAATATCGCATTCCTTATACATTAATTTGTGACAATATGGCAGCTACTGTGTTGGCACAACGAAAAGTCACGAAAATTTTTGTTGGCGCTGATCGCATTGCAAAAGATGGTGCGGTAGCCAATAAAATTGGCACGTATGCTTTGGCCGTGTTAGCACGCTATCATCGCGTCCCTTTTTATGTCGTTGCACCGTATACGACGTTGGATGTGGAAACGCCGATGGGCCAGGATATCGTGATAGAGCAAAGAGCCATGGAAGAAGTGCGAGGGGTGAATGGTGATTTTGGCACTGTCCAGAGGAGTCCTTCTCATAGTCGCGTGTATAACCCAGCCTTTGACGTCACTCCTCGTGAATTAATCACGGGGTACGTTTTTGATCGCGGGGTTTTTATGGCAGAGGATTTTAATTCCTCAGATCTGTTCTTGAAACTACCCGTTTAACGTAAGCACGTAGAGTTGATTTCATCCACGTAAGGCTAAATTGAACGCCAATCCCTTTCGATACATATCTAGTGCAGCGGGGATATCTCCGGAGGCTTCTAATACCATTCCCAGTGTTTCGTAAGCCTGGCTAGAAGGGGCTAGCGACAAACTGGCTTCTAAATAATCACGTGCCTTACCCCAAAATTTTTCTCGACGACTCAATTCTCCCAAACACAATAATAAAGTGGGTTCTTTGGGATAGTGCTTAAACCATGTTTCAGCTGTACTCAATTGTTTTGCCCCATTTTTTCCGTACGCGCGAGAATAATTTTCTACTAAAATAGCATCCCACTGCTTTTTTAGCACATTTTCAATCAATTCAATAGCTGTTTCATCTTCGTGGTGCTGAATTAAATAACGCGTATAGGCACGCAAAATAAAGAGATCGTGGCGCCACTGTTTGGGTAAAGCCTGCCAAGTTTCTATGAGTCGCTCTATTTTTTGATGACTGGCTTGTTTGAGTTCTGCTAAATAAATGGATTCTTCTATCGTACGCAGTTCATGGTCGGATAAGACATGATATTTTCGTAAAGCCGGTAACAATTTTTTAGAGGATTCCCAATCCTTTAATTGTTGATATACTCTTTCTAGCCCTTTCAATACGGGGGGGTGATGAGGACAGTGATGGTAGAGATGTTTTAGTGTGGCGAGAGCTTGTTCCCATTGATGGGCTTGCATTTGTAATTGGGCTTGAGTAAGGCTGACAGCTAAAGTACATGCTTTATTGGCAAGATGAGCTTGACGTAAATAGAGGTCACGGTGTTCATAAGATTTTTGTGCTTGTGCAGCATAAGCGGCTGCCAAGTAATGGATCAAAGAGGGGTAAGCGATTTTGGCGGCTTGGATTAAAGTTTGTTCCGCTTCCATCCAATAGCCTTCCACTAATTGGCATAGGCCGCGATGAGTGAGTCGTTTTGCTTTACGCTGTTGATGATGTTTTTTCCAAAGCCGAATTTTTTTGGATATTCGCAGTGTACTGCCGAGAAGGCGGAACACAAAATAAAATGCGATAAAAGCGATAAACAGAGATAAAAGAGCTACCCATAAACTGGTTTCAATGCTGGTGTGGCGATACATAATCAAAACGTAGCCCGTTCCATGGGCCATTTCTAAACCGAGCCCGATAGCCAACAACAATAAAATAAGACCCAGAATTAAATATTTCATGGTGTTGTCTTCAAGGTGGAAGAGGGTGCTGCCAAGCTTTCCAATGTGGATAGTGACTGCAGCGCAGGCCACGTAGGTTGAATAGGAATAACTGCTAGTGTTTGAATGTTTTTTAACAGAGGTGCCAGATCAGTACGGTTTTGATCGTATTGACTCAACCAGCTCGCTACTGTGGTTAAACTGTGTTGATAGAGTGTTGGTTGACGTTGCAAAACTGCCCATTCCGCTTCGAACAATTTTAAGTGAATCTTTTCTTTGAGAAAAAGCATTTGTTGTGGGTCGAGTAATGGAACCGTTGTGCTGTTAATATGTTGTATAATGAATAAATGTTGTAAACGAGCTAAATTTTCTTTGATGCGATCCCATTGGCTTTGGGAAGAAGAAGGGATTGCGAGTGTTGTCACTGTAGGTGAATGAGGGGGGGTGAAAGAAAGGGTATCGATTTCACGATTCAGTCGATCCAGTGCTAGCACCACTGTGGTTGTGTCGATCGCAGGAAGCTGAGTGAGCGTATCGATGTCTTGCTTCAAGGCTAATGCGAGAGTAGTGGCTGTAGGTGTTACTAGGGTTTGTAGTTCTGTTTGAGCCATTTTTAAGAGCTGTAAGCTTGCTGACACATTGTTATTGATAACCAGCTGTACGTGTGCTAAACGAATCAAATAAGCTACTTCACTGAACACTATCTGCTGTGTGGTTTGGTTACCTTGAGCCATGAGCGCTGAGATATTTTTTTGATTATTAACAATGGCCGCTTGGTTTTCTTGCAGTATCGCGTTCGATTGTGAAAACGATTGTTGTAATTTCACTATTTTATTTTCTAATAAGGTGGTCGACGTTCGGTATTTTTGCCATCCGATGGCGATGGTTATAATGGTGGCAATACTTAAAATAAGTGCTAAAAGGCCGATGTAACCGGCCACAGAAAGAAAACCTTGTTTGGGTTTATCAGATACAGGAGGAGTTGAAGGAGAATCCATCGTTATTTTATTCCTTACGAAAATAGGGTAACAGTCCTAGTTTTTTCAAGATAGGTTTAACGGCTCGCTTGATAGTAGGGATGATTCTTCGAGATAAAATCGCTATTTGTTCTTGCTGAACTGTTAATTGGTGATGTAATTCATTGACTTGTACTGCTAATGAGGGGGCAGTGTTTCGTGCGTGGTCATAGATGTATTGGGTATATCGTTTGAAAAAATAGATTTTTTCCTGGTGTACAAAAGTGAATGGAGCAAGAACATCAAAATCACCGATAAAGCGAATATCAGCACTATATCGAAGTTGAGTCATTCGGTTATGCAAGTAAGATCCATGGACAGTGGGATATTTAAAAATGATTACACTCCCTTGATTGACAGTGGGTGCGTAAAGATCGCTGCCAAGCGTTTCTATTAGTTCTTTCAGTTGCTGATGGTGCTGTTGGTTGAATTCAGAAAGTTCTTGTTGTGTTAATTCTTTTTGGGGTAAGTGATGTAGATACATGGGGGTCACATCGAGGCTGAAATCTTTGAAGGCATTGTATAAAAAAACTTTTTTAAGTTTTTTGGGATTATTGATGTTCGTGGGTTGATGATTTTCATCGACCAATCGCCATGCTTGGGATAAGAGAAGCAAGGTAGATGTTTCTTCCGTCACATGGTCAAAGGGTGTCCACATCGTGTAAATATCTTTGCTTTTAAAGGCATGCTCGGCATAGTCAGTGACCTGGTCGTCAGCGTGTAGCCCCGTGTATCCTTGGGGAAAGGTAGGATCAACCCGTCTCACAACAGGTCCATGGAGGGCCGCTATATCACCTTTCAACAAATAAGAATAGAGATCGAGAACGCTGCTTCGTCCAATCATACTCATAAACAGTTGGGAATGCTGGGCTCCCGGTGGGTCGGGCCTAAAGCTATAGGTACTGCTAAAATAAGCGCTAGTTTGTCCTTTGGTGAACTTTCCTTTTTCATAATCGGTGCGAATTTGTGCAAACAGATCGTGAGCATATTGTTGACAGCGATCGAGAATTTTTTGATCAAATATAGCCTCGATAACGACATGGCCGATCGTGTTGAGCGCCTGAGCTATAGAAGAAAAGTAATCAGGATGACAAGGAAAACGAGGACTCACTCCTTGTGGCCTTTGCAGTAACATGTGGTCTCTCCCTCGTGGAGCTGAGTCATTGATTGTAATACACCCCCCTGCGAAAGCAAATAAATACTGCTAACAATACTGTAACAATACTGTTTAAATTAATTCATGGTGCTTGTTTGACTTGATAGGGGATATCGATTAGCATGGGGCGCTGTCTTCAAGGGAGAGAAGGGCGAAATGTGGCCTACATTGAAAGTAAGCAATCCCAATGTTAAGGTAGATTATTATCTTTTATTGGTTCTTTGCATCCCTATTTTACTATTTTTATTTAATCAAGAATGGTTTTTTCCTTACGGAAATGCCAGTGATAATTGGATTGATGATGCCTATTTTCTAGATTATGGGCGACACCCTTCTTTGTTGCTTTCTTATAAAGCAGTCCGACTGTCTTGGATATTAAAAGGCTGGCTAGCACACAAACTGTTTAGCCCGTTGATCGCTTATTATGTACTCAACGTATCCATTTTTTACGTCTGCATTATTGCTTTTTACTATATTGCAAAAATATTATTTGATGGGCCGTTGGCGTTACTGGCTACTGCAGCGTTCGCTACTTATAGTCAATTTCATAGCATTAATAGTTTTGAGTGGGATTACCACACCCATGATGCTGCAGCCAACATACTGCTCACTTTGTTATTTTTACTGTTGGCAGTAAAACGACCACACTGGAAGCTTTATTTATTTTTAGCGGGGACGACGTGGGTATCTGCTTTCCAGTCGCCGTTTGTTGCCATTCATGGGCTGAGCGTTATTTTTTGGTATGTCTATTTGAATCGTCAGCATGCCAAACACTCTTTTATGGTCAGTTTACTGATGTTTGGCCTAGGTAGTCTCGTTATGATCACTCTGTATGGCGTGATTAACCATGCTTTTGGCGGATCCTTTTTCTACTTTCTTCCACAAATACCAGGATCTCATGTCGGTTGGCCAGGTTTAGCAGCCTATGCGTATCAGGCCAGCTATTGGGAATCGTTTGGGCATATGTTGTTGTACAACAAAGGGATTATAGTGCCCTTGTTCACGGGACTAGTTTCGTTGGGGGGATTGTTTTACGTGTTGAAAAAACATCCTGATCATCCCTATAAAAAAGCTATTTTACTGTGTTTTTTTACGTTCTATCTTTGTTTGCCCATCCCCATTATTTATCAGGCCTATGGGTGGCCTGTACTCAGTATTGAGCACTGGGAAATAGGAATGGCTCAGTTTGTGTTTTTGGCTATCGCCGGCTTATTTGCTGCTTTTTTCCCCACGATGAGTTCTATGGAAAACGAGAAGCCCTTACGACGGATCATTTGTTTATCGGTTTTCGCTGGTTTTTGCGGGGCACTGATTTTTGGTTTTGACTTTCAGAGAGGGTTCAATAAATTTTTAATACTGGTAGGACCCATTCGAGTGGCCCAAATAGGAGTATTTTTATTATTGATTTTCTTGTTATGGAAAAACAAAAAAATCAAAGAATATTCACCGATCATTTACATTCTCATTATCAGCATTTTATTCCCATCCTCCATTGTATCGCAGAAAATTCCTTTCATGTTATTTTTCCCACTTATGTTGTATTTTTTGTGGAATCTGAGACACAGTAAACCACGCTACCTCAATAAAATTCTGTTACTAGGTGGTGTGCTCATATTTCCACTGCTATCATTTTGGCGTATTTATGTACCGTTACCTGCTATGCCTATTATAGCAATATTGATGGTGTGTGCTTTTGCATTCTTACCTCTCATTTATATTTCTTTTTACTGGAAGCAAATTAGGAAATATTCGGCTGTGCTTTATTTTAGTCTTTTATTAGCAACTAGCAATATTTATACTTCTTCTATTCCTATTGCGTTTTATGCACATGATTTTAAGTGTGGTTATTTTAAAGATCAATATGTAGCTATTGTTAAGGGGGTTAAAATTTTAAGATCATTGGATCCGACATTCCACATGTATCTTTGGTTTCGTAATAATGAAGTGGTTCCTTATCCCAATGAATCTTGTCGAAAACAAAACTTAGCTGGTGTATATGGATTTCCGGTGATGGGAATGACAGCATTATATGCTGCTATTTTTGGTGCCCGGTACAGGTTGACTTTCCCCCCCGACCCGAAGCAATATGGATTACTTTATCATACACTGAACAATTTACCTGATGCTCAATATTGGAAGCAAGTAGCCCCAAAAATAGTGCTTGCAGATCCTGATCGTCCTTTGTTTCAATTCTTATCAGATACGTTTGGTGGATATTTAGGGTCCGATTCTTTTTCTGATTTTAAAGATGAAAAATTTTGGTTACACGTCTTTCCAGATCAATTTAAATTGGCCATTTTGGGACACGAACTTCAAGACAACGAACAAGCGGTGCAATCGCTTAATCGTTATGGATATCGTATGGTCAATAAAACGATACATTACGTGAAAGAAGGCATTGTTTCTTATTATATTGTAGCGGGGGTTGCCGAAAAACTGCCGGATCCGCAGATGCAATCTTAAGGAGATGAAAAAATGGATGTAGGTTTTTTGGGATTGGGCAAACTGGGACTACCTGTAGCTTTGGCAGTGGAATCCCGGGGACATCGGGTCGTAGGATACGATATCTCCGATACGGTACAAAATATCATTGAAGCCAAAAAGATTCCTTATCGAGAACAGTGGGCACAAGAATATTTAGAAAGATCAACCATAGCATTTTTGCCGCTAGAAGAAGTCGTTCGACGCTCAGAAATAATCTTTGTGCCCATACAAACGCCGCACTTACCCCGATATGAAGGCGTGACTCGCATTCCTGAAGAACGAGCCGATTTTGATTATGGCCATCTAAAAAATGGCATGAAAATTTTGTCGGCATTGATTGAAGCACAAGGGCGCGATACAGTAGTCATTATCATTTCTACCGTATTGCCAGGTACCATCCGCAGGGAAATCAAACCCTTGCTAGGCACTCATACGAAACTGTGTTACAACCCTTTTTTTATTGCTATGGGCACTGCCATGCGAGATTTTCTATGGCCTGAATTTATATTATTTGGTGTCGATGATGATGAAGCTGCTAAAAAAGCGGAGCAGTTTTATAGAACTATCAGCCATGCCCCGTTTTATAAAACGACCATAGAAAATGCAGAACTCATTAAAGTCGTTTATAACACGTTTATTTCGACTAAAATAGCGTTTGTCAATACGGTCATGGAAATGTGCCAAAAATTACCTAACACGGATGTGGATGACGTCACCAACGCTTTGAAAATGGGTAGTGCCAGAATTATTAGCGATCAGTATTTAAGTGGGGGTATGGGGGATGGAGGGGGTTGTCATCCCCGCGATAATATTGCGTTGAGTTGGTTGTCTAAAAAGCTCAATCTTAGTTTTGACTGGTTTGAATGCGTGATGATGCAGCGAGAAAGGCAAACGGAGTGGTTCGCTGAACTCATTGAGACACATTTAGCAGGTAGGCCTATTCTTATTCTGGGAAAATCCTATAAACCGGAATCTAGCATCACCACCGGCAGTCCTTCTTTATTACTTAAAAATATTTTGGAAGATCGCGGCCATGTTGTTCGTATGTGGGATCCTTATATCGATGAACCCTTGAAAAATGAAATGGAATCGAGCTTAGAATACGCTGTGCCTCATGTGTATTTCATTGGCACTAAGCATCCTGATTTTCTCACATTTCCCTTTGTTGCAGGATCGATCGTACTCGATCCGTGGCGCTATATACCTGATAGGGAAGGGATTAAAGTCATTCGCATTGGGGCTAAACCTTATAACGAACAACCGGTTCGCGCATCAGAAACGATGGAATCAGTGCCCATTTTAATTGAATAAAAAAGCAGGATTGCTATATGTTGGAAGATACGCTGCTGAATATGGGCATCATTATTCCTGTTTTAAATGAGGGTAATAATATTCAAGCCCTAATTTTAAAAATCAGGGCAGAGTTGCAGGGACATCGCTATACTATTTGTGTTGTAGATGATGGCAGTACAGATCACACTATTGCTGTTTTACAAGATTTAATAAAGACCGATTCCCGCATTCATTTGATTCAACGTGTCAAAGAAAAAACAGGTTGTCAGCGCGGCGGGGCTTCGCTCTGTGCTGTAGAATGGCTAGTACACCATACGGATCATTCTATTTTTGTTGAAGTGGATGCGGATGGCGCACATCGGCCAGAAGAATTGGTGCTGGGAGCAAAATGCATTGTGCTCTTAAATTTTGACGTCACCATTGCCTCCAAATATGTCTATGGCTCTTGTGTGATAGGGCGGTCTGCCTGGAGAAAACTGATCAGTTTCTTTTATAGTATGTTAGCGCGATTATTGATTTCACGTTCTATTCGAGATTATAGCAATAGTTTTCGTTTTTATTCCCGAGAAGCAGCGCTTTGTTTGTTGCATCTTAAGCCGCATTACACAAGCCCCATTTATTTGTTAGAGACATTAGTGATGTGGATCGCCAATCATTTTAGAATCATTGAAATCCCTACGATATACATTGAAAGAAATAAAGGTCGTTCTAAAGTACAATGGGTTGATTTGATGAAAGGATTTTTGGGAACCATAGTGATTACCTGGAGATATTATAGCAAAAAATATCAATTGAAAAATGGTGCTAAAGCAGAAAAATTGACTTTATTACTGTGAGATATTTTATGCTTTTTAAAAAGAAGGAAACAATAGATTATTATCTGTGCCTGATATTGATCACCCCACTCATATTATTGTTCGCTAATCAAAATTGGTTTTTCCCTTATTCAGGAGGACCTACTGACGGATGGTTGAATGATCTCTATTTTTATGGTTATGGGAAGATACCCCAATTATTTGTGAACTATAAAGCGGCGAGATTGTCATGGATCATTAAAGGATGGCTATTTCATCAGTGGTTTAGTCCATTGGTGGCATATTATATAT
>Ga0155612_102_pt3 | contig 20837 bp, 21 predicted proteins | sample RifCSPhighO2_12_FD_107269 | JGI IMG/M metagenome (GOLD analysis project Ga0155612, IMG submission 107269) | Coxiella sp. RIFCSPHIGHO2_12_FULL_44_14 | reverse complement strand
CTCACTCTCAAGAGCTTCGGCGGTGATATCACCTGCCAATCAGTTTACGGGGATTTTATCGAGTTTACGTTGACGTTTCCGAAAATGGTGAAAATGGATCGATGAAAGTTCAGTTATTTGGAATTTCCAGATAACTGCCGTAGACGAGAAAGTGTAAAGGTTAACAACTTGGTGGTTTAGGGTACCCATTCAAAGCTGATTTTTCTATTTCTCGTTTGTACTGTTGATTGGGGAGAAGTCAAGTTTATTTAAATTTCTTTAAATAAATCATCTAGAGTCACGACTCCAGTAATTAACTCTTCCGAATATTGATTTCGTTTGATGCCATTGGCAACGATCATTGCAACAAATAGTTGCTTATTCGTTCTTGTTATTTTTCTAAACGGTTCTAATTTTCGTTTTAGTTTTTCAGCATAGTCTTTAGTGATCACAAAAGGTTGATCGCTATATTTAATTTCGCAAATCGTGATGGAACCGTCATCACGATCAAACAAAAGATCAATTTGCGCTCCTTTTTCATTGCTTCCTTTTCGAGGTACATAGCGCCATGTATTAGGAATGGCTGTTGGGCTTAAATTAAGTGCTTTGGTAATCTGGGGTAAATGTTCATAACAAATTGTTTCAAATGTTAAACCAGCCCAGCTATTCCAAGAAGCTTTATTTTTAATTTTATCCCAATACCCCTTCAACAGGCTTTTTTTCATCAAATTCTGTTTGATTGGCTTAATCCATGACAAGTAAAATAAAGAATAGTTATCAATGACCCGATAATAGATGCCTTTTTCTTTGTGAAAAATAGGTTTAAAACTAATGATGAATCCAGCATCTTCTAATTCTTTAAGTTTTTGAAGGCCGCCTTTCCCAGCTAAAGGTTTTCCAAGCTTTACCAGCAATTCATTTTGTCCAATGCCGTAGCGGAATGATGCTATTGTGGTGATAATATCAACATATATATCTGAATTTTTAAATAATGACGAAAATAAGTTATCAAATTCACGTAATAGAAAGCTTTTCCTTGTAAAAGCAAGCCCTTCAATAACCTGGGTTGACGATAACCCAGCCTCAATTTTATTGAGGTAATAGGGTATTCCTCCTAACACCATAAATAAATCCATTATTTGTTTGTGATTAAGCCTGATAGAACGGCTACCCAAGAATTGTTTTGTTTGAGATAAATTAAAAGGTTCAAGGTACATGTCGTAAGTTAATCGGTTATGTAAACCCCCTGTATTATTAATAATTTTATCAATAATCCAAGAGGCTGAAGAACCGCAGACAATGAACTTAATTCGGTTATCTGTGGACAAATATTGATTCCAATAATAATCAATGGCTTCAAGCAGTTTTGATTTTGGCGTTGCCATCCACGGGAGTTCGTCAAGAAAAATAACAATTTTCTCCTTTATTTCTTTAATCGTTTTAGTCAACAGATCGAATGTATCATCCCAATTTCTTTTTGGCGTTAATTCTACACCCTTGTAAAATACTTCACTAAGCATGGCCGTAAAGTGTTTAATCTGTTCCTTCATCGACCCTTGTTTTAACCCAGTCGCAGTAAAAAAGACAACAGGTTTATTTTTAAAAAACTCCTTAATCAAAAAAGTCTTGCCAACACGCCTTCTCCCATAAATCGCAAGGAATTCGGGTCGCTTGGATTGCAAAAATCTACTAAGTGTTTTAATTTCATTTTCTCTGCCAACAATATTTTTGAGCATTCGATTTCTCCATATTTAACCTTCACTTTATATGATTATCATAAAGTGAAGATAAATGCAACAAAAAAAGCTATTTTTGTGCTATCCTTCACTATTCAGTGGTCTTTAAAAGTGAAGAATAAAACAGAAAAGCGCTAGACATAAATTGCCACGCTGTCTGTGGAAGCCTTGTGCCGGATCCATCACTTGCGTGATGATGCTCGCGTATGGCGATTGATCGGCGCTATTGCTGCTCGTGGGTGTAGCACCGGTAATCTCACTTCATCGCCTGCTTGCAAGGGGTAGTCTACCGTCTTGCCGTTAAACGCAGCTAAAAAGCTCGCGCTTAACCCTCGGTCCTCGGCAATCGAGCGGAATGTGTCGTTCGACGTAGCAATATACATCATCGGCATCGGTGGCGGATAGTTTCGCCCCCACCCTTTGATGCGAGGCTATATCAGCATACTGGCTCATCAGGTCACCAAGCAACGCAAACAACAATCCGGCAGGCGGATTAAGCTAAAGTCATTAGCGATCCAACAATTTGTTCAGCGTTGGTTGCCTTTAGGTTGGACGCCTGAAATCATCGCTTCTCAAATTCCTCATTATTTTCCGGGACGCTCGTTAAGTCCTGAGGCCATTTATCAGTACATATACAGTGATTGGTGAGAAGGGATCGTTCATTTACCCAGACGTCACAAACAACGCTATCCTCGAACTTATAGCCGAAAACAACCCCATCGTCATATTCAAGGACGCGTCAGTATCAAGGTGTTAATGCGTGTTTGAATATGCGCTCTTATTTTTGTGAACCTTATCATAGCTGGGAAAAAGGCGGGGTAGAAAACATGAATAGTCTGATTCCTCGCTTCATTCCCAAAAAAACTCATCTTGGCAAATTATCCCTTGAGCAGCTAAGATCCATTCAACAGTTATTAAATCACCGCCCTCGTAAGTGTCTTGGCTTCAAAACACCAGCACAGGTCTTCTTTAAACAAGCTGGTGCACTTTCTCCTTGAATCCGCCTCAGCCAAGGGTTTGCATAGATGTGTACAAGAGACAGAGCTTTACCCGGGGTTGTTTACACGGCTTCTCGTAGTACTTTGCGCCAATCTTCATCCAATACCGTACAAATACCTATTTTTTTCCCATTCGACAAAGTCCATTGCAATCCAGCAGCATGTAAAAACAAACGCCTTTGCCATCGCTGTCTCAAGCGTTGATTGAAATAGGTATCGCCATATTTTTCATCTCCTACAATGGGATAACCCATTGAAGCAGCATGTACGCGAATCTGATGCATGCGTCCAGTGACAGGTCGTACTTCTAGTAGCGTCATTTCTTTAAACCTTTTTAATGGTCGAAATCGAGTCACTGCTGGCCGTCCTTTTTCGTTCACTTCCACCTTCCTTTCGCCACTTTTCAAGACATTTTTTTGTAAGGGTAAAGATACCTCTTGTAAGGAAATAGGCCAATCCCCCAGAACTAAAGCCAGATACTGCTTTTCGACTTGATGGCTAACCAGTAATCGATGTAACTCCGTGAGAACAGGGCGATTTTTAGCCACTACTAAACAACCTGAGGTCTCTCGATCTAAGCGATGAACTAATTCCAAAAACCGCTCATGAGTCCGCCACAGCCGTACTGCTTCAATCAGCCCCAGCCGAATACCGCTACCACCATGCACAGAGACCCCCACAGGCTTATTGAAAGCCAATATATCTCCATCTTCATAAATGACACTTTGTTCTAACATAGTCTTCCAGCTGGAGGATAATTTGACCTGAACCGGCATTTCAGCTACTCGCAAGGGGGGAATACGTACTCGATCCCCTACTTGCAGAGAATATCTAGGAGCTACTTTTTGTTGGTTAACCCGTACCTCCCCCTGACGAATAGCCCGGTAAATCCGAGACTTCGGAACTCCTTTCAGGTGTGAGAATAGGTAATTATCCACTCGCTGAGAGGCAAAATTCGCATCAATAATCACAACCCGAGTTCGCAATGCTTCGCCCCTGCTGGGTGAACCCATAGTAAAACGATTGCTGAAAGCAGCAAAGCCTGTTATATTCTCTCCTGAGTATATGCTGCTCACTCATGAAGAGAGGACACTCTGTATCAGAGAAAGCAGTATAGCCTGGATATATGGCCAGCGTGAATAGGCTCATATCACACCCAACTGAGATTGAAATGGGTATATCGTATCGAAGAGCCATATACCAACGGCATAGAAATAGAATTGATAGATTTTTAGTAATATAAACGCGCTCCTAAGCCAAAGGCTCAGTGGGGTTATTCAAGTAGAACGGATTAAAACAGTTAACAGGTCAATCGCAATACCCTTAGGGAAGACGAAGCCGGTGGGGTTCATGAGAGAACCCAAAATGAATGCAAAACTGTGTACCGCAATAGGCGGTTTTTCCGGGCGAACCCACAGCCTTTATTTGTGGTTGAGCGCCAAAAAATAGGTTTTTACAACATGGCTGCTATTAAAAGAATGCTGATTAACGCGGCTCAGCCCGATGAGCTGCGGGTTGCAGTTACTGATGATTCGCAACTAGTGGATCTCGACATTGAAGCTGCAGGACAAGAACAAAAGAAATCCAATATTTATAAAGCGGTGATTACCAGTATCGAACCCAGTCTGGGAGCGGTGTTCGCCGATTATGAAAAGGGCGCCCGCCACGGATTTTTACCCATTAAAGAAATTTCTAGCGAATATTTTCTCACTGAACCACCTGAACATATTGAATCCGCAGACATTTATAAGCTACTGAAACTTGGTCAAGAATTAGTCGTTCAAATCGATAAAGAAGAACGTGATAATAAAGGGGCCGCACTGACGACATTTATCAGCTTGGCGGGATCTTTTTTAGTATTGATGCCTAATAACCCTCAAGCGGGGGGCATTTCTCGGCGTATTGAAGGCGAAGAACGCGATCAACTGCGCGAAGCAATCCACCAACTCAATCTTCCTGAAGGCATGGGCGTGATCGTTCGTACCGCTGGTCTCGGTAAATCAAAAGAAGAATTGGAATGGGATCTCAACATATTATTGCACTATTGGGAAGCCATCAAACAAGCTGCTGTTGCCAAAGCCGGCCCTTACCTCATTCACCAAGAAAGTAATATCATGATTCGAGCGATTCGTGATCATTTACGTCATGATGTGACAGAAATTATTGTCGACCAAGAAAAAGCCTTTCAACAAGCACAACAATATATTCGCCAAATAAGGCCTGATTTCGCTGATCGATTAAAGTTGTATCATGATAAGTTGCCTTTATTCAGCCGTTTTCAAATCGAACAACAAATTGAAAGTGCGTATCAACGCGAAGTTCGTTTACCTTCTGGAGGATCGCTCGTCATCGATCATACCGAAGCATTGGTAACCATCGATATCAATTCAGCGCGTGCTACGCGTGGTGGCAACATCGAAGAAACAGCATTTCATACCAATTTGGAAGCGGCTGATGAAATTGCTCGCCAACTGCGCATCCGTGACATCGGCGGATTAGTCGTCATCGACTTTATCGACATGACGCCAGTACGCAACCAGCGCGAAGTGGAAACTCGCCTACGAAATGCCGTACGACACGATCGCGCACGCATTCAAATTGGGCGTATCTCACGCTTTGGTTTGCTAGAAATGTCGCGCCAACGACTGAGAACCTCTTTAATTCGTGCCACTCAAGTACCTTGCCCACGTTGTGATGGACAAGGCAATATTCGCAGCGTGGAATCGCTAGGTCTTTCTATTATCCATCTCATTCAAGAACAAGCTGCCAAAGTGAAAAATGTACACTTTCAAATACAGCTGCCCGTCGATCTGGCTACTTATCTCGTCAATGAAAAACGGGAATTACTGAAAGAAATTGAATACCATTGCCCAGTCAAGATTACCATTATTCCTAATCAATACTTGGAATCTCCCCACTATCAACTCAAACAAATCAAAGTGGATCCCACGTATTTGGAACACAGTAAAGGAATACCCAGCTATCGACTCGCTAAAATTCTCAAAGCCGATTATCTCAAGAGATCGCCCGAAAGACCTACCAACGAACCAGCGGTTAATCAGTTTCTAACACCTACTCCCACTCTACCACTCGCGCAAAAACAACCCAACACGGGTTTATTCAAACGCCTGATTGCTAAAATGTTAGGTAGCGACTCTTCCCCTAAATCGACTGCTAAGATAACAACACCCTCTCAAGATATCTCAAGCAGAGAATCCCCTTATTCCACTCCCCATGATACTCAAGGGAGACCTTATCAAGGCAGCGGGTATCGAAGACATGGCGGGGGGAACTATCCTCATCATCCTTCTTCACGCACTCGACATCGATCACGCCGCGGCTCACGGGGTGGACAACGGCGTCACACTTCCTCCTACCGAACGCCATTTGACGATGATTCGTCTTCTTCACGTAATGCCAGCGCAGAAGAAGAGTCCCCAGCTCACGCACCCAAAGATTACTCTGAGCCACCACCGAATAATAATGTGTAGTCCTCGGTAGTCTGGGAACAAACAATAAAAGGCGCATTTAATAAAGAAGGCTTGTTGTATGTGAGCGCTCCGGCTTTTGTCTGGATGAAAAAACCTGCTTCTTCTACTAAAATATGCCCTGCTGCTGTATCCCATTCCATCGTAGGACCCAAACGCACATACATCTCTACCGTTCCTTCAGCGACTAAACCAAATTTTAACGAACTCCCCACCGGCACATATTCAATGTCACGTCCATCTTTGATCCATTGCAGCATGGGTTTCGATATCGTTGTCTTAGCGTGTGAACGGGAAACAGCTACGCGCAGCTTATCTGATGGTTTTTCTGATTTTCGCAACGTTTCTACTCGACTCTTGACTTCCTTATAAGCACCTTGATTTTTTTCAGCGTAATATAAGACATCTGACATAGGGACATAAATAACTCCCAATATAGGCTGATTTTTTTCGATCAGCGCAATGTTTACTGTGAATTGATCGTTTTTATCGATAAATTCCCGAGTACCATCTAGGGGGTCTACCAACCAAAAGTTTCGCCACTGCTGACGCTCAGAATAACTCCAAGCATCAGCGTTTTCCTCCGATAAAATCGGTATATCCGGATAATATTTCGTTAATTGCATGACAATGTGTTGATGAGCTAACTGGTCTGCGCGTGTCAACGGTGACTGATCCGACTTAAGTACCACATCATAGGACCCTGACTGGTACACGTTTCGCAGAATCTCCCCCACCTCTCGTGCTATTTGCTGAATGACCTCTAATCCCACCCTGCTCATGGCACTAGCATATCCTCTGTCACTCTCTGCGAATAGAATGATGGCGAAGCTTGATCATTGAGCGAAGGGAGCCAATATCCCAACTGACTCAGCTTTTGTAGAATAACATCCACTGCTTGCTCTGTTGTGAGAACTGACATATCCACCACTACCTCTGGATTTACTGGTATTTCATAAGGATCAGTAATGCCCGTAAATGCCGAAATGACTCCTGTACGCGCTTTGGCATAGAGTCCTTTGGCATCGCGTTGTTCACACACCGATAACGGAGTTGCCACATATACCTCTAAAAATCCACCCACAGCACTGATGTGTTCACGCGCATAGGCTCTGCTCATTTCGTAAGGAGCGATTTGCGCACAAATAGCGATGCCTTTTGACTTCGTGATTTTTTCCGCAACAAAACTCATCCGTTTGACATGCCAATCGCGATGTTGCTGAGAAAACCCTAATTCTGTCGATAAATGTCGACGTTCCCGATCACCATCCAACAATGTCACTACTCGAGTGTCCACTTCCATCAAGCGCGCCATCAGAGCCAACGCCAGTGTGGATTTGCCTGCACCTGATAACCCCGTTAAGAAGACAGTAAACCCCTGTCGATACCGTGGGGGATACCGCCATCGGAGCTCATTGACAACTTCCGGATATGAAAACCAATCGGGTATTTCGCTGCCTGTTTGCAACCGACGACGCAGTTCGGTCCCTGACACTGTTAATATGGTATCTCGAGAAGAAGTGTGATCTAAGGGGAGGTAACGTGCACGTTCCTTGGCATACACCATTTCCTGTAAAGCAACAATGTGAATACCTATTTTTCCTTCATAATATCGTAATAAATCGTGGGCGGCATAAGGATCATAAAACGGCATTCCTTGTGCATTATCCCCTGGTCCTGCATGATCACGCCCTACGATGAAATGAGTACATCCGTAATTTTTACGAATAATAGCGTGCCATAGCGCTTCTCGTGGACCTGCCATGCGCATAGCCAAAGGTAATAAATTCAATAAAACGGTGTGTTCTGAATAATAGGGCAACACCTTCTGATAACACCGCACGCGGGTAAAATAATCCACATCGCCTGGTTTACTCAATCCCACTACCGGATGAATTAATAAATTAGCCTCACTTTGTTGCATGGCCCATCGCGTGAGTTCATAGTGCGCTCGGTGCATGGGATTTCGAGTCTGAAAAGCAATGATCCTCTGCCAGCCTAATTGTTGAAATTGCTGTTTAAGCTCAGCAGGATCCCTTCGCCAATGGACAAAATCATAATGTTTAGGGCGTCGTATACCTTCAATTTCCCCACCTAAATAATAATCGTGCGCCACTCGATTTAAATAAAACACCCCGGGGTGAGTTTCATCCTGCGTGCCAAATATCCTTTCTGCTTCCAGGCGCTTATCTGGCTGCCATCGGTCACTGACTTGCATCCATGCGATAGGATTTCCTTCAGGATCTGTCAATCTGATTTTCTGGAGAGGGTGAATGGATTGAGCAAATTCAGGCGTTACATCCAAAGTGATCGGTATGGGCCACACGGTGACCTCAGACAACTGCATATGCATTAATACCGATTCGTAATCCGCTTGCGTTAAAAATCCCTTCAAGGGAAAGAAACCGCCGTTTAAAATCAGCTCGATATCACATAACTGTCGTGGTGTTAAACACCATGAAGGAAAAGAAGCGCTGTCCATCACACTCCAATTATGTTTATTAACAATACGATACCTATTATCTATTACTGAATTTAAGAAATAGAGACTTCGTTTTTCCAACCAAAAAAATCAAATATTTCTTCCCCGATGATACGATCACAGCGTTCAACTTGTTGTTCTGTGAATACCGTCTTCCATTCATCCAATAATCCTTTTCTAAAATGTAAGTTTTGATCTTTTTGAGGGTTGGGAGCATCAGAAAATTTTCCAGAAATATGATAAAATTTTAAAATTCTATCAAAAAAAGATTTTTCGTCATTTTGTAAGTCGCGATAATAAGTGACCAACACATTGAGTTTTTCCTTTTGCAAGGCATGCATCCACTGTTTAAGCCACAATGTGACTGACACGAGATGAGTATCAATATGCCAATCAATCTGACGTTCCAGAGGTAAGTTGAGATAATCGACGGGGGGTGTTATATGCACCGTATAATTGTTTGCACCCTCGCGAATACACTGATTGTAATGATGCACCCACGATAAAGTCGCCTGCCTCGGATCGCGTACGTGTAACACAAAAGGGATATCCAATTTTTTTAACCAGTGGATGTTGACCGGATTAGCGTCGAAATGTTCCTGGGCTATGCGATTACCTAACAATAAACGATCCAAGGCATTCGGTATCAGATAGTAATAAGGAAAATAACCGTGCGCTACTTTATTTAAAATGGGGAGCTGTAAATTTCGAGCTAAAAAATGCGTGATATACACACTGCCCGATTTGGGGAGTGTATTAATCAGTAATCCAGGATAATGATGAGCTTTGTCATAGTAATCGCAAATTTCAGTAATAAAATCAGCCTGTTCTTGTAATTCCTTATTTTTTTGTTTGTATACTTTTAAATGTTCACCCAGCTGAATCAGCCGACTCAGCTGATTCAAATCGTGAGACAAAGTTTCTAATAGTTGATTATAGGTGGGTAAATTCTCCATCTCACTTTTTAAAAGACGACAGACCCTCAAAACATTTCTACAGAACCTCAAAACATTTCTTATGCTATCCATGTATGATCCTTACCATCCCCGTTATCTCCCGGGATTGTATCAAAAATTTAAATGAAATGTGCCTCTTTTCGCTTTTCGCGCTGACCACCCTACCTCCCTTTTTTTTCGAGATAAGCACGCACACGTTCTAAATCTTCAGCCGTATCCACCCCTGGCATAAGATGGTGTTTGGCAATCAACATGTGAATACGCCCACCCTGCCACAAAATACGCAATTGTTCTAATGACTCCAGCGCTTCTACAGGACAAGAATCCCATTGCGCATATTCTTGCAAAAACCCTACACGATAAGCATATAACCCAATGTGGCGAAAATGACTGTTATTGAGTTCAATCCGTGACTTATCTTGAAAAGAATCTCGAACCCAGGGAATTGGTGCATGGCTAAAATACATCGCATAATTGCGCCGATTCATCACTACTTTAGTCGTGTTGGGATTAAATAATTCATCCACGGAAGTAATCGGTTCACAAATGGTCGATACTTTGACGTTATCGTGTTCTGCTAAATCTTCGGCAACTTGGCGTACCACTTCGGGAGGAATCAGTGGCTCATCTCCTTGTAAACAGACCACAATTTCATCGTCTTCTAGTCCCAAAGCCACCACTACTTCAGATAAGCGCTCCGTACCGGATTGGTGATCTGAGGAAGTGATACACACGTTCGCTCCAAAAGACTCGGCCACCTTGCTGATACGCTTGTCATCCGTCGCAATGATCACATCTTCAGCTCCACTGGCCACAGCACACTCGTAAACATATTGCACCATAGGTTTCCCCGCGATATCAGCCAGTGCTTTACCTGGCAAGCGCGTGGAATGATAGCGAACCGGAATAATCACTCGAAATTCCATACATTAAACCTCATCACTGTGCAGGTGGCGCGCCTCATCCACGAGCATAACGGGAATATCGTCACGCACAGGATAGCCCAATCGATCCCATCGACAAATCAGCTCTTGCTTCCCCTGATCATAAATGAGTTTACCTTTACACACAGGACAAGCAAGAATTTCCAATAACTTTTTGTTCATCCACCTTCCCTCTTGTGACGTCATTTAATTTAGCATTATTGAATGAAGAATCAAGTGCCGAAACGCCACCTTCTGCGATAAGGCTATTAAAGGATCGGGGCGACAGGATTTGAACCTGCGACCCCTTGCACCCCATGCAAGTGCGCTACCAGGCTGCGCTACGCCCCGATGAAAAATAAAGACAAGCAGTGTAGTTTCTAAAAAGTGGGAAAGTCAATCATTCTCTTACACAATCGAAACAACCCGTTTCGCTCAGAATGACGATACTTGACTGGGAACAACCTAATCGCCTGATTTTATACCTCAAGATCTGCAATGATTTTCTCCAATTCTCGCACTGCATTTTGAAAAGAATGATGCACTTTCTGTTGGGGATTATTTTTACCTTTTTCGCCGGTAAGTTGTTGACGAGCTCCTTCAATCGTATACCCTTGTTCGTACAATAAGCTTCTGATCGTACGAATTAATAAAACATCTTTAGACTGATAATACCGACGATTTCCCCGACGCTTGTTCGGAGACAATTGACTGAATTCTTGCTCCCAATAACGTAACACGTGAGGCCTTAGGCAACATAACTTGCCTACTTCACCAATCGTGAAATACAATTTGTCTGGGATCGGGGGTAGTTCTGCGATCCGTTTATTCAGATTCCTTTTGCCCTTCTGGCTTGACATTGTTCTCCACCCTGGATTTAAGCTTGTGTCCCGCACGGAAAGTAACGACTCGCCGCGCAGTAATCGGAATTTCCTTCCCCGTCTTGGGATTTCTACCGGGACGCCGTCCTTTATCTCGCAAATTGAAATTACCAAAACCTGATAATTTCACCACCTCACCGCGTTCTAACGACAAACGCACTTCCTCAAAAAACAACTCCACCACATCTTTAGCTTCGCGCTTGTTGAGACCTACTCCGCTAAACAAGTGTTCTGCAAGATCAGCTTTTGTGAGCGCCATGGATCTTATGCCCTCAGTTTTGCATTGAATTCACGTGCAAGACTTGCCACGACGCGATCAATGACTGAATTGATTTCATCATCCATAAGAGTGCGCGAAGGGTCCTGAAAGGTCAAGCCCAAAGCAACACTTTTTTTCCCTAATTCAATACCTTCACCCACATATATATCAAATATTTGAACTTTGTTCAATAATGGCCCAGCAAAGTCTACTACCTTCTGCCGGATGACTTCAACAGGCATCGCGTGATCCACCACCACAGCGATATCTCGTTGAATGCTGGGATACTTAGAAATAGGCTGATATTGTAAAGGAGCTAGGGTCCGAATCGCATCCCACCGCAGTTCAAAGATAAAAGGCGTTTGGAGCAAATTCCAGCGCTGCATCCAGTGTGGATGCAAAGCACCGACGATCCCAATATTTTGATTTTTATAATATATTTCTGCTGTCCAGCCCGGGTGAAACCCCGGTTGTACGGTAGGTACCCAGCGAACTTCTTCTGCAGAATGCATCAATCCTATCAAAGCCATGACATCGCCTTTGACATCATAAAAATCAACCAGCCGCACTCCCTCCCCCCATTGTCGTGGGTGAGCATCCCCTACGGCTATTCCCCCTATTTTAGCTGTTTGCTGACAACTGTCATTACCTTGCTTGACAAAACATAAACCCACTTCAAACAATCGCACTCGTTGAACTTGACGGTGCTGATTGTACTGAACTGCTTGGAGTAATCCAGGCCATAAATGCGTCCGCATCGCGGTCATATGGCTAGCGATGGGATTTTTCAACACCATCGATTCTACTGTGGGATCTAATTCATGCTGCAATGCTTCATCGACAAAGCTATAAGTAACCACTTCATGGTAACCCCGATTCACTAGCAGTTGTTTAAAGCGTGTGATGGGCAACTCTGCCTCAGGTTCAGCAATCATCGCGTACGAACTGTTGAGGCGGCGAGTAGGAATACGCCCATAGCCATAGCATCGCGCTAGCTCTTCAATCAAATCCACTTCCAACACAATATCCGAGCGAAAAGAAGGCGGCGTCACACTCCACCCCACAGATTGCTTTTGCACCACCATGCCCAGCGAATGTAAAATAACCTCTACTTCAGCTCCATCAAGTACAATGCCTAACAAACGTTGGATACGCTGATGTCGCAAAATGATCGGAGGATGAATAGGTAGATCTGCTACTGAAGTCACTGCCGTTATCGGCCCCGCCTCCCCGCCCATCACAGTCAATAGCAATTCCGTAGCGCGCTCTAAAGCGATTTCCGGCAATTGATAATCCACACCGCGCGCAAATCGATACGCAGATTCTGTTTGTAATCCATCATCTCGCGAACTGAGCGTAATGCCTCCAGGTGAGAAAAAAGCACTTTCTAAAAAAACATGCTGTGTCGTTGGCGAAATGGCCGAGTCTTTTCCTCCGAGAATGCCTGCGATGGCTTGTGGGCCTTGCGTATCTGCAATGATCAAGGTTTTCTCAGTCAAAACCACGGTACTGTCATCCAACAACATCAAAGATTCACCCGATCGTGCGTAGCGTACTTGTAACTCCCCCTGTAGTCGCTCCAAATCAAACGCATGTAAAGGTTGGCCTAACTCCAACATGACATAATTAACAATATCTACCACGGGGTGATGCGTATTGAAACCACTACGGCGTAAACGCTCCCGTATCTCGATCGGCGTTGATGCCTGCCCGTTCACGTGACGAATAATTCGCCCCAGATAACGAGGGCAAGCCTCTGGAACCATCACCACCACAGGCACTTGCTCTGACAGTGTCGCAAATTGTGGTGATGGGGATGGCACACAGACCTTTGTACCATTAGCTGCAGCTACTTCACGCGCTAAACCTACTATCGATAAACAGTCCCCTCGATTGGGGGTTAGTTCAATATCGAAACTGTAATCATCTAATTGTAAATAATCATGTAAATCCATGCCCACAGGGGCATCCGGCGGCAATTCTAAAATCCCTACAGATTTTTCAGCCAAACCCAATTCTTGCGCAGAACAAATCATGCCATGGGAAGTGATGCCGCGTAGCTGAGCAGGTTGAATGGTTTTTCCAGCCAATTCACCACCGACCAGAATGACAGCCACCTTCAAACCGGAACGTACATTAGAAGCACCACACACGATCTCGAGTACCGTAGAATGACCTGCACTAACTCGGCAAATCGTCAAACGGTGAGCATCAGGATGTGATGTCGCTGACATCACTTCTCCTACCACCACTCCACGAAAAGATAAAGCCACCGGCAATACTGAACTGACTTCTAACCCTCGCAGGGTCAGCTGTTCCGCTAATTGCTCTGCGCTAACAGGGACATTAACCCATTCGCGAAGCCATCGCTCACTCAATTTCATGAATTATTGCTCTTAAAACTGCGCTAAAAAACGTAAATCATTTTCAAAAAATAGCCGTAAATCGGGCACGCGATACCGTAACATAGCTAAACGATCCAAACCCACTCCAAAGGCAAATCCCGAATACTCTTCAGGATCAACACCTACATTCTCCAATACTCGAGGATGCACCATACCTGCACCGATGATTTCTAACCAAGCACCTATTTCTTCATTAAAAATATCAATTTCTGCTGAAGGTTCTGTAAAAGGAAAATAGGATGGTCGAAACCGCATTTTTAGCGGCCTTTCAAAATATTGTTGTAAAAAATCCTGCAACAATCCTTTCAAGTCAGAAAAAGTGCAATTTTTATCCACTACCAACCCTTCGGCTTGATGAAACATGGGTGTATGTGTTTGATCGTAATCCGGGCGGTATACTCGTCCTAAAGCCAGTAATCGAATGGGAACACCATACTTTTTCATGGCCCGAATTTGCACGGGGGATGTGTGAGTTCGTAATAATTGATCACCCGCAAAATAAAAAGTGTCCTGCAACGTGCGTGCAGGATGATGCGGGATAAAATTCAATGCCGTAAAATTATGATATTCATCTTCAATTTCAGGGCCTTCCATGATACGAAATCCCAAGGTACCAAACAATTGCTCCAAGCGATCACGCACTCGCGTCACAGGATGTAGACTTCCCAACGTATCCCCGCGTCCTGGCAGTGTTACGTCGATTCTCTCTGAAGCTAATTGTGCCTCCAACACTTGCTTGCGAAAATATTCGTCGCGCTCTGTTAACAATGCTTGTAATTCTTGCTTAGCCTGATTAATGGCTTGACCGTAGCGAGGTTTGTCTTCAGGGGGTAATTGGCCCACTGCTTTTAACAGTTCCGTCAATTCGCCTTTTTTTCCCAAATATTTGAGACGCAACTGTTCTAGCGAGGCTGAATCCTCAGCCGCACGGATGGCCGACTTGGCAGATTCTAAGAAAGAAACAATGGGCTTTTGCATGAATTCTAGAATATCACAATCTTCGTGCATTTTCCGCCCGGTGAATGACTACTAAAAACCCTAAGAGGCTGCTTTGGCTCTCTCTGCCAATTCAGCAAAAGCCTGTTTATCATTCAGCGCAAGATCAGCCAGATTTTTGCGGTCTATCTCGACAGCCGCTTTACGTAATCCACTCATGAACTGACTATAGGACAGCCCTTGTTCACGAGCCGCTGCATTAATGCGCACTATCCATAGCGCCCTCAACACTCGTTTACATTGTTTGCGATCACGATAGGCATACTGTGCTGCTTTAATGACGGCTTGTTTAGCCACGCGATAAACGCGGCTGCGTGCGCCATAATATCCTTTGGCTTTTTCCAGAATTTTTTTATGACGGGCTCTGGCTTGCACCCCACGTTTTACTCTTGGCATGACAACAGTCTCCGCAATAATGTTATCTCAATAAAGCTTGAATGGCTTTGACATCGCTGTCATCTACCCGGCGCAATCCCCGTAGTTGCCGTTTACGTTTAGGGGCTTTTTTAGTCAAAATATGATTGTGATTAGCAGCAGCATGTTTCAATGCGCCTTTTCCTGTACGCTTAAACCGCTTAGCCGCACCCCGATTCGTTTTCATTTTAGGCATGAGTTTCTCTCTATTGTCAGTATTATTTTCCCTGCATAACTATCATGGTAATTTGTCGGCCCTCCAATCGCGGTTCCTGTTCTACCACCACTTGACCTAAATCCTGTTTCAACCGTTCCAATAAATGGAGCCCTAATTCAGCATGCTGCATTTCACGCCCCCGAAATCGTAAACTTACCTTGACTTTATCACCACGCCCCAGAAAATGCTGAATCTTGCGCAGCTTGATTTGGTAATCTCCCACATCCGTCGCTGGACGAAATTTTACTTCCTTGACTTGAATCAACTTCTGTTTTTTCTTTTGTGCAGCACGTTTTTTACTGAGCTCAAAAAGATATTTACCATAATCCATCACACGGCAAACAGGAGGTTTTGCATTCGGCGATATTTCAACAAGATCTAATCCTGCTTCTTCAGCCGTCGCCAGCGCTTTCTCCGTTTTTACAATACCCACCTGCTGACCTTCAGCATCAATTAAGCGAACTTCAGAAACTCGAATCTGGTCATTCACCCGTGTTTGTTTCGATCTAATGTTCGACTCCCCCCTTTCTATCTTTAGAATGAGACTGAACCTCCGCTTGCAAATGGCGGGCCAACTCATCTAGGCTCATTGCTGTCACTGCTGAACTTTCCAAGGTACGTACAGCCAATGTCTTATCGGCCACTTCACGGTCCCCCGCTACCACAAGGTAGGGTACTCTTGCTAAAGTGTGTTCGCGGATTTTAAAGCCGATCTTCTCATTTCTCAAGTCCGATCTTACGCGCAGACCCACATTTCGTAAATTTTCTTCTATTTGCCTCACATACTCAGCCTGCCGATCAGTAATATTCATCACCATCACCTGCACGGGTGAAAGCCATAACGGTAAATCTCCCGCATATTCCTCGAGCAAAATACCCAAAAAACGCTCGATGGAGCCAAACATCGCCCGGTGTAACATGACCGGCGGCTGTTTAGAACCATCTTCCGCGATATAATAAGCCCCCAATCGATCTGCCGTAGAGAAATCTACCTGGAGAGTGCCACACTGCCAAACTCGATCGAGACAATCCCGCAGAGAAAACTCAATCTTGGGACCATAGAAAGCCCCCTCCCCCGGCAAAACCTCCCAAACCACTCCCTGAGTATCCAAAATGTCCGCCAGTGCCTTTTCCCCTTTATCCCATTGCGCATCCGTACCCACACGTTTCTCCGGCCGCGTAGACAGCTTATGAATGATGTCTGTAAAACCGAAATCCGCATAGACGCGATGCAATTGATCCATGAATGCCAACGCTTCTGAACGGATCTGCTCTTCCGTACAGAAAATATGTCCATCGTCTTGCACAAAAGCACGCAATCGCATCAAACCATGCAAAGTGCCTGAAGGTTCATTGCGATGACAAGAGCCAAATTCAGTGTATCGGATGGGTAAGTCACGATAGCTTTTTAAACCTTGCTTGAAAATCTGCACGTGTCCAGGGCAACTCATCGGTTTGATGGCATATTCTCTATTTTCTGAATGTAAAGTAAAAATACCCGCATCAAACTTAGCCAAATGACCTGATTGCTCCCACAAACGAATATCAATCATCTGCGGTGTATTGATTTCTTGATACCCGTGTTGAGAAACAAAATGGTGAACATAGTCGCGAATAGCACGCACGATAGCCCAGCCGTTGGGATGCCAAAACACATTACCAGGTGATTCCGATTGGAAATGAAAAAGATCCATTTTTCTCGCTAATAACCGATGATCTCGCCTCTCTGCCTCTGCCAATCGGTGTAAATAAGCATCGAGTGATTTTTTATCTGGCCACGCCGTCCCATAAATACGTTGCAACATTTCATTACGGCTGTCTCCCAGCCAATAGGCTCCTGCCAACTTAGTGAGCTTAAATGCTGTCAATAACCCTGTGCGAGGCACGTGAGGACCACGACACAAATCAACAAAATCATCTTGTTGATATACCGTCAGCGCTTCGCCTTCTGGAATGGCTTGAATAATTTTAACTTTGTAGGTTTCGCCTTTTTGCTCAAATAACTGCAATGCTTCCTGTCGAGTCAACACCCGCCGCTCTACGGTAAAATTAGCTTTGGCCAACTGGTGCATGCTCGCTTCAATGCGTTCTTGGTCTTCGGGGGTAAATGCCCGTTCAAAAGCAAAATCATAGTAAAAACCATCTGCGATCACAGGACCAATGGCTACTTGTGCACTGGGAAATAGCTTTTTCACTGCATGAGCCAACAAGTGGGCCGTCGAATGGCGAATGATTTCTAAACCAGCAGGATCTTGCGCAGTAATAATTTTGAGACGAGCGTCCTGGGTGATACTACATGAGACATCCACCAACCGACCATCGACTTCGCCAGCTAAGGCGGCTTTAGCCAGCCTCGGACCGATCGTCTCCGCTACGCCTTGCACGGTCACGAGCTGAGAGAACTGTTGTTGACTTCCATCCGGTAAGGTAATGATAGGCATGGGGCATTCTATATTAGGGCACCTGCTTTACGCAATCCTGGATTGGGCCCTGCAAGTCAACAGGGCCAGTGCAGGCTGAGGAGAGAATAGGGGTTGTTGACAATTGGAGGAGTGTAATCCGGCATTCCTATAATGGCAGCCACAAATAACCGCGTGCTAAAGCGAGCCTAGATTCACATGCCATGTGAATTATAGGGACGCCAGGTCGCACCAAGGCCCACTCGCATGCGATAAATGAAAATTTACTGAGAACCGGAATAGTTTATTGTGCACTCACAATATTGTGCTTGGTTGTTGTCAGGTCCATTCACTTGAGAGCAAGTGTTTATAGAATTCGCACCAGCGTTACATACTTTATCTTTTACTTTTCCTTCTGAACTAGTTGTTGAAAACCACACTGATATTATCTCCTTCCCTTTGCTATCAGAGAGCTTTATATAATCACCACTATTACCACCTGCACCACCGCACGCCACTATGTAGGCAGACTGCCCCGGCAGTAATCCCCTAGAACCATCGACGTTACCCCAACTATCATAGACATAATTTGTATTGGTTGGAGATGTTAGTTTTAAGTTATTACTCGTTTTATTAGTAACTTTGACTTGAGTTGTGCCCACACCTACCTTATCGGAATTGAGCGCGCATGCCGGTCCCCCATAGCCTAACATAGTATAACTGCTTAACAATAAAAAGATAAAAAACCTCTTTAACCTATTTAACATAATCCGCCTCCTTTTATGCATTGAATTGTAAGAAAATGGCCATTACGGAATATTATTTATACCATATTTTTGAAGTATAGAACAATTCAACACCGATTTCCCAACCCCTCCCGCTGGAATTGGGTTGACGGGACTTAAGCGGGCATAAAATCTGAGGGACGAAAGGAGGTAGCGGCGGGGTGAGCAATCCCGGAACACTCAAGTGTTTCCTTAACATCGGCTTCCTCTTGCTCGACTTTGGCCAATTTTCATAATGTAACATCCCGTCATTTAAGTATTCGCTAAGTATTATCTGTTAAAATTTAGACCCTATTAATAATATAACGAGATGAGGTTCGGCTATGGTGCATAATAGAAAAGATTTTGTGGTAAGTAAAAAAAGAGAAGATATAGTCATTGATGTAGGAGTCTTTTCGCTATTGGATTATTTACCAAAGGACATGCTTATCCTCATTGGTTTCTTTATTCAAGACAAGAAAGACAAAGCTACCTACGCCATCACCTGTAAAACAATCAATAACTTCTTTCAACCAGACTTAGACAAATTTGGTTTGTATCAATCAGTGATAGATGACGATAGAGAGGCGGTACAAAGAATCTTGAGTAGGAAGCCGGAGCTTTTAATAGTGGAACCGAAAAATCTAATCATAGAAAGTCAATTGACGTGGCAAAAATTTTTTATTGAAAAAGCAACAGTCGCGGTCATGGCAGCCAAACGAAAGCAAATTAAAATGCTGGAGCTGCTTCTTCCTTATTATGACAAACTTGAACAAACAGATGAAGTTAGAAAAGCCAAAGCAGAAGCACTATCAGCTTGGAAGATTTATGAAACGAAAAAAAACACGGAAGGCGAAGATGAAATTGTTATTCCTTCTGAGTACGCAGACTATGCAAAATCATTGATTGATGTATTTAGCGAAGAAACGTTTCCTAATGGCAGCGATAAATATGGATACGGAATGTTAAGTGAGAAAACAGAACTGACACTCTCAACGCTTTTCAATCGACTTCTGCCAGATGAAGCAGTTAAATTAGATGATTATCTTGACGTGGAACTGTTGCTCCTTGCTATCTACAAAGCTTACTGGGATCACTTTAACTGGGAACAGCGAGATGCTTTTTGTATTCGAGTGAGAGGTTTAATCCAAAGTGTTCTAACGCCTGAAACAGCAAAAATTTTCTGTGAAAGCCTTGATCATATGGTGACCGCAATGAAGAATGGAGAAAAGAAAGATCTAAGTAAGGCGGCCGTGTCCCATAAATTGAAGAGTGGGGAACCCTTTTATCGAGAGTCGCGCGATTCTAAAGAGGGCGCAGGGTATAATTTCTATTGCGGAATATTTGGCCGCGGGATGGCGCGCGCGGGCGCCGCGGGCGGCGACGCCTGGGGGCCTGGGCTGCCGCGCTGGCTCCCTGGTTGGCGTGTGGGCGGCCTTCTCGTCGGCGGCGGCCGCGGCGTCGTGCCGCGCTTTGTCACGTGGATTTACTTATGTCAAGCAAAAACAACAGACCTGCAGAACTTATGCAGCGACCCCAAAATCAAAAACCGGGCCCATGTGTGATTTTATGATATGAAGCTGGTAGAGGCCGGCAGCATAATGAGCTGTCGGTTCATGCCAACACACATCCATAAACCATCGCAAAAGTTCTTGATATTGCCAAGTTTCTGAAGTCATTGCCCACCACGCAACCCAGCGATGAAGATAACGTCTGATCCTGACGGATCGACGCATATTTTTTTAAAAAAGTGTTACAAAACAATAAACTAGGAAATTACACAGGGGATTACCGCATAGTGGGAATTGCTGAGTGTCTCTTGAACAATTGCCAGTGTTGATGTGGGATTCGCTTTCCCTACCCTACCGCTTATACAACGCATGCCGCCGTGTTGGGCTAGATCTCGGGGACATTTTTGTGACGGCACGCCGTGAATTCAT
>Ga0155612_145_pt2 | contig 21250 bp, 23 predicted proteins | sample RifCSPhighO2_12_FD_107269 | JGI IMG/M metagenome (GOLD analysis project Ga0155612, IMG submission 107269) | Coxiella sp. RIFCSPHIGHO2_12_FULL_44_14 | reverse complement strand
CATCGCCCGAAATGCTAAATTCAATTTCGGCCCCTTGTGAGGCGGCCAAAATCATGACGTTCATGATACTTTTGGCGTTGACTTCGCGATGGTTATATCGCATGAGAATTTCACTTTGATAGCGTGATGCGAGATGGACGAGCTTCATGGCGGCACGCGCGTGCAAACCCAGTTTGTTGATAATGATTAGTCGCTTTTGTTGCATGGAATTCCTTGAGCGATAGCATGTTGATGTTGTTTTTGTAAGGCAGAACGAGCGTCATTGCCTTGTTGCTTGAGGTGATAATTGCGCACCCATGTTTCGATGAGTAGCGGCATGTGACTTTCTCTCATGGGAAAAATAACTTGTGGAAAGGATTGATTGAAAAGGGTGACAGTTTGTATTGTAGGATTGAATAAATTTTCTGTAGTGTTGTGAGGTGCTGATTTTATTAAGTGAATAATGACGTGAAGCTCGCACTGATCGAGCAAGGCATTGTTTCCACATAATTTTGAGACATCGATCACATCCATTCCTGCTATCCACAGAAATCCTTGGATAGATTTTGGAGCTTGCCCGATGACTGTATCGTGTCGATCATACAGCACAACAGCATCGTCGCTGATCAAACGATGGCCTCGATCAATCAAGGCCAAGGACAGCGTACTTTTGCCGATGCGTGGCTCGCCTGTTAGCCATACACCGATGTTGTTTATTTGTAGAAAATTTCCGTGTCGAGTCGTGCTATTCATGGGTGCATGAGCTAGTAAAAAGTGTTTGTTAACTTTGCTGTGTTTCTTTAGCCATTTTTATGGTTGGTGGTGTCGATGGTCGGTCTAAGTGGAAATCATCGCCCAAATAAACTTCGCGAACATTTTTATTAGCCAAAATGTCATTCGGCGATCCTGAAGCGATGATACTCCCATCGCTCACGATGTAAGCGCGTTCACAAATATCTAATGTTTCTCGAACATTGTGGTCGGTTATTAAAATACCAATGCCTTTGGCATGTAAATGCGTAATGATACGTTTGATATCGACGACGGAAATAGGGTCGATGCCAGCAAAAGGCTCATCCAATAAAATAAATCGAGGATCTATAGCGATGGCGCGAGCCATTTCAACACGACGTCTTTCACCACCCGATAAACTGACGCCGAGTACGTTTCGTAAATGTGAAATTCGGAATTCTTGCAGTAATGTGTCGCATTTTTCGCGCTGTTGTAGTCGAGTGAGGTCTTTGCGCAGCTGCAACACTGCCATGAGATTATTCACGACAGATAGCTTGCGAAATACGGAGACTTCTTGAGGCAGATAGCTGATTCCCAGGCGGGCGCGCTTGTGCATCGGTAAGGTACTGATGTTGCGATCGTCTAAATAGACTTCCCCGTGGTCCGGTCGGATGAGTCCCACGATCATATAGAAACTGGTCGTTTTTCCGGCCCCATTAGGGCCCAGCAAGCCTACGATTTCATTACCGATGGACAGGGAAATGTCTTTGACAACCAGACGTGATTGATAATGTTTTTGGAGCTGTTGGGCACGGAGTGTTGGCATTATCCTTGACCTCTGTTGAAGTGGGTAGTATCCGATGATACTGGACCCCGTTCGTTGGGGCAAATGGTGGGGGTGAGGTGTTCATCCTAACCGTCCCCACATGAGATTCTTTTTGCAGATAATGGATAAGGAATTCAGTGGGTTGATGAATCCGGTTCCGTTGTTTCATATTCACCCTGAGTATGTGACAAAAGCGTCGTGATGCCTTTTTTAAAATCGACTTTCATTCCTTGGCCTTGAATGGTGGAATCGGGACGTTGAATCGTGACGTGATCGCTGGTTTCTGCCAGCGATTGCAGGGGATGAATGATCACAGAATGTGTTTTGATGGTGGTTTTAGGGTAATGGGGTTGATCGGGTTGATGGATGACGACGTGATCCCACAAATAAATCCATTGAGACCCATCGCGGCTGCGGCCATGCAGTGCTGATGTGTACCAAGGAATTCGTTCTGCATTATACCCCATAATGTTGGGTTTTTCAAACGTGGATGAATTTTGGGCGGGATAATGAATGATTTTTGGAGTGAACAAATGACCTTGCAGAAGACCCTGCGCATTATATTCATCATAATTGGCGTTGATCATGAAGGCATCGGGACGTTGATCCAGTGAAAATTTGTGCGGTGGAGAAATACGTCGATTATTTAATAATAAAACTACACTCCAACAAAGGACAGCGATGAGTAGCACGCTGAATACGATATTTTTAATCATTTTGTAGAACTCGTCATCACAATGTCATTGCGAAGTTGCTAAAATAATATCGCATACTTCCCTTACAGCACCTTGCCCTCCAGGCCGAATGGTTTGCCAATCCGCCTGTTTTTTGACGGATTCTACGGCATTGGCGACGGCAATACTTAAGCCGACTTGTTCCATGATGGGCAGATCCACTTCATCATCACCGACATAAGCGATGGATTCTAGAGAAATGTTAAGTTGTGTTGATAATGCTTGCAGAGCCGTTATTTTTGTTTCCACTCCTTGATAGATGTGTTTCACGCCGAGTGCTTGCATGCGTTGAGTCACTATGTTGCTCTGCCGGCTGGAAATAATCGCTACGGTTATACCTGCTTCTTGTAACCGTTTGATACCTAATCCATCATGAATGTGAAATGCTTTCATGTATTCACCCTGTTCTGTCATCCATAGGTGACCATCAGTCAGTACACCATCCACGTCGAGGATTAACAGGCGAATTCGACTCGCTTTTTTTTTCACGATTTTTGTTATTAACATAGTGTCACACAACGCCTGCGCGCAACAGATCATGCATGTGTACTACACCCAGTGGGATGCAATCTTCGCCGGTGACGACAAGCGCAGTAATTTTATGTTGCTGCATGAGGGACAAAGCTTCTACCGCGAGTAATTGGGGAGAAATGGTGATGCCTCCTCGGGTCATGACGTCCCCGATTAAAGTGCTATGAATGTCATAGCCTTTGTCAAGGGTTCGACGCAAATCACCGTCAGTAAATACACCGGCTAATTTTCCGCTACTAGGTTCAACGATGGCGATCATACCGAGGCTTTTGCGGGTGATTTCGACTAGAGCTTCACTTAAACGGCATTCGAGGTGGGTTAGTGGCATATCTGGATGTTTATGCATCAGTTGATCAACATGAAGCAGTAAACGCTTTCCCAACGTTCCGCCGGGATGAATTTTAGCAAAATCGTCTGCAGTGAAACCACGAGCATCCAGTAAAGCGACGGCCAAGGCATCGCCCATGACTAGGGTAGCCGTTGTACTGGCCGTAGGGGCCAAGCCTAATGGGCAAGCTTCTTGTTCTACGCTGACATCCAAGCAAACAGAGGCGGTTTTAGCTAAAAAAGATTGGAGTTTGCCAGTGATGGCAATGAGTGGAATACTCAAACGTTTGAGTGTGGGGATGACATTGATGATTTCTACCGTTTCCCCGGAATAAGAAATGGCAATAGAGACGTCATCGGAACGCAACATGCCCAAGTCTCCATGGCTGGCTTCGCTGGGATGAACATAAAACGCAGGCGAACCTGTGCTGGCTAAGGTAGCCGCAATTTTTTTTGCGATGTGACCTGATTTCCCCAAACCAAATACCACAATGCGCCCTTGGCAGTGCAGCAGTAAGCGGCAAGCTTTGGCAAAATTTTGATCAATTCGTGCTTGTAAAGCTTGTACGGCACGCATTTCTGTCGCAATCACAGCTTTACCCAGCTGACAAAGCGCTTCGTCGGTTGACATCATTTATAATTGAGTAGGCAGTCTATATGAGTTTCGCTATTATAAGTGATCTCATGACAGTGAGTCACTGGTTTTTATTCAATAACAGAGGTTGAGATTCGCATGGACAAATTGATCATTACGGGTGGTGTGAGTTTACAGGGTACTGTTCGAACATCCGGTGCAAAAAATGCAGTCTTGCCGATTTTAGCGGCTTCCCTATTAATCGATGGTCCTATCGTATTGAGCAATATTCCCCACCTCAATGATGTAACGACTATGATGGAATTGTTGGGCCGTATGGGTGCGCAGATTACTGTCGATGAGCGTATGAATATTGAAGTCGATTCTTCACATATCATCAATTTTCATGCGCCTTATGAATTAGTTAAAACCATGCGTGCTTCTATTTTAGTGTTAGGTCCTTTGTTATCGCGATACGGTGAGGCAGAAGTCTCATTGCCGGGTGGATGTGCTATCGGTTCGCGTCCTGTCGATGTACACATCAACGGTATGCGAGCATTAGGTGCGGAAATTGAAGTGGTGAATGGATTTATTAAAGCGCGGGTTGGGAGTCGATTGAGAGGTACCGAATTAAAGTTGGGTAAGATTACCGTCACAGGGACTGAAAATTTGATCATGGCTTCCGTGTTAGCGGAAGGGCGGACGGTGATCCATAATGCGGCATGCGAACCTGAAGTAGAAGACCTGTCTAATTTTTTAAATCAGTTGGGCGCTAAAGTGCAAGGAGCAGGTACAGAGACGGTGATTATTGACGGAGTGGATCAATTAAAACCGGGAGGCAACTACCGCATTTTACCGGATCGTATTGAAGCGGGAACTTATTTAGTGGCAGCTGCCATGACTCGCGGTCGCGTGATAGTCAAAGATGTTTTGCCGCATACTTTACAAGCTGTGTTGGATAAATTGCGTGAAGCAGGCGCTACTATTGCGACAGGAGATGAATGGATTGATTTGGATATGCGTGGACAACGACCTAAAGCGGTGGACATTGTCACAGCACCGTATCCTTGTTTGCCAACGGATATGCAAGCGCAATTTATGGCGATGAATGTTGTTGCGGAAGGTGAGTCGTTTATTACTGAAACTGTATTTGAAAATCGATTTATGCATGTTCATGAAATGCGTCGCATGGGAGCCGATATTCATTTAGAAGGCAATCGTGCTACTTGTCGCGGTAAAGAATATTTGGCAGGGGCCCCTGTCATGGCGACTGATTTGCGTGCCTCAGCCAGTTTGGTATTAGCAGGCTTGATGGCACGAGGGGATACGGTGGTTGATCGTATTTATCACATCGATCGCGGATATGAATGTATTGAAGAAAAACTATCGCAATTGGGTGCGCAAATTCGCCGTTTATCGGGCCGCGCTTACGCTGCAGAATACGCCAATAAAAAAGATTCGGAATCAAAATAAACAACCCTGGCTAAAACCGGGGTCTTCACGTCGTTTGTCATCCAGCCCTATTTTTTCGAGCGATTAATCCTCTCAACAATTGCGGTGTAACACTGCCCAAATAATATTTCGCCTGATAAAATCGACGTTCCTCATCCGTTAAATCACCTGATTGTTGGAGGTACTGGCGCCGGCGTGAAGTGAGGTCGTATAAACTGATTCCCGCCGCGACAGATAAATTAAAACTTTGCGACATTCCATACATAGGAATACCATAATCGAGATGACAAGCGTTACGTGCAGCAGATGAAAGCCCGCGCTGTTCATTGCCAATCAGAATACACAGGGGTTGATCGATGGGTACCGCTGATAAGGGTCGAGTAGCGGTAACGCGGGATCCTACTAGTAGGAGGATGGAGTTTTTCATCACGGTGAGGAAATGATGGAGTGTTGCGTGATAGCATACATCCATCCAATAAATAGCGCCTTGGGTAATGCTGGGTGCTTGTTGAGCGTCGTGTTTGGGAGCGATAATATGCATTTTTCCAAGACCTAAGACTTCACTGGTTCGTACGGCGGCGAGGGCATTGTTGATATCCGCAGGAGATTCAATAGCCAGTTGAATGCTGCATAAACGATGATCGAGGACGGCGTCAATGCGTTGTTTACGTTTTGTAGTGAGATGGGGTGCGAGCCATCGAATAATGGTGTCACTGCCATATTGTTGGATATATTCTTCAGGTAGGGGCATAGGTGGCTAGCAATCCTATCGGTTCGATGAAATCAATATCATTTTGTCGTGATGAGCATCAATGAGTCAACTGGTATGTATCCTATAAAAAATAGACATAGAGATTACTTAATGGAGACGTTGGCGCTAGCCTCAGAGCGGCGTGGTTTTTGTGCGCCGAATCCTTCGGTAGGGGCGGTCGTTGTTAAAGACGGGGTTGTATTGGCGAGAGGTCGACATTGGGCAGCAGGTTGGCCCCATGCCGAAGTGGAAGCACTCAAAGATTTGGGTGGGTCAGTGCGCGGAGCTACGCTATATGTCTCACTAGAGCCTTGCTGTCATTGGGGTAAAACTCCTCCCTGCACAGAGCGGATTATGGCAAGCGGTATTCGAGAAGTGTATTACGCTTGGCAAGATCCCAACCCTAAAGTAGCAGGGAAAGGAGCGGAAGTGCTAAATCAAGCGGGTATTTCATGTGAACTGATTCCATTGGCAGAAGCGGAATCATTTTATGAAAGTTATGCTTATTGGGTGCAACACCAGCGCCCCTTGATCACTGCAAAATTAGCCATGAGCTTAGATGGGAAAATAGCAGGGCCACAAGGGTTAACTGTGTTATTGACAGGCGAAACACTGCGTTATCACACACACAGTTGGCGAAAGCGCAGTGATGCTATTTTAACGACCATTAATACCTTGATGAATGATGATCCACAGCTCAATGTGCGTTTGGCAGGAGAGGTTGTACCCAAACCTGTGTACGTTTTAGATTCTCAATTACAACTCCCTAAAACAGCACGGATTTTAACAACCGCTGCTACACTAACTCTATTTCATGCTGAAAAAGTAGACTCCAAACGAGTGCGCGATTGGGTTGCCGCGGGTGTGCATTGCAAAGCGGTTCCTGCCACATCACAAGGATTAGATTTAATGGCAATTTTGAATGCCTTAGGTCAGGACGGTTGGCATGACGTGTGGGTGGAGGTGGGGGGACGCGCTTTCCAAGCTTTTTTACAGCAGCGATTATTGCACCGAGCTTTTTTTTATATTGCCCCTATCTTATTAGGAGAACAGGCATTATCCGCTTTTAGTGCACCTATTCCACTGCTGGAAAATGCCATTCATCGGCAGTGGCGGGCGATGGGTGAGGATGGCTTATACGAATTAGAATTTGCTGTCGATTGACAAAGTAGCCGTTTTATGGATACAATTTAAGCATACCTTCAGGGCGGGGTGTAAGTCCCCACCGGCGGTGATTTTATCGTCAATGATAAATAAGCCCGCGAGCCATTTTTTTGTGGTCATAGCAAAGAAAATTGGCAGATCTGGTCTGAGCTTACGTTAAGGTCATCCTTCTATCCAGTTTGGTAGGGGATGCAGAGTGAGTTTGGGTATATTCCAGAGCCGACGGTGATAGTCCGGATGGGAGAGGGTGTGATGGTATTGCGTTAATGAATTAACGCTATTTTTATGTACCAGTCATTATATGCTTCTCCTGTTAAAGCTGTTTTTGCACCTGATAGGTCATGATTGCAGGTGAGCGTATGTTTTCTGGCATTGTCGGTCGTGGTGAAATTGTAGAAATTCGTAAGACAGCGATGGGTTTGCAATTGCGAATTCAATCGCTGTGGGAAGATTGGCAATTAGGCGAAAGCGTGGCTGTGGATGGCGTGTGTTTAACCGTCGTCGCATTTCAAGGGACTACTTGGGTTTGTGATGTCTCTCCTGAAACAGAACGCCTGACGCGCATCAATGATTATTATCCGGGTATTTCTGTCAATCTAGAACGTGCACTGCGTTTCAATGATCGCATCGGTGGTCATTGGGTGTTAGGGCACGTGGATCAAACAGTACATATTTCAAAGCAACAAGCCATAGATGCGTTTATAGAAATGCACTTTCAAGGCGTACACGCCTCGAATCAATTGTTTCTGGTGAGCAAGGGTAGTGTGGCGGTCAACGGCGTCAGTTTAACAGTGAATCGCGTGTGGGAAGGGGGGTTTAGTGTGATGTTAGTCCCTCACACGCAACAGCAAACGAATTTATCGACATTACAACACCAGGACCGAGTTAATTTGGAGCTGGATTGGATGGCTCGATTGATAGCCCAACAATGTCGGCATTATTTTTCTCAAGCACCCATGGAAAGTGCGAATCGATTATAATCTATGGGGGTACTCAACATGAATAAACGGGAGATTCCATTGGCTTTTATTAACACTATACTTGAGGAATTGCGCGATGGTCGAATGATTATATTAGTAGATGATGAGTCGCGCGAAAATGAAGGTGATTTAGTGATTGCAGCGCAACACGTCACGCCGGAGGCGATTAATTTCATGAGCCGTTATGGGCGCGGATTGATTTGTTTACCGATGCTGGAGGAAGATTTCGAACGATTATCTATTCCTATGATGGTCAAACACGACAATGACTCTTTGTATCAAACAGCGTTCGGGGTTTCGATCGAAGCAAAAGAAGGGGTTACTACGGGCATTTCTGCTCACGATCGTGCTCTTACTATTCAAACAGCGGTTGATGAAAAAAACACAAGAAAACATATTGTGATGCCTGGGCATGTATTTCCGCTCAAAGCACGTCAGGGGGGTGTGTTGGCGCGCATAGGACACACCGAAGGCAGTGTGGATTTGGCGCGTTTAGCGGGACTCAAACCAGCAGCGGTTATTTGTGAAATTATGAATGAAGACGGTACAATGGCACGGCGATCAGATTTGGAGATCTTTGCAAAACGCCATCAACTAAAAATAGCGAGCATTCGCGATTTAGTCACTTATCGTGTCCAGCATGAAACTTTAATCCAGGAGATATCGACTTCGCACTTACCGATTGATCCACAAGAGAAATTTGTGATTAAAATGTTTCGTAGTCTGACGGATGGTAGAGAACACGTGGCGCTCCTTTCCCCTCATTTCAACCCTGAAACGTCTGCTTTAGTGCGATTGCATTCTGAATGTTTGACGGGTGATGCGTTGGGATCTTTGCGCTGTGATTGTGGACGGCAATTAAAAATGGCATTAAACATGATTGCCGCTGAAAAGGGTGCTTTACTTTATTTACGTCAAGAAGGGCGAGGTATTGGTTTGGGCAATAAAATCAAAGCCTATGCTTTGCAGGAAAAGGGATTAGATACGGTGGAAGCTAATCACCATTTGGGATTTGCTGCTGATATGCGGGATTACGGTTTAGCGGCGCAAATGTTACGTGCACTCAATATCAAACATATTCGTTTATTGACAAACAATCCCCATAAAGTGACGAGCATGGAGCGATATGGCATTGTGGTGAAAGAGCGTGTGCCATTAGAAACAGTCCCCACGGCAGATAATATTCACTATTTGCAAACGAAACAGAAAAAACTGGGTCATTTATTGCATGTAGTTCAAGAGTGTGATTCCTGTGGGTAAAACATTATTTCATCCTCAAGGTTGGTTGGCGATAGTGGTCAGTCGCTTTAATCAAACGATCACTGAGGCTTTGTTGAAAGGAGCTTTGGATCGGTTATCTGAATTATCGATTGCCAAAGATCACGTGAAAATAGTATGGGTACCGGGAGCCGTAGAAATCCCCTTAGTAGCACAACAATTGGCGCAAAGTGCTCAGTACCAAGCTGTCATTGGGATGGGGGCTGTGATTCGCGGTGATACCGATCACTATGATTACGTTTGTCAACAAGTGAGTTGGGGATGTCAACGAGTCGCATTAGAATATCATATCCCTGTTATTTTTGCCGTGTTGACTACCCACACGGTTGAACAAGCGTGGGCGCGAGTAGGGGGAGATCAAGGTCATAAGGGGCGCGAATCTGTGGATGCCGCCATGGAAATGATCTCACTGATGGAAGAATTACGTTTGATGGACAAGGCATAAATGCGTACAGCTAACCCCTTTTTTCAGGTGGTTGCCCAGTGGTTTAAGAGAAATTTTTCGGATCCCGAAGCGATTGCTTTGGTATTTACTATTGCTATCGCGATTTTGTTGATTGAATTATTTAGCCGTTTTTTAGTTCCCGTTTTAATCAGTATTGTGATTGCTTATTTGTTAACTTCCGTCGTGCATTTATTAAAACGCTGGCGGTTACCTCATTGGGCGGCAGTATTCATTGTTTATTGCCTATTTTTAGGGTTATTTATTTTTGCGATTTTTGGTTTGTTACCGCTGATGTGGAAACAATTAGTCAGTTTGCTTTACGAATTACCTCAATCATTTGTTAAAGGCCAGGTGTGGTTAAACGATTTTCTGCACCACTATCCCAAACTTGTTTCCTATGATCCGTTGCAGCACATGTCGTTGTTTTTAAAAGCTGAATCTGCTCGAATCGGACAGTTTTTATTATCCTTTTCTTTATCGACTATTCCCAGCTTAATTGAAGCTGTATTGTATGTGGTCTTGGTGCCTATTTTGGTTTTTTTCTTTTTAAAAGATGGTGCTGTGATAGCGGCGTGGTTCAATCGCTATTTGCCGCGCAGACGTGGATTGATTCAGGTAGTATGGCAAGAAATGAATAAAAAAATCGGTGTTTATGTACGAGGCCGTGTGGTGGAAATGATTATTGTTGGATTAGTCTCTGTGATTGTCTTCGTTTCATTAGGGCTGCAATATGCTGTGTTGTTGGGTGTGTTGGTGGGTTTATCTGTCATTGTACCTTATATCGGTGCCGTGATAGTCACCGTTCCGATCGTCATTATTGCTCTCATGCAATGGGGATTTTCTGCTCATTTTATTTATTTAAGCATCATTTATGCGATCATTATCACGTTAGATGCCAATGTGTTGGTTCCTATTTTATTTGCTGAAACAATGGATTTGCACCCATTAATCATTATTTTTTCTGTGCTCGTCTTTGGAGGATTGTGGGGATTTTGGGGTGTATTTTTTGCCATTCCACTGGCAACACTCATCCAGGTTATATTGAATGCTTGGCCACAGGCACCGTCGTTGAGTCCGCCTGAGGCGACTGAATGAAACAAACGATCTTATTCTTTAGTATCTGACCCAAACCATTGACTTGCTGACAACGTTTTTTCTTGAATCAGTTTCGTTACTTTTTGATTAGCGTCATTGAAAGCCGCTTTGATAAGATCTTCGAGTACTTCTTTGGATTCTTTGAGTACGTCATCTGATAATTGTATTTGGACGGTTTCGTGTTGAGCCGTGAGGGTAATTTTAACCCAACCGCCTCCCGATTCACCCATCACTCGAATTTTGGCGAGTTCTTCTTGTGCTTGTTGCATCATTTCCTGAATTTTCTTCGCATTTTTCATCAAGCTGCCTAAATTAAATTTTCCGCCGATCATAAAACAGTTACCTCGTTGTCAGTAGTTGTTAATGGGAGCCCTGGAATAAAATGCATGGCTCAGCGTGCCACTATCTAAATATTCCAATTCTCCACCCAAAGGTACTCCATGTGCAATACGCGAACAGAGAATATGAGTGGTATCGATGTGATGAGCGATATAATGAGCCGTTGCTTTTCCCTCTACAGTGGGGTTGGTGGCGATGATGAGTTCTTTTATTTCCGCATCTGCCAACCGTGCCAAAAGTGCGGGGATACCGATTTCATCAGGTCCCAGACCATCGAGGGGAGACAAATGCCCCTGCAATACAAAATAAAGTCCCGAATAAGCTTGTGTCTGTTCGATAGCCGCTGCATCTGCAGGGTTTTCTACCACACACAGCAGTGAACGGTCGCGTTTTGGATTCACGCAAAGATCACAGGTGGCGTTTTCCGTATACATGTGGCATTGTGTGCATGTTCCTACTTGGGTCATCGCTTGTTGCAGGATGTGTGATAAGGCGAATCCTTTGGCGCGCTGAGGTTGAGCGAGTAAGTGAAAGGCTAATCTTTGCGCAGATTTTGGTCCAATACCAGGAAGCATAGACAATGTGGCGATCAACTGTTTCGTGAGTGTACTGAACATCAGAGAGTCCCTTTACTTAGGCGCGCAATAAAAACAAAACGTTTTATTTTTGAGTATCCCCATCTCCTTCACTGGCAGCACGTGCAACAGCATTTTCCAACGACATATTTTTAATGTCTTCTGGGATTTGCATGCTTTGTAGCAGTTCCATGGTTTTATTTTGCGTCGTTTTTTGAACGGCTTCGAGCAAATTTTTCCAAGCTTCGCGGATACGCCACTTAAATTCTTTTACTCCACCTTGCAGCGCTCGGGCATCGAATTCGATGTCAAAATCACTGTAAGTCGCGGTCATTGTGACTTTCACGGTTTTATCATGAGACTCTCCAGCGAGTTTAATGTCTGCTAAATGAGAATAAGTATTTTGCATTTGCTGTTGCATATCAAAAAGGCTGTTTTTAATGTCATCCAGCAGTTGATTATCAGTATTCGGACGTATTGCATTTGTCATAGGAATTTCTCCAGTTTAGATTAACTCAAAATAAAATCTCATACGTTAGATTCCCCTCTAGGAATGATGGATTCTTTGATGACAGTTGCATCAAAAGCTTCTATCATTTGTTGAACTCGTTGATTGCCCATGATGGTTTTTTCGGCTCTGAGCTGCCGTTCTTGTTGATTGTGTTGAGCAATGGTTGCGGGTGTATTTTCTTCGTGTTCTCCCAACACCACTCGAACGGACACTGTGCGTTGCCAGTAGTGGTTAAGCGCTTCATTGATTCGTTGGATTTGCTTTGGTTGTAGCAGCGGTTTTTGCTTTGGGTTGAGTAACAGTAGCATGTGGGTGTCCGTGATTTCTTTCAGGCTGCACTGTGATGCCAGTGCCAAGGCAGCACCTGACAAATTCAACTGGGGAATTAATTCGTGCCAATTGAGCGCAGGTGATGTCATTGTTATAGGTGTGAGCTCATCGGTTTTTTGGGGAGTATGTGTGACTAGCGCATCCGTGGCAGCAGCAGAAGAGGTAGGATAAAAAGCCAACATGCGTAATAATGTCATTTCTATGCCCATCTGCGCAGTGGGAGCAAAAGGTAAATCGCGCTGACCTGATAGACCGATTTGATAAAAAAGTTGCACATCTTCTGGGTGAAATTGTCGAGCAAGTCTGCGCAAAGGTTCTTGGTGAGTGAGTAATGGCGCATCGGGAACAATTTGTAGTACGGCGATTTGGTGTAATAAAGCCAGTAAATCGGCTAAAACACGAGGCCATTGCACTCCTTGGGAGGCCAAAAGAGACACACTCCGCATGACTTCATCACCTTTTTGGGCATACAGTGCCTCCAGTAAAGTGAACAACAGCGTAGGCTCAATAGTGCCAAGCAGGGCTTTAACATCGTTTTCGGTAATGTGGCCGTTGCCGTAAGCGATGCATTGATCTAATAAACTGAGTGCATCTCGTAAGCTGCCTTCAGCTGCTTCACTCAAGCGTACGACGGCTTCCATTTCATGAGGAATATTTTCTTGCTGTAAAATAGCTTGCAACGCTGGCGCTATTTCTTGGGGTGATAATAGATTTAAATGGAATTGCAAGCAGCGTGACAATACGGTGACAGGGAGTTTTTGATAATCGGTAGTAGCCAGTAAAAATAGGACATGTGCGGGAGGTTCTTCCAAGGTTTTTAACAGTGCATTGAAGCTGTGGTTAGACAACATGTGTACTTCATCGATCAAATAGACTTTAAAGCGCCCTTGTGCTGGTGCGTAAGGTACGTTTTCTAGCAGTTCACGTGTATCTTCGACTTTGGTACGTGAAGCAGCGTCGATTTCATATAAATCAGGAAAATGGCCGTCATCAATGGCTTGACAGGCAGCACACTGATGACAAGGATTCGCACTGATACCTTTTTCACAGTTAAAACACTTTACGAGGATGCGAGCGATGGAAGTTTTGCCAACCCCGCTGGGGCCTGTCAATAGATAAGCTTGATGCAGGCGTTGTTGATTCAAAGCGTTGGATAGTGTGCGAACGATAGGGGATTGACCGATGACGTCCTCAAATCGCCGAGGGCGCCATTTGCGTGCCAATACTTGATAACCTATCGATTTCATTGTCAGTTTTCACCATTAGGGGTTTAAGCATAAAGAGGGGGCCACACCAGCCTGACTTCAGCACCTGATTTTGTTGTCACCGTTGCTCCCTTCCGGGCCTGGCGGAGTTTACAACCGATCATTGCGAAGGGACCCATGTGGCCACCCACACCCATTAAAAATGGTTACAAAACCCTCAAAGCAACGCTAAGCGTTGACACGCGCCATGTTGCTCTACCCGTGAGGCGATGTCAACGTCTTGGTTTGGTGTGATCCTTTAGGATCTGGTTTAATAACAATCATTTAGGGCTAGTATAAAGTAGTGAGCTTAAAAAAATATTAAGAGTGTCTCTATACCTTCGATTTGAAGGACAAAATATGAGATAGTATCGTGTACACTGCTTTCTCGTCGATTTTTCTTCGTCAAAACTCATGGGATGGGGGTTTTCAATAGTGGGTAAAGAGACACAGGAAAAACAAAAAAAACCGGTACAACAGGCCAAACGGCTAGTCGATGCAGTAGCGTTACAGCTACTGCGAGGCATCGGTGACACTCAGAAAAAAGGCACTACGGTAAAAGCATTGGTGGCACGTCTCTCATCGGAGGAGGGTAGGTCTCACACTGTTGGGAGCATTCGTGTGAAATTAAAGAAACTATCGCGGGAAGGGAAAGTCGTCATCGATAAACAAATAGCTTGTAAGAAGAAAAGAGAGAGTGTTAATAGATATTACCTGGCAGAATATGCTCCTGCTGATTGTCAGCACACTGATTTCGCGTGCACCATGAGACAATACTTATTTGACATTTTATGGAGTGCTGATCAACGGTTGTCGGCCAAAGCATTGCTAGATGTGATTCGTCAGAAGTATCACAATCAGTATTCTTCTAAGGATCTTGATAAAATGTCGCACATCCACTATGTGTATCAATTTTATCAGTATTGGAATCAACATTTTGTATACTGCCAACCCTCATTAGGGGAATTATTAGCGGAAAAGCTAGGGGTTTCCATTCCGCCCGCTGCAGATAAAAATATTGTCTGTTTTTATCGTCAGTGTAAACCTGGATTGCCACCTATTCCGCATTATCAAATTATCATCAGTCCCTATGTGGACCGTGATGCCAAGGTTAAGGGCAGATGTAAAACGTTACTATCAAGATTAGTTAACAAACCTTTCTTGCGTAAACAAACATTGTCTCAGTGTATGGATCAATATCTCGAACAGATGGATTGGGAAGCGCGGATTCAGGTAGGACAGACAACAGAGTCTCCATCTCAGCACAGTACTTCAGCGGTTGTATCAAGATATGGTATTTTCGCTTCACCTCCCACAGAGATCAATTCGGCCATGACGAGAGCAGTGGAGTCAGAGGTACAGATTGCGCCTTCCGTCGATGGTGAGATGTGGTCAATTTGGGACGTTCCTCGGTATCTACGCACTTTATCGCTCCCACAGTGGGTTGGGGAAGATATCGATGACGCAATGCCACGAACAACTCCCGCATTGCCCTCTGGTTGAGGGACTGAAATTTTTAACTAAAAATTGGCGGAGAGAGGGGATTCGAACCCTCCATCCCGGGTGCGGCTCCGCCCCGATGTAGAAAAAGTGTAAAATAGATGAGATACTTGCTCGTTTTTCAAACGGAAGCAAAAAGGAGCAAGCGATGTCAGTGAAGATTCTGTCGGATAACGGCGAGCAATTAACTTTAGAAGTAAAAATTGATTTAAGTGGAACGATGTTGGAAATGGAAGAAAAAATTCAAGCGATCTGTAACGCAGTGGGGTCAGTGAGTACGGAGAAAGCATTAACCCATTTTGATACAGACGGAACGCCTCTTCAGGTTGGTGAAAAAAAAATATAGTGCGAAGACGAAAGAAAATAAAGAATATCAAACGCCCTATGGTGCAGTGTGTGTTAAGCGGTATGTCTATCAAGGATCAAGTGGCGGAAGGATTTACGTACCGCTTGAAATGAGTGCGCGAATCATTCACGGTGCAACACCGAAATTTGCAAAGATGTTATCGTATAAGTACGCTTCAATGAGTGCGAAAGATGCATTAGATGATTTATTAATGAATCACGGGAGAGCGATATCAAAAAAATATCTCCAAGGGGTATCGGAATTGATTGGTGCTGTGGTAGAAAACAAGGAAGCCAAGTGGGAGTATGCATTACCTCAATTTGACGCGGCTATTGCAACGGTAACGATCAGCATGGATGGGGCGATGTTACCCACTTGTGATGAGGGATGGCGAGAAAGTATGGTGGGTACAGTATCTTTATTGGATGAAGCAGGAGAAAGGCGGCACACGATTTACGTTGGTGAGCCACCTGAATATGGAAAATTGAATTTTATGAATCGTCTGGAAAAGGAAATTGAAAAGATTAATGTGCGTTACCCGAATGCAGAATATATTGGTATTGCAGATGGGGCAAGAAACAACTGGCCATTTTTAGAAAAACATACAGATAAACAATTATTAGATTTTTATCATGTGACGGAATACCTGAGTAAATGTTCATATGCAGCATTTCCGCAAAAAACGGGAAAGCCAGAAAGAGCGCAATGGTTAAACGAACGCTGTCATGAATTAAAACATGATAAAGATGCACCACAAGATATTTTTAATGAATTAAAAAAATTCAAACGTAAGCGTAAATTATCGGAAGAAATTCGAGCAGACTTGCTTGCGGCGATCACTTATTTTGAAAATAATCTTCATCGCATGAATTATGCGGAACACACGCAGAATAATTTACCTATTGGATCAGGTATTACAGAAGCAGCGTGCAAGACGCTTATAAAACAACGATTTTGTAGATCGGGCATGCGATGGAAAAATGGTGGGATAAAAACGGTATTGCGATTACGTGAACTGACTCAAACAGATGGTCGCTGGCCCCAGCTTTGGCAAAAGATCAATCAATATGGCGTTCCATCTATCCATTGAAAGTTACATCGGGGCGGAGCCGCACCCAAATTTTCTTATTCTAACCATTTGATTTTTAACACTATTTCGCTTTCTTTGGCTTGCGCTGACGTTCTTTAATATTAACGGAGAGAGAGGGATTCGAACCCTCGGTACGCGATGAACGTACACACGCTTTCCAGACGTGCCCCTTCGGCCTCTCGGGCATCTCTCCCCATGGACTGCTTTTAGTACGGTCGTAAGCGTAACATCAGAGGCTGAGCGTAAGCAATATTTCTTATGGTTGAAATAAGAAAACATTAATTAACGCGGATTACACTGTATGAGTATTCTCAGTGCTATGGTTGAGGTCACTATGCAAAGTGGGGAAACAGAAGAAATAGTCGTAGAAGAAGAAAATGTTTCTGTGCAAACATCGGAATCAATGGTCGAGTTTTCTTCGCCATCCACTGAAATTTCTTGGGGGTTATTGGCAGAGCAAAATGAATTATCAGAACAAAAAATGAAATGGTACTCGTTGATACAGCAGCTATGTTCGGATATCCTAGAGAAGGATACCACCAGAAATTCTGTACTCATACAATGCCTATGGCAGTTTTTGTTGGATCATGCGGGAACCTTCATGTGTTCGACGTGTATTAAAGAATTTTTTGAAAAATTAGCAAACCAGTATCAGCTGGGACAGCCTCGCGGTGTTGATGGGATTCCGATAGAATTAGGTCGGTTATTTAAAGGAAGAGAAAAAAAGATAAGAGATATGATTGGGTTGCCTTTGAGTACTGGTGATATATTACCTGTATCACTGGAGAGAGAAAAGAATAGATGTTTGCAATGTAGTACGAGCAAGAAAATGGTATATCACTACGCGATTTGTTTTACTCAAGAATTGAGTGAGATCCAACGAAACGAGATCAAAAATAGTTTGCTCAATGCTGCATTGTTTGAGCCGGTGAAGCGTAATCCAGAAGTGTTGGACAGTAGTGGACTGCATAACAGTGCTCCATTATTGACATCACCTTTATCCTCTTTTCCCTCTTTATCTTATCAGGCATCTGTCAATTCTACTTCGAGTGGTGAAGGTACATTTCCTCCCGCTAAGATTAGAAAAAGGCGTTACGGTTGTGTTCCCTATAAAAGAAAGTGGTGGGAAAAAGCACATTCTCATCGGATGTTTCCGAACACCATTTCACTCGAAGAAAATCATGCTTCGATGCCTGATGAGGCGGGAGAACAGCAGAGGAGTCGCAGTCATTCAGAAGAAGGGTATGATGTAATACAGCGTGACGATGTACATAATTTCACGTTATGAGAAAATCATCGTTAGCATTCATCATTGTCTATCGATTACATCCGTTTTTATTGGGCATGGTTTTTTTTGAGAGAGCGGTAGGAAAGTTATGAGAGGATCAACGTTTTTTCCTTTTGAGAGCAACGGCCAAACCAGTTGGATTCGGAAAATTTATAAAGACGCAACACCCGAACAGCAGATATTAACATTGCTGGCAGAACATAGTATGGAAGGCGCCAATATTGTCGAAATGGATAGACAATTGGGAGTGGATATGCCCACTCTCTGGCCGATATTAGTTAAGCTGGATTGGGAAGGGACTATTGTTGCGTTGACTACGCATGATCAGGAAGAAGGGGGGAATCACTATATTAATCCATTAAAAACTCGCTATTATCACTTTTCTGTTGGGGATCGGATCTTTCCTCCTAGGAATTTTCATAGAGAATACGACATGCAAAAATTGAATAGGCGTTTTTTTGAAATATTATGGAAATCTTCTCAACAATGGATGACAGGGGCAGATATCATAAAAAAGCTACAGCTATGGAAACGAACTGATGAATACAAGGAGAAGTTATTACTTGGTGAATACAAGAGAAGTGTATTGTCTAGATTTTCCAAGAGATTATTGAATATTTTCGCTCAACCCTCGCTACATAGTTTTTTAAGGGAAAAATATCCTCATGCTGCAAGGGATGGTGGTAATGTGGTTCAGTACGCTGTTCGTGACAACGAAACAGGAAGAGGGAAATATTTTCACAAAATGACAGTGTCTGAGCAGTTAGACGCTCAGCAGAAAGAAGAATGTCAGTATTTATTAAAGTGGGTCATGCATGCGGCGCCTCAGCATAGATCTTTGTATGCTGAGGTTTATTTTAATTCGATGAATGTGGACAGAAACATTCATACCAATGAATTATCGATATACGGCTTTGATCATATTCATTTACCGGGTGCACTGCAATCGCTTTCTACGAAAGCGCCTATTATTGGCTCTAGCAAACGCAAACGAGTAAGCAAGGAAGATAAACACGTCATAGAATCTTTTCCTGTAGGACATGTTCATTCGCGGGATTGCTTGACAGTTTTCAAGGAACAGAGGACAGCAGAGGAGTCGACGGAAGAATCAACAGCGGAGCCATCAGAAGCAGCAGAAGCGTTTGTACGACAGTGTTTTGTGTAAACACAGTTACACCAATAAATGCTCTAAAATACGATAATACAACTGAGTCAGCCGCTCGAGATCATCCATATTGATATGCTCATCGATTTGATGAGCGCTGTGATTGACAGGACCTAATTCGATTACCTCGCAACCGGTAGCGGCAATAAATCGGCCATCAGAAGTGCCGCCGTAAGTGTTAGACTTGGTGGTAATCTGACAGATTTCTTGGATGGCTTGCTGGCACACGCGTGCCAATTTTTTTTCTCCACTGAAAAAAGGTTGGCTGGAGTCGCACCACTTTACATCATAACGTAATCCATGTTCCTCTAAAATATGCTCACAGGTTTTTTGAAGCTGCTCTGGTGTGTGAATTGGAGCATAGCGGAAATTAAAACGCACCTGGAGTGCATGGGGGATCATGTTGGAGGCGCCTGATGAGGCATGTATTTCATAAATTTGAAAGGAGGTCGGTGTAAAGTATTCATTCCCGCGATCCCATTCCATGCGAGTGAGTGTTTGTAGTGCGCTAAAACTCCGGTGAATAGGATTGTCGGCTAGGTGGGGATAAGCGATATGTCCTTGTTTCCCCCATACGGTAAGATCGCCGTAGAGAGAACCACGTCGGCCGATTTTAATTGCATCTCCTAATTGTTCATTGCTGGTGGCCTCACCGACGATGCAATAATGCAGTGGAATGTGTTGCTGTTGTAAATAATGGACGACCGCTTGGGTGCCGTGGATGGCCTCACCTTCTTCGTCGCTGGTGACAATAAACCCGATTCTACCGGGATGTTTGGGGTGCTGTCGAATGAAGCGTTCGGTAGCCACCGTCATGGCAGCGAGGCCGCTTTTCATATCTGCCGCACCGCGCCCATAAAGATAACCATCACGCCGACTGGGAATAAAAGGGGGGGAATGCCACTCGCCTTCAGCACCGGGCGGAACAACATCAGAATGCCCTGCAAAAACTACAGTGGGTTCTGAGTTTGCCCCGTGCCAAGCCCAAAAATTATGTACGCCATGTTGATTCAGATGAATAACTTGGCAGCCTGCTGTCTGCAACCGCTGGCTCAGAATCGTTTGGCATCCGGCGTCGTTGGGGGTCACCGACGGGAGGCGAATGAGTTCTTCAAGCAGGGCGAGCGTTTCAGACATGCGCGTCTCGCAGTAATTCGTTCAATGACGTTTTGCGGCGAGTGTTTTCATCCACCTGTTTGACGATAATGGCAGCGTAGCGGTGGTAGCGGCCATCTTGAGAAGGCAGACTGCCAGGAATGACGACAGCACCTTTGGGAATTCGGCCATAGCTAATGGTTTGTGTCATACGATCGTAAATGGGTGTGCTCTGACTGATGAAAACACCCATCGCAATAACAGCACCTTCTTCCACAATGACACCTTCCACAATTTCTGATCGTGCGCCGATAAAACAGTGATCTTCAATGATGGTGGGACTGGCTTGAGGGGGTTCTAATACACCGCCGATGCCCACGCCCCCAGAAATATGGACATTTTTACCAATTTGTGCGCAAGAACCGATGGTAGCCCATGTGTCGATCAGTGTCCCTGTATCAACATAGGCGCCGATGTTGACATAACTTGGCATGAGTACGGTATTGGTTGCAATGAAGGCGCCTTTACGTACTGTCGCAGGGGGCACTATGCGCACGCCTGTTTTTTTTAATGAATCGGCGGAGTGTCCTGCGTATTTCAGAGGTACTTTATCGTAAAAGTGGGTGTATCCTGCATCAAAATCTTGAGAGTGCTGAGTTTTAAAAAATAACAAAATGGCTTTTTTAATCCAGGAATGCGTGATCCATTTCCCCTGATGTTTTTCGGCTACTCGCCATTGACCATTATCGAGCGCTTCGATAGTTTGTAAAATAGCGGTGTGAACGGGCGCGGGTATCGGCGCAGTGGGTGATTTCAGATGATCATCAAAAGCGGTGTCGATGAGCGAAGAAAGTGTTTGCATACCCATAGAGCCCTGTGGGGTGAATGAGTGAATTAAA
>Ga0155612_133_pt2 | contig 22201 bp, 23 predicted proteins | sample RifCSPhighO2_12_FD_107269 | JGI IMG/M metagenome (GOLD analysis project Ga0155612, IMG submission 107269) | Coxiella sp. RIFCSPHIGHO2_12_FULL_44_14 | reverse complement strand
GAAATTATTGTTACGTACATGCCAACAACAAGCAGGAAGTGTGTGGGTGGACAATCAAGACATTCGTCAATTCAATGAAATCGAATGGCGCTCGTTAATCGCGTATCTCCCGCAAGCACCCGAATTATTTTATGGCACAGTGGTGGATAATATCCGGTTTTCTGATCCTACGGCGAGCGATGCGGCTGTCGAAAAAGCAGCAGAAGAAGCGGGTATTTTATCCACTCTTCGTGCTTTACCAAAAGGATTACAAACGCATTTGCGCGATTTTGCTAAAGAAAAATTATCTAGTAGTTTTCAGCAAGGTATTTGCTTAGCACGAGTATGGATTAAAAAATCACCCATTATTTTGTTAGATGAGCCAACGACCGCGTTGGATACAGAAGGGGATCAAAGATTATTGCAACGTTTGCAAACCTATCGAGGTAAAACGACCATACTTGTGGTAACTCATCGTCCTTCTTATATAAAATTAATGGATAAAATTCTTGTGTTAGACGGTGGGAAATTGATTTCGCAAGGGACTCCGGAAATGGTATTGCCAGAAATATTAAAGGAGATAGCGTGAATTTTTTTAAAAAATATGCTTACCTCAAGCAGGCATCTACAGCTTCACTTTTGGAAGAATCACCACAATTATTTTTTATTATTCGTGGAATCGTGATTATAGCTGTCATTGTATTGCTATTGATCGCTTGGGCATCAGTAGCAACGATTCAGGAAGTGGCGACGACCTACGGTGAAATTGTACCCATTGATCGAGTACGTTCAATACAACATTTAGAAGGGGGCATCGTCAAACGCGTGCTTGTTAAAGATGGGGAGAAAATTCAAGAAGGGCAATTGTTAGTACAAATGGATGAAACGGCGAGCAAAGCAGAATTGGAAAAAACGCGTAGCCATGAAGTTACATTGATGCTGGATAAGGAACGATTACAAACTTACCTGTCCAAAAAGCCAGCGGATTTCCAGCAGTGGCGTGATGAAATTATGCGACATCGTGTGGCTGTTAACGAACAAGAAATAGATGAAAGATTAGCCAAAGAAAAAGATTTATTGATTTCTCAAAATGAAGATCGCACCAATCAAGAGGAAATATTGAAGATTCAATTTATCCAACAAGAACAGCAATTGAGGAAATTTGAACATCAATTACAAGTGTGGAACAAACATTTACAATTATTGACAGAAGAATTTTCCATGTATGAAAAACTTAAAGAAGAACAATACATCGCTCACCGAGATTATTTAACTATCTTGCGCGAATTAAATAATGCTCAAGGCGAACAAGCACGGCTCATTGCTGAAATCACACGATTGAAAGAAAGCCTTATCGAGCATCAGTATAAGCTTAAAGAATTGAACTCTACGTTAAACACAGCGGCGCAAAAGGAATTGGGTACGGTGAATGATGAATTAGTAGAGACTCATCACCTCATTGAAAAACTGGAAAGCACACAGCAACACACAGAGGTACGTGCGCCTTTATCAGGTATTATCAAAGGTGTGCGCGTATTTGCTGGCAATGTGGTGCAACCGGGTGGTTTGTTGTTGGAAATCGTGCCGCTGAACCAAGAAATGCTGGCTGAAACGCGCATTGCACCAAAAGACATTGGGCATGTGGCGATCAATGATCCTGTCGTAGTGAAATTATTTACTTATGACTATGCACGCTACGGTAGCCTCAAAGGCAAGTTGATTGAAGTATCCGCTTCTTCATTTACTGATGATGAGGGTAGGCCTTATTACAAAGCTGTGACAAAGCTCAATCAACAGTATCTTCTTCATGATAAAAAGAAGAAACAACTTATCCCAGGTATGACCGTCGAAGCTGACATTGTCACAGGACAAAAAACATTGATGCAATATCTCTTAAAACCTATACAGCATTCCACCACCTCAGCTTTTCGCGAAAGATAATCTCTATCACCTTGTATCATTGACCTTTTTTGCCATTTGCTATAATTTAAGTAATAAGCAACTTGAGCATCAGGGGAGGTCATGTGGTTCTTGAGGCAGGTTTGAGTGAACGGTTAGTAGATGATTTACCCGATGCCATTGTGGTGATCGATCGTGTTGGTAAAATGGTGTTGGTTAACAAACAGACGGAGATTTTTTTTGGTTACCAGCGACATGAATTATTAGGCCAAGTATTAGAAATGTTGCTGCCTGAACGCTTGCGTGCAGTCCATGTTCGTCACCGTGAAGCTTATTTTATTGCTCCTGCGCGACGTTCTCTCGGGATGCATTTAAACTTATTTGCGCGAAAGAAGGATGGCAGTGAAATTCCCATCGACATCAGTTTGTCTCCCATCGCAATCAATCACGAGTTTTATGCCTGTGCCACGATACGTGATATCACGGAGCAAAAAAAATTGCATCAAAAATTACACAAACTGGCTTTTTATGATGTAGTGACTGGATTACCCAATCGATTTTATTTCCATGAAGAGTTGGTTAAAGCGATAGAGCATGCTAAAAATAGGACCGACGTTAAAATAGGAGTATTTTATTTAGACTTGGATTATTTTAAAAAAATTAATGACATGTATGGCTATGAGTACGGCGATCTTTTATTAAAAGCGGTAGGAAAACGCATTCGACGCTTGATCCGTAAAAAAGATTTCATCGCTAAACAAAGTGGAGATGAATTCACTATTCTCCTCAGAGACACATATGATGGTTTGCAACACGTTGATACAGTAGCGAAACGACTTATTCATGCCCTTAAAAAACCATTCGTCGTTAATAATATATCAATAGAATGTAGCACCAGCGTGGGCATTGCGTTATTCCCCACATCGGCTCATTCGGCAGATGATATGATCAAAAATGCTAATATTGCTCTCACCCGTGCCAAAAATCATTCGAAAAAATCTTATAGTTATTTCTCTGAAAAAACGAACAAAACTTTTGTTAAAAACATGCTGATAGAAAATCAATTACGCGATGCGATACATAATGAAGAATTGAGTTTGGTTTATCAACCTATTATTGATTTGAGATCGAAAACTATTTGTGGGGCAGAAGCATTATTACGATGGAAGAATAAAAAATTGGGTAATGTGATGCCGAAAAAATTCATCGCTATTGCCGAAGAATCTGGCTTAATGGGTAAAATCGGTTGTTGGGTTATTCGTGAAATTCGTGATGATTTTATCGAATGGAACGAAAAATATCCAAAAAAAATAAAAAATTTTATGCTTTCTATGAATGTTTCTGCGGGACAATTGCAAGATCCTGATTTTAGGAAATTAATTGCAGAAAAGAGAAACCAACGCTCTACGTTGTGCAAACATTTGATATTGGAGCTGACAGAGACCACTTTGATGCGTGATATTCGGATGTCGGCGAGAATCATGCGGAAGATTCACTCTTTGGGTGTGCGATTCGCCGTCGATGATTTTGGTACAGGTTATTCTTCTTTGTATTATCTGAAAAAATTACCCATCGATTTTTTAAAAATAGATCAACAGTTTTTACAAGAACTCCCGTTAGATAAACACACTGTACAAATTATTGAAGCCATCATCAAATTGGGTGAAATGTTGCATATCGCGGTTGTGGCGGAGGGGATCAGCTTACCACGGCATGTGGTGTTGCTACAGAAAAAGCAATGTCCTTATGGGCAGGGGTACTATTTTTCTGTGCCATTACCTCCAGCTCAGTTTGAGGAAACCGTTTTTGCCGACAAATCTGCTCGATAGAGTGCCTTGCGTATCAAGGATGAACCCCTATTTTTCACTCCATCAATAGTATATATTGCCGGGTATGATGTTCAGACCGGTCGCACTCTATATTGGCTTGCGCTATACGCGCGCAAAGCGCCGTAGCCATTTCATCGCCTTCATTTCGTTGGTGTCTATGCTGGGCATCGCGTTAGGGGTGATGGTCTTGATTACGGTTTTATCGGTCATGAATGGTTTTGATGACCAAATTCGTACTCGCTTTTTTGCCATTGCTCCTCAAGTCACTGTCACTGCAGAGCCTTCTGCATTTCATGCTTGGGAGACTATCAGAAAGCAAGTGAATACATTTCCACAAGTCATTAATTCAGCGCCATTTGTCGTGGGACAAGGGATGTTGAGTAACGACGATCGTGTCGAAGGGGTGGCGGTGGTGGGAATTCTTCCGAGCGAAGAGAGCAAAATTTCGGAACTAGGGGAAAAAATGGTAATCGGTTCTCTCTCGAGCTTAGATAAAGCGGGCGCCTATCGCATGGTGATTGGTCAAAAATTAGCAAACCAATTGGGTCTGCTTGTAGGTGATTCCGTGAATTTATTTACACCGCAAACGACGATCACTCCTTTTGGTGTGTTACCACAATTTAGGCGTTTTAACGTTGGAGGTATTTTTAATACGGACAGTGGGTTTGGGTTTGATACTGGGGTGGCTTTTATTAATTTGCAAGATGCTCAGAAGTTGTTTCCCAGTAGTGGGAACGTAGGTCTACATGTGAAATTAAAAGATTTGTATACTGCAGGTACTTTCACTGAACAATTACAGAATTTTCTTCCGCCAGGATTCATAGTGACTAATTGGATGCAAGAATACGGCACTTTTTTCCATGCCATCGCGATGGAGAAAACCATCATGTTTGTCATTTTATTGCTGATTGTGGGTGTGGCAGTATTCAATTTGGTATCTACTTTAGTGATGGTGGTCAATGACAAGCGTGCGGATATCGCCATTTTACGTACACTGGGCGCTACTCGTACGACCATCATGCTAATTTTTATTATTCAGGGCGCTGTGGTGGGTTTGGTGGGCACACTGCTGGGTATTTTGGGAGGCATTGTGTTGTCGCTCAATGCTACCGCGATCGTCGATGACATTCAGCGACTTTTCCATGTGCAGTTCATTCAATCGTCGGTTTATTTTGTGAATTTTCTTCCATCACAGCTGCAGATATCAGACGTGTTGGGTGTAGCTTTGATTGCTTTTGGATTGAGCTTATTGGCGACTCTCTATCCTGCTTTTATTGCTTTTCGTACACAACCTGCTGAAGCACTGCGTTATGAATGATGAAGTGGCTGTTCGTTGTAGCAATTTGACTAAAACGTTTACGGAAGGTCATCTTCACATTCCTGTGTTACGCGACGTGAATTTCAGTGTTAGCTTAGGTGAACGAGTGGCTATTGTCGGTGCATCGGGTGCTGGAAAATCGACCTTGTTGCAATTATTAGGAGGCTTAGACAGTCCTAGTTCTGGAGATGTTTTTATCGCGGGGCATAATGTCGTGACTTTAACGGAAACCGCCAAAGCCCGATTACGCAACCGGTATCTAGGATTTGTGTATCAGTTTCATCATTTGCTACCTGAATTTAATGCATTGGAGAATGTATGCATTCCTTTATTGATTCGCCGCACGCCACCGGCTATCGCGAAAGAAAAAGCATTGGAATATTTAAAAAAAGTCGGTCTAGAAGAGCGGCAGCAGCATCGTATCGGAGAATTGTCGGGTGGAGAACGTCAGCGTGTGGCGATTGCGCGTGCATTGGTTACAGAACCGCATTGCGTATTAGCCGATGAATTAACCGGGAATTTAGATCAAACGACGGCTGAACACATCGGTGACTTGATTTTACAGTTAAATCAACAGCTGAAGACCAGTTTTGTAATCGTTACTCATAATCGCTCATTGGCTGAAAAAATGGATAGAATATTAATACTGGAAAAAGGGAGTTTACATGATCTTAATTCTGAATAAAAGGATGACTATAGGGGGTGTGTTCACTGAAAACCAATCGTTATTTTATTGAACGGCATGCGGGTGGTGAACGGCTGTTACTGGTGCACGTCGATTTTCATTCACATCCCAATCATTCTTTAGCAGAATTTCAAGAGTTGGTTCGTTCAGCAGGCGGTATTGTTTGCGAACTCATTACGGGTAAGCGGCATTCTCCACAGGCCAAATATTTTATTGGTACCGGAAAAGCTGAAGAAGTACGCGTTGCGGTGCAGGCCATGAGTGTTGATGTTGTACTGTTTAATCATACATTGACTCCCGCCCAAGAGCGTAATCTAGAAAAATTGTTTCAATGTCGGGTATTAGATCGCACGGGATTGATACTCGATATTTTTGCAACCCGTGCGCGCACATTTGAAGGCCAACTACAAGTAGAATTGGCTCAATTACAACATTTAAGTACCCGTTTGGTACGGGGATGGAGCCATTTAGAGCGACAGCGCGGTGGTATTGGTCTGCGTGGTCCGGGAGAAACGCAGTTGGAGTGTGATCGCCGTTCACTCGGATTGCGTCTGCAAGCGATTCGTCACCAACTCACCGCTGTGCGACGTCAACGAACTCAAGGGCGGCGTGCTCGTCGTCGTGCTGCCATTCCCACAGTAGCCTTGGTGGGATACACCAATGCCGGTAAGTCAACTTTGTTTAATCATTTAACCGAATCTCATGTCTACACAGCAGACAAGCTTTTTGCTACACTCGATCCGACCTTGCGGCGTCTGTTTTTACCTCCTTTAGGCTCGATTATTGTGGCGGACACGGTTGGTTTTTTGCATGATTTGCCACACGAGTTGATTGCTGCTTTTAGGGCGACATTGGAAGAAGTGTGTTTAGCCAATTTACTATTGCATGTGATTGATTCACAGGCTCCCTCTGCGCATGATATTGTCGCATCCGTCAATCAAGTGTTGATGGCGATAGGTGCTGCTGATATCCCACAACTTCAGATTTACAATAAAATTGATTTACGTGACAATATCGCGCCTCGAATGGAGCGGGAGGAGGGAGGAAAGCCTCAGGCGATTTGGGTCTCTGCGCTGACGGGAGCGGGTATTGACCTACTCCGTCAAGCTATGACTGAACTACTGGCGGATGCACTTCTGGAGTGTGAAATTACTTTAACACCTCAAGAAGCGTCTTTGCGAGCTCAATTATACGCGTTGGGCGCTGTAGTGAGTGAGAAAGTCGATGAGAGTGGATCGTACTCGTTAAAACTTACTATTCAGAAAAAAGACTACCAACAACTATTGGGTAAACGTCAAGGCTAGCATAGCAGGAGTGAAGAGGATGGGAAAAAATATCGTTGTATTGGGGACGCAGTGGGGAGACGAAGGAAAAGGAAAAATCGTCGATTTATTGACGGACCGAGTAGCTGCTGTGGTGCGATTTCAAGGAGGGCACAATGCAGGTCATACGTTACTGATCGAAAATAAGAAAACTATTTTGCATTTAATCCCATCCGGTATTTTGCGTGAAGGGGTGCTGTGTTTAATCGGGAATGGCGTAGTGTTATCACTAGAAGCATTGATGGATGAAATTCAAACGCTTGAATCGCGTGGGACGCCGGTTCAGGAACGTTTGCGCATCAGCTCGGCGTGTAATTTATTATTACCCTATCATGTAGCCTTGGATAAAGCACGTGAAGCGGCACGTGGAGAACAGGCTTTGGGGACGACAGGGCGTGGCATTGGTCCGTGTTACGAAGATAAAGTGGCACGGCGTGGGGTACGCGCAATGGATTTATTTCACCACGCGACATTAGAAGAAAAACTGCGCGCATTAGCAGATTATCACAACTTTCAATTACAGCATTATTTCCAACAAGCGCCTATTTCCTGCTCGAGTGTATTGAATTTATTAATAGAATTAGGTGAGAAAATACAACCCATGATTGGGGATGTTTCTGCGTTGCTAGGGAAATTATATCGAGAAGGTAAGAACTTAATGTTTGAAGGGGCACAGGGGGCGTTGTTGGATGTGGACTTAGGAACTTATCCTTTTGTGACCTCGTCCAACACCACTGCAGGGGCAGCGGCGACAGGAAGCGGCTTTGGACCGCTGTATTTGGATGGGGTATTGGGGATCACCAAAGCGTATGTCACGCGGGTAGGTGCTGGGCCTTTTCCTACGGAGCTGAGGGATGCCATCGGAGCCAAAATGTCTCAGCGGGGTAATGAGTTTGGTTCCACGACAGGTCGGCCACGACGTTGTGGTTGGTTTGATGTGATTAGCATGCGTTCTTCAGTCCAAGCCAACAGTTTAAGCGGGTTGGTATTAACAAAATTGGATGTACTGGATGAATTCGAATCTATTCGCATTTGTACGGGTTATCGCTGTGAAGGTAAAATTTTGAAAGAACCCCCTTTTGATCAACGCCTGTTAAGCATATGTGAACCCGTTTATGAAGAATGGTCAGGTTGGCAAGAGCCTACGTTTGGTATTGCAGACTATCAACGGATGCCCAAAAAGGCGAGAGAATATATTCAGCGGATTGAAGAGTTGACTCAAGTACCGATTAAAATCATTTCCACAGGACCTGAACGTAATCAGACTATCATTCTGGAAGATCCTTTCGATTGATGGCAGACGTTCTTGTGTATCGAAGGTGCCAGTGATGCTTATTTTTCATATTTTCTTAATCTCTTTGAGATACGATAGATCATTCACCCCTCTATTTTTTATGGTGAAATCGTATGCCAGAAACAAAGAAAGAAGAGAAAAGAAACAGAGATATTGCTTGGGCGGCTTGCCAGTATAGCCGGATGGTTATTCGTGAAGGATGTACACAAATTAAGAACAATGGTTATTCGGATGAAAAGCAACGGGGATTGCAGAAGGCCATTGATGATGTCCGTAAAAAGACAAATGAATCGACGTCAGCTATTTTTAATATCGATTGGGGATACTATACACATTTTTTTGAAAAACGAATAGCGATGCATTACAAGTATTCGCTAGGAAATTGCCATGATATGGCAATGATCGCATTAGATTATGTGCTTCAATATGCGCCTGATGTCGATGCTCAAATATATGGTCTTAGTCCTGGAGATCATGTTTTTCTGATCGTTGGGTCCCTCGATCAAGATCGTGAACTACAAAACCCGCTTACTTGGGGAGAGGCTGTTTATTTTTGCGATCCGTGGTCCAAAGATGTTTATCTCGCAAAAGACTATCGACTGCATTTAAATGCCTATTGTTATACTATTTCAGAGGGAGGACGGTACAAGAATGAGTTAGTAGAATTCAGTTCCAGAGCACACAAATTTGTGCCTATAAGAAACATGAATTCTCATTTTTTACAGAAAAGAAACATGTATGATAATTTACAAACGGTGTTTTTACTTTTTCATGCAAGGATTTCTATTATTGAGCAGGCGATATCTCATTATGTGAAAAATTTAAAAAGGATTGAAAATTATTTTGCGGATGATCGAATCACTGTTTTTCAGAATAAGCAGCGTGACATTTCGAAATTGAGTGAAATTATTCTATGGACAAGAACTCCAAAATATGGAGAATATTTTTCTATTTGGCTGTCTCATTATCCTATTCAATTTCGTTATCGGACGATGACACAGCAATTACGATATCTATTGAGGGTTATCATAGAAGCCATATGTGATACCATCAAACTTAGCCACGAAGAAAAAATAAAGTTATCTGGCGAATTGCAAGTGACACATTTTTATATGACACATAGGGTTTCACCCTTGGTGTGTGTATATGGTGTCATGTGGATGCTCAAGAAGGAAATTTTTCCAGAGACGAAAGACAGACCCTACTTTGTTCCGCTGATGAGATAGCGTATCGCTGCTTTGAGCTGTTCATCGCTGCACTCAAAGCAGCCGCCTCGTGCTGGCATTGCACCGTGTCCTTGCGTGGTCCACTGAAACAGTTTTTCGCTACCCAAAGCTTTAAAGGCAGACCAAGTGGCATGATCACCGAAACGGGGTGCGTGGATGTCGATTTCAGGTTGTTGGGCATGGCATGCAGCGCAATATTCATGGAAGATTTTTTTTCCCGCGGTAGGATCATTTTTTAATTGATTAACAAATAGGGTAGGATAATGCACGGCATGTGCTGAATATTCGGTGGGTTCTGTTGGCAGCGTTTCGTGATGTCGTTTGAGTGATACTGCAAATCCACTGATGGCAGCGATACTCAGTAGTATGATATAAATGATGCGTGCAGTGAAAATCCGCAATGCCAATTCCTCAAGCCTGCATAGCCGCTTTGAGTGTTGTTATTGTTTGGGGTCCGATGAGTTGTTGGGTTACTTGGCCTTGAGGATTGATCACATAAGTTGTAGGAAGCACAGTAGGTGTTGCCCAGCGCAAAGCGGATTCCGGATCTTGCGCTAATACTGGATAAGTAATGTGATATTGTTTCATCGCTTTGCTCAATGCCTCACCTTGTAAATGATCGTAGTTAACACCCAATACAACGACGGTATTTTGATAAGTTTTTTGAAATTCAACAAAAGCTGGAATTTCTTTTTTGCAAGAAGAACACCACGTTGCCCAATAATTGATGAATACCCATTTTCCACGAAATTTTTCTAATGAAAATAAAGCCTCTTTTTTTTTATTTTCCTCTGGATTATTCAAAGTATGAACGACCGTCAAATAATCATGTGCCAATTGTTCTGCGTGATGTGGATAAGAAAGAAATGCTTGCAAATTCCCTTCGGGATTGATCAGCAGTACTTCGGCGCTGTGAGTCACTGAGTAATTACTGTTTGCCATAGGGACTTTATCAAAAACAACACTCAATTGTTGTGCTAATATTTTTGTTTGTGCGAGAGTACCACGCAATGCACGAAAATGAGGATTAAACGCTTTAACATACTCGTTTAATCGCTTGACAGAATCACGTTCGGGATCAACAGAAACGAGTATTACTTCTGGCATCAGTTCGTGTGGTAACTGACTCGCCAAACGAGAGTACATTTTAGATAATTCAGCCAAACTGGTGGGGCAAACGTAGCCACAGTGAGTAAAACCGAAAAACAATAATGTCCAATGTCCTTGTAATTGAGCATTGTCGAAGGAACGCCCTCTATTATCTGACATGTGAAATGCGCCAATGCGGCGGGGTTTAGGTAAAACCGTACCATCGATGGGGATGGTAGTAGCGGCAATCGATACCCCATGGTCTTGCTGACGTTTGCCGGCATATAGCCCTACTGCGGTGATAAAAACGACGATCAGCAAGATACAAAACAATAACAACCTATGGTTTTTTTTCACTGGCATGATGCTTCTCCTCAAATATAGTGATCAATGAGTAACGCAGTAAATAAGCCCGCTAAATAAATAATCGAGTAACGAAAAGTTTTCAGTGGAATGTTTTGTTTTACATTAACTAACATACGAATGGCCCAATAAATAAAACCAGCATTTAATAGTAATGCACTGACTAAATAAATTCTACCGGACATACCAATAACGAAAGGTAATAAACTGACAGCCGTTAATAACAGGGTATATAAGAAAATGTGTAATTGCGTATAAGGGATGCCATGAGTATTGGGCAACATAGGCATGCGTGCTTTTGCATAATCATCAAAGCGATGAATGGCTAACGACCAAAAATGAGGGGGAGTCCAAACGAAAATAATTAACATCAGCAGTAAACTACCCGCGTCAATGTGTCCTGTAACGGCAACCCATCCTAACAGCGGTGGTGCTGCTCCAGCGACACCGCCGATTACAATATTTTGTGAAGTCGCACGTTTCAGATAAAGGGTATAAATGCCTGCATAGCCAATGACGGTGAAAAAGGTGAGTAAAGCAGTTAATTTGTTGGTAAACGCGATTAACAGTATCATAGAAATAGTACATAATATTACAGAAAAAATGAATGCATGATGGGGGCTTATTTTACCTTGTGCTAAGGGGCGATGTTGCGTACGTTGCATAAGGCGATCGATATGGCGTTCGAGTAAGTGATTCATGACGGCTGCAGAAGCTGCGGCCAGAGCAATGCCGATATTACCCAGAATCAATATTTTCCATGGGATAAAGCGTGAGCTAGCCAAACACATACCCACAACAGCGGTCAGTATCATCAATAACACGACACGAGGCTTACAGAGCTCTAAATAATCGTGCCACGAGAAATTAACCGTGTGCATGATATTTCCTTTGAAGCAGCATAAAAAAAATTAGTGCAATAACACTCAGCAATAACAATGCAGCAACGAGGTTGTGTGCAATAGCAACTATTACAGGTAAATGTTGTATCACGTTGAGTGTACCTAATGTTATTTGCAATAGTAAAACAATCAAAAGAACATAAAGGATTTTTTTTAGAGGAGGGGGGTAGGTTCTTTGCGTTAATATCCACAGAGAAAAACCTAACCAGTACAGCACGACAATGAGTGCCCCAAAACGGTGTGCCATCTGAATCGTTTTTTGGGTCAGTTCAGTTGGGAAAGGAGATAGGTTAAATACATAACGTATATCAAACCTTGCTAAACTTTGACAGCGTGGAAAATCAGGACAACTTAAGGCAGCCCAATGACTGCTGGTCCAAGCACCCAATGCGATCTGAGCAATGACCAGTAGAAGACCTAAAAAAGCTGCGGTAGACAGTGCGCGTGAAGGAGGTGGGGAGTGGGATAGAATCTTTGTGAAGCGTGATTTTAAATGAAGAATCCACAACAATGCCATCAATGTCATTGCACCTAAGAGATGTAATGTGACAATCAGTGGTAATAATTGCAGTGTCACTGTCCATAAACCTAACATGCCTTGAGCCAGCACACAAAAAAAGAGCATTGCACCCAGTAACCAATAGTGGGCACTATAGTGAATGGCTGCTCGTACAGCGAGAAAAGCGACAATAGCCGTTAGTAATCCCAACGTGCTGGCTATGTAACGATGTATCATTTCCGCCCACGCCTTGGATTGGACAACAGGCGTGCTGGGGTAACGATGTTCAGCTTCTTGAATGGTTTGTGCTGAATGGGGTACGGTCAAGTGGCCATAGCAACCCGGCCAATCGGGACAGCTGAGTCCAGCATCGATTAAACGTGTATAGGCCCCCAGTCCCATGGCAATCCATGCCACGATCAGTGTTAGTAAAGAAAGATGAGACAACCAGCGTATATTCAAGAATCATTGCTCCTTGTCTGACGGCAACTGAAACAAAAGTACGCGATCAGTAGGGCAAAGGTCAAGGCAAACCATTGAATGGCATAGCCCAAGTGCCGTTCAGGGGGTGTGTTAAGCACAATCCAGTGGCGTACGAATCCATGCGCTGCTCTAGGACTTAAACGTATGATGAAAGGATAGAACGATTGCTGCCATAGTTGGTTTAATTCATGAAAGTCAATTCGTTGTATGATAAGCGGTCGTTGCAGTGGATCGAGTATGTTCTTACCTAGAATAAAAGAAGGTTGCACTATGTCAATATAACCCGACAATCGCTCTTGTCCATGAATCGGTTTAAAAACCGGTATTTTTTGATGGTCTGCAGCAACCCACCCTCGATCGATGAGCAATATTTTATTTCCTTTTGTCAATTGAAGGGGTGTGAATACTTCAAATCCTAATCGGTGACGATAGAAACGATTGGGTAGCAGTAAGGTTTCGTCATTTAAATAATGCCCCACCACTTGAACGGGTTGAAAACGGATGTCTTGTTGTGAGCTGATGAGGTGTACCAAGGTGTGGGGGATTGCTTGTAAAGCTGATTGATAATGATGTAACAACGTTTTTTTATCTTCATAGCGGTGGAGTTGCCAGTGTCCCAATACAATAAGTACACATAAAATAAATCCCATTGCGAAACTGGGTAACCATCGAGGTTCGAAACGCACAGTTTTGGTGATGGGAATTGATAACATACAGATACCTTTATAACTGAATGCGACCTTGAACGTTTTGCTTTGCTTTTTTGGGAAAAAGAGTAGCATCAAATAATGTATAATTCAGTGTCAAATAAGTAATATAGGGGGGAATTTCTGGATCGATATGAAAAATCACAGGCATATCCACACGCTCTTTTTTAGCGAAAATTTGCTGTGTGAAGCAAAAACACTGGGTTTTTTTCAAATAGCGGGCAGCTTCTCCGGGTGCAATGCTGGGAATGGCTTGGACAGTTATTCTTTTCCCTGAATTATTTTCAGCGTAAAAATAAATTTTTTTAGTTTCCCCTGGATGTACGTTAATTTTTTTAATCAGCGGATGAAATTGAAATGGTAAAGTACCTTGTACGGTAGTGGTCAATTGCACGGTGATCGTGCGAGAAAAATCGATCGCGGTGGTTGTCTCAGTAAAATCTCGGGAATATCCTTTTCCGTTGATACCCGTTTTTTTACAGACCAGAGTATACAAAGGCACTAGCATGTAAGCGAAACCAAACATAAACAATACACCGAGTATCAGTTTCAATAAGAGACGGTGATGATTTACGGACATAGATTTTTATTCCACATGAGGGGGTGTGGTAAAGGTGTGGTAAGGTGGAGGGGAAGGGAGTGTCCATTCTAATCCGCGTGCGCCTTCCCAAATTTGATGAGGGATGGGGGTTTTTACTTTTTTTCGGACGATGACCGCGTTTAAAACAACGTACAAAAACAACAATTGCGCTGTGCCAAATACAAATGCTCCCACCGTTGCTATTTGGTTAAAATCGACAAATTGCAATGCGTAATCAGGGATACGCCGTGGCATGCCTGCCAATCCTAAAAAATGCATCGGCAAAAAAGCGACATTCATGCCGATTATGGTTAGCCAGAAATGCCATTTCCCTATGGTTTCATTGTATATAGTGCCGGTCCATTTGGGTAACCAATAATAAATAGCAGCAATAATGGCAAATAAAGAACCGGACACGAGGGCGTAATGAAAGTGTGCAACCACAAAATACGAGTCACGATATTGATAATCATCAGGCACTAAAGATAACATAATGCCAGAAAATCCGCTGATTGTGAACAGCACCACGAACGCGATAGCAAACAACATGGGTGTTTCAAAAGTGAGAGATCCTTTATACATTGTCGCGATCCAATTGAACACTTTAATTCCCGTTGGAACTGCGACGAGCATGGTCATATACATAAAAAACAATTGTCCTTCTAAAGGCGCCCCTGTCGTGAACATGTGATGCATCCACACAAGAAAAGAGAGTAGGGCGATGGCCACAGTAGCACCTACCATGAAGCGATAGCCAAATAAGCGTTTTCGTGAGAAAGCGGGAATAATTTCTGAGATGACTCCGAAAGCCGGTAAAATGAGAATATACACTTCAGGATGACCAAAGAACCAAAAAACGTGCTGAAATAAAATGGGATCACCACCACCGGCAGCGTTGAAAAAACTGGTATGAAAATGTCTGTCCATGAGCATCATCGTGACACAACCTGCTAATACTGGCATGACGGACAGCAATAAAAAAGCAGTGACCAACCAACTCCATACAAAAATAGGTAGTTTAGACCACGTCATGCCTGGGGCGCGTAAATTAAAAATAGTTACGATGATATTCAAAGATCCTAAAATAGAAGAAAGCCCTAATAAGTGTATGGAAAAAATCATGAAATCGGTGCTGGGTGGACCGTAGGTGGTCGATAAGGGGGCGTAAAACGTCCAGCCATAATCGGGTGCTCCGCCTGACATCCACAGCGTGCTTAGCAGTAAGGTGAAGGCAAAGGGTAAAATCCAAAAACTCCAATTATTTAATCGGGGTAACGCCATATCGGGTGCTCCGATCATCATAGGGATGAGCCAATTGGCCAAACCGGTAGTAGCCGGCATGATTACGCCGAAAACCATGATCAAACCGTGCAACGTAGTCATTTGATTAAAAAACTGAGGAGTGATGATCACTTGATGGGGCTCGAACAGTTCCGTGCGGATAATCAATGCCATAAAGCCTGCAAGAAACAACATGAAAAGTGAGAAAAAAAGATAAAGGGTGCCAATGTCTTTATGGTTGGTAGTCAGCAGCCAGCGTTTAATACCCTTGGGAATGAGAGGATGATGATCTTGGATGTGGAGTTCAGTCATGTCGGTGCTCCTTAAGGGTAGAATGAGCGGTTTGTTGTTTAACCCACTGTGCAAACTCGATGGGTGATACTGCCTTGACAACGATGGGCATGAAACTGTGGTTGACACCACATAATTCAGCGCATTGTCCCCGATAAATACCGGGTTTTGTGATGGTAAACCAATTATCGTTGATATAACCGGGTACCGCATCTTGTTTAACGCCTAAATCGGGCACCCACCAGGAATGAATTACGTCGTTGGAAGTCACTAAAATCCTCACTTTCTGATGAATGGGAACTACCAAGGGATGATCGACTTCTAATAGATACCACGGATTTTTTGCTGCATGCCTGTAAATTTCATCAGAAGGGGTCGATAAGTTACTGAAATAACTGATTCCTTGGTCGAGATATTCATATTTCCATTTCCATTGATAACCGGTGATTTTAATGTCGAGTGCAGGACGACTCGTGTCATGAATATCCATGAGTAATCGTGTGGCTGGGATTGCCATGATGACGAGGATAAGAAAAGGGATGACGGTCCACACGATTTCAATGCCGAGATGCTCGTGGGTATTTTCTGCGATAACGCCTCTGGACTTGCGAAATTTTATTAAAGAATACATGAGCGCACCGAAAACGATGACGCCGATTCCGACACAGAGGTAAAATGTCAGCATGTGCAAGTCATAAATGCGATGACTGATGGGCGTAGCTCCATAAGGTAAGTTCATGGGAGGCAAAGCGATAGCATCACTTAGGAATAGCCACACGCCGAAGATAATCAAAAGACCCACACGAGACAGTAATGTCATACTGTCTTTCTCCTTGAGCTTCATCATAATAAGATGGATAAGCAAAGACACCAACCAGCCTAAAAAATAGACAAACTTGACTGAGGTTTCGAGTCGTGACATTAAACCATATTTTTAAAATAAAACAAGGCTGCTCTAACTTGTTGATTTTTTTAATGAGTTGTGATCGGTGAGATTCCTCTCAGTGCTGAAAAGGGGTATATTTTCACGATGTTATTTTTTCACGTTCTTTTAGCAATGGTTTTATTGGGTGGTGGAGCTGCCTCGTATGGGTATTGGTGGGGGGTATTACGCGTTCCACAGACGTTACGGATGCCACACGGTTTACTATTATCATTGGTAGGCGATGGGTTTTTGTGCATACTATTTTTCCTTTTATTTTTTACCGGATCCCAGTTAGTACATAGTCATCATTTATCTCTTTCGACACCATGGATTCGTAGCGCTTATTTTTTATTGGCGAGCACATTTTTAATGTGGTTGATCAGCGTGTTCATTAAAATCATCTATTATCGACAGATCAATTGCTCTAACGATGCTCGTCATTTTTTTTGGGACAAAGTATATCATGGATGCTATTTTTTAATGGGAATTTCTCTTGTCACGATTATTCACGATGCAGTAGCAAAAGATACTGTGCTACCTCAGATTTTACATACAGTCTATATGTGGATTGTGCCATGGCTATGATAGGGTATGTAGGGGTTAAAATCATTCATATCGTTAGCGCGGCATTGCTCATGGGAGCTGTGCTAGGTTCAATAGCCTATCCAGTGTGGAGTTATTACCGCAAAGATCTCACCATCATTTTATATTCTAATCAATATGCCGTGTATGCGGACAATGTGATGGCTGTGATGGGATTATTGCAGCTTATTACGGGATTCATGCTCATTGGCATTCATTCCATTCTATTGTCTTCATCACAGTGGATGGTGATTGGTTTAGGATACGGCTTAGCGGGCTTTTGTGGATTGTCCGCTATGTATTGGCAAATCCGATGTCGCGATAAAGCAATAGCCATCAAAGCAGGGAAAGGATTATTAAAAGAATACCGTTATTGCTTGTTGGTTAAGTGCTTATTTTCATTGGTCATGCTCATCAGTTTGGTGGTAATCATTGAATGCATGACTCGGATTGCGAAATAAAAATCTCTGCAGTTGAAGCGAATGGCGCCGAGTATCACGAGGGGGAGGGATCACTCATATGGCTCTGTGCGTGATGAGTTTGCACCAATTTTCTTAATTTAATATCGATACGTCGACGCTTAAGTGCCGAAAGGTGGTCTAAAAATATTTTTCCATTTAAATGATCAATTTCGTGTTGCATGCATTTCGCCATAAAACCTTCCGCTTCTAGTAATAAAGGATGTCCTTGTCGATCCAAAGCCTTTACTTTGATTTTAGCGAAGCGGTGTACCACTTCATAAGTTTCTCCACCCACCGACATGCAACCTTCTTTTTCGAGCATCTCTCCTTCGCGATAAATAATTTCGGGGTTGATCAAACATAATGGCTGGTTTTTTTCCGGTGAGAAATCAATGACAGTGATGGCGGGAGGATGGATGATATCTAGTTGAGTGGCAGCCAGAGCAGCACAGTTTTGTGCATGGTAATGAGTTTCGAACATATCATCGATTATTTTTTGAATAGCTTGGTCAAAGGTTTTGACAGGACGAGCAACACTTTTTAAGCGCGGGTTGGGATATTGTAGGATGTTCAGTATGGTCATAGGTACTACTTTAAAATACTGCCGAGGAGAGGACTCGAACCTCCACAGAGTTGCCTCCACAAGTACCTGAAACTTGCGTGTCTACCAGTTTCACCACCTCGGCTTTAGCGGATAATCACTCTAGCCAGGAGTGTTATGAAAGTCAATTGAGATGCCAATGAATGGGTTCTCGTCCGTGTTGCATTAACCACTCATTTGCTTTGGAAAAGTGTTTACAGCCGAAGAAACCGCGGCTCGCGGAAAGGGGTGATGGATGGGGGGCGCGTAATAAACAGTGCCGTAGCGAATTGAGTAAGGCAGTTTTTTGTTGAGCATAGGCTCCCCAGAGCAAGAATACGATGGGTTGTGGATGGCGATTGAGGGAATGAATGACGGTGTCAGTGAACTGTTGCCAGCCGATGTGTGCATGTGACTGAGGTTTTCCTGCTTCCACAGTCAGTACCGCATTCAATAATAATACCCCCTGTTCTGCCCATTGTTCGAGGCACCCATGCCGGGGTTTGGGTATATCAAGGTCATTTTTTAATTCGGTGAAAATATTTTGCAATGAAGGAGGAGGGGGTATACCGGGCTTTACTGAAAAAGCTAAACCATGGGCTTGCTCGGGGCCATGATAGGGATCTTGTCCTAGGATGACAACCTTGACAGTTTCGTATGGAGTGAGTTTCAGGGCGTTGAATATGTCTTGTTGTGCAGGATAAATACGCTTACCCGCTATTCGTTCACTTTTAATGAATTGCAAAATATGCTGAAAATAAGGCTTCTCTTTTTCTTCCGCAAGCAATGTTTTCCAGGTGAGTTTATCAGTGACTGATCGCATATCAGAGTTCTTTAAAAATGGATGCTAACAGGTATATTGCCGAATCCGAGTTTTTGCAGTTTACTCTGCAAGTGGTCAGATTCTCCTACGCCCACCAAAGGGCCGATTTGCACACGATACAGGGGGAGACGCTGGTAAATAATTTTTTGAATGATAATACTTTTTTTAGTTAAAGCAGCTGCACGGATTTTTAATTGTTGTGCTCGCTGCCATTGTCGAAAGGCGCCCAATTGTAAATACAGCTTAGGCTGGGCGCGATGAGCAACAGATACGAAAGTGGGAGTAGAGGGTTTCGAGGGTGGTGTTGAATGGTTCATTGAAACAGTGGCTACTTCTACGAGAGCCGTTCCTTTTTCCGCATAACCTAGCTTTTTAGCAGCTGCGTAAGATAAGTCGATAATGCGGTTAGGGGAAAATGGTCCACGATCGTTGATTTTTACAATGACTGCTTTTCCATTCTCTAAATTAGTGACGCGCACAAAAGAAGGGATAGGTAGTTCGGTGCTCGCACCGGTCATCCCTAGCATGTTATATAACTCTCGGCTGGAAGTGAGGTGTCCATGAAATTTAGTACCATACCAAGAAGCGATACCGCGCTTGCTGTAACCGTGCGCAGTTTGTAGTACATGGTAACGAGTTCCGTGAACTACGTAAAAATTGGGGTTACCATAAGGACTTTTAGGGAGTGACCGAGGTAGTGCATCAGGAATATGGTCAGCGTTCACATGGAAAGGGGGTGGTCCATCTTGTAAGTGTTGAGTGCAGGCAGCTAATAATAAGCAGGGTAGCAGCCAGATTAGTTTCTTTTGCATATTTTCCGTTTCCATTGCTTATTGGAAGCGAACCCTATCATGTTATCTTAACGAAATCATGCTGGGGTGCAAGGATTACTTTCATCGGTAGAAAATGAGGTTATTTTATGAACAAATTAGAATTTGTTTACGGATATCACGCGATTAAAGCGTTATTAGATACACAGCCTCACGAAATTACGCAATTGTGGTTACCCGTGCAGCGGTTTGATCAAAAAACTCAGTTATTGCTGGAATTAGCTCAGCAAAGGAATATTCCTGTGAAGCGTGTTACAGCGCAGGAAATAGCAGATCGTATTGGGGAAGGGGCTTTACACCAAGGCATGCTCGCGCTTTGTCGAGCCTTTTCTCGTTTTGATGAATTGGCATTGTCTCACTTATTGGCGGAGAGGTCTGAAGCCAAACTATTATTGATATTGGATGGGATACAAGACCCGCGTAATTTAGGTGCTTGTATACGCAGTGCTAATGCGTTTGGAGTTCATGCCGTGATAGCGCCCAAAGACCGTGCTGTGGGAATCACTCCTGCCGTACAAAAAGCAGCATCGGGTGCATTAGCAGGTACGCCGTTTGTGTCGGTGACGAATTTGGCACGAACTTTGCGTTGGCTCAAACAACAGGGTATTTGGATAGTGGGAGCGGTAGCTGATACGGATGTCATTTTATCGCAAATTCATTTAGAGGGAGATATTGCCCTAGTACTGGGGGGTGAGGGGAGTGGTTTGCGACGATTAACGCGAGATCTTTGTGATTTCTTAGCGGCGATCCCTATGCAAGGTAGTGTGGGGAGCTTAAATGTGTCTGTAGCGGCGGGAATTTGTCTGTATGAAGTTTATCGTCAGCGACATTAGAGTGTCTGTCGACATTTCTACCGGGGAATTATTTTTTCTGTTTCTTGCAGTTGTGTTTCTAGTAAATTTTTTTCTTGCTGCTGAATGTGATTAAAATCACTTTTTAATTTTTTAATAACGTGGTTAATTTCGGTTAATGTATGCGCTTGGTGGCGTCGGCTGAGGGAGCTGACAATACTCAGCATCGCTTTTAACCGATAATAATCGGCATAATTCATTTCCGGTTTTCTTGGGTGAGGTGATTCGAGATTCAGTGCAGTAAATCGATCTTGTAGCTCTGACAGCGGTGCTTTTTCTTGCCATTCTTTTAATTCAATATCTGAAAGGGGAATATCATGCTGGGTGAGGGATGTGATCATGCTTTGATCCCATTCATGTAACAGAGTTTGCCACTGTTCATGATGGGCTACTGTGAGCTGATTTAAAGCCGATAACATTTTATCTAAATCAGCCAGTGTATATTTTTCTTCACTGACGGGAGTTTCTTTATTTTCTGCTTCTGATTGCAATATTTCATCTTGCTGAAGGGTCAGTCGCAATCGTCGAAGACCGAGGGAAGCATAGGCTGACAGCTTTTGTTTAATAAATCCTTGGTAAGGGCCTGATAGTGCATCATCCAATTGTCGATCGGACAATAAAGTGGGAACGCTCGTTGCGCTTAAGTTTGCGGATTCTTTCGTGGTGGTCGTGTGTTTGAGTAGAATTCCACGCAGTGTTACCCACTCATTAATGAGGATTTTGGCGTTAGTCGATAAACCAGAAAAAGGGGTTGGGGGCATGAGAGTTCCTCTTTTGATACTACATCCTGTTGGATGTGATTTTAATGATACTCCGTGTTATGATTTTGTTTCACGATATCGATGCGTTTGTAAATTACGACACTCCACCATAATTGTTCGAAAAATGTTAGCGACAGAATGTGAGCCTAAGGGGCCTTTATTGTAGGCAATGACTTGGTGAATTACTTGTGCTTCCCGATCGGGACGATAAAAATTGGCTTGCTCACCTTCTTCTTTGACTCTGATTTTGGCAATTTCTAGCACGTGCGATGCGCGTAAGCTCAGCAAATCATTTATTTTGTTATCGATTTCGTCAATTTTCTCATACAATTTTCGCAGCTCCAAAGCATCGACCGGCATAGCGATTTCTCCTGACTAGTTGGCAATGCACAGGAAGGGCCTGTGTTAACTCGCCGTAAAGGAAAGCTAATACTGTAGTGCTTTTACCTGTTAAAGTAAAAGGGCAAGAAAGATTTCAATTTCCCTCAGCTGCTCGTTTGTGAGTTATACTTGATGGGGAAAACCAAGCCAACAGTTTGGTATAAATTTTAACCATTTTCAAGAGGAAGGGAGTGCATATGCAAAGAAAATGGATTTTCATCGCCCTGGTTTTAGGCCTGCAAGGGTGTGCTTCCCAACAT
>Ga0155612_115_pt1 | contig 22775 bp, 22 predicted proteins | sample RifCSPhighO2_12_FD_107269 | JGI IMG/M metagenome (GOLD analysis project Ga0155612, IMG submission 107269) | Coxiella sp. RIFCSPHIGHO2_12_FULL_44_14 | reverse complement strand
GGTTGCTTGAAATGGTTAAGTTCGCCATTTCAAGCAGAAGCAGCTTCTAGTGTATAATAGCAGTTAATTTTTCAGACATTCTGAAAGACTATTCATCTTTTGAACAAAACTCAGGAATGCCTTCAGCAACGACCTTCGTCACTACAACACCCAGTAAAATGATAGTCCATGAAACATACAACCATACCAAAAACACCGGTACCGTTGCTAGCGCTCCATACACTAGACGATAAGTTGGAAAGTGAGTTAAATATACTGTAAATCCATACCTCGCCAACTCAAACAACACAGTTGTTATTCCACCTCCCAGCAATGCATGCCATACACGCACCGTACAAGCAGGCAACAACCAATTCAGTGTTGTAAAGACGAAAAAGATTAGCACATAAGGCAACAAAAAGAAAAGCGGTTCTGCAACATAAGGCATTTGAATGATGCTCGCAATCCATGGCAAGCGCACCAAAAAAGTACCCAACAACATGACCGCACCGATTAAAATGGGCGAAGCAAGCAGCACCAAAGAATACAGCAAAAAAGAGATGGTAAAGTGAAAATGCGGCTCAGTATGCCATATCGCATTAAAAGCGCGATTAATGTTATACATCAACAGCAAGGCGGTGCCCGCTAGAAACGCAAGGGTTGTGATCGACAAGTGACGAACGTTCTGCATGAAAATGGTCAAATGTTGTGCGATAACATTGGCCGATGCTGCTACGAAATTGGCCAAAATGAATTGTTGGATCTTGTGCCCCATTTCTACGAAATGGGGAATGAGCGATAAGATACTGAAACTAATGATCATCAAAGGAACTAATGACAACAACGTCGTGTATGCCAACGCAGCTGCACGGTAAGTGCACCCTTCTTTAACAAAACGTTGGTATAAGTAGCTACAAATAAACAGGAGTTTCGCACTCGTGCGAAACACAAGACTCCTGATAAAATAAGTTTTTTTAATATGCCCTCCCATGCTGTTAGTATCCTGCTCCATGGCTGCTTTTATGTTCGCAATTTTAGTAACGAACGGTATAATCAACCGTCCTCATCGATCATCCCCACAGGAGATTTCCAAGTGCCTTATATCCTCATATTGTACTATAGTCGCTACGGTGCTGTTGCTCAAATGGCACAATATGTAGCACGGGGCATTGAACATATGCCTGGAATAGAAGCTCGTTTGCGCACAGTCCCTCCCGTCTCCCCCACTACCGAAGCCAGTGAAGACAATATTCCAGCATCAGGTCCTCCTTATGCCACACTAGAAGATTTAAAAGAATGTGTAGGCTTAGCATTAGGCAGCCCCACGCGATTTGGTAACATGGCCGCGCCACTGAAGTATTTTCTGGATCAAACAGGGAGCTTGTGGCAATCCGGTGCTTTGATCGGTAAACCGGCAGGATTTTTTACTTCTACGACCAGCTTGCACGGGGGGCAAGAAACAACTTTACTTTCTATGATGATTCCGCTCTTACATCACGGCGCATTGATGGTGGGCCTGCCTTACAGTGAAACCGAACTGTTCACCACCACAACGGGAGGGACTCCTTACGGTCCCAGTCACTTTGCTGGCCAAGATAACAAACTTCCCATCAGTCCAGAAGAAAAAAATTTATGCCTTGCGCTAGGAAAGCGACTCGCTAAAATAGCAATCCAATTATCACATCCTTCCTCGTCATGACCCCTTTACAATACTACCAACAACAAGTCGCGTTAGGCCTCATTAAAGAAGACTCTCAACAAAAAGCAGTATTACAACAACTGCAGCAGATTTATAGGGCTCTGTTAAAACGAGATCGTCAGCAAAAATATTTTTCGAGCGCGGGATTATCTTTGTTAGGCTTAAAAAAACCCATCCCGGGTTTGTACATTTGGGGAAGCGTCGGTGTGGGGAAAACCTTTTTAATGGATATTTTTTATCACTGCTTAACCGCAAAAAAATTACGTCTTCACTTACACGAATTCATGGAGCGGATTCACAAAGAATTGGCCAAGCAGCAAGGGAGAAAAAATCCTCTCGATGACATTGCGCACCAACTCGCTCGAGAAACACACGTCGTATGCCTCGATGAATTTTTCGTATTTAACATTGCAGATGCTATGTTAATGAAGGGTTTGCTGAGCGCTTTATTTCGTGAGAAATTGTGTCTTGTTGCCAGCTCTAATGTGCATCCCGATGACCTGTACAAAAACGGATTACAGCGCGAAAATTTTATTCCCACTATTGAGCTCATTAAACAAAATACCCATATCATTCACATGCCATCACATCATGATTATCGATTAGAACACATCGATCAAGCAGGAGTTTTTTTCACACCGTTGGGCGTCAATGCTGAGCGCCTCATGGAAACGAGTTTTCAACATTTTTCTAACCACCAACCCTTTTCCACAGATCCTATCCGATTATTCGATCGGACAATCCGCATTCGAAAAAAAACATCGACAACCATTTGGTTTGAATTCACGGATCTCTGCGGTATTCCTCGATCACAAAAAGATTTTTTGGCGCTGGCCCAACAATATCGTACTTTTTTAATCAGTCATATTCCTATCATTCGTGCTGATCAAGACAATTTAATTACTTCGTTTATTAATCTCATCGATGTATTTTACGATGCGCGGGTTAAGGTGGTGATTTCTGCCGAAGCCCCCGTAGAAGCCTTGTATCCTGAAGGGAAAAAGCGGTTTGATTTTGCTCGCACGCAATCCCGGCTGATAGAAATGCAATCGGCCACTTACTTCACAAAACAAGAAAATACGGCCAACCCTTCCCCGCCGTAAAACGACGGGGAAAGGTAACCTCGGCTAAAGTCGGGATCTTCACTTCGTTAATAATATAAGAAGTTAATTAAATAGTTGTGCCGCCTTCTTTGGAGTGCATGCTGCATCCTTTACCACAAGCGCTACACGCATTATAAATAGCTGCGAGGATAAGCCCCCCGATGAAAAAATCCACAAAAGCCCAAATAGCTCCAACGATCGTGCCCCAAAAAGTCGGTGTAAATCCCCAATAAACCGAAGCAAATACATCAACCATCCGTAACCCCCAACCTGACAACCATCCCACCCAACCTAAAATCAGAACACCTAAAGCCCACGTGATGCCCGATGCGAGCCCGAAATTAATCGCGCTCAATTTTGCGCATTCTTTAGACATTGCATTCTCCTTTGCTTAGAATTAGAACATTGCTATTGAATTATATCGATATTTCCCGACTAACACCAGCTTTGACCACTAATTAACAGGAACTTGCAGTCAAGGGAGGCCTAGGAGGAAGGAAGCGTAGTAATTCTTTGCAGAAATTGATAGTATGCCAACGTGGAGTGATTAGGAAAAAGTCTAGAGAAAAGCATGATGCTACCATTGGGGTACAAAAAACTCCTATCAATTATCATTATCCCTATTTCCGTTTTATTTTTACCCATCACGTCGGCAGACACTATGGATTTCGATGATTTCCGTGATGCGCAAGACCAACAAGATTTACAAAAGATGCCCTCTATTACCCAGCCGCCGCTTTACGCAGGGGTTTATTTCGATGTGAATTGGGGTTACGCAGTACGCGATTGGGAATATAGTCAAGCCACCCAAGCCTATTTACGTTTAGCAGAAGGCAGCACGGCAGGAATTCTCTTTGGGCCCTTTTCTCATGGAAAAGGGGGATTCACACTGGCTTCCGCACTAGGTTATCAATGGGGTCAGTATATCGCCGCCGAAGTTGGTGCAGTGCGATTTCCAACAATGATTTATTACGTTCCAGCCGGCGTGCGTGTTGGGCAAGGAAGCAGCGCACGCTTCAGAGGTTGGATGAGTTTTATCGCCTTAAAGTTGAATGTCCCCGTGGTAAGAGGTTTCTATTTATTCGCCAAATTGGGGGCGGGCAGCATCGCTAATTCCGTGAAATTTGAATTTATTCCTATCGCGGGACTCCCTCAACGCGGAGATTATTGGGCACCGATTACCGCTTTCGGGATGCAATATTATATTAACTGGAACTGGTCTCTGAATTTACAATATTTGTTTGTTCCCGGCTTTGCTAGGCGCCCACTAGACGGCTTAATAAGAAAATCACCAGCACCTGATTCCTATTTAATAACCCTAGGTATCAGTTATAAAATCACTTATTAAAAAAGAGGCCATCGTGCAAATAAAAAAAGTGATGATTCTCTTCCTCGCAGGTATCTTGATAGAAACCAGCGTGTACGCGCGCTCCATTCCTGAGCCTCCTTTTTCTGGAGGATATATCGATACGAATTTAGGATACGCTCACATAGACTGGCGCAATTATGCAATACGCATGAATAATTTTACCGCTGCGGCAAGTCCCACTGCGAATACACGAGGAGGAGTAAGTGTGGGGGTTGACGGAGGATACCAATGGAATCATTTATGGGCGATAGAAGCAGCATGGTATTACTTGCCGTATGTATCTGGAACATGGAATGGTGTTCCTGCTACCGCACATGCTTGGCTTTTTTATGCAGCCACCAAACTTAGCATTGCCATCCACGAAAGTACTTATTTATTCGGCAAATGGGGTGCTGCCGTGCGCGACACCCATTTAAGTGCCAATGGCACCTTAACACAATCAACAACAGGCCAACCACTCCCCATTAGCGCCTACTATTGGGCACCTTTATTTGGAGTAGGATTGCAGTATTTTATTACTCGTAATTGGTCGATTAATATCCAATATTTATTCATGGCGGGCTATGACCACGCTATTGCTGCCACTGCCCGTGGTCGCTTGAACGTTCCTGATTTGAATTTATTATCGATCGGCCTAGGTTTCAAATTTGCAACTTAGTATTCAATCCGATACCATGGCCGCATATCATCGATTATCAAAAAAAAAGGGGAATTTAAAATGTCGATAAAAAATCTATTACAGCTGACGGCGACGAGTGTCGCTATTGCAAGCATCGCAGCAGTAGCTTTAGCCGATGAAGCGGATTATGCTCAGATGACGTCATATGCAGGTATTTATTTAGAAGGCAGTGTTGGTTACGTCTTACGTGATTGGGTACAGGATGCATCGACCCCCTTTGGCGCCAGCAATAACGCCAATACATTCACGGGAGCCAATGCTACACGCGGGGGTTTTACGGGTGGTTTTGACCTAGGCTATCAATTTAATGAGAATTGGGCTTTGGAAGGAGGTTGGTCTTATTTACCGACTGCCAGCGGAAATATCGGCGCTGCCAACTCCAGGATAGGAAGTGGGTTGGCTTATGGGACCCTCAAAGGCAGTTTACCTATTTATGACAGCACTTATGTTTTTGGCAAGTTGGGTGCGGGTTACACCTATAATGACGTAACCGGCAATACCTTTTTAAGTACAGATGCTAGTAGACGCGTAACCACTTCTGATTATTGGAATCCATTGTTTGCTTTTGGTGTGCAGTATTACTTTAATTCCAATGTATCGGTCAATTTCCAATACCTCTACATCCCAGGTTACCATAGCATATCGACTTCTAATTTCTTTGTGCCACAAGCTGATCTCTTTACGGTTGGCGTCGGTTACAAATTTTTGGTCTAAATCCCCAGGGGGAGCACTGCTCCCCTTTTTTATATAAATCAACAGATTATGTAAAAAAATGGCTGGGAAACAAACTTGGTTCCCTTGAAATCCTCTTGTACTACCCCCATATTTCCTGGCAACTCTGTGTTGCAACCTAAACACCTACTTTTACATGGGGCGATTTTATGTCGAATGAACAAGCTGAAACACTGACTTTTGCGGCAGAAACCAAGCAGTTATTACACTTGGTAGCGCATTCATTGTATAGTCATAAAGAAATATTCCTTCGTGAACTTATTTCCAATGCATCCGACGCCGCAGACAAATTACGCTACGAAGCTTTATCGAATGCTGCACTGTATGAAAACGATTCCGAGCTTAAAATTCGAATTTCCTTCGATAAAGACCAACATAAAATCACTGTGTCAGATAATGGCATCGGTATGAGTCGAGAAGAGGTGATCGAAAACTTAGGCACTATCGCACGATCAGGTACCCGCGCTTTTCGTGATTTATTGGCGTCTAAACAAAACGGTGGTGCAGATACTAGTCAACTCATTGGACAATTTGGCGTTGGCTTTTATTCTGCTTTTATTGTGGCCGATCAGGTCATTGTGCGGACCCGCCGTGCAGGGACAACAGCCGACCAAGGTGTGTACTGGGAATCCAAAGGAGAAGGAGAATACACCATTAAAAATCTCCACAAACCTACGCGCGGCACAGAAGTTATTTTATATCTAAAACAGGATGCTGATGAATTTCTCGATTACTTTCGTTTGCGTGGAATCATAACCAAGTATTCAGATCATATTCTGTTACCCATCGTGATGAAAAAACCCGAATCTTTAGCAAAAGCAGACAAAACCGAACCAAAAAAGACCGAGAAGGGCGAGGAAAAAAATGAGCCCGTCGAAACAGAAGAAGTAGTCAACCGCGCAAATGCGCTATGGACTTTGTCTAAAAGCGACATTAAAGATGAAGATTATTGCGAACTGTATAAGCATATTTCCCACGACTTTGAAGATCCACTAGTATGGGCACACAATAAAGTCGAAGGGAAATTAGAATATATCAGCTTATTATATATCCCCAAACGAGCCCCGTTTGATTTGTGGAATCGCGACCATCAGCGTGGTTTGAAATTGTATGTTCGCCGTGTGTTCATTATGGACGACGCCGAACATTTCATGCCAATTTATTTACGTTTTGTTAAAGGAATCATTGATTCTAACGACTTACCGTTGAATATTTCACGTGAATTGTTGCAGTCTAATGAAGTGATTGAAAAAATCCGAGCCGGATGCGTCAAGCGTGTTTTGAGTATGTTAGAAGATCTGTCAGAAAACGACAAAGAAAAATACGCACAGTTCTGGAAAGAATTTGGTTCTGTATTGAAAGAAGGACCTGCTGAGGATTTTGCCAACAAAGATCGTATCGCCAAATTATTTCGCTTTTCATCGACTCACACTGATAGCGAGACTGAAGAAGTAACGCTGGCTGATTACGTTAGCCGCATGAAAGAGGGTCAAGATAAAATTTATTATGTCGTAGCAGATACTTTTCTCTCTGCTAAAAACAGTCCTCTGTTAGAGGTGATTCGAAAAAAAGGGATCGAAGTGTTATTGTTGCACGACCGTGTCGATGAATGGCTGATGGCACATTTTACTGAATTTGCGGGTAAATCCTTACAATCCGTAGCCAAAGGAGCGCTTGATTTAGGTCGTCTAGAAGACGAAAAAGAAAAATCAGACACTCAGCAAGAAGAAAAAACATTTGATGACACGTTGCAACGCTTGAAAAAAGCGCTCACAGATCAAGTAAAAGACGTGCGCCTCACGCATCGATTAACAGATTCGCCCGCTTGTGTGGTCTTTGATGAACACGACATGAGCGGTCATTTACAGCGTCTGTTGGCAGCAGCAGGACAAAGCGTTACTCAAGCTAAACCCGTGTTGGAAATCAATCCGAAACATCCTTTGATTTTACGTATGAAAGAAGAAGTGAATGAAGAGCGATTTGTGCGCTGGTCGGATATCTTGTTAGGTCAAGCCCTGCTCGCTGAAGGGGAACAGCTCAAAGATCCTGCGAGTTTTGTCAAAGGGCTCAATGGATTGTTGCTGGAAGTGACTCACTAAAACCATGCGACATCGTCGTTTACTCCCGCAATAACCATTCGACTATCGCACAGCAATATATTGTCTTAGAATCGACAGTAATCGTTTCTGTGCGATCTAACGTAACGATCCAACCCTCGGACAAATGCAATTCTTCCATCGCACTGGCCAATGCTTGTATTTCACGTTTACGAGTGTTATCACTATTTATATTTTCTGATACTTGAAGCAATAGGATCACTTTTCTTCCTTCGCGCAAACAAAAGTCCACTTCAGAACCGTTTTTGTTTCTATAGTAATAAATCTGGTACGATCCGCTATTTCTTCTTCTTAAATCGAGATAGACGATATTTTCCAAATATTTCCCAACATTTTTGGAAAACCGAAATCCCATAACCTCCATGAATCCTGTATCAATAGAATATATTTTTTTTTGCGAAATGGTTTGATCGTTCATTGAAAATGAATATTTTTCAACAGTGAAAATCAAATAAGCATTTTCTAAAAAATGAATGTAGTTTTTGACGGTATTGATACTCCCTAATTTCAATATGTTTTTTAATTTACCATAAGAAATTAAACTACCAGGATTGCTGAGCAACCACAAGGCCAGCTCTCTGATCGCTTTCACGTCCCGCACTTCATGGCGTACAATAACATCTTTATATAAAATATTTTCATAAATATTTTTTACAATAAGTGGGTTTTTATATTGCACATATTCGGGTATTCCACCACGTATACTAAATTCATTAAACGCGCCTTTTAATAATCCGCGTTCTTTGGTCAACAGGGGCTTAGATCTGTCTATATGATTCCCAATAAAAGCGAGATATTCACAAAAAGAAAATGGCAATAGTTCAATGGCGATATGCCGACCTGTTAATTTAGTGCTTAATTCACTACTCAGTAAATCAGCACTGGAACCCGTAATAATAAATTTATTCCCCGATTTATACATTCGGCGAACACAAGTCTCCCACCGATCTATCACTTGAATTTCATCAAAAAAGAAAATATGGCGGTCGCCCAATAGTTCGATCAATATTTCGTGCAGCAAATTAAAATCATTTATCGTGAAATCGACCAACCGTTCATCTTCAAAATCCAGGTAATAGACAGAGCTGGTCAATACCTGTCGTAAGGCTTGTAACATCAATGTGGATTTGCCGGAGCGTCGCATTCCCGTGATCGCCACCACATGGGGCAATGAAAGGACTTCCAGAACGTCATCCAATCGCTCACGTGTAATGCCAGTGGGCAAGGCCTTCAACACTTGGTATTGTTCTCGTACCACTTCAGTCAATACCTGTCGATCCATAGAACACCTACTTGTCATTTGTAATGACAGTATAGATCTTGTTTTCTATCATTATAAGTGACTGAAGATTACGTCGCCTTGAAGGGATGCTCCCTGGCTAACTGCCCCCCCTACGTTTTACGAGCAAAAAAATGGGGGTTGACAGGTGGTGAGGTTGCGAGGGAGTTGTTGTATCGAGTCATGGTTGAGGGTAAACGAGCACTGTAGGATGAGGAGCTAACCTAGCTGCTGCACATCAATAAAAAAAGCGGCGGCAAAACGCAGCTTCCGTACCTTAGAGTCAAATTATGTATCCCATTTCTGAGATCAGAAATCTCGTTTTTGCAAAAAAAAGAGATTTCTATTCTCGTTTTAGCAGACTTATTGTATACTTCAGCTATACAGTAGGTTTTCTTGAAGGCATTAGCGTTGTTTAAACGATTACTCACCATTGATCCAGCCTCTCATCACAGTGTGATGATCCTGGGCCCACGTGGGACTGGGAAAACGCACTGGATCAAGCAGCACTTTCCTCGAGCCATTTATTTCGATCTATTAGACGATGAAACCTATGCTGAGCTGCTGGCCCAACCCACGCGGCTAGCAGAGCGCATTCCCAGTGACTACACGGGATGGGTTATTATTGATGAAATACAGAAAGTCCCTGCCTTGTTAAATGAAGTACATCGCCAAATCGAAAATTTCGGCAGGCGATTTATTTTAACTGGTTCAAGTGCTCGCAAGTTACGGCGTCGCGGTGTGAACTTACTCGCCGGGCGAGCACTCATCTACCACATGCACCCACTGACTAGCTATGAACTTGGGGACCAATTCGATTTAAAGACGGCACTCACTTATGGATTGTTGCCTGCCATTTATGGGCATGAAAATCCGAAGCATTATTTAAGCAGTTATATTGGCACGTATCTCAAAGAAGAAGTGTTGCAAGAAGGTCTAAGTCGTAATTTGGCCCTATTTACTCGCTTTTTAGAAACAGCCAGTTTTTCTCAAGGAGAAGTGATCAATTATACTAATATTGCGCACGAAGTTAATAGTAATCGTCACACCATGGTCAATTTTTTTGAAATTTTAGAGGATTTATTAATTGCTTATCGACTGCCCGTTTTTACACGTCGCGCTAAACGCGATGTGATCGCGCATCCTAAATTTTATTATTTCGATGTTGGTATTTATCGCACGTTGCGACCGAGAGGGCCTTTAGATATTGATAGTGAAATCGATGGACCGGCACTAGAGACCTTGTTTTTGCAACAAATTAAAGCGATCAATGAATACGATGCGCTGAGCTACCAAATCTATTATTGGCGTACTCGAACCCAATTGGAAGTAGATTTTGTATTGTATGGCGAACGTGGATTTTATGCGTTTGAAATCAAGCGGAAAAATAAAATCATCCCTAAAGATTTACAGGCCTTGCGCACTTTTCACGAAGATTATAAAGAAGCCTCGTGTTATTTGGTCTATGGTGGTACCCGTTCTTATATCGATAATGATATTCATGTTGTCCCGTTTCTCGACCTGTTTCAGAACCTGCGCTCTCTGCTCGCATAAATCTTCCATCGATTACATCCCATCCTATTTCCTGATTAAAGAAATTACCGCTGAAGATATAAAAAAGCTGGCGACAGTGCTCCCATCTAACCGCACCCTCACAACGCTTGACCTTTACGACAATCAGATTGATGATGCGATGAAAAAAACCCTGGAAGCGTTTATTAACCGTAATATCCAACTTGCAACTGCGGCTTACACCAGGCTGCAGAACAGGGAAATGTTAACCAGGACATGCAGCCATTCTTGCCTTGCTGGAGGCAGCCGCTTCACCGCTAGCACAACCTGCCGTGCCAACAGCAACGGCTATTTCATTACCCCCTGAGCCAGACGAAGACTACTCTTATAATAAGGATGTTCGTGATTAATCGCTAAAAATAAGCGTTGTTAGGTTCACCGGGAATTACTGCTCAATGCCGGTCAGCCACACGCTTTCTTCACCCACCTTTATCGAAAGGCGAACAAAGCAATTGACGCTGTGCCTTGCTTCTGCTATAAACATCTGCCTTGAATCTACCGCTTTTGGAATAGAGGTGTGAACCATGTCTCAAGTGTGTGAAGTCACGGGAAAACGCCCCCAGGTAGGACATCGGGTTTCCCACGCGAACAATAAAACGAAACGCCGGTTTATGCCCAACCTGAAAAAACGAAGGTTTTGGGTCCCGAGCGAAAAGCGCTTTGTCACACTCACTGTGTCCCCCAAAGGCATTCGCATCATCGATAAGCAAGGTATTGAAGCCGTCCTAAAGGAGATACGTCATGGCGGTTAGTCCTCGCGAAAAAATCCAACTGGCTTCGACGGGTAAAACAAAACAGGGGAATCCCACCGGAACTTTCTACACAACGGTGAAAAATAAACGTAATAGCGCAGATAAGCTCGAACTCAAAAAATACGACCCGCTGGCCTGGAATGCCGAAACACAAAAAGCAGGAATGCATGTTCTCTTTAAAGAGAAGAAAATTCCCAAATAAGTTTATTCATACATACCCCGTGGCTTGCCGCGGGTACCTTGCTTGGATAAGCAACGCTTTCATCTCTCGCACTGCTGCTGTTAACCCAATAAATAGAGCGCGTGCCACAAGGCTATGACCAATATTAAATTCGTCGATCACAGGCATAGCGGCAATGGGTGATACGTTATCGATCGTCAACCCGTGTCCTGCATTCACTATGAATCCCCGCGCCTTGGCATAGTCAGCTGCGTGTTGAATACGCTGAAGCTGCTGTTGCCGTTCCGAATCACGTGTTGCATTGGCATAGTACCCCGTGTGAATTTCTATCACCGGAGCACCACACTGTTGAGCAGCCTCCATGAGGGACTCTTCAGGGTCAATAAAAAGTGATACCTGGATGCCAGCTCGACGCAAACGTTCACAGGCTTTTTGAATGATAGCCGAGTGTCGCAATACATCCAACCCCCCTTCAGTGGTTAATTCCTCACGTTTTTCTGGGACGAAACAGCAATTCGCAGGCTGGATAGTTTCTGCAAATCGCAACATTGCTTCGCTCACAGCCATTTCTAAATTCATGGGCACTGTCAACCGCTCTTTTAACACGATGACATCGCGATCTTGAATATGCCGCCGATCTTCTCGCAGATGTAACGTAATCCCATCTGCCCCCCCTTCGATAGCTGCAAAAGCCGCAGCGATGGGATCGGGATAATCGGTACTCCGCGCTTGCCTCAGCGTCGCTACGTGATCGATGTTAACGCCCAAACGAACCTGATTCATTCATCACCTATGGTTATCGAGTTGAGTTATTTTAATAATTCTCGACTTTTCAACGGCCTGTCTCCCAAATGCTGGGTCAATACCAACCGCATGAGATGTTTCATTTCTTGCAATACCTGTGTATCTTGAAATACTTCCTCTTGTAACGCAATCAAACTGCGTCCTGAAAAAAAATGGGGTACCGCACGAGGTTCGCAACGAGAAAATCCATTGTCAGGGATATACTGATAATAATGCTCCGCATGAATGGGCGTGCCTATTCCCACTTCCTGCGTTAACATTAACCCATATCCCAATTCATACAATAATTTTTTCTCAAAACAACGCAAAACTGCTTGGGTTTGCCCTCGATTCCCCATCAGCTGCCCTAATGCTTCTTGATAGGTCGTAAAGAGGGGGGGATAAGGATCTTCACGCTGCAATAATCGCATCAATAATTCATTGAGATAGAACCCACATAACAGCGCCTCACCCTGTAAAGCAGTGCTATTTCCTTGACATTCCACGTGACCTAATGTTTTTAATTCTCGCCGGCCCCACCAAGAAACCCACATCGGCACAAACAACTCCAATGCCCCTCGATAACGGGATCTCGGCCCTCGAGCGCTGCGCGCTACGGCAGCAATACGTCCATGATGCAATGTAAAGAGGTCAACAATCCAACTGGTATCGCGGTAAGGACGGCGATGCAATATAAAAGCAGGTTCTAAAACAACACGCTCCGACATAGGTTATCCTTTTTCTTTTATTAAAAACGGCCTTCGGAGGCTGCTGAGCTGCACCACCCCGTCCGTGCTCGCCTTCGGCTCCGCGCGCACGGGGACCCCATTCCGCTCGCGCGCCTCCTCGGCCATGTTAAGATGTGTTTACCCTGGTTCACCGAGAACTACTGACTCTTGATTTTCACCCATAATTGTAAAAAAACTTTTTGTTTAAAATAGTGTTCCATGTCTTGACGTGCTTGTTGTCCTATTTCTTTTAAACGCAATCCTTTTTGTCCGATGACAATGCCTTTTTGCCCCTGTTTTTCTACCCAAATAATCGCAGAAATTTTGATGATTTGGGGACTGCGAATAAACATTACGATAGTCACTGCTGATACGTACGGCAATTCTTGCCCTAACAACCGCATGAGTTTTTCACGAATCATTTCTGAAGCCATCCATTCATCACTGCGATCCGTCAGTTGCCCCGGAGGAAAACAAAAAGGCGCTTCAGGTAAACACTCCGTGATCCTGCGTTCCAACACATCTGTCTGTTCACCCGTTTTAGCCGACAACGGTATAATGGCATAATAATGAAAGGTACGAGCTATCGTCTCAATAGATGCTAATAAAACACGACGATCCCGCAAACGATCTATTTTATTCATGGCCAAAATCAGGGGAACAGAAGCTGCTGGGAGTTGGGAGAAAACCCATGGATTCTGCGGCACGCGCTTGGCATCCACCACCCAGACGATCACGTTTATGCCATGAAAAGCATCACGAACAACACTCTGTTGACTGACGCTTCGTCGAGTTCTCGATGACAATCCCGGAGTATCCATGTAAATAATCTGCACGTTCTCTTGGGTATGGATACCTAAAATACGCTGTTGCGTGGTTTGCGGTTTGCGAGAAGTAATGCTGATTTTATGGCCCAATAACTGATTTAACAGCGTAGATTTCCCAACGTTGGGCTGCCCCACGATCGCCACATATCCACACCGCGTCATTCCCGTTGTTCCAATAATTTTAAAACCTGTTCTGCTGCCATTTGTTCAGCTTTCCGCCGTGTGCTCCCCACCCCTTGTGTCACAAACTTCACCCCCTCTACATGACAAATGATCGTAAACACCTGCGCATGGGCTTCTCCAGAAACGCTGACTTGATAATCGGGCAGAGATCGTTTGTGCGCCTGCGTCCATTCTTGTAATGCCGATTTAGCATCTTTGACAGGAATTAATGCGGACCAGTCCTCCACACATTCATTGTACCAAGCCAACACACAGCGTTGGCATGTGGTTAAGTCGCTATCTATATAAATAGCCCCCACAATGGCTTCCAACGCATCCGCCAAAATAGAGTGCCGCTTTTTTCCCCCGCTTTTTCGCTCTCCTACTCCCAAATGCAAATGATGGCTCACCCCTAAATCCATCGCTATATGGGCAAGCCTATCTCCATTGACCAAAGAAGCGCGCAGGCGACTCAAATCTCCTTCCACTGCATCGGGATAACGACGATATAATTCATGCGCTACGATAAAACCCAATACGGCATCGCCTAAAAATTCCAGGCGTTCATTATTATCAGCTCCCACGCTGCGATGCCGCAACGCATTTTCTAATACTGCGGGATGTGTAAACATATGCCCTATACGTTTCATCAATTCGTGTAATGAACTCATCCTATAAACCTATGCCTATTCGATCCCACCGAATATGGTGTCGGATGGGATCCCAACTCATCCAAACACCCAACGCCCGACCTATTAAATTTTTTTCGGGGACAAACCCCCATTGTCGACTGTCTTCACTGTTGTCTCGATTATCGCCCATGACAAAATAGTGCCCCGCAGGCACCGTCAAGTCGTAATTGTGCGTCTCCCCTCCCCGCGGCTGAATATAAATAGCGTGTCGCACACCCATCAAATTTTCCTCCCGCACATCGACTATGCGCTCATAACCTATAGGATCCACATCATACGTGTGAGATAATAATATCTGTTTCTGTTCTTTGCCATTGATATACAGCGTTTTGTGTCGATAGACGAGATGGTCCCATGGCAATCCTATAATCCGCTTGACGAAAATAAGACGAGGATCCTTAGGCCAACGAAATAAAGCGATATCTCCTCGTTGAGGTTTTCCTGTAGGCACCACCATCACATCCAGAATCGGCAACCGAATACCGTAAGTCAGTGGTTGTGCGGCAATAAAATCTCCCGGCAACACCGTTGGTTCTAGTGATCCTGTAGGCACGCGATAAGGTTGAATAACGAATGAACGTATTATCCATACCACCAGCAACACAGGAAGCAAAGCCCGAGAATATTCGATGAACACCGCAGGTTTGATAATACCCTGTACACGGCGTTTTTTTACCCCATACAGCCAATTAACTATAGTCACTCCCCCCGTTACCAGAATGGCTACTGTCAAATAGAACGTGAAATCCGCGATCATTGATGACTTCCTAACCTCATAGCATTTTTATGGTTTATCTATTTTCAATACAACCAAAAACGCCTCTTGTGGGATGGCCACTTTGCCCACCTGTTTCATACGCTTTTTCCCAGCTTTTTGTTTTTCTAACAATTTACGTTTACGTGTGACGTCTCCACCATAACACTTCGCGGTGACGTTTTTACGTAATGCTTTTACCGTAGAACGCGCAATTACTTTGGAACCTATCGCAGCTTGCACGGCAACTTCAAACATTTGTCGAGGAATTAATGCTTGTAACCGTTCCGTTAATTCACGGCCACGCGACATCGCTTGATCGCGATGTACGATCGATACAAGGGCATCCACCTTTTGTCCATTAATCAAAATATCTAATTTCACTAAATCTGCCGATTGAAAATGATCAAAACTATAATCTAATGAAGCAAATCCACGACTGATCGATTTGAGTCGATCAAAAAAATCTAAGACTACTTCGTTCATGGGAATGTCATACATTAAAGAGACTTGATTGCTTAAATAAAGTAATTTTTTCTGTACCCCCCGTTTTTCCACACACAATTGAATAACAGATCCTAAGTATTCATGGGGCAACAACATATTGACGACAGCGATCGGCTCACGCGTTTCGGCGAGTTCATGGGGTTCCGGCCATTGGCTAGGATTATCCATGTGTAATACTTCCCCTTGTTTGGTCACAATTTCATAGACCACTGTCGGTGCTGTCGTGATCAAATGCAGGCCGTATTCCCGCTCCAACCGTTCTTGCACAATTTCCATGTGCAAAAGACCTAAAAACCCGCAACGAAATCCAAAACCTAGCGCCTCCGAAGATTCCGGCTCGTAGTAAAGGGCCGCATCGTTTAATCGCAACTTGGCCAACGCCTCACGAAATGCAGGATATTCATCCGCATCGGTGGGAAATAAACCCGCATACACTTGCGGTTTCATGTGCCGAAATCCAGGCAACGGCTGCTTCGCAGGTGCATGCGCATGGGTCAACGTATCTCCCACCGGTGCGCCGAAAATGTCTTTAATACCTGCTACCACCAATCCCACTTCACCTGTCCCTAGCTGGGACAGCTGATGGAGTTTGGGAGTAAAAATACCCACCTGATCCACGATGTAATCTTTACCGCGCGACATCACCCGAATTTTATCACCTACGCTCAATATTCCCTGTTTGATACGCACCAAAGACACCACACCTAAATAATTATCAAACCAGGAATCGATGATCAACGCTTGCAGCAATCCTTGAGGATCTCCCTGCGGGGGTGGAATAGCCTGCACAATTTTTTCTAATAATTCTCTAATCCCAAGCCCCTCTTTGGCGCTCACCAATAGCGCCTCCTTCGCTTCAATACCAATAATGTCCTCAATTTCTTGCTTAACACGCTCAGGATCGGCTTGTGGTAAATCTATTTTATTCAATACCGGCAATACTTCTAACTCTTGCTCTAAAGCTGTATAACAAGTGGCCACGGTCTGCGCCTCTACCCCTTGTGCTGCATCCACCACTAACAGCGCGCCCTCACAAGCTGCCAACGAGCGCGATACCTCGTAAGAAAAATCCACATGGCCTGGAGTGTCAATAAAATTCAACTGATAAGTACGGCCATCTTGGGCGTTGTAATGTAACGTGACGCTCTGAGCCTTGATCGTAATCCCTCGTTCACGTTCAATATCCATGGAATCCAATACCTGCTCCCGCATTTCGCGCTCACTCAAACCTCCACACACCTGGATGAAACGGTCCGCTAACGTGGATTTCCCGTGATCGATATGAGCTATGATCGAGAAGTTACGCAGGCATGCCTGCGGAATAGCGGTCGTTGATTTCATAGTTGCTGAGAATATTACCAGGAATAGGTCAGACAGCCTATAGCACGCCATCGTTTTGCCTGAAAAACAGGAGAGAGCGGCGCAGACTCCACTAGCATCAGCGCTCCGCAATGGCTGTGAAGACAATACTGCTTTGTGAATTTTTTCTTTTCATGTTCCTTTTCATGTATCAATGGCACCGTTTGAATAAATTTTTATTTTTTTTCTTTTATATCGATTGCATCAACAATCTTAATGAAAGATTAAGATCATTAAGTTTGACAACATTAATAAAATCCGTTAGCGTAGTGCCAAATTTTATGTTTTTTTCATTTATTTTCGTAACGATACCACTTATTTTTTAAAAAAACGTTTACGGAGGGAAGCGCCGATGCCTTTGACTACCACTCCCCCGACCACACAGAATCCCGATATGTTTATTTACCCTGACTCTTTGCTGAGCGACGGAAATGGAAATGATCGTCGACCATTGTTAGCTTCTTCACGATCGCTCACCAAAGAAGAGGCTTGGGTCAACAGCGTCCTCGGTCGGGGTCCCGTTATCGCGACTTATAAATTTACCCAAGCATTGCTTTTCATCGTATCCAACATTGCCGTGAATTGGTATTCACTACGAGATTTGCTTTATAGCATTTTTTATAGAGTATTTCAGAATGACAGCCCTGCGATGATGATGATGTTTTTGATCAATCTGATGGGTGCACTGGGTACGTTTATTTCCAATAGTTTTTCTAAAGTCATTGAAATTCCTGATACCATCGAAGGATTGGGATTAGACCCATCGCGATACAAAATAATCAATTTTTTCTGGAATGGTCCACAGAAAACTTTTTGTGAAAACTTTAGAAATGTTCTGGAACTTTCCGCAATCTATAACAAAAAGACAGCAGTCTATATTGATAAAGACGGTTTAAAAAGGCTCTGGTTTGGTAACATACTCAATCAAAAACGACCGGTAGAATTTGACGATGAATTTAATAGAGAATTTAATGATAGCTTTAATAAAATCGTCGCACTGATGCGTTCACAATTTGGTAATTTACAAAATAACAATTTGGAAATTATTGATATCGAACGTTTAAACGACGTTAATTTTACCATTCCCGGTATGAAACCTCCCTTTAATATTTTATTGGCTTGTGGGCTCCAAAACGATCATTTGATTCGTTATCATATTCGAGTCGTCGACTTTTATCCCTATGATTATGGGGAACGTATCCTCAGAGCAATCGCTCACAAACAACCAGTTCAAGCGCTGTGGACAGCGGAGAAAGCAGCAGGCGCTTTCGTGCGATGGGGCATCGCCAAAGGGGTCCCCGGCATCGTCGTGATATTTACTATCATGCACGCATTAAGCGAAATTGAAGGAGTTCATCGAGTCGACTCCCGAGTAGCGCGCGGTTTCTTATTTTTGTTGAATTTTTTCATCGCCTATTGCGGAAAAATGCTGCCCAACAACCGCTTAAAAGGGGGAGAACTCAATCGCGAAATGAATAAATTAATCCATCGGATCATCCACCGATGTCCCGTGCAATCGCTACGCTGGGGAGCATTAATTTTGGCACTGGTTATCACTCTCGTCTCAGCCCTGCCTTATAACGTGGTTACCGCTTTTTTTTACACTATCAGCGGTATGACAACCGTCATTCGCGAATTTAATTTTGTGTTTGGAACAGCAATCGATCTCCCTGATAGTTTTAAAATACCATTCCTATGCACCGCTATACTGACCGCTTTTTTATTTTCTATTAGCAACGGAGGCAGCCCCATGTATCGCGTCCTCACCACGAAAAAAACGGATGATCCCGCTGTCAAAGCAACGATTGATCGTCATTGGATAACTTATAAAGTATTTGAAGTAGCCACCTATATAGACAGTGGCGTTTATGGCGTTAATGCTTGGTTTAATTCCATGAATACGTGGAAAATAATAGCGGGGCTTTGGATGACCGCTGCGTGGTGCCGCTATCTAACAAGTGGTGTGATCGCATTTGGCATTTTGTTAACAGGAATGTATTGGGCTTACTACACGGCGGATAAAAAATTTGGATCTTGTATGAAATTCGTCAACAGGGTATACACTAATTTTTCTACTCTTTTAAATCACGAAAACAACTCGCCGGAGGGAGATTCAACTCAACCATCTCATACTACTTATGGTACTACTTATTCACCCTAACACAAGCATCTTTCCCCGATACATTCCCATCTGACAAGTAAATTCGTATTCGCCCGTAACGTTCGGTGTGAATGTGATTTCTACTGTTTTTCCCACCGGTAACTCTAGCGATCGATTAAAATCACTAAATACAACGGTTCCTGCGCATGGCGTCTTGTCTCGCCGCAAAAACCGTAATGTGATCGGTTGACCTACTTTGGCTGCGATCGTATCGGGAGAATACATGCCATCAGCCACCGTAATGTCGACCCTGCGCAATACGGCAACCGCTCCCTTCTTTTTGCCCCATACCCCAAACCACCCGATGATCATCGCGATAATTAAAAAACCTACTATATTAACGATCCAATAAAACATCCTATTACTGCTTTCTAAAAAATCGTAGCCGATTGGCATTCGTCACGACGGTGATGGACGACAACGCCATCGCAGCACCGGCAATCATGGGACTCAGTAAAATACCTACGATGGGATACAATATCCCTGCAGCGATAGGAATCCCAACGACATTATAAATAAATGCACCCCATAAATTTTGTCGGATATTGCGCATCGTGTCTTTGGAAATAGCCATGGCTTCTACCACCCCTTGCAACGACCCCGCCATGAGCGTAATACTCGCGCTTTCAATGGCAATATCCGTACCCGTACCAATCGCAAATCCCACATCAGCGGCTGCCAATGCCGGTGCATCGTTGATGCCATCTCCTACCATACCCACCACATGCCCTTGCTGTTGCAATTGATAGACCGCCGCTGCTTTATCTTGCGGTAATACTTCTGCCAATACCTCATCCACCCCCACGGCGTTTGCCACCGCATGCGCCGTTATGGGATTATCCCCCGTGATCATGACGACTTTTAAACCCAATTGATGCAAATCAGCAATCGCGCGTTGAGAATCCGATTTAATCGCATCCGCCACAGTAACAATACCCAAGGCTTTGCTTTCCGCTGCCACGTAAAGAGGGATTTGTCCCTGGCCTGCTAAAAACCGAGCCCGTTCTAATAAGTTCCCCACATCGATCCCCTGCTGCTGCATAAACGACTGATTGCCAAGACACACCACAGTACCTTCATACTGCGCAGATACCCCTTGCCCCGCTATGGCTTGAAATTGAGTGACTTTATTTAAAGCAATTCCCCGCCCTCTGGCTCCTGTTACTATCGCTTGCGCTAATGGATGTTCGGAACCAGCTTCCACACTCGCCGCCATAGCCAATAGGGTTTTTTCATCCACGTGGGAAACCGTTTCAATATGTACCAACGTCGGTTTACCAGCAGTCACAGTCCCTGTTTTATCTAATACGATAGTCGTCAATTGAGAAGCCGTCTGTAGTGCATCCCCGTGGCGAATTAAAATTCCCGATCGTGCCGCTTGACCTACACCGACCATGATCGAAATGGGCGTCGCCAATCCCAACGCGCAAGGACAAGCAATCACCAACACAGCCACCGCCGTGACTAATACAAAGGCCACTTTGGGAGAAGGTCCAAAATCAAACCACAACATCGCCGTGAGTACAGCGATAATCAGCACTGCGGGTACAAAAAATGCAGTGACTTTGTCGACTAATCGCCCTATTTGTGGCTTGGTATTTTGTGCTTGCCGAACCGCATCGACAATGCGAGCCAATACGGTTTCCTGACCAATGTGCGTCACTCGATAAATAAAAGTACCCGATTGATTGACAGTTCCGCCCACCACCTCATCGCTTGGTTTTTTATGAATCGGTATCGGCTCGCCTGTCAGCATGGATTCATCCACAATGGAATCCCCTTCGATGATTTTTCCATCCACAGCGATTTTTTCCCCGGGGCGTACACGCAATGAATCCCCTACCTTCACTTCGGCCAGCGGTACATCGATTTCTTGACCATCACGAATGATGCGCGCTGTTGGGGGTTGTAATCCCAGCAATTGTTGAATCGCTTCAGAGGTTTTACCACGCGCACGTATTTCCAGCGCCGCACCCAATACCACTAATGCAATAATAATGGCAGAAGTATCAAAATAAACAGCTCGCGCTATAGGCGGTATCCAAAAAGGAATGAGAACCACCATCGTCGAATATAGCCAAGCTACCCCAGTGCCTAATGCTACCAACGCTTCCATATTGGCTCGATGATGTAATAACGACTGCCACGCACTCCGAAAAATAGAGCCACCGGAATAATACAATACGCAGAAACTTAACGCTGCCACCACCAACCAAGGCCATTGAATATGAGCCACCGATACGGCAGGCAACCAAGGCCATATTAAATCAATCAACAGTGGAATGCCGATCAGAGCAGCAAATCCTGCTTGATTGCGCAAATGCCGATAATGTTGCGCTTCTTCCGCATCTAAAATCGTCATTGAAGATAATTCAGGTTGCATAAGACATCGGCGTCCATAACAATTCCACACCCCACGCATCCGATTTCACGGCATAATCTGCGTGAATGCAATGTCCCATCACGGCAATCAATGCTTCTCCTTGATAGATCAACGGAATACGATCCCGTTGCCAAGGCGGTACTTTCCATTCTTGAAACAATTTTTTTAACGATTGCGAATGTTGACGTCCCACCGGACGACAGCGAGCGCCCTCGCCACGGAAACGCACGCTGAGGGGATTCGCCTGTGATAATAACACACCGCGACCGCATACTCGCCTAGCTGTTAATTGTCCCAAATGAGAGGGGAGCGTTAATGGTTGATGCCAGTCCCACGTGATCATTTGCTCTGCGTCGTGGGAACCTATTATTGGCAATAAAAATAATTCATCGCGAAAACGTCGTAATTCCATGGATCTCAAAGTAAGACATGGTGTTGCATCACGAGAAGAACTGATCACGTCTTCAAAAATATGCTTTAATTGCTTTTCTGTCGGCATGCGATACCTTTGTGCAGCAATCCAATACCGTATTACATTGCGTTGACGCAAGGGGGATAGCGATAATAACGGGATTATTCGTAAGGTATGTTCTGTCTTTCCGCGCACGATGCGACAATCTTCCTCGGCCACTTGTGCTAACAATTCTGCCGCCTCAGCACAATGACGCGCTGAACGCGACACCACACGCGCTACATCAGGCCAACGTTCTTTAACCTCCGGAACAATGCGATGACGAAGAAAATTGCGATCAAAGCGCAGCAAACTATTGCTGTCATCCTCTACCCACTGCAACTGTTGTTGCTGCGCATACTGATGCAGCCTTGCGCGTGGTGTATTTAAAAACGGGCGCAATAAAGTTCCTTGAGAAAAGGTTTTTTGCATGGGCATGGCTGCCAATCCTTTCACTCCAGCACCTCGCAATAATTGCAACAGTAGCGTTTCCATTTGATCTTCTT
>Ga0155612_136_pt2 | contig 23878 bp, 18 predicted proteins | sample RifCSPhighO2_12_FD_107269 | JGI IMG/M metagenome (GOLD analysis project Ga0155612, IMG submission 107269) | Coxiella sp. RIFCSPHIGHO2_12_FULL_44_14 | reverse complement strand
AATATGGCGATACCTATTTCAATCAAGGCTTGAGGCAGCGAGGGCAAAAGCGTTTGTTTTTACATGCTGCTGGATTGCAATGGACTTTGTCGAATGGGAAAAAAATAGGTATTTGTACGGTATTGGATGAAGATTGGCGCAAAGTACTGCGAGAAGCCATATAAACAGAACTCGTGTGAGGTGCAATGAGGAGCACAAATTTCCCTCAAGATCCTTCTACTTTGCAATGGCCAAACTTAAATTCTCTAGTGCTTCCCAGGCTGATGTTGAATGAATTCCTTTGATGCTAAAATCAATTTCTTTGGCCTGTTGTAATAGATGTCCCGCATCATGATAAGAAAGTCGTTGTAAAGCATTTTGTAATGGTGATTTTCGAGCAGTGGGATAGGTTTCCAGAATCTGTGCTAATGATCGGCCTTGCTGTTTTTGATAGAGCATAGCGTGTAGTTCACGTAATTCTCGCGTGAGCACCCACAATACCAAAGCAGGTTCTGTACCGGTTAGGCGTAAACTAGAGACAATGCGCAAAACGCGATGAACTGAACCGTTGAGCGCTGATTGTGTCAAATCAAATAAATGAAATCGTGCATGGTCATGAATGACTTCCCACACCGCGTCAACTGTTATCCGTTTATCAGGATATAATAAGCTCAGTTTTTCGATGGCTTGTTGTGTGGATAATAAATTTCCTTCAGTCAGTTCCGCCAATAGACGAACGGCTTCCGAGTTCGCGGTGAGTTGTTTTTGTTGAAGACGTTCTGTAATCCATCGTGGCAATTCGCGCAAGTTGATTGGCCATAGGGTAATGATGGCGCCTACAGTTTTAATGGCTTTATACCAGGCTGTTTTTTGTTGATTGGTCGAGAGCTTATGAGTGAGAATAATGAGGCGTTGATCTTCGGGGGGATGAGCAAGATAACGTAATAGGATTTGCGTACTGTCTTCTTTCCATTGATCTTGAGCACACCGAATTTCAAGAAACGTTTTTTCTCCGAATAAATTAAAATTATTGAACATTTCTGCTAATGCCGTTCGATCGGTGGAATTATCAACGAGCAGCAATTTTCTTTGTTGGAAGCCTTGTCGCTGCGCGGTATGATAAATGGCATCACGTGCTTCTTGTGCGAGCAGAAATACATCGCTTGCGATCAGATAAGCGGGTAGCAACGCTTCACGGGCGAGGTGTTGCATGAGTTGTTTGGTGTCGAATTGCATGCGATGAGTGCCTCGTGTGTTTTTTACGAGAGGGTTTTTTAAAAGCATAGTACAATGTTTTATGCATTCCTGGAGAAATTAAATAATTTAATAAGGTTAAAGTCATTGTTCGTGTTAATTGACGCTCCATCAGTACAGTTGCATTGGGTGTGTACACTTGATTAGCATTTTGTAACAATGACCCTGAAGTATCTAGGTGGGTGGGATTGAAGATGACTGTTTTTCCGTCACGCTTCAATAAAAGAAATGTGACGGTTAAAGAATAGGTATAAGCGGTAGCATTACCACTGTAAATAAGCGTGGGTGTATCGTGGCTATAAGCATAGTTTGTAATCCGCAAAATGACGGACGCTGATGCAGGAGAATCAGTAAAGTGAACTCCCAAAGATTGTAATGTACGTTTTAATTCGACTAATAAAGGAATATCAAGGTTGGGTGATTCCAGATATAAGGTGCGCAATTCCGCAGGAATATCGCTAGAAGAACGCGCATGGAGTCCACAGCTGATGAGTTGAGTGCCGATGATAGCAACCAGCCCTACCCAAACAATAGCTTTTTTTATTAAAAAAATCCATTTCATACGACGATATTGATCAATTTTTTTGGAACAACAATCATTTTTTTAATTTTCTTATCCACCAGATATTTTTGCACAGCTGCTTGGTCCAGTGCGATAGATTTGACCGTTTCTTCGGGAGCTGTGGTGGGCACTTGTATGTGGGTTCGCAGTTTTCCGTTGATTTGTACGATCATGGAAATAGACTGAGTTTGTAGGGCGCGCGTGTTGGGTTTGGGCCAGGGAGCTTTTAAAATATTTTCACCCAATCCTAATTCTTGCCAGAGATAATGAGCAATGTGAGGAGTGATGGGAGCCAGTAATCGTAATAATATTTCAAGACTTTCTCGGATGAAAACGATTTCTTGAGGATGCTCTGGCGATAACTTAAGTATTAAATTAAGTATTTTCATGCTGGCAGAGACGACGGTATTGAATTGCAAGCGTTCCATGTCTTGGTTGGCTTGTGCAAGATAATCGTGTAAATGATAACGCAAATTTTGTAGAGTCGTATTTTCTTCACGGGGATTCGACGTTTTTCTTTCTCGCAAAGCTTGCAAAGCAGGTTGAACGACGACTGCGAAGTGCCACAGACGCTTGAGAAAACGATGGGCCCCTTCTATACCCGAATCCGACCATTCTAGGTCTTGCTCGGGAGGGGCGGCAAAGGTCATAAATAAACGCACGGTATCGGCACCATATTGTTTGATAAGTAGCTGAGGAGAAACGATATTTCCTCTAGATTTTGACATTTTCGATCCGCCTTTGAGAACCATTCCTTGGGTGAGTAGACGAACAAAAGGTTCATTGGAATTGAGCAATCCCAAATCACGCAGTAATTTATGCATAAATCGTGCGTACAATAAGTGCATGATAGCGTGTTCTATCCCTCCGATATACTGATCAACAGGGGTCCAATATTTAGCGCGATCGTCTAGCATGGCTTGGGTTTGTGTATTACAACTATAGCGGGCGTAATACCAAGAGGATTCGACGAAGGTATCCATGGTATCAGTCTCGCGTGTCGCTGCTTTGCCACATTGTGGACAAGGGGTTTTATAGAACTGAACGGCAGATTTTAATGTGCTGCCGTGGCTGGTCGGAATAATGTTTGTGGGTAATAGGACAGGTAAATCAGATTCAGGAACCGGTACGGTACCGCACTGTTTACAGTAAACGATGGGTATGGGTGTCCCCCAATAACGTTGACGCGAAATGCCCCAATCACGTAGTCGAAACAGTGTCTTGCGAACCCCTTGTTGTAGAGTTTGAAGATGATCGACGATGGCCTGTCTTGCTTCTTTTGTGGTAAGTCCGTTAAAAGGTTGGGAGTGGATTAGCTGACCTTCTCCCGTATAAGCGTGCACATGAAAATCCCAAGGTATTTCTGATTCAGTATCTGGTTGGATGACAGGTTGAATCGGTAAATGGTATTGTTGGGCGAATTCGTGATCACGTTCATCATGCGCAGGCACAGCCATGATAGCTCCAGAGCCATATTCCATGAGCACAAAATTGGTGATCCAAATGGGCAATTTTTTTCGAGTGATGGGATGAATTGCATGACGCTTAAGCGCTATACCTTGTTTTTTTTGCGTGACGATATCTGCTTCTGCTACACGAGTGTGTGCGCATTGTCGTAAAAAAGCGGCGATTTTTTTATCTTTTTTAGCGGCTTCTTTAGCCAAGGGGTGTTCTGGTGCGATCGCAATGTAAGTAACGCCCATCAGGGTATCAGGACGAGTCGTAAAAATATCGAGGAACTGTTTACTTTTTTCAATGCCAAAATAAATGATCGCGCCTTCAGAACGGCCTATCCAATTGCGTTGCATGGTGATGACTTGCGCTGGCCAATCGGTTAAGCCATCTAAATCGCGTAACAGTTCTTCAGCATAATCGGTGATGCGAAAAAACCATTGTGAAATTTCTCGATGTTCCACGGGAGCACCTGATCGCCATCCCCGACCATCGATGACTTGCTCGTTGGCGAGTACAGTTTCGTCGGTAGGATCCCAATTGACAACGCCCTTTTTTTTATAAGCCAAACCCTTTTTATAAAGCTGTAAAAACAACCATTGCCCCCAGCGATAGTAATCGGGCTCGCAGGTAGTGATTTCGCGTGACCAATCATAAGCGAATCCTAACTGCTTAAATTGATTTTTCATTTTTTTGATATTTTTATGAGTCCATTCGCTAGGAGAGAGCTTGCGCTCAATGGCGGCATTTTCAGCGGGAAGACCAAAGGCGTCCCACCCCATCGGCTGCAGCACGTTTTTGCCTTGGGCAATTCGGTAGCGGGTGATGATGTCCCCTAGCGTGTAGCCGCGTACGTGTCCCATGTGTAAATCACCACTGGGGTAAGGCAGCATGGATAGGCAGTAAAACTTCTCTTTGCTTAAGTCTTCTTTCGTCTCGAAACTATGGTTTTCTACCCAATATCGTTGGGCTGCTTGTTCTACGAAGATGGGATCGTATGTTTCGTTCATTCAGTTTGACTTTAATTCTGTTGATAATCAGCGTTCCGCCCCTTGAAAAGAGAGCAATAGTGAGGGATGAAGGACGGTACGGTTATGTTTTGTCATCGGCAGCATGATAGAAAGGATCATGACAGGCTTTCACTGGATTCGCAATCCTCTTTCATGAGGAGGTGGTTTGAAGTGTGGCCGTGGATGGGCGAACGGAGGTGGGTAGAGGAGGGGGCAGTAATAGGACAACTTTAACTTCTTGATTTCTTAAGATAAAGTTAAATTTGCATAAAAATTGACTAGCATGTTAACAGTGTATTATTATTAAATATTTCATTTCGCACGAGAGCACCCGAAAGACTTTTGCGAATTATTTGGAATTCGCTTCTTGGTCGCCTGCGCGGGTCCTGTCAGTAGAGGGACCCTACACTCATGCTCGCCTAACGGGCTGCGCGTGAGGTAGGGAATCCCTCCACAGGCCACCCGCTGGGCTAGGAAGCGAAGGGGATTTTTGTTTTGAGTGTGAGTGGCAATTGTCAACAGACCCTAGCAGAAAAGTGGAGATATTGTGTTTGTTACTTCCGATAAAGGCCGAATCTCTAAATTACAAATCTATAAACCTGGGCAATGTATCCCAGTCTATCCCGCCACTTCACTTTTAGCCGATAAACGACACCATTTTGTGCTGGAGCAGATCAATCGGTTAAGTCAATTACCTTCGGAGCATCATGAAGCATTATATGTTACTTTGGTGCACCGTTTTGTTACCTGGGTGCAGGTCTTGCCATTGGCCGAAGATTATCCACTGAGTGGATTAATGAACGATAGTTTGATACAAGGCATTAATGCCTTGTATCAGTTAGTGACGATGCATCCTGAGGCTACTCCAATAGAACGATATGCGTTATTTAGTGCGGCTTTGCTACAAAACGTGTCTCATGTTGTGGTTAATCAAAAAATCTTTATTACCAATGCTGAGGGCGTCTTTATTAAGGAATGGCATCCGTTTGAAGGACCCATGACAGAGGATGCTGAGGCTGCTTATTATAAAATCATGCCCTTATCGTCCTTTTATCATCGTCTCGACCATTCCCTGACCCCCCTGTTGGCTCGGCAACTGTTACCGAGTCAAGGATTTCATTGGATAGCGAGTGACTTGCGCCTATTTTCTGATTGGATGGATGCACTGCGTGGGGAGGAGAGTGAAGGCGTTGGGCGTTTAGCCCACACTCTGCAATTGTTTCAGCATCAAAAAGGAGACAATCTGGTGGATACCTTGCCTTTGATCAGTGTAACTCAGCAAGAATCCTCTGCCACGGTGCAAGCGGACAGTTTTTTTGAATGGCTGAAAAAAGGTATCGCGAGTGGTGACATTCCAGTCAACACGCCCAGCGCTGGTGTACACGTGACTGCAGCAGGTGTTTTTTTAGAAAAACCAGGCATTTTTAAGCAGTTCGTAGATTTATACGATACACCAGCCAATCTGTTTTCAGTGTTTCAACAGTTTGGTAATTTATTTGGACTGACTAAACTGAGCGGAGCAGATTATCGCATCGACCAATTGTTTTCAGAATATCCTGACATTTCTCAAAATAAATATTCATCGGGTTTTGCGGGTTCCTTATCCAAAACACATTCAATCCGTGAAGGGGTCATTATCAGCGATCCCGCTTTGATTTTTTTAAACGGTCAAGTGCCGACACCGACACCCTATCTTAAATCATCGCCTTCATCACAAAATTCGTATACGCTACCTGCGCTGCCTCCTTTGAGGCATAATCCGGAAAACAAATTAAAATAAAAAAAGAGTCTTAAAAAATGGGCAGCAGAATTTATGGCAGATATTCACGGTGTTTCAACACTGCGATCTAAGATCTAAACTTTGATCCAGCCAACACGGTAGCTTGCGGTGCGCAGGCGACCGCCAATTGCCAACAGCCTTTATTTGTAAGGTCGCCAAAAACCCAATAACACACTGATGCATCCGATGATGATTAAGGGGAAATAATCCCATTTCATCAAAGGAGTTTTTCCCACCATCGCCATTATTGAGCCTGTTAGTACCGTTTGTTTATTTTCTGGGGCTGTAGCAATAAGGTGCCCTTGGGGATTGATAATAGCAGTAATGCCGGTATTGGTACCGTAAAGTAAATAACGACCTGTTTCCAGAGCTCGCATTTGTGCGATTTGCAATTGTTGTGCAGAAGCAGTTGAGGCTCCAAACCAGCTGTCATCACTGAGTGTAACAATGATTTGTTTGTGTTGTATGGTGTGAAGTGCAAGGACGGGATAAGTAATTTCATAACAAATAAAAGGAGCTATAGGTATGCCTCTGGCTTGCACAGTGGCTTGTTGTTTTGGTCCCGGTGTAAAATCGGACATGGGAATATGCAGATAATTTAGAAGAGGATTGAACAATTTGCGTAACGGTAAATATTCTCCAAAAGGGACAAGGTGTCGTTTTAAATACACCCCCAATTTTCCTGGGCTACCGAGTACTAACAATCCATTGAAATAGCGTTGTGTACTGGAATCGACGATGGGAATACCGAGAATGATGGCCGTGTGATGCTGGATTGCTTGTTGATTGATTTTATTGAGATAAGTTTTAATTTCTTGTGGGGTAATCGGTAGAGCGGCTTCGGGCCACACGATGATAGCACTGTTCCAGTGCTGTGCTGTGAGTGATGCGTAAATGGTGAGAATGGAAGGTAAATAATGAGAATCCCATTTTAACAGTTGTGTCACGTTTCCTTGCACTAAACTCGCAGGCAGTGGAGGGCTATTTGGTTTTGTCCATTGCCGTGGAATTAACACAGCGCCGCTCACAAAAATAATAATGAGACAAAAGCCCATCGTCCATTTGACGACAGAGCGTGAGTGGATGAGCAGTAATAACAAGCACCCTGCAATCAATGCTACGATGAACGAAACGCCGTAAACACCCACTAAGGGAGCGAATCCGCGCAATACAGAATCCATCTGGCTGTAACCCAAAAAAAGCCAAGGAAAGCCGCTCAACATCCAAGTACGTAGCCATTCCCATAATATCCAAAGTGCAGGAAACACGAATAAACAGCGGATAATCAACGAATTTTTTTTAAATAACCCAGCAAAGCAGAGTCCTTGAGTGGCGGGGAAACACACTAATACAGCAATGAATAAAGCCGTAATCAGTGTCGCCAATGGGACACTAGCTCCACCGTAAGTGTGAATGCTGATATAAACCCACGAAGCACCTGCAGTAAATAGTCCGATGCCAAAAAATCCACCTTGCCAAAAGGCTTGCCAAGGAGTCGCACGCAGCCAAAGGCACAACATCAGAGCAGCAGAAAGAAATGCGATGAAGTACACGTGAAACGGTGCAAATGCAAATGGCAATACACCCCCTGTGACCAAAGCAATCAGCAGGGAAACGAAAGGAGAATCTATGATTCGATATTTTTTTTCAGACGTAACCATTGAATTTGACGCTTGCTAGCGAGAGCCACGGTGATTTGTAGGGTATCCATTTTGATGGATTCGCCACGCTTAGGCATATGGCCCAATTGTTGAATCAGATAACCTCCAATAGTGTCACACTCTTGTTCGCTGATTTTAGTGCCAAAATATTCATTAAATTCATCCAAAGGAGTTAATGCTTTGATGGTATATTCATTTTGACCGAGTGGTTGAATATTAGGTTCTTGGTTGGTGATATCATATTCATCTTCGATTTCACCGACAATTTGTTCCAAAATATCTTCAATGGTGATTAATCCAGCAACGGTGCCATATTCGTCGATGACGATGGCCATGTGATTACGATTGAGACGAAATTCTTTCAGTAAAACTTCCAAGCGCTTACTTTCTGGAATAAAAAAGGCAGGTCTCAATATATCTTTTATTTGGATTTTTTCTTGTTTTTCTTCAAAAATATATTGTAATAAATCTTTAGCCAATAGAATACCAATCACTTTATCACGGCTTTCTCCGATAACGGGGAAGCGTGAATGTGCTGACTCAGTTACAATGGGGATTGTTTGTTGTACGGTAGCATCATATTCGGCGATGATCATTTGTGCCCGTGAAATCATGATATCACGTGCTTTCATTTCTGCTACTTTTAAAACGCCTTCGATCATGGCAAGACTATCTGGATTTAGCAGCTTGCGATCTTTCGTCATCCGAAGGAATTTGACGAGCTGTTTTTGATCTCGTGGTTTTGGAAGTAACGCCTGGCTTAATCGATCTGTCCAAGACTTTCTGGGACGGTTTTTTTTATTCATAGTAACTTAGAGAATGTGACATCCTGTATCTGAATAAGGGTTATCATAACCTAATTGCTGCAAAATTTTAATTTCCAAATTTTCCATCACCTCGGCTTCGTTGTTTCGTATATGATCATATCCGAGCAAATGCAGTACACCGTGGATGACCAAATGTGCCCAATGGGCTTCCGCGGGTTGATGTTGTGCATTGGCTTCTTGTTCTACCAGAGGAACACAAATGATAATATCGCCCCAGGAGTCTGATGTGAAGCCGGGAATGGGATCGTCGGGAAAGGCAAGCACATTGGTAGGGCCGTCTTTGTATCGAAATCGACCATTTAATTTGGTGCTTTCTGCAATATCCACCAGGCGGATGAGTAATTTTCCGCGGTCAGTTTCTGAAGAATAGGGGGCTATGGAAAATACAGCGGAGACCCAGTGTTGCAGCAAAGACAAAGGGGGTACCGTGGATAGAGGTAAGGTGTTTTGTAGTTCAATGATGGGATTCATGAAACGTCTTGCTCTTCGTACGCTTCAGTAATACGTTGTACAACAGGATGGTGAGCGACGTCGTTAGTCTTAAAAAAAGTAAACTGAATTTCTTCGGTGTCTCGTAATAAAGTAAAGGAATATTTCCAAGCTGTGTTTCCTGTTATCAAAGAATTTCACCTAAGAGTGAATTTGACCGTGCTTCTATTATTTTAATCGGCACCATGCTTCCGATCAATGTGGGATCTGCATTAAAATTAACGACACGATTATTGTCAGTGCGGCAAGTCAGTTGTCGCGAGTGTTTTTTAGAGAATCCCGTTACGAGCACGGTTTGTTGCGAACCCACCATACGTCGACTGATGGCAGTGGCATTTTGAACAATATGCGTTTGCAAACGAGATAAACGTTGTTGCTTAATGGCTAAGGGAATGTCATCAGGCAAATTGGCAGCTGGAGTGCCGGGGCGCTTGCTATAGAGGAAACTGTAGGAATGATCGAAATGCAGTGTTTGAATTAAGTCCAATGTGGCTTGAAAGTCTTCATCGGTTTCACCGGGAAATCCCACGATGAAATCAGAAGACAGACTGATATCCGGACGTACTTTACGCAACTCCCGAATTTTAGCTTTATATTCCAGTGTGCTGTAATGACGTTTCATTGCTGCCAGAATGCGATCTGAGCCGCTTTGTACGGGGAGATGCAAATGATCGGCCAATTTAGATTCTGTCGCATAGGCAGTAATTAAGCGATCGGAGAAAGCTGAAGGATGTGACGTTGTAAATCGAATACGTTGAATGTCATCAATGGCAGCCACATAATGAATGAGTGAAGCCAAATCGGCTATTTGTCCGTCATGCATGAGACCACGATAATCATTGACGTTTTGTCCAAGGAGAGTGACTTCGCGTACTCCTTGTTGAGCAAGGTGCATGATTTCAGCAATCACGTCATCGAATGGACGACTGATTTCTTCACCACGCGTGTAGGGAACAACGCAAAAACTGCAGTATTTACTACAACCTTCCATGATGGAGACGAAAGCGGTGACTCCTTGGGGTCCTGGATTAGGTAAACGGTCGAATTTTTCAATTTCGGGAAAACTGACATCCACTGCAGAATGATGCGTGCGAATCACTTGGTCCAATAATTGAGGTAAGCGATGTAAAGTCTGTGGTCCAAATACGATATCGACATAAGGCGCGCGAGATAAAATGGCACTGCCTTCTTGACTGGCAACGCAGCCTCCTACGCCGATGATGAGATGGGGGCGTGTTTGCTTGAGAAGGCGTAAGCGACCTAATGCAGAAAATACTTTTTCCTGTGCTTTTTCGCGCACAGAACAAGTATTGAGCAAAATCACATCTGCTTCTTGCACATCGGTAGTGGGTTCCAATCCATGGGAGGCTTTGAGTACGTCCAACATTTTTTGGGAGTCGTACTCGTTCATTTGGCAGCCGTGCGTTTGAATGAAAATTTTCTTCATAATATCAATGAGAAGTGGGTAGTTCTTCTTCTTCTGTTAAGATATGTCTGGCGGGAACAGGAGTGCCCACTTCTTCTTCTGGCACTGTAGAAGGGATGCCCGTATTTACTTCTTCTTCAAATCGTTTCATCGTGTTTCTGACATGTACGTCGCTTGCTCTAAAATGAATGGCTAAAAATAGGCAGGATGTGCTCAACAAGCCCAAGTAAAAAAAGTCCCAACCGAAAGGTATTTTACCGGTGCCCCCGCCAAAAGAGCCTAAATAAGAGATGATAGTCAATCCTGCCAAATAAGGCCACATCCAGGTGGAAGCATACCAATCCATATGAACCCCACGTGGTCTTGACGAAAATAAACGGTAGATAATAAACAACAGGAATGAAATAAATAAAATAGCACCCAGTTTGGAAACCACTTGCCAGCCGGTCCAGTAGACGATGAGAGTACAAGCATAGAATCCCAAAAGACTGAATACTTTGACGAAGGGTAAACGAAATACTCGTTTTCGCTCGGGTAATTGGTAACGTAAAGATAAACAACTGATCGGTCCTGTGATGTAGGATAATGCGATGATGGCGGACATGAATTCAGCCATTGCGCGCCAGCTGTGGAAAGGTAAAAAAAATGTCATGCCAATCAAAAAATTAATGAGTACAGCTTTGGCAGGAATCCCATGTTTATTGACATCTTGTAGGAATTTAGGGAGTTGTCGATTACCACTCAGTCCAGAAAGCGTACGGGCTGCGCTGGTACTATATACGAGTCCCGCTGCACTGGTGGCAACTAAAGCATCGGTATACAATAAAATAGCCATCCAGGTGATTCCTAAACTCATTAATAATCCGGCTAGCGGACCTGCGTCTCCTGCAAAATGTAAGTAACGCCAACCGTGTGATAGCGTGGAAGGGCTGAGTACTCCGATAAAACCGATTTGGAGTAAAAGATAAATAATTAATACGACCACGAGGCTACCGATTAATCCGAACAGCACACTACGTCCTGGATTGTTGGCCTCACCTGCCAATTCGACAGCTTGTTTAAATCCATTGAAAGCAAATAAAATACCACCCGTTGCTAAGGCAATAAATATATTTTTCCAACCGTGTAATAAAAAGCCTCCATAAGTCGGATTGTTAAAATTATGCGTATGAAAAGCTGTCGCCATGAGCACAATCGCTGTTAAAACAGGAATAATCAACTTCCAGAAAGAAAAAATATTGTTTAATCCCATGATAAAGCGCACTGAATAAATATTGATAATGCTGATGCCCAGCATAAGTACAGTAGCGATGAGATAGCCTGATATGCTGAGGTGATGGAATCCATGGGAACTAGTGCTTAATAATGAGGGCCAGTAACTTCCTGCGTATTGAATCATGGCTTGTACTTCAGTGGCGGGGGCAGTCATTAAATTAAACCAAGTGATCCAGCCGAAAAATAAACTGACAAACGTACCGTGAGTCAATTGAGGAAATCGAGTGCTACCCCCGGTAATAGGTAGCATTGTTGAAACTTCAGCGTAGGTGAGAGCGACAATCATGACCAATGCGCCCCCTAAAATCCACGCGATAATCGAAGCTGGACCTGCAATGCGCCCCACATACAATGAACTGAATAACCAGCCAGAACCGATCATGGCGCTGATGGAAGAAAACATTAACCCCATAGAGCTTAGGCTTCGTTTATAAGCATGTGTATTCATACTTTTCCTTGCTAGTGGCAGTGTAATGCCAACAAAAATAAATGGAATTGGTAATTTATTAACCAGATCTATTATTTTAGAGTTGCCTGATTGTAACCGCTAACGGAACGGTGATCAATTTCGGAAACCCCTTAGGAGTGATTAAAATGCGATCATTTCAAGGCAGTACCTTAAAGAATGCTTGTCTGGTATGAACTGCCTGCACAGGAGATTGCAGCATGCAAGCTTTTGTACTTCATCGGGAACTGATATACCATGAATCACGGTTGACCTGCCCCAGGCCAGCAGCAAAAAAGTAAAATGTAAGTTCAGTGAGAGAGTAAAGAGATGTTAAAGTGCTATATTCGCGATGCTCCATCTGCTCCCATTAAGATAAAACCTATCATTACTCATCGCTATACTCAGTGGATAGCTTCGCAAAACCCGCGAATTTGCGCTTGGGCGGAAGCTTGTGGATTTAAAGCAGATCCTGATACTTTATTACAAATTCCTAGTGAAAATAATGAATTAGATTCTGTATTGCTAGGAGTGAGTGATCTCAATGAATTTCGGCATTACGGGAGTTTGCCTGCGCGATTGTCAGCTGGGAACTACTATTTAGATAAGACAGACTTTGAGCATGTGGAGCAATGGCATCGTGCTTTGTTGGGCTGGGGTTTGGGCAGTTATCAATACACGACTTATTATCAGCGCCCACTCTACACAGCACAGCTGTGGATTCCGCCGGAAGTGGATTATGCTCGATTGGAAGATTGGATCAGTACGATTTATTTTGTCCGTGATCTCATCAATACTCCCGCAGAGGACATGGGTCCACCTGAGTTAGCGGCAGCAGTGAAGCAGGTCGCTCGCAGTTTCGATGCACAATGGCATGTTTGGGTGGGTGATGAATTGTTGGCCAAAGGGTTTTCAGCGACACACATCGTGGGTCGTGCTGGTAGTCGACCGCCACATTGGATCGATATGACTTGGGGAGATGCTAGAGCGCCTAAAGTGACTTTGGTGGGAAAGGGCGTGTGTTTTGATTCAGGTGGGTTGGATCTCAAAACAGAGACAGGTATGCGGCTCATGAAAAAAGACATGGGTGGAGCTGCTCATGCGTTAGGCTTAGCTCGCATGGTGATGGCCCAGGGTTTACCCATACGATTGCGATTACTGATTCCGGCAGTGGAAAATGCCGTGGGTAGCCAGAGTTATCGTCCGGGTGATGTGTTACGTGTCCGAGGCCGGTGTACAGTGGAAATAGGCAATACCGATGCTGAAGGGCGGCTGGTGGTAGGAGAAGCATTAGCTGAGGCGGTAACAGAAAAGCCGGAATTACTTTTCGATTTTGCGACCTTGACAGGAGCAGCGCGTGTGGCGTTGGGCCCTGATTTACCAGTGCTCTTCACTCATCATGAGAGATTGGCCAGCGAGCTCTTAGCAGCCGCTCAAGTGACACAAGATCCGATGTGGCGTTTGCCGCTATACGCTCCATACAATCGTTATTTGAAAAGTGAAGTAGCTGAATTGAGCAATGAGTCTACTATCCCCATGGCAGGTGCGATTACAGCCGCCTTGTTCTTACAGCGATTTGTGCCCACTGAAATCCCTTGGGCACATTGGGATTTATTTGCTTGGAATGTAGAGCCGTTACCGGCGAGACCTGTGGGTGGAGAAGCACAAGCGTTGCGAGCAGTATTTCACTACTTAGAAAAAAAATTCGGAACGGAATAAAAGGTAGAAGGTGAGTGTCATGGAGACATGGTTGGCAGGGCTGTTACTGATCGCGAGTTTCTTAGCCTTCATTTATTATCAGTGGCCGGTAAAGGTAGGTATTGTTATTTTTGCTGGCATATTGGCTATTATCAGTCCTGTGTTTTCACTAGTCACCCTGATTTTATTGTGGTGTGTGTGGGCGGGGGTGGCGTTTATCGTTTTGTGTACACGTTTGCGCCGACGTTGGATTACGCGACCACTCTTGCGCTGGTTTCAACGTCAGCAACCGCCATTGACTCCCTCGGAGGAAGAAGCATTACAAGCGGGTGGTACTTGGTGGGAAACAGAACTCCTGATGGGACAACCTCATTGGGAGCGCTTATTACGTCATCCTTTTTTTCCATTGACGCAAGAAGAGACTGCGTTTTTAGAACAGGAAGTCAACACACTGTGTGGCCTGTTGGATCATTGGAAAATCCATCTCGATAACGATTTACCCAAGGAAGCGTGGGAATATATTAAAACGAAAAAATTTTGGGGTTTAATTATTGACAAGGAATATGGTGGACTGGGATTTTCTGCTGTGGCTCATTCAGCTATTATCACTAAAATTGCGAGTCGTAGCGTGTCAGCAGCCATTAGTGTGATGGTTCCTAATTCGCTGGGGCCTGCCGAATTTTTAATGCATTATGGCACGTTGGAACAAAAAAAATATTATTTACCGCGTTTGGCTTGTGGGGAAGAGATCGGCTGCTTTGCGCTAACAGCAGTAGAAGCGGGTAGCGACGCTTCGGCGATTGCTGATACAGGTATTGTTTGCAAAGAATGGTATCAAGGCAAGGAAGTGTTGGGTGTTCGATTGAATTGGCAAAAGCGTTATATCACTTTAGCGCCGATCGCCACCTTAATTGCTTTGGCTTTTAAAATGCAGGATCCAGATCATTGGTTGGGAGAACAAGAAGACATCGGCATTACTGTAGCGTTGGTGCAGGCGCGCGCTCCCGGTGTTGAAGTAGGGGCGCGCCATTGGCCGTTGCATCTCGCTTTTTTGAACGGGCCTGTGCGTGGAAAAAACGTGTTTGTTCCATTGGATCATTTGTTGGGCGGAACTGCTGGGGCAGGACAAGGCTGGCGAATGATGATGGAATGTTTATCTCTAGGTCGTGGCATTTCTTTACCCGCACTATCGACGGGCATTTTACAGTTGTGTTTTTTAACCAGTGGTGCGTATGCGCAAATTCGTCAACAATTTGCGCGACCCATTGGGGAATTTGAAGGCGTGGCTGAGGCATTGGCGCATTTGGGAGGATATACTTATTTATGTGAAGCAACGCGAGTGTTGACTACACAAGCAGTAGCTGAGGGAGCGAGACCCACCATTGCTTCGGCGATTGCAAAACACCATATGACGGAATTGGCGCGCAAAGGCGTGAATCACGCCATGGATATTCACGGCGGACGCGCTATTCAAATAGGTCCTCGGAATTATTTAAGTAGTTTTTATGCAGCCGTCCCTATCGGTATTACAGTAGAAGGAGCCAATATTTTAACTCGTAATTTGATTATTTACGGACAAGGCATGGTACGCTGTCATCCTTATTTGGGGGCTGAATTGCAGGCTTGTCAACAACCTGACGAAGCGGCTCGCTTAAAAGCGTGGGATCCTTTATTTCTTTCTCATGTTGGATATTTTCTGAGTCGATTTTGTCGTGCTTTTTTCTATGGAATAACGGGCGGTCATTGGGTGGGTGTGGGTGAAAAGAGTCGTACGACAAAATATTTACGTCAAATGACGCGGATGAGCAACGCGCTGGCGTTGATGACCGATGTCACACTGTTGTGCGTAGGAGCAAGCATCAAGTGGAAGGAATCATTGTCTGCTCGTCTGGGAGACGTATTAAGCCACCTTTATATGGCCTGTGCTGTTGTTAAATTGTATGGGGACAGTGGCAAAAGAGCAGGGGATTGGCCGTTTGCCGAGTGGACTTTAAATTATTGCTTGGCAGCAATTCAGCGGGCATGGGATGATTTTTTCGTTAATTTTCCTAGTCGTTGGGTTGCACGAATGATGTGTTTTATCCTATTTCCTTGGGGTCGATGTTATTTTTCACCGAGTGATGCCATGAGTATGGCGGTCGCTAAAAGCCTGCAGCAAACGTCTTCTATACGTGAGCGCTTGACTCAATATTGTTACCGAGGCAATCATTCAGATGCAGTGGGTCGCGTGGAAGAAGCGTTTCGATATTTAGAAAAAATAAAGCCTTTGTTGAATAAATTAAAATCGGCGCATAAGCCACTCATTCGTTATAATACATTACGTGATCGTATCCAAGGTGCTTTTGAATTAGGTTTATTGTCGGTAGAAGAACGAGAACTGTTGCAACCTTTCGCAGATCTGTATTGGGAAGCGTTGCAGGTAGATGAATTTCATTTTGAGGAAGGGCAAAAAACATGAACCCAATCAGTGCTAACCCGGTGTATGTGGTCGATGGATTGCGGACACCTTTTTTAAAAGCACGCGGTCGTCCTGGGCCATTTTCTGCATCTGATTTAGCGGTGTGGGCCGGGCGAAATTTGTTGATGCGCCAGCCGTTGGCTCCTAAAGATCTCGATGAAGTTATCATGGGATGTATCATGCCGAGTGAAAATGAAGCCAATATTGGTAGAATTATTGGACTACGCCTTGGTTGTGGTGATCGCACACCCGGTTGGACAGTACAACGTAATTGTGGATCGGGCATGCAGGCTATCGATTCTGCTTTTCAAGAGGTTGTATTAGGACGTGCGGATTTGGTGTTGGCAGGGGGTACGGAAGCCATGAGTCGTGCGCCCCTCATTGTCAATGAAAAAATGACGCAGTGGTTGGCGAATTGGAAAGCTGCTAAAGCGTGGGAAAAGAAATTATCTCTGTTCAGTCAATTACGACCCTCTTTATTGTCGCCTATTGTTGCGTTATTACGAGGACTCACGGATCCTTTGTTTGAACTCAGTATGGGGCAAACGGCAGAGATCTTGGCACAGCAATGGGATATTACGAGAGAAGCGATGGATGCTTTTTCGTTGCGCAGCCACAAACGGCTGGTTCAAGCACAAGATGCAGGTTATTTCACTGAGGAGGTAGTGACGATCTATGATGCGCAAGGAACAAGTTATTGTCAGGACGAAGGGGTGCGTCGAGACACCAGCCTCTCAGCATTGGCCGGTTTAAAACCTTTTTTTGATCGACCGTTTGGTTTGGTCACAGCAGGTAATAGCTCGCAGGTGACAGACGGTGCTGCTGTTTTGATTTTGGCAAGCGAGAAAGCGGTTAAACAATATCAATTATCGGTGTTAGGGCGCATCGTGGATGTGCAATGGGCTGCGTTGTCACCGACCATCATGGGTTTAGGGCCTGTGTTCGCAACAACTCCCTTATTAAAGCGCCATCAATTGCGGTTATCAGATATTGATTATTGGGAAATCAATGAAGCATTTGCTGCTACGGTGATCGCGTGCTTGCGGGCATGGGCGAATGATGCTTTTTGTCGTGACCAGCTAGGGTTAACAGAGGCTTTGGGTGTGTTGGATGAAACGCGATTAAACGTGGATGGGGGTGCTATCGCAATGGGTCATCCTGTCGGCGCGAGTGGTGCACGCATTGTGTTGCATCTATTGGAAGTATTGAGGCGCCATCAAAGCAAACGGGGTGTGGCGACAATTTGTATTGGTGGTGGACAGGGTGGGGCGATGTTGTTAGAAAGACTATAGGGACCCTGAAGGAGAATGAGAATGGCAGAAACTTACAAACACTGGCGTATGGAAATCGATGCAGACCATATTTTATGGCTCACGATGGACCGTGCTGGAACACCTGTGAATTCCTTAGACCGTGAAGTGTTTGATGAATTATCACAAGTATTGGTCGAGATCACTGAACGGCGTCCTGCTGCCGTGATTCTATTGTCTGGCAAGAAGAAAGGGTTTATTGCAGGTGCAGATATTAAACAATTTACGGGATTGCAAACATCGCAAGAAGCATTTGATTTAATTCGACAAGCGCAACAAGTGCTGGATCAATTAGCGGCGCTTCCCATGCCCACGGTTGCCATGATCAGTGGCTTTTGTTTGGGGGGGGGGTACGAAGTGGCATTGGCTTGCCGTTACCGTGTGGCGGAAGACAGTGAGGCAACACATATCGGTTTGCCAGAGGTCAAATTAGGCATTCATCCAGGTTGGGGGGGTACCGTTCGACTGCCACGATTGATTGGTGCACCGCAAGCGATGGGTATCATGTTGGCAGGTAAGGCGCTACCTGCGCGAAAAGCCGCACGATTAGGTATGATTGATGTGGCGGTACCGCTACGGGAATTGAAACGCGCAGCACGGTATTATGCGTTACAACATCCTAAACCCCATCGACCTCATGGTTTAGCGAAATACAGTAATGCTCGATGGATCCGGCCATGGTTGGGGAGCGTATTTTATAAAAAAATATCTAAAAAAGTGAATGCGCAACATTATCCGGCGCCCTATGCCATCATACGCAATTGGATAAAATCGGGTGTTTCAGGAAAAGCGATGTTGACAGAGGCCGAATCCATTGCTCGCTTATTGGTGACAGAGCAAAGCCGTAACCTGGTTCGCGTTTTCTTTTTACAAAGTCAACTGAAGTCACTGGCTAAACGGAGAGACAATGAATGGCATCACGTGCACGTTGTGGGTGCTGGAACGATGGGAGGTGATATTGCTGCGTGGTGTGCATTGAAAGGTATGTATGTCACTTTGCAAGATCAGTCCCCACAAAAACTAGCGCCCGCTGTTCGACGTGCTCATGCGCTATATCAAGAACATTTAACAGAACCTCGGTTGGTGCAAGCTGCCATGGATCGGCTTCAACCGGATGAAAAAGGAGATGGAGCAGCGAAAGCAGATATTATTATTGAAGCCATTTTTGAAGATTTGGTTGAGAAGCGCGCTTTGTTTCAGCAGTTAGAATCACGTGCTAAACCAGAAGCTATTTTAGCGACGAATACATCGAGCATTCCATTGGATGAGATCAATATCGCATTGAATCAACCTGAACGATTGGTTGGACTTCATTTTTTCAATCCCGTTGCGAAAATGATGTTGGTAGAGGTGGTGCGTGGTCAACGCACTTCGAGTGAAGTTGTACAAAGAGCATTAGCGTTTGTGGGCATGATAGATCGATTGCCGTTGCCGGTTAAAAGCAGCCCCGGATTTTTAATCAACCGTATATTAATGCCTTATTTATTGGAAGCCATGGTGCTATTAGAAGAAAAAGTATCAGTTACTGCTATAGATCAAGCCGCTGTACAATTTGGAATGCCCATGGGTCCTATTGCTTTAGCTGATCGAGTAGGACTCGATATTTGCCTATCGGTTGCAAAAAATATGGTAGCTTATTTCGGCGGTCACATTCCTCAACAGTTACAACACAAAGTACATGTAGGGCAAGTGGGTGTTAAAAGTGGAGAAGGGTTTTATGTGTATCACCAAGGAAAACCCATTCCCCCAGTGGAGGGTCGATCTTTACTGACCATCGCGGAAATCAACGATCGTTTGATATTGCGAATGTTAAACGAATGCATGGCATGTTGGTATGAAAAAATCATCGATGAAAAAGATTTATTAGATGCAGGTATGGTGTTTGGCACGGGATTCGCGCCGTTTCGTGGAGGGCCGCTGCATTATGCGCAACAACGAGGTGTAACCGAGGTGGTACAAACATTGCAGCGATTGGCGGTGCAATATGGCGATCGATTTAAACCTCACATAGGTTGGCAGCAATTTCAGAAGTGAGCGAGGTTACCTGTCAGTGACCCAAAGGAGCATGAGTGTAACGGAGCTTAAATTACGGTGTATGCAAGTAATGCAACAGCTCCCAACAGATCACTTCAACGGCATGTTGCAACGATTGTGACCCGTGATTCGCGATATGTTTTTCAATAGTGTGGATTTTATCTTCGGTGGTGATGTGAATAGTGAGAGGCATTCGCAGAGTTTGATCTGTACTTTTCTTCCAATATTCTTTGAGACCCGAAATAGTGATCAACATAGGTTTAGGCCGTTTTAATTTTTTGCGATAAAATTGCACGCGATCGCGCGTGGTGGGTTGGAAAAGAGCGGATTCCAGCAGACCATAGGTGGCGTTATCCGTGATCAGAATGTTTTTGTCAGTTTTGTTCAAACATTGTAGCAGTTGTTCTGAGGCGGTTTGTGTTGATTCACTGATGAGGAAAGGCTGGAAGAAGGTTGTTAACTGTAAGCTCGATTTTTTAAATGCGGTGAGATCATCTGAATGCAGTTTTACCGTGAGATAAGGATAATGTACGCGATAACCCAGGGTACATTGGGGTGGCACTAGATTTTCGATTTTACTGGCGATAGCACCTTCGCTTGCTCCCAACAATAACCAGTGGTGGCGATAGTGTGTACGAGCATAGTTTTTTTTGTGTAAATGGGGTAGGACTGCCTGGTGAAAAATGGGGAAACATTCGTTAGGGGGGCCGGGGAGCATAAAAATATCTTGGTCATGATGGGATATATAACACGCAGCAGCGCTGCCATTGGCGTTAGGAATAGCAGTAGCTCCTTCGGGTAGTAAGGCTTGTTGGCGGTTGGTTTCAGGAGGTGTGCCTAATCCTTTTTCTATGAATAAGTCGATGATCCATTGCCATACCTGTTCATTGAATTGCAAAGGGCGCTCAATGGCCGCTGATAAGGCAAAACGAGTGCGATCATCTGAAGTAGGACCCAGCCCTCCGATAGTAATGACTGCTGAGTGATCTTGCAGTACATAACGAATAGCTTGTTCAATGTCATGGAGATTATCTGCCACCGTTAGTTGATAGCCGGGAGTCATGTTAGCTTCAAATAATTGCTCGGCAAAATAAGGGGCGTTGGTGTTCAGCGTTTCCCCGTTGATGATTTCATCTCCGGTGCTTACAAAAGCTACTCGTTTGGATATGGCACTCATTCGCGTTCTAGATAATGCAGTTTGTTGGGTACTGTAGCCCATTCATCGGCATCAGGTGGGGGGGGTTTTTTAGCAGTAATCATCGGCCATTGTTTAGCGAGCTCAGCGTTGAGCTTTAAAAATTCTTTCTGATGGTCTGGCAGATCTTCTTCCGAACAAATGGCATCTACTGGGCATTCGGGTACGCATAGATTGCAGTCGATACACTCTTCAGGGTCGATGACCAGCATATTAGGGCCTTCACGAAAACAATCGACAGGACACACTTCGACGCAATCGGTATATTTGCAACGGATACAACTTTCAAGGACGACAAAAGTCATGCGGATACTACTCCTTACAAGACCGCGAGGCGGTCCTTGTGCTATGAAAAAAAGGAATTATAGTGTAATCTATACCGCTCGCCAATGAAAACACGAATTTAGCGAAAATCGATGGTCACAGCGCAAAACATAAAGCATTGGATCGAATTGCATTTAGCGAACAGTCAAGCATTTGTCGAAGGAGATGGTCATCATTTTACAGCAACAGTGATTTGTGCAGATTTTATGGGTCTTTCAACGTTAGAGAGACATCGCAGGGTTTATTCAGCGTTAGGTAATCGCATGCAAGCCGATATTCACGCTTTGTCATTAAAGGTGTTGACTCCGGAAGAAAGCAGCCGGGGAGGAGAAAGGTAATGAACATTCAGCAAAAAATTCAGGAACAGATCGATACCCACCCGGTCCTTTTATATATGAAAGGTACCCCTGATGCCCCACAGTGTGGATTTTCCCATAAGGTAGTACAAATTTTGCATCGGTGCAAAGTGCCATTTCATAGTATCGATGTGTTGGATGACCCTGAAATACGGCAAGGTATCAAAGAATTTTCTCAGTGGCCGACCATTCCACAGCTGTATGTCAATGGGGAATTTGTTGGGGGTTGTGATATTGTGAGTGAACTTTTTGATCAAAACCAATTACAACCACTGTTAGATAAAACCAAACAGGCTTGACTATTCGAAAAGTCAATGAACAGCGGAGCACAGGAAATCAGTGATTGATGCTAGGCCATGATGAAAATGTCAACAGACCCTAAGCAACTTAGTTTTTAGACCCAAATATCGTCACCTTTTTTTTTCTCTTCTAAAATGGCATGATCGCGTTTTTGATAAATGCGTTGATATTTGTTGATTTCTGCTTGCTGGGAGGCAGAAAGAGGGTGGGTGTGTTTGAACTCAGCGAGAGCGTTGTCTATGTCACTGATATAGTGTTTTAGGATTTTTTGTGCAGGGAGTTTTGGCATCATACGATGAGAAATGATACAGGGCTTGATGAGAAATTGCTAATAATATACACCTAAAAAGGTTCATTCCATGGTTTCTGGACAGACATTACACTTAAAAGGATTGAGTTTTAGTGAACTCTTGTTACCTGAAGGGTTGGCTAAGCTAGATAATGCCTTTTTACAGTTTCTACAACAAGTCGATAAATTATTGTATGGGCAATTGCAGGATTATCGACAGGGGGTTGCCTTTTCTCCCCTCCAAGTGAGCGAATGGCTGATACAGTCTGCTCCCATCTTCGAAGCTTTTATTGCAGAGTTATTTGACATTGAAGAAGCTGTAGGGCGATTACAGGCGGTGACTTTATCGCACGCCCCCCTATTTGCTTTTAAAAAATATTATGTTTTACGACAGGGACGTCGGGGTTTGAAAAAAGCCGATTCCATTGCTAGTTTTAGTGAATTAAATCAATGGGTAAGCGGTTGTTTAAGAGAAAATAATTTTAATGAAGACGATCGAGAACTGGCCATTGCCGAGTGGGGACAGCAGTTATTGCAGGAGCCTCATCTGCATCAGGCGGAGATTGAGCGTTTAACAGAGTGGTGTGTGGCTGCGTTGACACAAGAGGAGGGTCAAGCGGCAGTTGCGGGGTGGGTGAGTTTTCATTTGCCGCAACCGCTGGATTATGAAAATCTTGTCGCCACTGTGCCGGTGCCTGATGATACTTTCGGTAGAATTGAAGCGCCACATGAACTTTGGCGCCAGCGGGATGGCTTCCGTTTGACGGATCCCCGTATGGGACTGCGTGAAGTCATGGATCACGTGCATTATTGCGTGTACTGTCATAAAACAGAAGGTGATTTTTGCTCTAAAGGCTTTCCTGTTAAAAAAGGTGATTTAAAACAAGGTCTCAAGATTAATCCTGTAGGTGAAACATTAACAGGTTGCCCCTTAGAGGAAAAAATTTCTGAAATGCACGTTCTCAAAAAAGCGGGGTATAACATCGCAGCACTGGCGGTAATCATGATCGATAATCCCATGTGCCCTGCCACAGGACATCGTATTTGTAATGATTGCATGAAGGCATGCATTTATCAAAAACAAGAGCCGGTGAATATTCCACAGACGGAAACACGTATTTTAACGGATGTGCTGGATTTACCGTGGGGGGTGGAGATTTATGATTTATTCAGTCGCTGGAATCCATTGCGCCGCGAGCAATACGTTGCTAAACCGTATAATGGTAAGAAAGTATTGGTCATGGGAATGGGGCCTGCAGGTTTTACCTTAGCACACTATTTGTTGATGGAAGGATTTGCTGTCGTGGGGGCGGAAGGTTTGAAAATTGAACCATTACCCACGGCACTGCTCACTCAGCCTATTTATTGCTATGGAGATCTCAAAGAACAGTTAGATGACCGGGTCATGGCAGGATTTGGAGGAGTCGCCGAATACGGTATTACCGTGCGGTGGGATAAAAATTTCCTCAAGTTAATTTATATCAGTTTAATGAGACGTCCTTATTTTCAAATATTTGGAAGCATACGTTTTGGTGGTACGTTATGGGTGAAAGATGCCTGGCGATTGGGATTTGATCATTTGGCAGTAGCCGTAGGAGCAGGTCTTCCGCGCGAACTCCCTATTGCGCATAGTTTGGCTCCTGGCATGCGTCAAGCCAATGACTTTTTGATGGCATTACAATTGACAGGCGCTGCTAAAGCATCCAGTTTGGCTAATTTACAGGTACGATTGCCAGCTGCTGTTATCGGCGGTG
>Ga0155612_138_pt1 | contig 24277 bp, 23 predicted proteins | sample RifCSPhighO2_12_FD_107269 | JGI IMG/M metagenome (GOLD analysis project Ga0155612, IMG submission 107269) | Coxiella sp. RIFCSPHIGHO2_12_FULL_44_14 | reverse complement strand
TACTGACTGATTTTGATTGACGATAATACTGACATTGAAATTACCATCCACTTTAATTTTTTTAAATACGGATAATCCTCGTACTTGTGTCGTGATACGACCATCACCCTTGACCGTTTCTTTACCACACGCAAGAATCAATAAAGCCATGATAACTAGCATTCCTATTCGTATGAATGACTTCATTAACAACGTCTCCCCGTGTCCGTTCACGTAATATTAGTGTTATGATACTCGATAGCAAGGACTCACGTAAATCAGAGATTGAGGAACGGATGATCCATTTACCACTCACAACCACACGTCATGCACAGCTGTACCAAGAATCTATTGAGCATCCTCAAACATTTTGGGCAGAGCAAGCTCAACAATACATTCATTGGTTCAAACCCTGGACCGCTGTGCAAACCGGTAGCTTTGCGACACATGACATCCGTTGGTATATAAAGGGACAACTGAACGCTTGTTACAATTGCCTCGATCGTCACCTCCCCCAACGCGCTGACCAAGTGGCTTTGATTTGGGAAGGGAATGAACCTCATCAATCCCGCTACATCACTTATGCTGAACTTCACAAAGCAGTTTGCCAATTAGCACAAGTACTGAGAAATCAAGGCATTCGCAAAGGAGACCGTGTCGGCCTTTACATGCCCATGATTCCTGAAGCTCTCATCGCCATGCTCGCGTGTGCACGCATCGGCGCTATTCATTCCGTCATATTCGCCGGTTTTTCTGCCGAAGCACTCAAAAACCGCTTGTTGGATGCCGATTGCTCTGCTGTAATCACCGCCGATGAAAGTGTACGCGGCACTAAACGCATTCCCTTAAAAGAAAATTGCGACCAAGCACTACTCCACTGTCCCCAAGTACGGACTGTGTGGGTCGTACAACGCACAGGCAATCCTATTCCTTGGCACGCAAATCGAGACGTGTGGTATCACGAAGCGATGGCCACAGCACCTTCAAATAGCCCAGCAGAATGGATGGAATCTAACGATCCTTTATTTATTCTTTATACTTCGGGCTCTACTGGAAAACCTAAAGGAATTTTACACGCCACAGGTGGCTATTTAGTCTATGCAGCTATCACCCATCATGTCGTATTTAATTATTCAGAGGGAGATATTTATTGGTGCACGGCAGATATCGGTTGGATTACAGGACATACTTATGCCGTCTACGGTCCTCTTGCCAATGGCGGTACAACACTATTATTCGAAGGAATACCCAATTACCCTAGCGATTCACGTTATTGGCAAATCGTGGATAAACATCAAGTCCATATTTTTTATACGGCTCCCACAGTCATTCGCGCCTTGATGCGTGAAGGTGATGCCCCTGTGCGATGCACCCAGCGTACCAGCTTAAAATTACTCGGTACCGTAGGCGAACCCATCAATCCTAATGTATGGCAATGGTATTATGACATCGTCGGTGAGAAACGCTGTCCCATCGTGGATACGTGGTGGCAAACTGAGACGGGAGGTATCGCACTCACACCCTTTCCTCATGTAACTCCTTTAAAACCCGGCGCTACCAGTTGGCCTTTTTTCGGTATTCATCCCCAAGTGGTCGATGACCAAGGTCGTGAATTAGCTCCCAACCAAACAGGAAAATTAATTCTGACTCAACCATGGCCGGGCATGATGCAAACCATTTACGCTGACCATTCCCGTTTCATCCATACTTATTTCAAAGAATTTCCGGGCGCTTATTTAACAGGAGACGGCGCTTACTGCGATACAAACGGATATTTTTGGATCACGGGGCGCATCGATGATGTGATTAACGTTTCGGGACACCGGTTAGGAACTGCCGAAATTGAAAGTGCGCTATTGCGACATCATAGCGTCGCCGAAGCTGCCGTCATTGGATTTCCTCACGACATTAAAGGCGAAGGTATTTATGCGTTTGTGACCACCAAAACCCACATCACACCCAGTGAAGAACTCAAAAAAGAATTGATACAAACCGTACGCGATGTGATCGGCCCTATCGCTACTCCTGATCGCATCAGTTGGGCACCCGCACTACCTAAAACACGCTCGGGAAAAATTATGCGCCGGATTTTGCGAAAAATTGTCACGGGAAATACGAAACATTTAGGAGATTTATCGACACTGGCTAACCCCGAAGTATTATATGATTTAATAGAAGCACAAAAATGATGACGCCATTAACCCAACTGCCGGAATGGCAAGCGCTGAACACACATTATCAAACCCAGTTTCCTATTCGTCTCACCGATTTATGCCAAATACCTCATCGATTTGCGCAATGTTCTGCTCGATTAAACGGTATTTTAGTCGATTTTTCTAAACATTTTTTTACGGAGGAAACTCAGCATCTTTTAATTTCTCTCGCCAATGCGTGTCATTTGAATCAAGCGATCGCAGATCTTTTCTCGGGTGAAAAAATCAATACCACTGAAAATCAACCCGCCTTACACACTGCGCTGCGAAATGTCACACGTTCCGTACTCTCCGTTGATGGACACAATGTCATGACCGACGTTCGGCAAATACTGCAAAAGATGACTCAGTGGGTCGATGCCGTCAATAACCAAACCTATCGCGGTTACACCAATCAGCCTATCACGGACGTGGTTCACATCGGGATCGGAGGTTCAGCACTCGGCCCTCAACTGGTGACGCAAGCACTCGCACACTATGCTACTCACTTAAATATCCATTTCGTTTCAAGCCCGGACGGTGCACAATGGAACCACGTATGCAGGCACTTAAATCCGGCAACCACATTATTCCTCATCGTTTCTAAATCTTTTTCTACTTTGGAAACACTCACCAACGCTCATAGGGCTAAGCAATGGTTTTCAGAAAAAACACGAAATCCCGACGCATTCAACGCACACTTCATCGGCGTCTCCGCTGATATGGCCAAAATGACCGCCTTTGGCATTCATCCCGATCGGCAATTTCCTCTATGGCACTGGGTGGGCGGCCGCTATTCTGTGTGGTCCACGGCAGGGCTTACGATTGCTTTGTCTATCGGCAGCGAACGATTCAAATCGTTCCTACACGGTGCCACACTGGCTGATGAGCACTTTCAACAAACGCCATGGCAACATAATATTCCTGTGATGTTGGCATTATTAGATTTTTGGTACATCCACTTCTTTGCTGTTAAAAGCTGGGTCGTGTTGCCTTATTCAAGTCGTCTCGCACAACTGCCACGCTATTTACAACAATTATTTATGGAAAGTAATGGTAAAAGCATCACTCATACCGGTGAACGTGTTAATTATCCCACCGGTATCGTATTTTGGGGAGAAGAGGGTTCTTCAGCACAGCACTCGTTTTTTCAGCTGTTATATCAAGGTACGCAATGGATTCCTGTGGAATTCGTCGTACCTGTACAATCTCCCCACGGTCATGATCGAACACTCGCCAATGCGTTAGCTCAAGCGCGCCATCTGATGGTAGGAAACGATACCTTGACCGCAAAAGCACCTCATTGCCACGTCCCCGGCAATATTCCTTCCACCATGATACTGTTATCTGAACTAAATCCCTCCACAATGGGAACACTGTTGGCGCTGTATGAACATCGTACCTTCGTACAAAGTGTTCTATGGAATATCAATGCATTTGATCAATGGGGTGTTCAATTAAGTCGAGAAATACCCGATTATCTATTACCCGCATTACAAAATAACAGTGATTTAACTGAGCTTGACTTAGACGACTCTACCCGTCATTTAATTTTATACGCACGTTCTTTATTATAAAAGCGATGAAGTCATTCAGAAAAAAATCGTCGCGCATCAATCACGTCTTGTTGTATTTGTTGAGTCAACGCGCCCAAACTAGGATAATCTTCCTCATTCCGTAATTGATGCAAAAATTCTACTTGCAGTAACTGTCCATAAAGAGGAGTGTCAAAATCCAATAAATTCACTTCCAATAAAATACGGGTATTATCGGTTTCCTTGAGAGTAGGTCGTGTTCCCACATAAGCCACTCCACGATGTATTTGCTCATCCGACAAACGCACACGCACAACGAATACTCCAGTAACCGGCGACCACTCCCGATGCAAATCGATATTGGCTGTAGGAAATCCCAAGCGCCGTCCCAGCGCTTTTCCATAAATCACTTTTCCCATCACACTAAAAGGCCGCCCCAATAATTGCTGAGCTTCTTCAAGACACCCCGCTTGTAATGCCGCACGGATCCGCGTACTGCTCACGCGCTCGCCAGCTATTTCCACCGTGGGAACAGAAATCACAGAAAAATTGTGTTGTAAACCCATTTGCCGCAATAATGCCGTTGTCCCAGCCCGCTTCGCGCCAAAGCGAAAATCATCCCCCACGATAATTGCAGCTATGTGCAATTGCTTAACTAATATCTCCTCTACGAAACGCTCCGGTGATAAATCAGCTAAATGTTGGTCGAATCGCAGACACAATATTTCATCAATGTCGTAATTTTTTAACGAGAACCATTTTTCCCGAAATCGCATGAGACGCACTTTCCGCTGCTGCAAAGCAAAAAATTCTTTAGACAGCGGTTCAAAAATCATTAAGATCGCTGGTAAATTAAGCGCTCGGCTTTCTTGCTTCAGCCGATGCAACAACGCCTGATGTCCGAGATGTATTCCATCAAAATTACCCACGGTGACAACGGAACGAGAACTCACATATTTCAGTGGATATCGGGCACGCACGAGTTTCATGTTGTTTTATCCTTCAACTCACACTACTGGGCGGACGAAAATCACGCAATCGGAGACCAAGCAATAACAATGCAAGCATATATACCACTACAGCCAATGATAATATTTCCAGTAAATGCCACCCTCTTTCCCATACTGACCAGTGCAGCCACCGCGGCAGAGGAGCTGCCCATGCGGCAATAAAAAAACCCATCAATGCATTCGCCAAAAAAATACGGGATAATAACCACGGCCAACCCGCGGGTGGTTGATATATTGAACGACGCAGTAAAAAAAATAATAATAGAAATGCATTCAATAAAGAAGCCAATGAAGTCGATAAAGCCAACCCAGCGTGTGCCAATGGTTTCACTAAAAGAATATTTAAAACCAAATTCACCACCACCGCACCCGCCGCTATTTTAACAGGCGTGCGAATATTTTGTTTAGAATAAAAAGCAGAAGCCAATATTTTAATCAACATAAATCCAGGCAGACCTACCGAAAATGCCCACAAACTCAATCGCGTCATACGTACATCGTGAATCGTGAAAGCATCGTAATTAAATAAAGTGGCGATGAGCGGTCCTGCCAAAAGAAATAATCCCACCGCCGCCGGCACACCGATCACTACGACAGTGCGCAGCGCCCAATCTAACGTGTCAGAATAGGCCTTTTTTGAATCCGCGCTGTGATAATGTGACAAATTGGGCAATACTACCGTAGCCAACGCTACGCCAACGACTCCCAACGGTAAATAAGTCAATCGATCAGAATAATACAGCCAGGAAATACTACCTGCCGGCAAAAAGGAAGCGAAAAAATTGTCGATGAGTAAACTCAGTTGAGCTACCGATACGCCAAATAAAGCCGGTATCATCAATTTTAACACTCGCAATACCCCCGGATCGTGCCATTGTAGTTTAGGCACGGGAAATAAATGGATACGTCGTAATGAAGGAAATTGACTGACAAGCTGCACCAAACCACCGATAAGCACTCCCCATGCTAATACAAAAATAGGTTCACGAGCATGGGGGGCCCACAACCAAGCTACTAAAATAATACAAATGTTCAATAAAACTGGAGTCACCGCCGGAATAGCAAAGCGACGAAACGTATTTAATGTAGCCCCTGCAAAAGCTGTCAATGCAATAAATAACAAATAAGGAAAAGTAATGCGCAACATGTGATTGGCATAATAAAACTGCTGCGGTTCATGCACAAAACCTGGCGCGAAAATCATAGTAATCAACGGGGCTGCTATTTCTCCCAGCACCACGACGATGACCAATGCAAGGCTTAAGGTACCAGCGATATGGTCAACAAATGCGTGTACTTCTTGGGGTGAACGCTGAGTCCGGTATTCCGCCAGCACCGGCACGAAGGCTTGTGAAAATGCGCCTTCCCCAAACAAGCGACGCATAAAATTAGGAATTTTAAACGCGACCACAAAGGCATCAAATGCTGGCCCTGCTCCAAAAATCATCGCCAAAACCACATCTCTCGCAAACCCCATAAGGCGAGAAATGAGTGTCATACCTGCCACAATGGTCGTGGAACGAAACAGCCGATGAGTTTTCACAGTAGATGGTGGTCCCTAATACGAATAGTCATGAACATCGTATCTCAAGCTGGCAAGCCTCTATAGAATACAATGCTTGACAAGCTCTTCGCAACCAGGCATATTTGCCCGTCTTGTCTTCCCTAAAAAAACGATGAGGTGATCCCGTGGCTAATACCGCTCAAGCGGCTAAGCGAGCCCGCCAAGCGAAAAAACGTGCTCTACAGAATGTGAGCCAGCGTTCACGCATCCGTACCACCTTAAAAAAAGCGCTGAACATCACACAGGCCCATGATCCTGCTGCTGTGCAGTCAATGGAGCGAGAGACGGTTTCCTTGCTGGACAAAATGGCTCGTCGTGGCCTCATCCACAAGAACAGAGCTGCACGTTTAAAAAGCCGGTTAGCGCGTCGATTAAAACCAACCTAAACTGGTCGCGGATGCTGGTCTAAATAACGCATCACGTGCTGACACAGCTCTATCGTCCCCTGTTTTTTTAACGCAGAAATACAATACACGGGGCCCATCCAATGACAGTGGGCTACAATCGCATGTCGGCGTTCTTCTACAGCAACTGCAGACAATAAATCGATTTTATTCAGAACAAGCCAGCGTTCTTGCGAAGCCAATTCATGGCTGAACTGTCGTAACTCAACCACAATTTGCTCCACTGCCTCAGCAGGGTCAGTGCCATCCACAGGAGCGATATCCACTAAATGTAAAAGCAACTGCGTGCGACTGACGTGCCTCAGAAACTGTATCCCCAGACCTTTGCCTTGACTAGCACCTGCTATTAAACCGGGAATATCCGCCATGACGAAACTACGATTTTCTTCCACCCGCACCACACCCAACTCAGGATGGGTCGTTGTAAACGGATAGTCCGCCACTTTAGGAGTGGCATTCGAGGTGGCACGAATGAACGTTGATTTCCCTGCATTGGGCAATCCTAATAATCCCACGTCCGCCAGTAATTTTAATTCCAGTTTGAGATGTCGTTTCTCTCCAGGCAATCCCGGAGTAGTTCTGCGTGGAGCACGATCCACACTGGTTTTAAAATGCGTGTTACCTAAACCGTGTTTTCCTCCTTCCGCAACACATAATGAGTCTCCTGCGTGAACCAAATCACCCAAGCATTCGCCTGTATCCCATGCATACACGACGGTTCCCACCGGCACTGAAACGAGGAGATCTTCGCCGCTTTTACCCGTACGAAGCCGCCCCATGCCGGATTGACCATTCTGTGCCGTTAATAATCGTCGGTGACGAAATTCAATGAGTGTGTTAATAGCAGGATCTGCTATCAAAAAAACGCTACCCCCCCTTCCACCATCACCGCCATCAGGCCCACCACGTGGAACAAATTTTTCTCGGCGAAAGCTTAAACATCCCCCACCTCCGTCTCCGGCTTCTATGCGAACGGTCACTTCATCGACAAACTTCATGCAAGGTATAAGAGAAGTTAATTGAGGGGTTCAACAGACACAGTCAATCGTTGCTTACGCCCACGGCGGGTGAATACAACACGTCCTTCACTGAGAGCAAACAAGGTATGATCGCGTCCCATGCCCACATTTTTCCCAGGACGATACGGTGTCCCGCGTTGCCGGACAATAATATTCCCCGCTACGACCCGCTCGTCACCAAAACATTTAATACCCAGCATTTTAGGGTTGGAATCTCGACCGTTGCGGGTACTACCCCCGGCTTTTTTGTGAGCCATGCATCATTCCTCATTTTCTAGGATAGGCAAACTGTCCGATGTCGATAGCTGAATGCCCGTGATTTTCACTTTAGTATAAGCTTGTCGGTGTCCCAAGTGTTTCATATGGTGTTTGCGGCGTTTAAATTTGATGACTCCTATTTTCTTAGCACGCCCCTGTTCCACCACCTCTGCTGTCACTGTAGCCGCTTTGAGGTAAGGGGTTCCCACGTACACCTGAGTGCCATCCACCACCATCAATACTCGATCAAAATTCACCGAATGACCTGCTTCAGCCGGTTGTTTTTCAAGCCTGAGCGCTTGTCCTTCTTGCACTCGATATTGTTTACCACCGGTTTGTATAATCGCATACATACCTTTTCATCCTCACCAAGCCATAGGGACCGAGAATTGTACGAAATGTCTCGGCCATTAGCAAGGAGATCTTGACAGTGTCGCACCCCAACCCCTAGCATGCCTTTTATATGGAAAGTATTCGCGCCCCCGTCGCAGAAGATCTTCGTGCCGTCACAGAACTCATTGTGACAGAACTGTCATCGGATGTTCCTTTAATTCGAACGATTGCTCAACACATTACACAAGGTGGTGGAAAACGATTGCGTCCTTTGCTGGTCTTATTAACGGCTAAAGCGGTTGGTTATGATCATGACACCGAACATCATGAACTCGCTGCCGTCATCGAATTTATTCACACCGCTACTTTATTGCATGATGATGTGATCGATCGATCTGAGCTGCGGCGCGGACAACGCACGGCTAACGCCATTTGGGATAATTCGGCCAGCGTGTTAGTCGGTGATTTTCTCTATTCACGCGCTTTTCAAATTCTCGCTCGACGCAGTCACATTGCGGTAATGAAGGTATTAGCCAACACCACCAATCAAATCGCCGAAGGGGAAGTATTGCAGCTCATGCACCGTCATCGCACAGATATCACTGAAACTCATTATTGTGATGTCATTCGCCGAAAAACAGCCCAATTATTCTCAGCAGCAGCAGAAATCGGCGCTATGCTGGGCTCTAAAACGGATACTTTCCGAAAGCCTTTGGCGGATTTTGGATTGCACTTAGGTATGGCTTATCAAATCATCGACGATCTTTTGGATTACACATCTGATTCCGCTACCATGGGGAAAAATGTCGGCAATGACTTGGCGGAAGGCAAAGTGACTTTGCCTCTCATTCATGCGTTACATCATACGGAACCCTCTTTGATACCTCGTATTCATCAAGCCATCCAGCATGGCGATTTAACGCATTGGTCAGACGTGTTAGACGCCCTTCAGACAACGCAAGCTTATCGTTACACGCTCGATCGTGCCAAGCAACACGCACAATCTGCGCAATCTCTGTTGGCATCTTTACCACTTTCTCCCTATCGCCAATCACTGAGCGCATTAACGGAATTTACCGTACAACGCAACAGTTAGTAACACGGCGTGAACAAGCATTGCACGATGAAGAACCATCTATTACACTGCAATGGAAAACACGCGGGGTGTAGCTCAGCCTGGTAGAGCACTGCCTTCGGGAGGCAGGGGTCGCAAGTTCAAATCCTGTCACCCCGAAAATTGGTAAAAAAGGGACTATGAGCCACCAACCCAAAATAACTAAAAAGAAAATAGCCCTGATTGGAGGGGCATTGTGCCTTTTTCTTTTTTGTCCGATGGAATCTCTATTAGGGCAGGAAATCGAACAGCCCGATCATGATTTTATCTCATCCACTCCTTCTGATACCGATACTCCAGCAACACCCGAAAAGAAAAAATCTGCTACGACAGTGAAAAGGCATCCCAGATCTGCGATGCCCACCATTACTCGACGATATGGCATTTCATTTTACGAACCCACTTACATATTACCTTTTTATTACACGGGCAATCCGTATGAATTCATTTATGAAAATCATACCCCTCAAAATCAACCCCCTTTACCCGAAGAAATTAAAGCGCAATTAAGCGTTAAATTCCCGATCTGGCTCAACCTGATCGGAACTCCCATTTCTATTCAAGCTTATTATACCCAGCTGTCTTATTGGCAGGCTTACACCAATTCAGCCTACTTTCGCGAAACTGACTACGAACCTGGCATTTTCTTAGCTTACCACTTTCTGCCTTACTGGACTTGGTCAATCGGCATAGATCATCAATCCAATGGTCGAGGGGATGATTTAGAAAGAAGTTGGAATCGCGCGTATTCCGATTTTACGTTCACCAACGATCACTGGTATGTGAGTTTAAAGGCGTGGACGTTAATATTCAAAAACAACTCCAGCAACCTCCATAATCCTGACATCTCGACTTACATGGGTTACGAACGCGTCGTGATCGCTTTTAAATTCTATCGACAAGAACTTTCTTTGATGTTGAGGAACACGATTGAAAGCCATTTCTCTAAAGGTGCTGCGGAGCTCGATTATTCGTTTCCCATTCATGGCGTGCTATACGGCTACTTACAAATTTTTACTGGCTATGGGCAAAGCCTTATTGAATACAACCACTATACCAACGGTTTCGGCGTGGGCATTTCCTTGAGTAACTGGTTGTGAACGAAATTTTCTAGACATGACGTTCTGTTTACTGCATAATTGCCGGTTTGTCTTGATGATGACGAGGGGTGCAGCGCATGACCAATCCAATCATCGCTCTCAAGGGAATTTCCAAGCAATTTGGTAATCATGTTGCCTTGCGAGATATTGATTTAAACGTCGAAGACGGGGAGTTCCTGACTTTATTGGGTCCCTCTGGCTGTGGGAAAACAACGTTACTTCGGCTTTTATCGGGCTTCGAAACACCCGATGCAGGCCATATTTTAATTAACGGGCGCGACGTGACTCATTTGCCTCCAGAACAACGCCATATCCATATGGTATTTCAGAGTTATGCGCTCTTTCCGCACATGACAGTCTACCAAAACATTGCTTTTGGCTTACGCTGTCAGCGATGCCCTCGAGATCGCATCGAGTCCAAAGTCATGGAAGCGTTAAAACGCGTTAAACTCACGCAGTATGGCCATCGAAAACCCCATAGTTTAAGTGGTGGACAACAACAACGTATCGCTGTCGCACGCGCCATCGTCAACGAACCCCTCGTCTTATTACTGGATGAACCTTTAAGTGCTTTGGATTACAGTCTGCGCAAAGAAATGCGTATTGAGCTTAAAGCACTACAACGTCGCTTGGGCATTACGTTCATTCTCGTCACCCATGACCAAGAAGAAGCGCTGTCTTTATCGGACCGCATTGTCGTCATGAACCACGGCAGCATCGAACAAATCGGTGGGCCACGAGACGTCTACGAAGAACCACATAATTTATTTGTGACTAACTTTATCGGCGCTGCCAATATTTTCAATGCCACGATTTTAGTGGCTGATGCTCGCTCGTTGACGGTGGATATTGCGGGCTGCCGCTTCATGCTCAATAACAATAAAGAGTTTCAAGCGGGGCAAAAAGTCAATATCATCATTCGTCCTGAAGACATTGCTGCTTGGGGGAAAAATGAAATCGCTGGAAAACAAGGAATTCCCGGCAAAGTGGTAGAAGTGATTTACAAAGGGACTACCGTAGATTTGATCGTTCAATTAAACAATGGCCAACTGATATCAGCTACTGAATTTTTTAATGAAGACGATGAAAAATTAGAATATGAAATTGAAGAAACCGTATACATCACTTGGAAAGTCGGATGGGAGGTTATTTTAACCGATGAAAGCTGATCGCTGGCTCAAAACAGAAAAGGAAGTCTTCGAATATACGAAGGATTTACAGAGCGTTCATAACGAGTCACGCAGCTGGATTTCCCACGCCCGCACTCATAGCAAAAATACTTTCTCACCGACTGCTCATAGCCCGTTTCAACTATTTTCTATTACTACTTTGTATCTTTGGTTAGGAATACTGGCTTTCATTCCTTTGCTGTTGGTGCTCATAACCAGTTTCTTAAGCCACACCGATTCTCATCTGCTCATTTGGCGCTGGACACTGAGCAATTATCATCGCTTATTGAGCGATGCGTATTTCACGATTTTGATGCGCTCGTTAAAACTCGCTTTCGTCAGTACACTATTGTGTTTGTTCATCGGATATCCTACTGCATTCATCATCGCGCGCATGGGACGATACTGGAAATTTTTGCTGTTGTTATTGTTGATCATTCCCTTTTGGACAAGTTCACTCATCCGCACATACGCCATGCTGACTTTGCTAAAAACCAAGGGGTTACTCAACACAACCCTACTGTGGCTCGGATTGACGCATCATCCACTGCAAATACTTTACACTAACGCGGCTGTTTTAATCGGTTCTGTCTACAATCTATTGCCATTTATGATTTTGCCGCTATTTGTAAACATTGAAAAATTAGACAATCGGCTTATTGAGGCGGCTCGGGATTTAGGCGCTAAACGCGTGCGACTTTTCTTGCGTATCATCTTGCCACTCACTTTGCCCGGCATTTTAGCAGGTAGTCTTCTCGTATTTTTACCGGCGATGACTTTATTCTATATTCCTGCTTTACTGGGAGGAGCCAAGAGTTTGTTGCTGGGTAATTTAATTCAAGATCAATTCTTGGTACTTCGCGATTGGCCCGATGGGGCAGCCACCAGTGTCATTCTCACGTTATTGATGCTGTTATTGATCGCTATTTACCGACGTTTCACCAAAAATAAATATCATCGGACATGGCTATGAACCGCCCTTTGACTACTACTTACTTGATTTTAGTATATCTGTTTCTCTATCTGCCCATCGCGGTGGTCGTGGTGTTTTCTTTTAATCATGCCGCGCACTCGATGTTGTGGCACGGATTTACGCTACACTGGTATCGCGTATTGTTTCACGACGCTGCCCTCGCTGAAGTTACCCTACACTCTATCGAAATCGCTGTGCTGGCTGCCACAGGAGCTTCTGCGCTCGGCACCCTCGCAGCCGTCAGTTTATTTCGCTATCGTTTTTTAGGAAAACGTTTGTTGGATGGTCTGTTGGCAACGCTCATTATTATCCCCGATATCGTCACAGGCATCGCGTTACTGTTATTGTTTCGCTTTTCGGATGTACCGTTAGGTTTTTGGTCTTTATTACTGGCCCATATTACATTTTGTATCCCTTTTGTGTTTGTGACAGTGAGTGCACGTTTAAGCGCAATGGATCACAATCTGATCGAAGCCGCACGAGATCTGGGAGCCAAAGAACACATCATTTTCTTTCGCATTCTTGTTCCTCTATTGTGGCCAGCGCTTTTGACCGGATGGCTATTGAGTTTGACGCTGTCACTGGATGACGTCATTATCAGTTATTTTGTCACCGGACCTAGCTTTGATATTTTACCATTAAAAATTTACTCTATGGTGAAATTGGGTGTTGACCCAGAAATTAACGCATTGTGTACTCTTCTACTCGGGCTTACGTTAATCCTCGTCATTATCGCGCAAACTTTATTGAGAAAAAAACAATGAAATGGGTTTTATTGCTAATTATTGGGTTTCCTCTTTCCCTAGCTTTCGCCAATGATCGAGTGCTTAATGTGTACAATTGGTCTAATTTCATGCCACATCAAGTTATTCAAGCTTTTGAAAAAGAAACCGGCATTCGCGTTCATTACGCCGAATTTGACGGCAATGACACGTTATATACCAAACTCAAAGCTGACCCTCACAGCGATTTCGATGTGATTGTACCATCCAGTTATTATGTCGACCGAATGCGGCGAGAAAGTATGTTGCGACCTATCGATAAAAATTATTTACCCAATTTAAAATATATCAATCCTTTACTCTTAAATCGATCATTTGATCCCCATAATCAATACAGTATCCCCTATCTATGGGGAACAACGGGCATCGTTGTCAACGATCAGTATTTTAATCCTCGACAACTGCGCACATGGCGTGATTTGTGGAATAAACGTTATAAAAACCAGCTACTCATGCTGGACGATGCCCGTGAAGTATTTGCTATTGCCCTATTATCGCTGGGTTATTCCATCAACGATCGCAATCCACAACACATTACCCAAGCATATCACCAATTACGTGCCTTGATGCCGAATATTAAGCTCTTCAATGCAGACGCTGAAGGCAGCATTTATATCGACGAAGATGTCAATGTAGGTATTGGCTGGAGTGGAGACATTTATGTCGCGCGCCAAGAAAATAAGCATCTTCATTATCTCTATCCAAAACCTACTTTCCCGATTTGGATTGATTGTCTGGCTATCCCCAAATACGCACCGCACTATCAGAACGCGATGATTTTTTTGAATTTCCTCATGCGCCCCACGATCGCCAAACAAATCACTTTAGCCAAGGGTTATTCTTCACCTAATTGGGCGGCGATACGATTGCTCCCCAAAAACCTACAGCGTGATCTTTTGCTAAACCCCAGTAATGAACTGCTGAAGCGAGGCGAAGTGGAGGCCGATCTTGGACCCTCTGATGCCGTTTATGAAAAATATTGGGAATTGCTAAAACTGTAGCCACATTGTCATCCGCAGTAAAATGACCTAAGCTAGTGACTATCGAATAAGTTTTTTTATAACGCACATTAACAAGCGGCCAAGGAGGCGCGTGAGCGAAACGGGGTCCCCGACCGCGCGGAGCTGAAAGCGAGCGTCAGTGAGGGAACTTCCATTCACCCACGAGATCCCTCTCCCTCGCTGTGCGAGGGGTCGGGACAGCAGCCTCCGCAGACCGCCCCTAAACCGCTGGGAAAAGCTTATTGGCTAGTACCAGCTCTTGATCAAATAAGTTTTTTTATGGGGAGAACTTAACGTATGGAATTTCTAGTTGAATATGGTTTATTTTTATTCAAATTGATCAGCGTTATCGCTGCTGTTGTTATTTTATTCGTCTTATTTTTTGCTATGGTAGGCAAAGTTAAAGATAAAACCAAAGGCATGTTGGAGATTCGTAAACTCAACGACAAATATGAAGCTTATCATCACGCGTTGTCCTATGCCAGTAAAAATAAATATGAGTTAAAATCCTTTCTCAAATCCAAAAAGAAAATTCAAAAGCAACGCGACAAAGAAAAAACCTCTCAACACAATCTCTTCGTTCTCACTTTTAATGGAGATATCAAAGCCTCCGCCGTGACAGCGTTACGCGAAGAAATTACCGCCATTTTACTGACAGCAAGCCCTCAAGACGAAGTGTTACTGCGCTTAGAAAGTGGTGGCGGGCTCGTTAATGCCTATGGTCTTGCGGCTTCACAACTCAATCGCATCAAAGAAGCGCAGATTAAATTGACGGTGGCCATCGATCGTGTGGCAGCCAGCGGCGGTTATATGATGGCCGCTGTGGCCGACCACATTTTGGCAGCGCCGTTTGCCATCATCGGATCTATCGGTGTGATCGCACAATTACCCAATTTCCATCGTTATTTGAAAAAAAAATCGATCGATTTCGAGCAATTGCATGCGGGCGAATACAAACGCACACTCAGTCTATTCGCTGAAAATACGGCCAAAGGCCGACAAAAAATGCAAGAAGAAATCGACGATACTCATGAACTTTTTAAAACGTTTATTCAACAACATCGTCGTCAAGTGGAAATTGAACATATCGCCACCGGTGAGCACTGGTTGGCGGCTCGTGCATTACAATTAAAATTAGTCGACGAACTCAAAACTAGCGATGATTTCTTGTTATCCGCAAGGAATCGTTTTAATTTACTGGAAGTAGAATATAAAATTAAAAAGCCATTCAGCAAGCGATTGGCTTCAAGTGTCAGTAATGCTTATTATCAATGGACGGGAGTCATTCCACCGTGAGCGCGAAAAAGAATCCCATCGACTGGAAAGAATTACTCACGCTGACTAATCAAAAACCAGCCTTGGCCAAGGAACTATTGCGTCTATTTCGTGATGAATTACCCGAACTTCGCCAACAAATCATGATCGCTTATCGTGATCAACAACTTGATCAATTGCGAGCGCTCATTCATAAATTACATGGGTCCTGTTGCTACACTGGTGTTCCTCAATTAAAAGCAATAGCAACCGCATTGGAAGAACGCTTAAAAATCGAAAAGTCGCCAGTCATCACTTCTCTGATGAAACAATTGAATACTGAAATAGACCTCGTATTAACGGCCATTGATGCACAGTTGCAATCCCATGAATAATACTCACCACAATGTAGATGAAAAAGAAATTGCGCAGTTTGAGGCGCTGGCGAGTCATTGGTGGAATCCTGAAGGAGAAATGAAACCTCTGCATTTATTAAATCCTCTACGCTTGCAGTACATACAAAATCACGTGCACTTATCCCACCAACGTGTTCTCGACGTAGGTTGCGGAGGGGGATTGTTATCAGAAGCGATGGCGCGCGCAGGGGCAGACGTCACCGGCATTGATCTCAGTCCCGCTCTATTGGACGTGGCACGCCATCATGCAGAACGTGAACATCTTCCTATTCATTACCAATACATCAGCATTGAAGATCTGTCCACCCAAGCGCCCGCCTCATTCGACGTCATTACCTGTATGGAATTACTCGAACACGTACCCGACCCCTGCAGCATCGTCCGCTCGGCAGCCTTATTACTCAAGCCTGGTGGACACATTTTTTTTGCAACGATCAATCGTAATGTAAAATCCTATTTACTCGCTATAGTAGGCGCTGAGTATATTTTAAATTTATTACCCAAAGGCACGCATCATTATGCCCAATTGATTCGCCCTGCTGAATTAACGCGCTTTGCACGGCAAGCTCGGTTACAACTCCAGAATTTAACGGGTCTTCGTTATTATTGGCGCGAAGGGTATTTTACGTTATGCCAAGACGTCAGCGTCAATTATTTGGCTTATTTTCAGAAAACGATGCATCCCGATGAAAAAACCTAATTCATTTTCGCTACAATCACTGTTTTTTGATCTGGATGGTACACTGCTTGACACAGCCCCCGATTTGAGTTTTGCGCTCAATCAGGTTTTGCAGGAACATCAGCTTCCTCCCGTTCCTTTGGAAGAAATTCGCCCCTTCGTAGCCCATGGGGCGCGCGGCATGATCACACAGGGATTTCACATCGATGAACGGCATCCACAATACGATCACATCAAACACACATTTTTAACCGTCTATCGACAACATTTGACAGATCACACTCGTTTTTTTGCCGGCATGGAAACAGTATTAGACTATCTCGATGCACGCTCCCTCCCCTGGGGCATCGTCACCAACAAACCAGGATGGCTCACCGAGCCTTTGCTCGCCCATTTTGCATTGCAGCATCGTTATGCTTGTTTGATCAGTGGTGATACGCTGACAAAACGCAAACCCGAACCCGAACCTTTACAAGAAGCATGTCGTTTGACGGGTACCGAACCTCAGCATTCACTGTATATCGGTGATACCCAAGAAGATATTTTAGCTGCGCGCCGAGCAGGTATGCCTGCATTACTGGCTCGCTATGGTTATTCACGAGCAGACAGTCACCTCCACGAATGGCAACCTACCGGCATCGTGACTACTCCTTTAGATATTATTGCGTGGGTGCAACAACATGAGGAAGAAAATAGATGAAAGCACTCCAAAAAATAGTATTGCTCACTTCCGGTGGAGATGCACCAGGAATGAATGCGGCGATCCGAGCTGTCGTGCGTACGGCATTGTATCATGGCATTGCCGTATATGGCTCTGAAAGCGGCTTCGAAGGACTGGTGCAGCAGAAACTCATACCGCTCGATTCTCGTTTCGTCGCCAATTGCATCCAGCGTGGTGGTACGATTTTAAAAACGGGCCGCTCGAACGCCTTTCAACAAAAAGCAACTCGTGATCAAGTGCGACAATTTCTTACCGCACAACACGTGGATGGATTGATCGTATTGGGAGGTAATGGTAGCTTTCAAGGGGCTAAATACTTATATCAAGAAGGGGGACCGAAAGTCATCGGGATTCCATGCACCATCGACAACGACATTCATGGCACAGACTATTGCATCGGCTTTGATACCGCTTGTAATACCGCTTTACAAGCCATCGATAAAATACGTGATACAGCGTTCAGCCTGGAGCGGAGTTTTTTGATTGAAGTGATGGGACGATCTTCCGGATTCATCGCTATGCACGTAGGAATAGCGGGTGGTGCGGAAATTATTCTCACGCCTGAATTTCCGTTATCACTCGATGAGCTCACCACAAAAATACAACAACAGCACGGAAAAAAACTGGCTTCTATTATTGTGGTAGCTGAAGCCGACCAGCCGGGCCACAGCTTTGCACTCGCCGAACAAATTAAACAAAAAACAGGGATTGAATACCGAGTTTGTGTGTTGGGACACACACAACGCGGTGGCACTCCTACCGTCAAAGATCGCGTCATGGGTTCTCGGATGGGAGCCGAAGCGGTGGAAGCTCTACGGCAAGGCGCGAGCGCAAAAATGATGGCTGTACAACAAGGACAAGTCACTTTAGCCGATTTTCCTACCCAAACCATCCGCTATTGCAACGACGAGCATTTATTACAATTGAATCAGCGGATTTGTGAAATTTAATATTTAAACGGCCAAGGTGAATTTTGGAGATTCATGATCTCCACCCTCGAAGTGGTTCTTCTCCTCATAAAGAATGTGCGGTTGATCGAGAGAATTTGACCACGTATATTGGTCGGCATTGGATAACGACGGTAATCGTGCCGCTAAGAGGGGGTGCTGCATTACAATATCATAAAGTCCGTCCAATAAAACTTGTACTTTTTTTACCGATCTTGGAGAAACACCCCCTCGCTGAAGTGCCCGATACAACGTGATATAAGTAGCATTGAGCCACGTTAGTGGATCATGAGTAACGATGGGTCGCTCTTCGAAAGGTTCTTCTTTAGGTTGTGGATCGAGACATTCTTGTTGTTGAGCAGATGTTTCTTGATGGCACTGCTCTTTATAGAGATGAAAAAAACGATTTGAACCTGAAACACATTTTCGCTCAGTAGGTTTCTCTTTATCCAACTTAAAATTAAGCCATGCCCCTTTAGATGAATTAATATGATTCTCATATAGCCATTTAAAATCCGCCGGCATATTATTTGGGTAAAGGGTGAAATCATAAATACGCGACCATCCTTCATAGAGCGTTAATTCCTCTAGGCGATAAGCAGCAACAATTTCCCTTGTAAAATCATTATCTACTCTCCCCTTTCCCTTGCGCAAAAGATATGCTGTGACGTTCGTTTCAACAGATTTCTTAAAGTCATGGTTTTCCTGATATAATCTTACCATCTTTTCTTTTTCATCGGAGTACCCTGCCTGTAAAATCCAGTTTTGCCAGCGCACTACGTTGATGGTTACTCCAGGTGCAAACTTCTTAAAAGTGTCAACATTCTCTTGATTCATCTCTACCCATCTTTCGCCCGCATCCAATGCTTTCTGCTCAAGCTCGGTAAGAATTTTTTGGACATTTGCTTCTTTTTGCCCATCCTGTAAATATTTCTTAAGTGAAAGTTGATCTTGTTCTTCCAGATTACGTAATTGTTCGAGCATCAAAGAAAATCGCTGTAACCAATCAGCAACCAAAATGGTTACTGTTCCTCGCCATTGGCGCTGATAGTTTCTAACAAGATAATCGTAAGTAGCTTCCAAAGAAGCACCTTCATGAGCAGGTTGACCAACACTAATGAGCATTAGCACTTTTTGGTCGTCCACCAGCTCTCGTCCACTTCCACTGTAGGGAATAGAAGAGTCTATATTAGTATCATTTTTAGGGACGTTCGTATCATATTTACTATTAGGCATGATTGGCGATCACCTTTTTTATTTAAAACGATGAGCCTACAGTATTCCCTTTTGCTGTTCTATGATTGACTTTCAATCCATTGAATGAAGGCGCACAGAGATAGTTTTTTTTAAGACTTTAAGATCTGAAATTCTCAACAAGAATAACCAACCCCCTAGGGTTTTTGCAATAACCACAAGATTAAAACAGGATTAAATATCATAAACATATGCACTTTAATTGCTCACGAACTTGTGAGACCGCCAAAACCGAGTACAATGCTTCTTATCCGCAAACTGACTATAGGAGAACATGGCCGATGACTGGCGAATCTTCTTCCGACATTGAAATAGTAACAAATACACCCTCGCATGTTGTTGCTCCTAGAGCAGTGATTTCTTATGGAGAAGCTATCAAGCTCATCTTATCCCTCGGCATCCCCATGGCATTGTCTTTCACATTCAGTTTTAGCATTTTGTTGATTGGCCTGATGACCAGCCGCTTACAACAGGAAGATGAATCTCAAGATTATCTGGGGGCTGCTACGTTAATTACCACGATGGCGCAAGTGCTCACGATACTGATGTTCTCTCATCTTTTTGCCATGGGTGGTGTGGCCAGTGAGAAACGAGGAAGGCTAACAGAAATAGAAAAACAACTTAACGATCTTACGGTAAGAAAATGTTTCTTAGAGGCAGAGAGAAGCCTTAAACCTATCGGTGATTCAGACGGACCCGAGCTTGCTGAAATACAGTCGTTGGAAGCATCCATTGTCACACTGCAGCAAAAAGGCATATCCCCATTGAAGCAATCAACCAGCACCATCCTCAAAAACGGTTGGATCTTAAGCATTGTTCCTATGCTAGCTGCTATGGCGGCGATGTTTTTTTCAAAATCTATTCTCATTCGCTGCTTTGGACAACGTGTTAATGTGGCCACTCCTACACAACTCTATTTACGATGGTACACGCTAGCACTTCCTCCTCTCGCTCTACGATTTTGTGTTGAACAAATGATTTTTGCTTTTAAAAACAATACCGCAGCCATGTTGATGGGTCTGAGTACGCTCGGAGTTGGTACTTTTTTAGCAGGATACCTAGGCTTTGGCCCTCTTCATTGGGGCTTGTTGGGGATTGCATTGGGATACGTAGCAGAAGCCTTTTTAACGTGTTTGAGTTTTTGCCTCTATTTGAAGTGGCACAAAGATTTTCGGGATTTTCCATTTTTTCGTTCTTTGACTACCTGGAGCTGGAATGACCTTAAACAAATGACTGAATTATTACGGGTCGGTGGGGTAGTCACCTTTGAGCAAGTCAATACACTAGCCACTCAATTGACCATGAGCTTGTTCGCCGGTCAGTTGTCACGCGATGAGCTCGATACCTATAACATGGGTGCACAACTGGGCTGGTTTACATGGATTCCTTCGCTGGCTTTGGCCTTGACGCTCTGGCAAGAAATCAGCCGTAGGATGGGCGAAGCTCTGGAAAAAATCCGTCAACAAAAGGGCGATGGCCAGCTCTATTATCGAGATGCTCAGCGTATAGCTCAAGTTGGGCTACCGACAAGCACAATGCTGGTCAGCGGTCTCTGTCTTCCTTTCATCGTACGCCCAAATTTCCTCACCGCCATCGTTAATAACAATGTCAACTCGCATGTCAGGCACATGGCTAATACAGTGACCCCTGTGATGGCGGGTACCATTATCTGTAATGCTGCCCTCATCACTATGGTACTTTCATTGCGAGGTGGTGGTGATCTTTATGTCCCTGTAGGTATTTCCGTGGCTAATCTTTGGCTCGGCGTGTTATTGGCTTATATGCTCGGCTTTAAAACGAACTTTGGTATTGATGGTATAGTGATCGGTTACGGTATTGGTATCGTGCTCGGTACGCTATTCGTATTCAGGCGTTTTATAAGCCATATGAAGCCCGAAAAATTAGCAGCTGCCAATGGAGAACCTACCATAACAGTAAATGAACGAACTGCCCTGCTCACTAACGACCCACCCTATTTGTCAGACAAGAGGATACAATCTCGACTATGATTGATCGCCTTTCACTCACCGCCTTACAATTCATCGCCACTATACCTGACTATGTTTACTGGAAAAACAAACAGGGCATTTATCAGGGTTGTAACAAGCGCTTTGCTAAGGCTATCGGCCTACCCACTGAAAAGGATATCGTCGGGAAAAATGATATCGATCTTTTTCCTAAGGAGCGTGCTGAAGAAATTCGTGCTCACGATCATCAAATCATGGAAACAGGGGTATCAGACTATTTTGAGGAAACCCCTTTCATCATAGAGGATATTCCTATCACTACTCTCACTCATAAAGTCCCTTGGAAGGACGACGACGGTCACATCGTGGGCCTTTTCAGCGTGGCTTTCGACATCACGGCATGGAAAAAAGAACAAGAACGATTGAGGCAATACGACGAATATGCCGATATTTATTTAAAAAATATCATCGCCAATCTTCCCGATCACGTTTTCTGGGAAGACACCAACGGTGTATTTCTTGGTTGCAATGAACAACAAGCCAAAAGCTTCGGCTTTCAAAATGCTAGAGCATTGGTAGGCAAAACTCTATGGGATGCGGGAACTAACATCGGCTGGAGTAAGTCTCGTATCCAACAATTACGTGAACACGACGTAGAAGTCATGCGTACAGGCAAAACCATCAGTGTCGAGGAAGATGTGATTTGGGCTGATGGACTACTAAGAACGTTTTTATCCAAAAAGGCACAACTCAAAGACAGCCAAGACCGATGCATCGGTATGTTGGGTCTAGCATTCGACATTACCGAACGCAAACAAATGGAAAAAAACTTAAGGGAAGCAAAGAAACGAGCAGAAGCTGCTAATACGGCCAAATCTGATTTTATCACTAATATTAGTCACGATCTCCGTACGCCCTTACACACTTTACTGGGGACCGCTGAGCTGATGCAACTCCAACCACACACTCCAGAGCAAGAGAAACATATCCAAGCCATCATTCAGTCCGGAGAAACATTATTAAATTTAGTCGAAAACATTTTAAGTTTCGCCAAGATAGAACAAGGCGGGGTAACACTCAATTGTGAAATTTTTGACCTCCAACAATTAATTTTAGGCGTGGTGGCTATCCTCCAAAAATCCGCTGAAGAAAAAAATATTGACATAGTCACACGTTTTTCAGAATCACTACCAAAGCAAGTGATAAGTGATCCCGATGCCATTCAGCGCATTGTGATGAATTTATTGGGTAATGCCATTAAATTTACCGATCATGGTCGTATTTCTATTACTGTGACATCCCCCCTATTAAAAGCTGATGAAAATGAAGCTATCTGTCAGTTGATCGTCAAAGACACGGGTATCGGCATTCCTCAACACGAGCTGCATCGCATTTTTGAGCGTTTTCACCGTATCAACCCTTCTTATCAAGAAAAATATAAAGGGTCTGGACTAGGCCTGGCTATCACTCAAAAATTAGTCGATAGTTTAAAAGGAACCATTCAAGTCGATAGCGAACTCGGCGTAGGAACAACGTTCACTTGTACGCTGCCATTGCAATTAAGCCACCCCACGTCATCACAGCGATCACGTAAACGCCAACCGTTGATACTACAAAAAAAATATTCGTTATCCATTTTGCTGGTCGAAGATGCGCCTCTCATACAAAAATTTTCTGTGAGTTTATTTGAGACGCTCGGTTGTAAAGTCACACTTGCCCATACTGGCAAAGAAGCGCTGCTGCTGGCTAGCAATACTTATGATCTCATTTTTATGGACATCGGCCTGCCTGATGAAGATGGATTGTCTGTCATCAAAAAAATCCGCATACTCGAAACCGAAGAAAATAAAAACCCCACTCCTATCATCGCACTCACTGCACACGCCACAGAGAAGGTCAAACAAGAATGCTTCGATGCTGGCGCTGATGATTTTCTCCCCAAACCCGCCTCTTTAGGAGAGATATTAAAATTCTTAGACAAATATACTCATCCTACTTGACAGGACGAACTTCACCACCTCAAGTGTCTCATCACGATAGGGTTCTCTAGTGAGAATTGGTGGCGTCCGGATCACTATGAATCTTCCGTATTGGGAAATCCAGTGATTCAATTTCAGTTCCAAGTGAAAAAGCTGAGCGATTACCGTGATCAACGAGAGGCGCTACTGCGGTGGGGTGAGCGAATGCTGGAAGCGCTTTCTTTAGAAGAAGTTTTTCGATAAAGAAAGTAACTTGTATGTTAGTTAGACCCCAGTTGTGTCATCCCGAGCGCAGCGAGGGATCTCATCAATGTACCCCCCATCCTCGATCCTTCCCCACGCACTTCGTGTGGGGGGAAGGGCAGGGATGGGGGGCATTGTAATTAATATAACCTTCATTTTACTCTGTTATTCTCTCATTAAAGCGGTACTGAATGTAGCCACCTTCATGAGAGGAGCGTATTGCGATGAGAAATGATACCACCCCCAATCCATCAGAAAATAACGACGCCATTATCCAGGAAGCTTTTCAGCTTATAGAAACATCCCAATATGAAGCTGCATATAAGTTATTCGAGCAATTGCCAGATGATATATTCTATCAATTAAATATTAATACCCAAAATA
>Ga0155612_135_pt1 | contig 24293 bp, 22 predicted proteins | sample RifCSPhighO2_12_FD_107269 | JGI IMG/M metagenome (GOLD analysis project Ga0155612, IMG submission 107269) | Coxiella sp. RIFCSPHIGHO2_12_FULL_44_14 | reverse complement strand
TGACTGCAATCTTCTAACACGCTCACTTGATGCTGATGACAATAATCCACGATCGCCGGCGTCTCTGCCACAGCACGCCCCGCTGCATGCACGATCAGCACACATCGCGTTTCAGCACGCAACCGTTCTGTAATTTGACTCAACCCTACATTAAAGCTGTGCGCTTCCGTATCAATCAGCGCGGGTTTTAATCCCGCGAGAATGATGGCGCTCAGCGTTCCTGGATCGGTGATGGGAGATACCAACACCTCGCTTCCCTTCGGTAAATTCAGCGCGGATAAAGCCACAAACAGGGCTACTGTCCCTGTGGCTACTGCATCAGCATAACCTCCTCCTAACCATTGAGCAAAAGCATCACAATATTGTGTTTCAAAATGACCTTGATAACTGGGATCTTCTTCCCGCGCTTGATACCAAGCCACCACTTCATCGATCATGGCTTTTTCATGAGATCCTAGCGCTTTGCGTGCAGGTAAAGGCTGCTTCCGGACAGGATTTCCTCCTAAAATCGCTAAAACAGTATCTTTTTCGGATAGTAAAGTGGTTTCCATAGAAAGCCTATTTCCTTGCTCGAAGGGGGTTTTGAGTATACTATACGCACTTTATAGAACAACGAACACTCTTTGCTCTGCATAACCCCGCATGATGGGTTTTTCACCATGGGATTTTAATTCATGTCCACAGTGGAAACAAATGCTTTTCCGGCGTTGGCCACCCATCAAATTAATCAATTAAAAATCAAACTTTTTGCCGATGGCGCTGTGCTAGAAGAAATGCATCGCTGGTACTTAAATCCTTGTATTAAAGGATTTACGACCAATCCTTCTCTCATGAAAGCCGCTCAAGTGGATCATTATCAACGCTTTGCTGAACGTGTTTTGCATCTTATTAAAGACCGGCCCGTCTCTTTTGAAACCTTTGCAGATTCTCTCACCGACATGGAAGCACAAGCGCAGCAAATTGCTGCTTGGGGGAAAAATGTTAACATTAAAATTCCCATTACTAATACTGCAGGTATATTTACAGGTCCTATTTTAGAACGCTTATCCGCAAAAGGTATTTCTCTCAACGTGACGGCTATGATGACGCTGGAACAAGTAGAAACCGCCGCACGATGCTTAAAAGGTCCTACACCTGCCATTCTCTCCGTCTTTGCTGGACGTATTGCTGACACCGGCATTGATCCTATGCCTCTCATGACAAAAGCAGCTCACCTGCTTCGACTTTATCCTCACATTGAATTGCTGTGGGCTAGCCCGCGCGAAACACTCAACATTTTTCAAGCGAATGCAGCAGGATGCCACATCATCACCGTCCCCCCTCATTTGTTAGAAAAACTCTCGTTGCTCGGCAAAGATCTCAAGGCTTATTCTTTAGAAACGGTGAAACAATTTCACCATGATGCCTGTGCAGCGGAATACGCGTTATAACAGGACAAACATTTCGGTTATGTTAAACACTTCCCCCCCCTCGCTCCTCAGGCCTTTTTATTTTTTTGTCGTCGTTTGGGGAGAACGATTTTGTCACTATCTCACGCACTATTGCTTGCCTTCGTTACTCGCCCCTGATAACTTACCTGCCCTGTATAACCGTCAGCAAAATAAACTGCTTATTTGTACTACTGTAGCTGATTGGCACGCACTAAAATCTACCCTTATTTTTAAGAAACTGAGTGATTATGTCACCCCCATTTTTATTGAAATTCCTTTACCAGCAGCAGGCGTCAGTAGTTGTCAACACATGGGCATTGGGCATCAACTCGCGACTGAACTATGTTTTCGAGACAAAGCCTACGGGCTAGCCTTGACTCCCGACTTATTGCTTGCCAACGGCACATTAGCCAACGTACAAAATCGTGCACAAATGGGTTATACCGTGATTTTGTGCGCTGCCTTGCGTTTTGCAGAAGAAAAATTTTTCCATCAGTTGCACCCGCTCTGCTCTCGCTCTTTTCAAGAAGATTCCGCAGAACCACTCACACTTTCTTCACGACAACTGGTGCAACTCAGTTTGCATAGTTTTCATAGCGAAACAGAAACCTATGATTTCGAATCACCTTATTTCGCTGTTAAAACACCTATCGCCCTATGGCGACTGCCCGATCAAAAAGGAATGATTATTCATTCGCTGAGTTGGTGTCCTTTACTCATCGATTACAGCGCTATTGTGAAACACTCAACGCTGGCTCTGGAAACATGGACCATGGATGGCGACTACATTCACAGTAATTTTGACTATTCCGAGCGCATTTATGTGTGTACAGATTCAGACGAAATGATGCTGTTGAGCTGGGCACCACTCGCCTATCAAGCAGTTCCTGTCAAAGCAGGCAACTTGCGTCGATGGTGGCCTTCTTTGTGTCCCATAATCAATCGCTATTTTTTGCAAGAAACGCTGATCTATCCCATCTTCGACCCACTGAAATTGTGCCTCTTTCCTAAAGCTGTCCGCTGGCACATCGATGATCTTGATGATTCTTGGCAATTCATCGAAAAGAAAATACAGCGCGCCCTATGCACACAACGTACTTGGCATGACGCCCTATTTCATTTTGGTTTTGTCTGTACTCATGTTTTTAAAAAAACCATCCGAGGTGCAATCATACTGTTCACGGCATGCTTTGGGAACCCATCAGCACGGCAGAAAATCAAACGCCGTGTGAAACTTCTATTGTCAACCTAAAGGAATAACCATGCTACACTGCAAAACTTATTTCTCTCAAGTCAGTGAAATTTGTCAACAAATCCACTTGGAATCTATAGAACAAATTGCCAACGAACTGGTCGAACTGCGCCGTCGCGCAGGACGATTATTTATTTTAGGAGTCGGCGGAAGTGCAGCCAATGCCAGCCATGCTGTGAATGATTTCCGCAAATTATGTCATATCGAGGCCTACACGCCGACCGATAACGTATCAGAATTAACAGCTCGCACCAATGATGAAGGCTGGGAAAGCGTTTTTGTAGAATGGCTTAAAGTCAGTCAGCTAAATCAGCGAGATGCCGTGTTGGTGTTTTCCGTGGGTGGCGGCGATGAAGAAAAGCAAGTCAGCGTCAATGTGGTACAGGCATTGAAAGAAGCCCAAGCGCGCCGCGCAAGAATTTATGGTATTGTGGGTCGAGTAAACGGTTATACGGCACAAGTAGCCCATCATGTCGTCCTGATTCCTCAAATCGATGAAAAACACATCACGCCGCACACAGAAGCATTTCAGGCACTAATTTGGCATTGCTTGGTCTCACATCCCAAGCTTCAAATGAATAAAACGAAATGGTGAATTTTCTCTTATCTGTTTTCATGCTATCCCGCAGGGCGGGTGCGATATAATTCCAAAACGTATTCTACCGCCCCACAAGCAATCATTTTGCCATGCTCTAATAATATCGCCTTGGTGCATAACCGACGGATCAGTTCTTCCGCATGAGAAGCAATAACCAAAATATTCATCCTCGAATAAAAACTTTCTAATCGCTTTTGTGCCTTTTCCGCAAAACTCGCATCCCCAGCACCGATACCTTCGTCCATCAGCAAAATGTCGGGATTAATGGCGGTAGCAATCGCAAAACTCAAACGAGTCATCATGCCTGTAGAATAGGTTCTCACGGGAAGACGGATAAAATCGCCCAGCTCACTAAACTCAATAATTTCATTTTTTTTATGCCGAATTTCCGTTTTCGGCATACCGAGATAAGTGCCGATAGTAAAAATATTATCAATACCGGTATCATCTAAGTCCAATCCAATCGAAATATTAAACAAGGGAGTAATCTTTCCTTGAAATCGATAAATTCCTTGCAACGGTTTATAAACCCCCGCTAATAAGCGCAACAACGTGGTTTTACCCGCCCCATTGTGACCAATTAATCCCAAGCGATCACCGTGTTCTACACGAAAACTGATGTTGTCCAGCGCCCGGATACTCACTTGTCCCGTCTTTTGCCGATTGATTTTACCTCCTAAACGATTGGCCAACACGCTGCGAAAACTGCGGCTCGTGTGATAAATAGGAATATCCACCGTCAGCCGTTCTACTTCAAGATACGTCGCCATGCTCAACCCAGCTCCTCCTAATTATAACAACCAAAAAATCAACTGTTTTTGCTTCCTCGCCATCGTATACAATGTCAACAACCACCCCAACAACGTGGTAACACTCACTACCCACCAACTCAATCCTGCTGGCGCAAGCCCCAATAAAGGTTGCCGAACGATGGCAATGTAATGATACAGCACATTACCATTCATTAAAACATACGCTTTCAAACTGTGGCCCAATTGATCCACAGGCCAAAAAATAGGGGTGAGGAACATCGAAATTTGCAATAAACTAGAAATCACTTGTTGAACATCTCGATAGCGGGCACACAAAAATCCTAAGAAAATAGCGATCCAACTGCCTGAGAAAAATAATAATAAAAAGCCCGGGATAACCAACAAAGTATTCTCATTGACTGGAACGTGAAAAAGCCACGCAATAACGATATACACTACGATCTGATGTAAAAACACTAAAAAATTCCTAGCCACGACTAACCAAGCGAACAAAGCGTAGGGTAAAGCCACCTGCTTTAATAAACCTTCTCCTGACACAAACGTTTGACAACCATCCGTAATAATTGCTGAAAAAAAGGTCCAACAAATAAATCCCGAAGCAAAATAAGGCAGGAAATTGCTAATGGACATATGCCAAAGCAAAGAAAATAAAATGCCCATGCTAGTCACAAAAATGGCCAAACTCAATGTTGTCCAAAAAGGACCGATCACCGTGCGCCGATAGCGACGACGCATGTCACCCAACGCTATGTCAATCCACAAACGCCATTGTAAAAAGCCATCGATATAGTCCTTCAGTGCTGCTCCCAAACTAGAATACCAGAATGAAAATCGGCGCTTTGAAGAGGTATCGGACAGTACATTGGGGTTTCTTATTTCAAGGATATCGGGTTGTTCCATAGATTGTACTCCCTACAATAATCTGAGCACACAACACCCTATTATGCTGTTCGATCAGTACCTTTCTTTACTACAAAATTACCCATGATGAGCGTATCTAATCCACATCCGTGAAAAGTCATCAACGCATCTCTCGGCGTTTCTATAATCGGCTGCCCTTTCAAATTAAAACTCGTGTTCAAAAGAACCGGTATTCCTGTTTGCTGCCGATACTGATACAGTAGCTCATAAAATAATTCGTTATCTGAACTTTTCACCGTTTGCACCCGCGCTGTGTTATCTTGATGCACGACCGCCGCAATTTCTTGACTTTTTTCCTGTTTTGCATCGACAGTGAAGCACATCCACGGTAAATCTCTGCCTTGTGTCATGAAATAATGTTCGCTGTCCTCCCATAATATGGCAGGAGCAAAGGGGCGAAATTCTTCTCGATATTTAATTTTCGCATTGACTTGATCACGCACCGCGTGACTGCCACAAGCCGCTAGAATGGAACGGTTTCCCAAGGCACGTGCGCCCGCCTCCGATCGTCCCTGATACCATCCCAACAACCGACCCTCTGCCAATTGTTGCGCAGCCACTTGAGCAGGATCATCCACCGTGTAAAAAGGAATTCCGTTAGCGATCAATTCACGCTGAATATGCTCATTAGAATAAGAAGATCCCAAATAAGGAGACGCCAGTGGCCACGGAGAATCCCCCGACAAGACAGCTCCATAATAAGCACAACCCAATGCCAACCCTCGATCAGAAGACATCGGCGGAATATAGATGTGATCAAAATCACCTGAATACAACAATTGTTTATTGGCAGAGCAATTGAGTGCCACTCCTCCCGCATAACATAAATAGCGGCAAGGGGGCGCTAACCTTTGCAGTCGTCGAATAAAAGCTGATAAACATTGTTCAAATACAGCCTGTGTGGAACGCGCTACATTTTTATAAAAGGGTGTCAGTGCTGAACCCGGCCGGCGATTGGGCTGCCCCAACACCTCAGAAATTTTTTCGGCATACGTGGGCTCAAAGGGTGAACGGGGAGCTGGTTTCTTCTGTAAGAAAGTAGATTCAAATTCCCAACCCTCGGCAGTGGGATGAATAATGGCGCTAAGATCTACCACAGGCTCACCATAAGGAGCCAATCCCATCACTTTATATTCATCACCATCGCCAAAACCCAAATAATACGTCATCATGGTATAAAAAAATCCCAACGAGCGGTCAGAAGAAATCTCATCCAGTACTTGGATACCACCACGACGAGTGGCGTACCCCAACATAGAACAAGCACTATCCCCCGCTGCATCCAACGACAAAACCAACGATTCTTCAAGACCAGATCCATAAAAAGCAACAGCCAAATGAGCCATCTGGTGGTGAATCCGCTGAATTTTCGGGCAACTCCCAAAATGATGTACTAAATAATGGCGGATGTGTTCATCAAACGCTTCATACGTAGCGCCAGGAGTAACAATCAACTGAATATCTTCCCATGCGATATCGGCCATCGTTAAACAAGCCTGAATAGAATAATACGGCAAATAACCATAAGCTGATTTAATCCGCAAATACCGCTCTTCTTCGCACACAGCAACCACCTTACCATCCACGATCAAAGCTGCTGCTGGCTCGTGTTGACGCAATGTAATGCCACCATGTAAACCTAAAATAATCATTTTTCTACCTTACATCAACCGATATCGCTGTCCAGGCTTGGCGATAATCGCATCAGGACACTTTTGCAACACATCATTGACCCGATGATAGAGTTTGCGCGCAGAAAATCCCAAACAAATAGCATTATCACAACGAAATACCACCAGCTCTCCCTGCCTCGCTAGCTCATCCTGAAACTGCCAATAGTTCCTCGGCAAAAACAAATGTCGGCGTAAATGGACGGTCGCCACTTTTCCCGATCGATCTTGGCAGGAATAAGATTCTATGTCACGCACAGAACGCACATAATAATCAGGCGCCACCATTTCCTCAACATGGTGAATGAGTGTACAACAATCTACCCCTACCCCCAACATAAGAATAGAGGCATCGTAGTGGATCAGTTTCGCAAATGGACTGTCTGCTCCACACGGCGTTACACAGTGTGCATGGGTACCCAAAATATCGGGTAAATTTTTGCCCATTCCTGATACCGAATGTGTCGGATGTAAGCTGCGATAGGTGGCATAGCGTTGCCGAAATATTTCTGTCAAGATGCCTGTATTGGACGGTGTCGTCAGTTCATTGAAATAGGGGTGGTTCGGTTTGACATACCGCCAAGACATGGTGGGCATGAGTAACGTGCCAGGGTGCATGTAATCGGCCAGCACTTGCAGTACCGTCAGCGGATCATAACCCTCTCGAGCAAATCCCTTAAACGCACTGTGCACCAATAACACTCCCTCGCGCGGAATACCCAAGCGAACCAACATACGCTGAAGTGTTTGCTGCTGGGTCATCCCACCTACCTCTGATACACCACGCATTAATCCTTACATGCTATGGTATTTCTACACACCATTTTCAATAAAAAGTGTTTTGTTTTAAGTGCGCTGTCTTTAACAACACAAATAGCAAAAAAGAGCAAAGCCAAGAAAAACCCTTTAAAAATAATCCGTTCTTTTCGAGCAAATATAAATGCTCGCTCTGATACTTTATACAAAACGCCGAATTCAGACACTCCTGTTAAATCTCTCAGAAAATAAAATCCCAATATCAAAAAACTCCGAATGAAATTACCAATGATACACATTAGTTTAAAGGTAGCTAGACTAAGCCCTCCGATCATTAAAAAAATTTTTCTTGATTTGGATTTACGATAAAACTCCCGCTCATTATATGTTGTAGAAACCCAATAGCCTGTTTTAGCACGATGAAAATAGTATCCAAATAATCTTAAATACTGACCAAATAAATTCATATAATGATTCCATATCCCGGAAGCAATTTTTGGCCATTTAAAAAAAATATTAACTAATCCTTTATAATAATAATAGAGCGTCCTTTTGAAAGATTTATGCATTTCTTCACAAGCTACATACACAGTATGCAATGAAAAACGAATCGCTGGTGGGCGCTGAATAGAAGATTTTACTAACCGCCCAGCTCTTCGGGCAATTCTTTTCCATTGATTCGTAATCGCATCACTGTGCAAATAAATAGTTTTTAACACCAATGCTCTCTTAAGAGGATCCATGGCATGCACAGGACAATAATGAAATCGCCGGAGATTATTTTTTTTAGCCCACTGCCCTATGATGGGCATGATTTGAACCGAGTCAGCACACAATGGAATACTCATCTCTTCTTCTTTAGTAAAACTTACCATGGTAATTTCATCTGAATCAGTAACCACGTAAATATCTTCACTCAAACCGAAATTAAGATAAATATAATCCTGATCCAATGTATGTAATTTAAACGTTTCCGTATTGTGCCGCTGTAACGCACTGTAATCTACTGCTAAGGGAGCCCAACTGTACCCATGCATGATAAAATTAGCCTCTCCAGGTGCTTCCCATAAAGAAATCACAGGATTATACGCATAGAATGGTTTATTCCAAATCCATGTCACTGTTTCGGAATGTAAATTCCTCAATACCACAGACATGATTTGACGCCCCGTCACCACCAGTGGTTGTCTCGGTTTCAACACTCCCATTTGCTCAAAATCTTGCATACAGCCATAATATTCATAACGAACTGCTGGACACAGCACCACCTTTTTCCCATGATCCACCAACCGTTCCAATGCAACTACCGCACCTTCCGACAAAATCATGTCAGGTGTCAAAAATACTCCAATTGCTTTAGCAGCAAACACGATTTCAGAAATCAATTGATGCCCTCGTGACATGAGCTTCATTTTTTGATCCACCAACTTGGGATCTCCGATGTCCACCCATTCGATAGCAAGATGCAATTTTAATTCTCGAAATAGCAACTCCTGTTGGATGGTAAGCCAATCTTCGGAGGTAGTCGCCACAATCAGCTTGGATTCTTTTTTGTTTCGTAGTGACGGGATATTATTCGGTGCTAACAACGACGCCACCAACAAAGTCATAAAATAATGTCGAAATACCGCTCCCCAAAAGACGACGATAAAACAAAAAGGCCGTCCACAAGAAGCTGCTATCGATTCTGTATCCATCGGTATCCATTCTCCCTATGATGACCGCTCGTCGCCGAAGAGATAAAATTAACAGAGGAAACAAGCGGTATATCCACGCATATCTTGTTGCATTTTACACTAACTCAAGGAATTTTGAATTAAATTACATAGGTTATGGAATTCTTTTTGAATAACGTCTTCACGATCGTCCTCCCAAACCCATTTTTGATAAGGCTTTGCGAAAGGCAATGATTTACCGATTTCAAAACCGTGAGTACGAAAAGCGGCATCGGTGGTCTGCGGAACTCCAGCGGCCTTCATTTTAAATGTGATATAGCGACATTGTTCATTCAACCAACAAAGTATCATAGGACCATTATTGACGCCTAAATTAATAAAGGAAGCATCATATAAGGCTGCTCGCAATCCCACATTCCAACAGGGTTCTGTAAAATACACGAAAGGGGTCAATTCCGATGGCGTAGGTTCTAATGCTTTCTCAGTATCTGGCACAAAAACGACGAAATAACGCTGAGGATCTAACCTACTTGCAAAATGAGCCCACGCGTGGATATCGCTGTTCCGCGCTGGCATATAAGATGATTGACGCAACGTGATGGTCACTACTTTGCGCCCCTTTACTGCGCTGCTGCTAAGCCATTGTTCTATATAGCGACGTGCTTGTTGGGTAGGCTGTAAAAACATGAGAGACAATGCTTCAGTCAACGCCTGATAACTCGAGTGCGCCACGGGGAATAAAACGGAATATTGCTTCGGAAAAACGTGTGGTCGCACTTGTTCACACAGTAAACAAGCTTCATCTCTCGAACTATAAAAAGTAACCCCCGTGCAATGCGGCAACAATTCTGATAACGAATACAAAATGGCGTGCCTGCGCCAATAGCGCGCGAACCAATCCACTTTTTCCTCGTACTCTGGATCTTCTTCACGCAATCCATGATTTTTGCCGGGAACGAAAATCACATGGACGCCCGATAACCCTAAGCGTCTGCGTTCATAATCCGCGATGGCCAAAGCCCAGGCAAAGTCATAAGTCACCGGAGAAACTTCTAAATCATAAAATAAATAGAGCCTATCTTTCGATAAAACCTGAGATTTTAAGCGTACCCAGCGCAACTGATTGAGCGGCCGCACACACATCCAATAGAACAATTGAATGAACGGCTTACCTATTTTAATGGACTTTGAAACAGGCCGGTGGGATTCCGTCAGCAATCGAGCAAAAAACCAAAATAATCCGCGCGACTTGATTTTTTTTAAAAGTACCCAAGCTCCTCGAGCCATCAAAAACCTTCATCATGCTAATAACGATTCTTCCCGAACTGTGGGTTCCGGATGTCCCCCTAGTAAAGCACCCTGCCAGTTTGCCAATCGAGATATTTTATTGTAATAAACAAACTGGGGAGATTTTCGGATGAGCAATCCATCGCGCACTTCTTCTGTAAATTCATACTGTGCCCAGCCATTACAATTTTCACAAAAAGGAACTTTATCCCATTGTCCCGTTTCATGGTAATGGCGCACCTCTTGAAAGGCTTTTCCTTGCCACACCGCCTCCACACCACCATCCTTAAACACATTACCCATGTTGGTTTGTTTAAATCCATCTAAACAACAGACAGTCACTTGTCCATCATTATGAATAGGCATCGTGTGGTAAATGGAAGGGCAAGGTTTCCGTGGTCCAGGATCCGGCATGTCTTTAAAACGACCATTTTCAAACAACAACCCAATACGCACGCAATCCACTACATGGACCCATCGATGGATAAAAGCATCACGCTCGTGCCGGTTGTCGTCTTGCTCAGTAAAAGAAACACCGACGCGGGGGTATTGTTTTTCTCCCCGCGCCTGTAACATTTTCAAAACTGCTACTTCAATGCGCTCTAATTTTCGAATGCCACGAATTTTTTTGAGCGTTGATTCCGTAACAGCATCGATGCTGAAAAAAATAGAATCTAGTTGAACATCTACAAAAAATTGAGCCAGCTCATCGTCTAGCGTCAGACCGTTGGTATTCATGGCCACTGCAATGCCACGTCGCTTCATGTCGATGATGCGCTCACGCAACCGTGGGGCCAACAGCGGTTCGCCATACATATTCGGCTGCACCAAAGGTTTCACCCGCATGATTTCATCCAATACTTTTTGCGCCGCTGCCAACGGCATCACTCCTTTAACTGTTTCTTGTAAGACATTGTCTTCAGAACCCCACACAGGACACATCGGACAACGCAAATTGCACTTCGTTGCCAAATCCAGCAGATAGCGCTCAGGCAGGTGTGGCACAGACAGTGTCATAAAAAATCCTTTGAGTAATAGCGGGATATCGAAAACAGCCTAAAAGCCTTTTTAGCCAAACCGTTTCTTCAGGCGTTCATACTACCGTTAAATCCCGATAAACGCCATCTATGGTTAAACCGTGAGCTTTCAATAATTGATCATGTGCGCCATAGACATGAATAAACTGATCGCGTAGCGCATAATGTGCTAGTCGACAGCCTGCTTGTGTATCCCACGCGATGGCTTTCACTTGGGAACCCAACCCACCGTGTACTACATGTTCTTCTAAAACAACGACAGATCGATGTTGTTTCAGCAAAAGCGCAATGCCTTCTGTATCCAGTGGTTTAAGCGTATGACAGGATACCACAGAGACGCTTTCCCCTCGCTCAGAGGTGAAGCGATCAGCTAACTCCAGAGCCATCTTCATCATGCTAGGCCCGTAAGATAAAAGACAAATAGTAGTCCCTTTTCTAAGATATCGAATTTTTCCAATGATTAAAGGATCTACAGCATGTTCTGTTAGATTTTTTTCCCCAGTTTTCCCTAAGCGTAAATAGGTCGGTTTCTGATTCATTGTGGCACACCATTCTGTTATCTGACGCGCCTCATCAGGATCACAAGGAGCAAGCACTTGCATCCCCGGAATACTCGCGGCAATCGCCACATCTTCCATAGCGTGATGCGTTCCACCCAATGTAGAATAAACTACCCCTCCCCCTACACCCACTACAGTTACTGGTAACCCTTGATACGCAATGTCATTGCGTACAAACTCAAAGGGCCGATACAAAGCAAATGTCGCAATGGTGTAAGCAAACGGCCGCATACCGCGTAAAGCCATTCCTGCAGCCATACCGATCATAATTTGTTCTGCTACCCCTGTATTAATAAACCGCTCCGGAAACTCCTCACGAAACCGAGCAATAGATCCTGCAGGAGAAATATCAGCAACAACAATCGCTAAACGCGCATCTTTTTTCCCACAAGCATAAAAAGTTTCAGCAAATTGCTCTCTCATGCACTTTCTCCAATTCTTGCCTTGCCTGCTGATATTCTTCTGCATTGGGCGAGCGATAATGCCAAATCGGTACATTTTCCATATAAGTAACGCCTTTACCTTTGATAGTCTGACAGACAATAGCTGTAGGTCGTTGTGAAATACGCTGCCGAGCCGCCATCGCAATCGCTTGAGCATCGTGTCCATCCACGGCATGCACGTGCCAACCAAAAGCCATTAATTTTTCTACGACGGGATAAAAAGCAGGATGATCGGTGCTCATGCGAGCCAATCCAGAGAAATCATTTAAATCTAAAAACAACGTGAGCTGATCGAGTGCTAAATTAGCCGCCATCATCAGCGCTTCCCACGTAGAACCTTCTTGCAATTCCCCATCTGACAATAGTACATAAGTATGACTGAGATCCCGCTGCAGCCGATTAGCAAGCGCCATTCCTACTGCCATTCCCAAACCATGACCCAAAGAACCTGTCGATGCCGCAATCCCTGGAATGCCATAATCAGGATGTGCACCTAAACGACCTTGTGGTTGGCAATATTGCACTAAGTCGACGTCGGTCAAGTAGCCCAAGTCATGCAATACCACATATTGAGCCAAACAACCATGACCCTTCGACATCAAGAAAGTATCCCTCCATTGATGACGTTCGTCATGACGCATTAAACTATGATAAATCACGTCCACTATTTCCATACACGAGTAAGCAGGTGCGATATGTAACGCACTAACTTGTTGAGAAATGTCCAAAATGCGCAGTCGATAACGGCGGCATCGCTCTCGAGCATCACGGACATTCAATTCAGATGGCGGTAATGTCATGATTATGCTCGCATCTCGTAATCTGTGGAACAATTTTTCAGGAAAGGAAGATAATGATCCACCCACGCGACCATTTCTGCGAGTCCTTCTGACCAATCAATGCGGGGCTCCCAACCAACATCTTTTTTAATCGCGCTGGAATCGAGCCAATAACGCGCATCTTGTCCCAATCGATCTTCTGTGACTTCACACAGATTTTCAAAGGGAACCTTCAGCGCTTCCGCGCAAAGTTCCACCACACGACGAATGGCCGTGGGTTTTTCCGGTCCCACATTGTAAATTTTTCCCAGTGGGGCTTTTTCTGAAATGAAATGAATCGCTCGCGCTAAATCGCGAGCATGAATATACGATTTCTCCGCGCGCCCTCCCCCGTGCAAAGGAAGCTTGCGCCCCATGCGTCCGTACAATAATGCTTTGGGAATCACCCGATGCAACAATTGCCCAGGGCAATACGCATTTGACGGGCGCACAATGTTCATTGGAAATTGTTGAAATTGCGATACCGACATTAAATACATATCAAAAGCGACTTTAGAAGCAGCATACGGACTGGTCGGTTTAATGGGTTCTTCTTCTGTCGTAGGATAATTGACAGAACCGTACATTTCTGAAGTACCGATTTGTATAAATCGTTCCAACCAATCGCGCTTCATTAACTCTTCTGTTAATTTCGACAATGCCATCGCATTGGTTTCGAAAAATCGCCAGCTGTTTTTCCAAGAAACAGCCCCTTCTCCTTGTGCGGCATAATTAATAATAATCTCTGGTTTTTCTCGGTCCAACAGATTTAACAATAAATCCATTTCATAAGTAATATGCTTCGCATGGTATTCGTATCCTGGGCGTTTTTGAATATTTAAAGAAAAGGGCTCCGGGCGTAGAAAATTTCTACCAATCCCGATCACTTTTTTTGGATTCGCATAATCCAACAAATACATGGCCGTGTGAATGCCGAAAGAACCACCTCCCCCAAGAATAGCGTATGTTTTACTTGCCATATTTCATCTCCTCTAATAATCAATCACAGGGCGTTCAACTACACCTCATGCCACCGAGTTGGCTGGATCTCGAGGACATTTTTGTTTAACCATACAGTTGCTAAGTAATCACTGTCCAATAATAATCGCCGGTGTAACCCGCCTCTCGAAATAAATCCACCCATCCCATAGGATAATCGTGAAATTCAGCCGTTAACACCCAACTTTCAAAAATGTCTTTTTGCTCTGGATGATAATAACTATCTACTTGCACGAAAGCTTTTCCCTGTGACACACGCTGTATTTCTTGTAACGCCACGCGCGCACGATCTCGCGAGAAATTATGTATCGTATTGAGCGACAAGACTATCGTAAAACTGCCGTCAGAGAAAGGCAGTGTATCTGCACTACCCAGACATAACCATCCTGCCACTTCGGGTTCACCGTGTTTTAATGCATACTCAGAAATATCCAGTCCAAAAACCTGCAACCCAGGGCACACCTGCATGAGATCTTTGACCAAAAAACCTTTGGCGCATCCCACATCCAACACACAGTCCCCTGCACGCAGCCCAAAATGTTGAACGATGTCTTTAGCGACAGGAATCCATCGTCCATCATAACGATATCCCCCATACCCGTAATCACGCGGTCCATCGAAATACAAAGCACCATATTCTTTGGCTCTGCGAATGACGTCTGGATCTTTAGCCGCTTTGCGTTTTTCGATGTTACGCTTCACTCGTGGTAACGCACGTAACAAATTCACTTCCATTATACCATCGCCTTTTCTAAACCTGCAGCCAATGGAGTGTAACGAAACTCGGGAAATGCTTGCCGACAGACACTGATGTCAAACGCTCGATAACCATTGTGCGGCATGACTCCAGGGCGAGGCTGTGTAATAATCTTAATTGGTTCAGGAACCAGTGCACGTATCTTTTCCGCTATTGCTCGAAAGGAAGTGACAGTACCTGTTGCCACATTCAACACGCCCCGACTACGATGCCATAAACACAAGCGAACCAATTCAGCAACATCATCAATAAAGACGTGATCACGCTGCTCCTCTCCTTCCCCCCACAACCTAATCGATTGACCCTGTGCTGCACATCGTCGAAATTGATTGGGTCCATAGCCGTTATGAGGATCTGCCACGCCGTACAACAAACTCGGTCGCAAAAAACAAAGGGGGATAGTTTTTGCGACAGACTGCAACATTTTTTCTCGAATGGCATGCATCATGCCATGCAGCGAATCCGGTGCTACTACGGAATATTCCGTCAGCGGTCGATCGGTATCAGTATAAACAGCATCTGAGCTAATATAAAGAAGGTGTGAAACCGGGCGCTTTTCAATGGCGTGACAAACTACCTGCATCATACGAACGTTATTGACTAATCCATCGATACTTTTACAAGGCGCTTGCGCAGCAACCACCACCAAGCTGTCTTCGGGCGCCAATAAAGCCGTGAATACCTCAACAGCATCATCCGCCAGTAAATCGACCTGTTGGCGCGTTAATGCCAATACATTCACATTATCCTGCAGTAATCGCTGATGCACACTGTGCCCGACAAATCCACGTGCGCCTAAAATAATCACTCGCTGGGGTTCACGCATACTCGTCCACTCATGTTTCAACATGTTCATGCTCCTGTTGCAATACCGTGGAAATAGGACGCCCCAATGTCAAGACGTAAAAACCGGCTTGCTCCAACGCCTGGCAATTCCATTGCCGATAAGGATCGATCACCCAACGACCTCGCATGAATTTTTTGAGGAATAGCGGTTGGATGTCATCATAGTGTGGCCACGGCGTTAACACCATGATCACATCAGCTTCTTTTATCGTATCCTCAACAGTCATACCTCGCTCAACGAAAGGAACCGCATCTAAAGCGACGACGGGATCGTGCGCCACTATCGTAAAATCCTGCAACTGTTTTATGATCGCTAAGGAGGGGGAATTTTTCGTGCTGTGCGTGTGTGCTTTATAAGCCAATCCCAATATCGCTATTCTCGGATGAGCACAAAATGGCAATAGGTATTTTTGCAGTACACGATACACCCAGGTTTTTTGATAATCACTCTGGAAAAACCAAGTGTGAATTAAATCTACAGGGATTTCCATCGATTCACCCAATGATGCCAACGTTACCATATCCCGTTCTAAATTACCTCCTGCAATACCTAATCCAGGCTGAATATAGGCTCGAAGACCAATGCGCTGATCCTGCTGTAAAGTCGGCACAATTTCTCCCCAGTCTGCCCCTACAGCCGTACTCACTTCAGCTAACATGTTGGCCGCCATGACAGAAGAAACCAACAACAAATTAATGGAGATCTTGGCTAATTCAGCGCTTTCGTAACGCATTGCAAAAATAGGACACTCAAAAGCTTGCAATAAAGCAGTATATGTCGATGGCAATGCTTGTTTAGGATCGCGACAACCGACGATGAATCGTTCGGGATGCAACGCTCGATCGAGCGCTTGCCCAAAAATAAGGGTTTCCACTTGATAAAATAGTACTTCTATTTGCCCAGCCCAACGTCGTGTAAATCCGGGTGGCACTTGTGACAAAATCACTAAAACGATTTTTTTTCCCTGAACGATGGGCAAAACTTCCATCATCCATCGTTCAATACATGAAAGATCGCTGTGATGATCGGATCGTGTCGGCACATCTGCCGAAATATAAAGTACATCGCATAGGGACAACAAATCACGATTGGCCGTAAATTGCAGTCTCTCACCACTCACCCTCATATGCTCTTTTAATTGTGGCTCTTCGATAGGTAATTGCAAAGACTGTACGGCAGCAATGAGCAGGGGATCAGAATCGTAGCCTATAACAGAAAACCCTTTCGCCGCCACCGCCGTAGCAGATACCAATCCCAAATGGGTCATGCCCACAAAACCCACACGGAGATTTTCTATCGGATTTGACATGTTTCATTCATCTCCATAACTCGTGCTCCCAGCGCAGCCAGTAATCGATAAATCCATCGGTCTCGAGATAAATCAGTCACCACGCGATGGCTCACCAAATAGTTAAAATGGGCATATTCCAGTGCCCAAGTAGGATCGGGTTGTATCACCGTCATGGATTCTTCCAAAGGACGACCGCTAGGAAAAATACGCTTCCTCATTACCCACTCAGAAGGTCCCCATTTACACAAGGAACGGATATGCGCAGAACCTTTTTCTCCTAATACATCGCACGTAAATTCATTGCGCCAAGATAACAGCGTCATTTCCAATGCTATCTGGGGTTCTGTGTCCTGATTAATGACGATCACGTGATCAGCTGCTTGATTTTCAAAACAACGTGCTGTTGCTATACGATAATGTTCATCACGGCTACCAAACCAAAAATCCATGACGTCCAACAAATGGGGGGCTAGATCCGTCAATACACCAGCACCTTGATCGCGCCACGATTGGCGCACAATGCGCGCTGTTCCATTTCCATAAAATAAACGGCAATGATAAATTCGACCTAATTCACCTGAGTGAATCCAGTGACGCATCTTGACCCAATGGGGCTCAAATCGGTGATTATACGCCGTATAACAAACCAGTTGCTTTTCTTTAGCTAAACGCTCCCAATATTCTAACGTCGCTAAATCAGGTGCCCATAAAGGCTTTTCTACTAAAACATGTTTACCGTTTTCTAATAAATACGTCACAATCTCTTCTTTGGCTGCATCAGGCACACACACCAAAGCAGCATCAAACATGGCTAAAGGAACCTCTTGGATATGCCGATAATCCGCACCAACTTTGATGGGATCTACCAGCGCGACAACATCAGAACCTGCCACACGATGCCGTTTTTCACCTTGAACTCCCCACCCAACAATGACGATTTTCATTATTGCGCTTCTACCACTTCTTTCACATCCTGTTGTTGCAATTCCTCAGAATACATCATGTGCTGTTTGACTAATTTCACTTTACGATAAACATCAGCTTTAGCAACTGGTACATTGGCATCGTATTCACATTCACAGGCTGCTGCCATCGCTCCTAAAATACTCGCCACCACAGGCGATGCCTTAAGCGCCAAAGACAACGTCGCATAAGCCAACAGCGCATCCCCCGCACCTAATGGATCTTTGAGATGATGAACAAAGCTATCGACTACAATAAATGAATCCAACGCTTCATGGTCGTTCCCGTAACAAGTAATAATGCCTTTTTCCCCCAACTTTAAAATTAATGTTTTACATTGTGCTGCATCATATAAATTAGAGGCCAACGGTCGAATTCCAGAATCTTGATCTGCCAGGGCAAAACGCGCTTCGCGCTCATTCGGCGTAATTAAATCAAACTCTTTGAATTCTGTAATGTTTCCCCATCGACTGGCCACTTGACTGTCCGCCACTTTGAAACAGTGTTTAGGAATGGCACTTACCAACGCGGGAATTGTTCTTCGATTAAAAATACCATGACGAAAATCACTAAAAATAATGGCATCACACGGTGTCTTTTCTACCATTTGTGTAAATTGTTCCAATAAATCATCATCAATTGAGGAATTATCTAAAGTGTCTATTTTCAATAATCGCTGGCCTTGAGCTACAATCGCATTTTTATGTGTAGTCGGACGATTCTCATCGATAATGGCATGTACTTCAATACCCCAATCCTTCAACTGTCCCAGTACAAAATTTTTTAATGGATCATTCCCCAGCAGCGTTGTTAAACTGACTCGCGCTCCTGCGGCTCGCAAGTGCTGCGCCACGATGGCCGCCCCTCCCACATAATTTCTTTGCGATTCGTATAATACGCTAATAGTAGGAGTTTTGGTCTGTCCACCAATCATGGTTGTTTGGGTGAATCCATCAATGATGGTGTCTCCCACCACATGTACTGTCAACCCTTGCATTCGTTCTAGTACAAGATATAAATCTTCGAAAGTGATTTTGACCGATTCCATGAGGGTGGCCAATTTTTCATAACGAATGGAAGGAGGAGAAATGTTAATTAATTGTGAAGAAGAATAAACAATATCACCCGGAGTAAATAAGATTTTCCCACCGTAAGAAGTCAACAATCGCTCTTCTTCTTCTGTTTTAGCCGGCATCCCACTAGAAACATATTCATACCCTTTGGCGAAAAAATCAGGCTCTAATATGGAAATCAGTTCTAATGGTGTCGCATTTTTGTCGATCACAACGTAATCGACTATTTCGAACGCTGCTAAATTGGCTGCACGCAAATTTTGCGGCACGTGAGGGCGATGTTTTCCTTTGGTGATGTGCCGATCAGCTGTAATACTAGCCACTAAAATATCGGCTTTACTTTTGGCGTACAACAAATGGCGCACGTGTCCCGGATGTACAACATCAAAAACACCGTGACACATGACTACTTTCTTTTTACGTGGAAATGTTTTAAGAATTTCACGTAATTCTTCTCTCGTTTTTATTTTATGTTGGTAGGTTTCGAGCAACGTTCTCATGACTATCCCTATTTTTTCCAAGGTATTTAAACCAAGTTTCGGTCGCCTTCGCAATCGAAACTTTATCCCACAGAGGCGCTTCTCGCCAATCTTCTAATCGTTCCATCATGCGCGAAACACCTTGCGCAAACGAAACCGTTGGGCTCCAATGCAATGCTTTCTGAATTTTACGAATATCTGCCCAGGTGCATTCTGGTTCCCCAGGGCGCTTAGGTAAATACTCCACCTTTCCCCCTATTAATTCCACCAATCGATTGACTGACTCGGGCTGACCCGCTCCCAAATTCCATCGCTCACCCACTAATTTTGTTTCTGCAGCAGAAAGAAATGCTCGCGGAACATCCGTGACATATAAAAAATCTCTTCGCTGTGTCCCATCCCCCACTACCGTGAGCGGATAACCCGCCAATTTCTGTTTGAAAAATACTCCAAACACAGCACCATAAGCTCCTGTGGTGCATACGCGAGGCCCATAGGCATTAAAAATACAAATGGAATTAACGGGTAAGTTGTACACCCGATGCCAATGAAAAGTAGCACATTCACCCAAATATTTCGATAAAGCATAGGGATATTGCGGGGCAATAGGATGATCTTCCCGCGTAGGAACCGACGCTAACCCATAACAAGAAGAAGAAGCTGCGTATACGAATTTTTTGGTTCCAGCAGCACGCGCACATTCCAACATACGCACAGTTCCCTGCACATTCGTTGCCATGTATTCGATTGGCTGTTCTATCGAAGGCACAATAGAGCCAATACCTGCAAAATGAAAAACGTAAGTGCTGTCTGAAAAAAGAGTGCATGATGGTTGAAGATCGTTGATATCCATCCATTCACACTGCAAGTCAGGATTATTGTTGTGTTGCGCTAAATTGCGTTCTTGCCCTACAGACAAATTATCGATGACGCGCACAATATAATCGCGTTCCAACAAAAGATCCACCATGTGACTGCCAATAAACCCGGCACCTCCAGAAACAACCGCAATCGGCTTTGTTGCCATTTAAACTACCTCAAGCGCTTTTAATTGCCGCACATTAAAATAGCAGTTATCTGTCAAGCTATTAGGCAATTTTCCAGCACGAAAAGCACTACATAAATCCTGCACCGCTTCTTCGATCGTGTGTTTTGCTCTAAATCCCAGTATTTTTTCAATTTTATCGGAATTGATGTGATAAGAACGAATATCATTGGTTTCTGTCACTCGAATGGGAATCTCACTCTTTTTCGGAAATTCCTTTTCTACGATATTTTTTACGATGCGTGCAATATCCATGATCGATCTATTTTGATAACCAACATTAAATATTTCTCTTGCAATAAGCTCTTTCGGCACAGTGAGTAATAATTGATAAAGATCACACATATCTTGCACGTGGAGATTGGGGCGCCGCTGACCCCCACCCAACACAGTAATGCCATTGATATCTATTGTTTCCCCAGTGCCTGTATCTATTCTTTCCCCTGTATGTACCGCATGATTAGTAAGAATATTGACGGTTAAATCCAACCGTTGCCGTGGCGCATAACCACAGATAGTGGCCGGACGGATCACGACACCGGTAAAGCGTTCATCGACATGCTTGAACAATAATGGCTCACACATACCCTTGTATTTGTTATACAGCGTCAAGGGGACTAAAGGATGATCCTCCGTGACCTCGGGAGCATCTGACACGCCGTATACCGAGCTTGACGACGCATAAATAAAGCGCCTCACACCTGCTTTTTTGGCTGCGATCACTACAGGTTCAAAGGCAGTCAAATTGATCGACGTGCTGAGCGCTTCATCCAATTCAAAGCTCGCATCGTTAGAAATACAGGCCAAATGGATAACAGCATCTATGCCATAACACGCTTGATAAAAGTGGTCGCTATCACGAATATCTCCTTGAATCAGGTTGAATTGCGGGTGCGTTTTGGGAAGAAAGTCATCACCAAAAAACAAAATATCGTAAACCGTGACTCGATAACCCAAATCTAATAACTGCGGGACTAGTAAGCTGCCTACGTAACCTGCTCCCCCTGTGACCAAAATGTTTTTAAACTTTTCTGACATAACAACTCCCTGATCTCGTTTTGCACATTTTCTTGCCAATGAACGATCGCCGCGAGCACAGCGTTGGATCCGGAACTTTATCACGCTTTAACGATTCAAAACAACCCAAATAGACCGTCGATCACCCCTCCTGTGAGCATAAATTAGCAACTCCGTGTTTGTTAATGATTTTCATTTGCACGTAGTCAGGCATTGGGGTTTCCGTTAGCATTCCTTCATGGGATTTTATTCAAATGACCGTACTGCTTTTTCAAGACAGCGATAACTCAACGCCTCTCTCAAATGATCCGGTTGTATCGTTGCTTGATCATCTAAGTCTGCAATCGTCCGCGCTAATTTTAAAATGCGGTGATAGGCTCGTGCTGACCAATGCCATTTCGTCATCGTTTCTTCTAAAAACTGCTTGGTTAGTGAAGAAAGAGTGCAATGGTGTTCTATTTCTTCGCCCAATAACGACGTATTCAACTTGGCTGCACGCTGCCACTGTTTTTCGCGCGCAACGATCACACGCTGACGAACAAACCCACTGCCTTCACCCCTTTCATGAGTGCTATTTAATAATAGGGAAGCCGACACGGGAGGAATTTCTATGTGCATATCAATACGATCCAATAAGGGACCCGATAATCGCGCATGATATCGCTGAACCTGTTCGCGCGTGCATCGACAATGCTGCCGAACATCACCCAGATAACCACAAGGGCAAGGATTCATTGCTGCCATCAACTGAAACCGTGACGGAAACCGAGCTTGGTGAGCCGCTCGAGATATCGTGATCCACCCTGCTTCCAGTGGCTCACGTAAAGACTCTAAAACATGTCGGTCAAATTCAGGCAGTTCGTCCAAAAACAAAACACCACTGTGTGCTAATGAAATTTCTCCCGGTCGTGGTGGAGTACTTCCCCCCACCATCGCTGCCGCAGAAACGGTGTGATGGGGTGCTCGAAATGGTCTGACTCCCCATTGTTCATAGTGAAAACCTTGATGTCCCATTGAATAAACTGCTGCTACTTCCAAAGCTTCATCGACGGATAAAGGTGGTAAAATACCCGGTAATCGAGTAGCTAACATGGTTTTTCCTGTCCCAGGTGGACCGACAAACAACAGGCTATGCCCTCCTGCTGCAGCGATTTCCAATGCGCGTTTTCCATGCACTTGTCCTATCACATCCTGAAGATCAGGATAACGAGTTGAAGAAGTCCTACGATCTCGCGAGAACAGCGGCGATAATGGAGTCACCCCTCGCAAATGGGCACAGACTTCTAGCAAGTGTTGCGCAGCGAAAATCGGAACATTTTCCAGCAAAGTGGCTTCTTCCCAATTGGCTGCTGTGATAATAAGCTGACGATTTTCTTTTTTAGTCGCCATCGCGAAAGGCAACGCTCCTGTGATCGGCCTCAGTAAGCCCGACAATGCCAATTCACCTGCAAACTCGTAAGAATGCAAAGCTTCTCCAGGAATTTGCCCAGAAGCAGCCAAAATACCGAGCGCAATGGCTAAATCAAATCTTCCCCCTTCTTTCGGCAAATCCGCGGGCGCCAAATTAACTGTAATACGACTGACAGGAAATTCTAGCTGGCTATTGACGATGGCGCTGCGCACCCGATGCCGGCTTTCTTTAACGGCTGTTTCCGGTAATCCAGAAATAGAAAGACCTGGCAAGCCTTTGGAAAGGTGCACTTCAACAATGACCAAAGGCGCATTAATACCGGCACTGGCTCGGCTATGCACAATGGCTAACGACATAAAACACCATTAAGCAACTCGCGCCAACGATGGATTCGGTATTACTTACCTTCAAGCTCTTTCAGCCGCTTTTCTAAGCGCTCCAGCTTGGCACGCGTTCTTTCTAAGACTTTTGTCTGTACGTCAAATTCTTCCCGAGTCACCAAATCCATTTTACTCAGTGCTGTTTGCAACACGCTGTGAAAGTTTTTTTCAATGTCTTTGGGAAGATGTGCAATGCCTGGGGGTATTGATTCCACCAGGCGTTTGACGATTTCATTGATCTTATTCGCAGTTACCATAGACTATTCCTTCTCAGTTCATCATAGACTAACATCTATATTAGCTATTTTTTTATGTCAAATAATACCGTTATTATAATACCGCTCTGTCAGACCTATCCAAATCTACCCATAGGTAGCTTCACTGCCATTGACTTAAGCTTATCTATTGAATCTATGATATTTTTTGCTATTGTTTCTGCTTTTTTGGAATGTAATTAATTAAAAAGGGATCATTATGGATAAAAAATAGAAGCCGTGGAGCACGTCAGAACCCAGATAAACAACGTCAGCTATGCTGAGAAACATAAAACTTGTCCGTCAGCATTCACCCGCATTCGAAAATTGACTTTTAGGACAATTTTCATACTTATTCTTAAAAACAGTATAAAATCCATACAATTGGTATTAAATGAGTTTGCATTAGAGCTCGAGTTTGGCCATTTTGCCCTGAAAAAAATTAATCATTCACCATGACATTTAAGGTTTACTTAAGCCAATACTGGTAATTTAGTGATCAGTATAGAACTAATAAACGAGGTGGGGTTGTGGAAACATCAAAAAGCCGTTCGAG
>Ga0155612_108_pt5 | contig 24896 bp, 21 predicted proteins | sample RifCSPhighO2_12_FD_107269 | JGI IMG/M metagenome (GOLD analysis project Ga0155612, IMG submission 107269) | Coxiella sp. RIFCSPHIGHO2_12_FULL_44_14 | reverse complement strand
TATATAGATGTTGCTGTTGTTCAGCGTTGTGCGAAACTTCACATTCCCAATCCGCGCTCAGATAGAGATGCCATAATAGCCGCAACAGCATTGGTCCATGGCATGACGGTAGTGACGAGAAACGTTAATGATTTTGATAAAACAGGGGTTGAAATAATAAATCCTTGGGAACTACACGCTTGATTCATTCAGCGTAGATCAGCGAAGTGAAGACCCGGCTTCGTTTTTCCTCGCCGGAGGGTAACATGACATTCTCTTCCTCGCAGAGGATCCCACTTTCCAAAGATGAAAGGGTGCGCTACAGCCGTCATTTAGCACTGCCCGAAGTAGGTGTCGAAGGACAGCAGCGGCTTAAAGCAGCCCGTGTACTCTGTGTGGGGGTAGGAGGGTTAGGTTCATCGTGTGCTTTGTATTTGGCTGCCGCAGGAGTAGGGACGTTAGGTTTGGTGGATCCTGATCGAGTGGATGCTTCCAACTTGCACCGGCAAATTTTATTTGCAGAGCCTGATGTAGGGAAGCGCAAAGTCGACATAGCCCAACAACGACTGCAGGCATTGAATCCTCATATTCACATTCCCATTTATGCAGATTTATTGAATGAAGCCAATGCCTTGGATTTAATTCAGCAGTACGATGTTGTAGTGGATGGTAGTGACAATTTTGCTACGCGTTATGTAGTCAACGATGCGTGTGCCACGCTACACAAACCTCAAGTATATGCCAGTATTTTTCAGTTTGAAGGACAGTTATCGGTTTTTCATGCAGATACGGGGCCTTGTTATCGTTGTTTATATCCTGAGGCACCACCGATTGATTTAATACCCAATTGTACGCAAGGCGGTGTGTTAGGGGTATTGCCGGGTATGATGGGTTCTTTGCAGGCGACTGAAACTATTAAGTACATTACACGTATCGGTAAACCGATGATCGGACGTTTATTGACGGTAGATGCACGCACTTTGCAATTTAACGAATATGCCGTGCAGAAAAATCCCCATTGCTTACTCTGCCATCATCACGCAGATTTTTACGCTCTGCCGAGGCCACAGGCTGGTTGCGAGTTCACTCTCAGTGCATTGGAAAATGATGAAATAACTGTTCAAGAGCTAGTTTTGATGATAGCACAAAAAACGGATTTCCTGTTGCTCGATGTTCGTGAACCTTTTGAATATGATATTTGTAATCTATCGGGAAAACTCATTCCTTTATCAACTTTATCTTCTCGTCTACCAGAGTTGAATCCTCAGCAATTGATTATCGTGCACTGTAAAACCGGTGGGCGAGGTCGAAAAGCAGCTGCATTATTAAAACAACGCGGATTTCATGCTAAAAATCTTGAGGGAGGGATTCTCGCATGGGCTAAGGAGGTTGATAGCACACTGTCAGAGTACTAATCATGATAGCACTCAAATTTCTGTTTTTTTGCCTCCTAGGCAGGGCTATCAGGAGGCTATATACTACTCACTCTGCTAATTGCCCTGCCATGGCGTGTAGGCTGATCGCTTCTATTTCTTTACTTAAAGGAAATCGATCGTTTCCTGAATACACCACAAATGCTTTGGTAGGTTTGAGATCCTCTATGGCATGGTAAAAGCCACGTTCCGGTTTTGCGGTTAATCCCCGTTTGATTTCAATGGCCCAAATACCGCGCTGTCCCCCTAACTCTAAGACGAGATCTACTTCGGCTCCTGCCGCAGTCCGATAAAAACTTGCACGTGTGTGTTCTGGAGCAACGGCGAGCAGGTTCTCCATCACAAATCCCTCCCAGCTTGCTCCTATCACAGGATGTCCCAAGAGTTCCGTCATGTTTTTAATACCTAACAAGGCATGTAAAAAACCGCTGTCTCGAATATATGTTTTAGGCGATTTCACTAATCGCTTACCCACATTGGCATGATAAGGCAGCAATCGCCGCACTAATAATAAATCGACTAACAGACTGATATAAGTAGTAACCGTAGGGGCACTGACAGAAAGTCCCGCTGCTAAACGAGAACTATTCAGCAATGTTCCCTGATTATGTGCCAACATGATCCATAGTCGTTCTAAAATTTCAGCAGGAATGCGAGGGCCAAATTGAGGAATATCACGTTCTAGATACGTGCGGATAAAACTGCGACGCAGACGAAAACTATCTACATCATTGTGTGCAAGGTAACTGTCTGGAAATCCGCCGCGTAACCACAGGCGGTTCATGGCAGATTCATTTTGTTCAATTTCCACAATAGACAAAGGGTTCAGGTCAATATATTCAATGCGACCAGCGAGGCTTTCACCACTTTGTTTGAGCATATCCAAGGAGGCAGATCCTAATATGAGAAAGCGACCTGTACGTTTATTCTGGCGCCGGCCTTTATCAATGACACTACGCAATGTTTGGAACAATTCGGGGGTACGATGGATCTCATCAAGAATAATCAATTTATCTTCATGCAATCTTAAAAAAAGTTCTGGCTCATTTAATTTATCGCGATCCTCCTTGGATTCTAAATCGAGATAGAGGTTGGGTCTTTTTTCAGCCAATGCTAAAGCCAGTGTGGTTTTACCTACTTGGCGAGGACCAATGAGAGCAACAGCCGCCTGTCGGTCGAGCGCTGATTCTAATTGGGGTAAGAGCATTCGAGGTATCATCATTGTATTTTAAAATAAGTGTTTTCAATTTGCAAGGATAGGGCGTGTAGAGGGGTGGGCGATCAGGAAGCGAATTCCAAATAATTCGCAAAAGTCTTTCGGGTGCTTTCGATGGCAGCTGATTCGGGAACGGGCTCCTGCCCTTGACGCTTTTACCCTCCCTGGCCGCGACATCCCTCATCAGCTGCCATCTCCATCACCCACGACTTTTGCAAATACCGCCGGTTGTCAACAGACTCTCATCGTTTCTGAGCGAAATTGGTCGGCCTTTGAACTTTGATGAAATCGCGCGCTCAATTTCGAGAGGCGCATTTAATTTAACGATCTCTTCATATTCCGTCATTATGATTGTACTATGCTCTACCAATAACTAAGGTATCGTGTGATGATTTCGGATGACACAGGGAGTCCGGTTGACCCGCCTCCCAGCCATTCTCTGATGGGTCTACCGTCCGAGATGCAGTTGGCTATCCTGGCCCACTTACCCCCTCGAGATCTTGCTGCGTTTGGGTGCATGAGCCAGTGGGCGAAAGAGCGCGCCAATCGAGTCGCTAAACAGAACTTACGGCAGTGTTTTTTAGGTGTATACAAGAATCATATGGAGCAAAGCGGCGTTAACTATATTTCTCTCTTCAAAGAAACATATAATCGCATGTTGGATGAAGCTGGTAAGTTAAACGTTGTTTGCATGCGAGTCCATGAGGCTATTTACATAACTGGTGAGGCAGATAAAAAAGAGTGCGCCCTTTTGTTTGTTCTCCTAGGTAAGCTACGTTACGGAAATGAGGATAATAAATTCCTTATTCGATTGCTTTTGGATCATGGTGCTCATGTTGAGAGTAACATTTTCTATTATGGATCTTTTCTTAAAATGGCAGCGAAGCTGGGTAATATTGAGATTGTTAAGTTACTTTTAGAGCGAGGTGTTGATATTAATGCCCAGAATGGCCAGCTCGGTTATACTGCGCTAATGATCGATGTCCGGGGTGGTCACATTGAGATGGTTCGGTTACTCCTGGATCGAGGGGCTGACATCGATAGACAAACTATTAGGGGTATGACTGCCCTAATGTTAGCAGCTCAGCATGGTCGTACTGAGATTGCTCAATTACTCTTGGATCGAGGGGCTGACATTGATCTCAAAGATAGCTTACATTTCACTGCGCATTCCCATGCTGTTCAAAGGCAGCAGACTGAAGTGGCTGAGTTACTCTTACATGCACAGGAACAAAGAAAAAAGGCTATCAGCGTGCAACCCCAACCAACAGCCTTCTAGAAGTACCCAACGCCCTGGATAAACACAAAATCAGTATCAGCTGTTACTGAGCGTGTTGCATGAATAATTTCATTGTTTTTTTTATTAGTTATGCTTGAATCACTGTGGCTCCCCAAGAAAAACCGATTGCGCTTGAGGCGAGTACAATGATGTCACCGGGAAATATTTCCCCATTTTTTTGCCTCTCAAAGAAACCAAAAAAAATATCGGCGTTTCCCATATGACCATACTCTTGACATGATTTGTAAATTTTGTAATCGGGGATTTTTAAAATTCTAGATATATAATTAATTAAATAATGATCTCCTTGATTGATAAATAGGTGGCTAATCCTATCTACAGAAATTCCCGCATTATTCAACGCACCCCTAATAACTTTAATATACATTTTTTTATACATCCGAGACAAATCTTTGTCTTCTTCTTTATTTTCAGATATAACAACGTGTTTCTTGGGTATCGGGATGTATATATGATCTACAAATTTAGAATTCGTTTTCGCAAAAAAAGATAATAAATTATTTCTTTTTTCACCTTTTTTTAATAAAATTGCGGCGGCACCGTCGCTAAAATTATACACGTACAAATGATTAGGATTTTTATGATCTACAGTCCGGGAAAGTGCATCACAAACAACAATCAAAACATTCTGTTTTGAGCTATCTAAGTATAGAATTTTACGAGCAATATTTATTGCTAAATTTCCACTGTTACAACCATTGCAAATTTCAAATGAAAATGCATTAATTGCCCCAATAGATTCTTGAATTTTAGCGGCTGGCGACCATAATTGTTTGTCTGAAACACCGCAGCTTGCAAAAATGATGCAATCTATCTCAAGAGGGCTAAAATTATTTTTATTAATAAGCTCGGTGGCGGCGCAAATTGCCATTTTCATAGGATTGACATTACCTAGAAGACAAGTCTTATTTTTTACGCCAATTTTTTTTAATAAAATCTTTTTCTCTATTCCAGAAAAAGAAGACATATCATTTATGCTCATTTTATTTTTTGGTGTAAATACAGCTATGTCTGAAATTCCGATTGAGATTTTCTGCGCTGGCTTTTCTGTTTTATACAATTTAGTAAAATTTCCCATCGTTTACTCCAATGCGGAACATTATTCTATCTTGCCCAGAAGCAGCAGGGAATGCCCGGTGTATCACGGAGCGATTGTCCCAAATTACCAAATCCCCTAATTTCCAAGAATGCATATAAATGTTTCTATTTTCGTTAATGATTTTAAATAGTTTCTGAAGAATACCTTCGCTTTCTTCATAAGAAATATCGAAAATTCTTTTCGTGAATCCTTCGTTAATATAGAGTATTGTTTCTCCAGTAAATGGGTGCTTAATGATAATTGGGTGAGCAGATGAGGGAACCAATTGTTCATCTCGCTCCAAGACTTCAAGAATTGAAAGCCCGACATCTTTCTGAGTAAGAATATACCGCCACTTTCCTTCATGTCTCGCGTATTTCCCATAAAGTTTTTCTTTTGTACTTTCAGGCAAGGTTGAATATACTTCATGCATATTAATAAATGCGGTCTCTCCTCCTTGTTTTGGCACACATTGCGCGTATACCATCGTAATGGGCAATGGCATTGTTAAAAAGGAAGAATCCGAATGCCAATAATATCCTACCCTATCTTTTCCAATTTTTTTACCCTTGGCCTTAGCGTTTGAAATGACGAAAATTTCAGGATAATCAGGATGTTGATATTCTGGGTCAATAAAAAGAACAGGTTTCCCAATTTGTTTTGCAAAAACAACATATTCATATTGGGTCATAAATTGATTTTTTAAAATAAGTACTCTATTCTTGTAAAGCATCTGTTTAATAAACTCGCTGGTTTTAATGTTAATTCTTCCCCCATCAAAATTATGGACCTCGGCTCCAAATCCATTAGGCAATCGTTTAATGGTCGGACTCATACACGGAATTTTATTGTTACCCATTAATTTTTATCTCTTCTGAATTTATTTGATAAAATTTCCGTAATACAAAGCAACACGATACAGTTATCCATGTGTTGTCATTTCAAGGATAATTTTCCCAGTATAATTTTTGCTTTCCATTAATTTATGTGCATTGATAACGTCTACTAATGGGAAAATTTTCGCGATGATTGGTTTGATTTTTCCGTCAATCAATAAAGGCATTACATACCGTTTTATACGGTGAGCTATGGCTATTTTCTCTAATAATGGTCTTGATCGTAATACCGCTCCTGAGATAGAAAGATTTTTAATGATCACAGAATTGAGGTCAATATTGGGGTTGGCGTCTTGGCAATCGATAAGGAGTAGTCGGCCACAACGGGCAAGTAATTTTAAATGATCATTGAGGTATTCTCCACCGATAAAATCTAAAATTACATCAACTCCTTTATTGCGCGCATATTCATTCGCCAGGGCGAAAAAGTTTTCTTTGCGATAGTTAATAGTTTTATCGGCGCCAAGTTTACTACAAAGTGCGCATTTATCATCAGTACCAGCAGTAGCTATTACTTCTGCTTCAAAATGATGAGCAAGCTGTATGGCAATTGATCCCACACTTCCAGTGCCGCCATGAATTAAGATAACTTCTCCTTTTTTTAATTTTGCGTTATCAAAGATAGTGCTCCAGACGGTAAAGATTGCCTCAGGAATCGCCGCTGCCTCAGAAAAACTCATAAAGCTGGGAATAAAAAAACTCAAATCTTTGTGAGCGACTACGTAATCCGCGTAACCACCACCGCTCAGTAAGGACATAACGCGATCACCCGCTTTAAATTCCGTAACATTACCACTTACTTCGACTATTGTACCAGCAACTTCTAATCCCAGTACCGAAGAAGCATCCGTTGGTGGTAAGTATTCCCCTTTTCTTTGTTCAATATCAGCCGGATTTATTCCGGCGGTAACTACTTTGATAAGAATTTCATCCTGGTTAGGTTTTGGAATCCCAACTTTTTTAATCAGCAGTTTCTCGGGGCCACCAAATTTTTCGACAACTACTGATCGGCTCATTTCATTCATCAGTGAGCCAGTATTCAACGATTTCATAAAGAGACCTCCTTAAAATTGATCCTGCTTAAGAAGAATATTGTTGCTAACAAACAAAAAACTAAAATTAATCCTAATAATGAAAAATCACCGAATAAATGCAAATAATAGTCTGTATGATTCGAGCTTTGGATAGGCCTAAATTTTTCAGCTAACACACCAGCGAACCAAAGAGAAAAGCCAAATGATAAATACCATATTGCCATAAATACACTGGAAATTTTTTTAGGTGATAAGCTACTTACGAGCGACAATCCTATGGGTACGATAAAAAGCTCGCCCATAACAAATAGGCCATAAGTAATTATCATCCACCAAGGAGAAATATTTTTTGGATTTGCCAATACAATAGCGGTGCTCAATAACTTAAAAGCTATCGTTATAGCGATGACCCCCAGAAAAAATTTATAGAAAGCATTTAATGCTGTGCAGTTTGATTTTTTGCCGAACCACAAAAATGCCAATAATACCCCAATAATAACATTCCATGCAGGATCTAAGGTTTGGAAAAATGTAGTTGGTATCGCAGATAATGTATGTCCAAACAGATTAATTTTCTCAATGCCAAATAGCGATATGATCGTATGTGAAACACCACTTTCTGAAAATAAAATAATCGAAAGATTTTCTTGGCTATATAACGAAAAAAATACAGATTGTAGCAACATAAATATAATTAAAACTAATGTATTACCTATTGCTTTAGAATAAGATATAACGGTAATTATCACCATAAAAATAATACAACCTAAGCCTAGTGCTGGCATTAATAAATTCAATATAAAATTATTCTTTATAAGAATAAAAATCACCACAGTTGTTCCGCCTAGTATCAACGCTGAAGTAGATATTTTTCTTAACATTTTCAGTTTATTTAATGGTTTCAGGATACAATCCTGAGAAACGGGCGGGCTCTTAACGCCGATAAGTGGGACAAACAGTAATATTGCTGTTCCAGCAATAATAAAGGACCAATGCCAACCACACGTTTCTCCAAGTACTCCACAGGCGATGGTTCCTAACCACGTGCCTATATTTATAATAATATATAAGATAGTAAATGCTGAATCTGGACTTCGCTTTTCATTTTCGCAAATTTTTCCAAGCAAATCTGGAATGTTTGCTCGTATCAGTCCACTTCCCAAAACAACATTAGCTAATCCAAAATATAAGAATAGGCTATTATTTAAAAGCAAAAAATAAAATCCGAGACTCATCTGAATCGCGCCAATCACTAGAGTTTGTTGACTGTTCAGTATTTTATTTGAAAACAATCCTCCTATCAATGGTGTAATGAACCCTATTGCCATAGCCGTACTAAAAATCTCAAACGCGCGCAAATCTGAAAAATTCAAATATCGGACCATATACAACACTAACATAGCACTAATGCCATTGAAGCTAAATTTTTCTAATCCTCCCGCGATGTATATCTTTTTGATATTTCCCACTCGAATTGATTGACTCATTTTTATCCCTTTATGCAGCGCGGATGCTCATCAAAGATGAGTGCTTCTGAATTGAACCTACCAGACTTTTTATTTGTTCTTCAGTATGATTGGCAGCAATACAGATTCTTAATTGTGCTTTTTCTCTCGGCACAATCGGAAAGAAAACAACAGAAACAAAAAACCCATCAGCTAAAATTCTTTTAGCCAACTCCATAGCCTCATACTCGTTACCAACCATTACCATACGGATTGGACTAAAATCCATCTCTATCCCCATTAATTCATCAAATAGTGCCACTCTGTCTCTCAAGTGCTTTTGTAACCGTTTAACGGTACCATCTTTGTGTGCCTCAACAGCCGCTAAGCATCCTCCTACGATGGAAAAATCTAATGCCGCGGAAAATGCGTATATTTGTCCAAATGTTCTAACTAATCGTTCTTTTTGAGTATCCGGCAGTAATATTCCTCCACCATTGCAACCAAAACCTTTAGATAAACAAAACGCGATAAACAAATTTTTAGGAATATTGCTATTGATTCTGCCCATTACCGATCCTTCCCCTCGTTCACCAAATATCGAAGTACCGTGCGCGTCATCTAAATAAATGTAAAAATTTAGTTCCTTTGCCATCGCTAACAACTCATTTATCGGGCATAAACCACCCATAGAATAAATTCCATCCGCTACGTAAACAGCTGTTTCTCCTTCAGCTTTTGTTGTTTTCACCTGTTCACGTAATTCCTTAAGTGAATTGTGCGCAATAGTTTCAACCGTCGCTTCATTTGCTAGAATTGGCTTTAAATACTGCATGGAGGAATGTGCAAATTTATCAAAGATCATCCTAACTTTAGGTGGATTTTCTGGATTCAGTAAAATACCGCTTGAAATGAGAGGCATTACTGAAATATGAGTAGTGGTAACTGATGGAAAAACTATCGCTCGGCCCCGAAAAAGTCTTGATAGTTCATTTTCTAAGAGATACATTGGCTCAATTGAAAATCTTGATCTGGCGCAACAGAAATTTATTCCCCAACTCTTATCTATGTTTTTACTGGCTTCAACAACCTTAGGATAGAGGTCTAATCCAAGATAAGAGCAATTAATAAATTCAACAACCTCCTGTCCATTTGGCATTGTAACGATTTTATTTTTCCGTCCCTTTATGTTTACTTGCATTAAGCAATTCTCAATCGCTAACTTGTAATACTGATTTGATTCGTTAAATAAAAATTTTGTATTTCTGTGCTTCATAATACTTCCTTACACATATTATCAGGGCCGTTCTCAGGCTGTTCGTAAATTTACTGAAAGTTGCCGAGCATCGGTGTACCCCCTCTTTAACCTGTAACCATTTGATTTAGCTACTATTCACTATCATATGCAGCATCTTTTTTGACTAACGCATCCTTAAAAACGAGAAATAATGGTAGTTATAATAACAATATTGTTACATATATCAATATTTTTGTTATATCATTCTTCTAAGAAAACAAAACCTGAAATTTACCCCGTCCATTCATTCTTTAATTTGATGATTCTATTGTTAATTCATAACTTTTGTGTTACTATACTCTCGAAAAGTAAAGGGTACCCAGGTTAATGAGTTTCAAAGTTGCCACAGTGAAAGAGAGTGCTAGCCCACAGCAGCTTGCGCAAAATTTAAACATTTTATTCAAAAACCATCACTCAACTGCCAGTCAAGTGGCTCACGCAGTGGATATTCCCATGATGACCGTCAGGAGATTACTTTCCGGGGAGACTGTTGATCCTCGAATCTCAACCCTTAAATTAATCGCGGATCATTTTGGTGTGACAGTGGATTCACTGATGGGAAGTAATAGCCAGGTGCTGATCAATTCTTTGACAAAAACAAAACTGCTTTTTGTACCTATTTTAAATTGGAACATGGCAGAAGGAATGAATACCATCATTGACTTTGATTTAACTCAATGGACGGAGTGGCAACCTATTTCTTTAAGTGAAAACGAGGCTATTGGAAAGCATGCGTTTGCATTAGAAAGCCGACCGTCCATGTACCCACGTTTTCCGCAAGGAACTGTTTTTGTTATTGATCCTGACGTAATACCTGCAGATGGAGATATTGTGTTAGTGAAAATCAAGAAAAATGATGAACTTGCATTAAGAGAACTCGTGATTGATCCTCCAGATTGGCGCTTGCATTCTCTTATTTTCGATTCAAATGTACTGCAATATTCTAAGCGAGATCATGAAATAGTGGGAGTAAATTTATTAACATTGTTATATAATCGTCGAAATTAGTAGTAACTATGAGATCTAAAACCATAGTAAGGTCTGTTGACATTTCGCTAGGGTGAGGTAGAAATCGCTGATTTTTGAGCACCGCAACAGCGTGCACGAAGTACGTGAGCAGTGGAACACAGGAAATCAGTGAATTATGCTCGGCATAGTGGAAATGTCAGCAGACCTTAATAAAATTACATGTTGGCGGTTTATATGGGGCTATTCGCTAAGCAATTATTGTATTTTTTCCGTGACGGAAAAGTTCAGCCGAATAAAAAATCAGATTTCATTTTTTACAAAATTGTTGATTTTTGTCAACAGGATGAGCTGTATACTATTCAATGTATCAGAAAAAATACCATTATACGTGCGACCATCGCAGAAATTGTTTTTGATATCGATATCTTATATGGGTTGCATCCGGTGCAAGCATGTTATGCTGGCATCGAATATGCCAAGCACTTAAAAAAAAGCAACGTACTCCCTTTGGCAATTCAACAAAAACAAAAAAAGAAGTTAAGTAAATATTCTGCGCGCCGATATGGAAATTATAATATCTGTTATCAAGATAGAAAAGGTAGAATTTTTTTTATAAATGAAGAAAGCCGCGAAAAATTTTTAATGGATCCCCGTGATATTGCGTTTTCTGAGGAATTCATTAAAGAATTTGATTCGGTTCAAGCATTCCACATTGGTCTGCTTGTTGGTTTAAGATTGAATAAAGAAAGTACCTCATCTGGCCTGGTATTAAGCACAAGGCAAAAGCCCTATTTAAAACTCGTGAAATAAATCTCGGTGAGTTTATGAATAGTACAATTGTTATTTCACAATTAATCAGATTATTAAGTAAAGATAGTGTATTACTTGATGATGATTCAAAACGAATATATGGAAAAGATTTAACTCAAAATGATATTCCTAATCCGTTAGCAATTGCTTTTCCAAAAAATGAAAAAGAAATTATCGAAATTATTAGGTTAGCGAATGCAACCATGACCGGATTAGTTCCTTCGGGTGGCAGAACGGGTTACAGTGGCGGAGCGGTAGCAAAACGTCAAGAAATAGTGGTATCGTTTGAAAAAATGAATCGTATTCTTGATTTCAATTCAGGTGACAAAAACGTTAAATGTGAGCCTGGTGTAACTACGAAAGCTGTTCAGGATTTTGCATTAAAAAATAACCTCTTCTATCCTATTGATTTTGCTTCTGCTGCGACTTGTCAGATTGGGGGAAACATTGCAACAAATGCTGGCGGTATTAAAGTTATTCGATATGGATTGACAAGAAACTGGGTATCTGGTTTAAGAGTAGTAACTGGTAATGGTGATCTGCTCGAACTTAATTATGGCCTTGCAAAAAATGCGTGCGGTTATGATTTTCGTCATTTGTTTATTGGTTCAGAAGGGACGCTTGGATTTATTACGGAAGCAACTTTGCGGTTAATACAACCACCCGCAACAACAAAAGTTGTACTTTTTTCTGTTCCTGACAATAATCATTTCATTGATATTTTGCATGCTTTTGATGTGAGGTCTACAATAACAGCATTCGAATTTTTTTCTGAAATAGCAATCCGTCATGTCATTGAAGAATTACAATTGAAGCACCCTTTTTCGGAGACTGCCTCATTTTATATTTTACTAGAATATGAATCAAACAAAGAAAGCGATAGTTTTGTTAGAAAAGCCACAAAAGAATGCTTGAAAGGAAAAATTGTAAATAATGTGTTGGTTAGTAACAATTTACAACAAAATGAAAATTTTTGGCGTTTTAGGAAAGAAATTTCTATGTCTCTTTCAAGGTATTTTCCTTACAAATATGATATTTCTGTGTTACCATCCAAAATTCCTTTGTTTATAAAAGAAATTGATGAGGTATTTAATACGATTTATCCTGACTTGGAAATTATTTGGTTTGGACATGTGGGAGATGGTAATTTACATTTGAATATTTTAAAGCCGAGCCATTTATCTGCAGATCAATTTTTTCCTTATTGCAATGAAATGAGCAAACAACTCTATCTTCTTGTTCAACAATATCATGGTGCTGTTTCTGCTGAGCACGGAATTGGACTATTAAAAAAGAATTTTTTACATTATTCAAAAACAGATATTGAGATTGATTATATGCGTGCTATTAAAAAAATATTTGATCGGAACAATATTATGAACCCGGGAAAAATAATTTGAGGAATCTCATGGCTAACGTTGACCCCCATTTTAAATATCTTACCTTTTTATCAATGCTGTATGTTACTATTTTGCAGATATCTGTGCTATTGGATTATAAATTTATATCAATAGGGCCAATGCTTGCTTCTTCGGCAACTTTTGTTATTTCTATTACATTCTTCTTAAGCGATGTAATAGCTGAAGTTTATGGCTACCAAAGAGCGAAACAAGTTATATGGTCTGGTGTAATTTGTTTATTATGTTTTGCAACTATAGGATTTTTGTTGGAAAAACTGCCCACCCCATTGGAATATGCTAAATATGGGCATGCTTATAGGATTATTTTGGATTTGCTTTTCAGAGCCAGCATATCCAACGCAATTGCTATAATGATTGGAGCTTTTTTTAATATTTATTTTGTAAGTAAATGGAAAATACTCGTTAAAGGGAAACATTTTTGGCTACGGAGCCTAGGTTCATCTGCTATCGGAGAAGCTCTATATACCATTTTTGTTGTTTCTCTGGTGAATATAGGCATAGTCTCTTTTCCTCATCTTATAGAAATACTTATTGTTTCTTACTCATTTAAGTTGATATTTGATACATTAGCTGTAGCACCTGCGAATCTTTTAGTCATCTTTTTGAAACGTACAGAAGGAGTAGATGTTTATGATTTTCCGCAGAAATTTACTCCTCTTAAATACTTACGCTCAAAAGTTAAAGAAAGTTAATGTTTAAAAAACCTTCATCTCCTCATATTCAATCAATACGTAGTGGAAAGGGTAGGGATGAGGGATTCAACTAAGATTGCCCCGCCCCGCCCGTTGCCTTGAGAGCCCCTTGCCTTCCTGCTAGGCACAGCCATCAGAAGGCTATATACTACGATCCCCTGTGGATGGGCAACCACCTTCGTGATGATCAAAAGAGGTACTTTATTCTATGCGTCACCAGCAACGCGCCGCCAATGTGTTACGGCCCATCACCTTCCATCGTCAGTACACAGAATACGCAGAAGGTTCTGTATTGGTTTGTTTTGGACATACTAAGGTCCTTTGTAATGCCAGCATTGTAGAAGGGGTCCCGCGCTTTTTACGCGATAGCAACCAAGGTTGGCTCACCGCAGAATATGGCATGTTGCCTCGAGCGACTCATGAACGTACTGAACGCGAGGCAACTCGGGGGAAACAAGGTGGTAGAACGGTTGAAATTCAGCGGTTAATCGGCCGTTCTTTGCGCGCTGCTATCGATTTGACTTTGCTGGGTGCTTATACCATCACGATAGATTGTGATGTTTTGCAAGCGGATGGGGGCACGCGTACGGCTGCTATCAGTGGAAGTTGTGTCGCTTTGATCGATGCGTTGCGCCACTTGCAGCGCCGTAAATTGTTAAAATCAGATCCGTTAAAACACTGGGTAGCAGCAGTGTCGGTGGGCATTTGTAACGGCGTGCCTTTATTAGATTTAGATTATCAGGAAGACGCCAAAGCGCATACCGATATGAATGTTGTTATGACAGATTCGGGTGCTTTTGTGGAAATTCAAGGAACAGCTGAAGGAGATGCTTTTCATCAACAAGAATTACAGGCGTTGATTGATTTAGCCAAAGAGGGTATTCAGCAAATTATTGCCAAGCAAAAAGAAGCATTGGCTTAGGTTCGATAGTGTGTACGTTTTTATTAACGACCATCTCTTCAGCGAAAAAGAAGCACTGATTTCTGTGAAGGATCGTGGATTATTATTGGGCGATGGTCTGTTTGAAACACTGCGCACGAAGCAGGGACGGCTTTTATTTTTTGATGAGCATTATGTTCGATTTCAGCAATCAGCCGATTTTTTAGGGATACCGTGGTGTTATTCCTGTGAATGGTTAAAAGCTGCTTGTCAACAAGTATTGGAAGCTAATCATTTATTACAATCCAGCGGGGCATTGCGTGTAACGCTCACACGAGGTCAGGGAAGTGGACGTGGCATTCATTTCGCCTCGGCTATATCGCCCACATGCATTATCATGGCGGAGGCGTATTCTCCGCCGACAAATTATCCAAGAGCATGTATGACTGCTTTAAAACGCAATACTGCTTCACCAATAACACATCACAAAACATTGAATTATTTAGAATGCGTATTAGCGCGTCAGGAAGCGATACAACGCGGTTTTGACGAAGGGATTTTGTTGAACACACAAGGATACGTCGCAGAGTGCAGTGTAGCTAATTTATTTTTTTTACACGGTGATCAAGTGATCACGCCTAGTGTGGATAGCGGTATTTTACCTGGTATCACACGGAAAAGGGTGATTGCGTTGTGTGCTCAACTGGGGATCACTCTTGTGGAAAAATGTGTGACGGTGGATGAGGCAGTGAGTGCCTCAGAGGCTTGGCAAACCAACAGTCTGATCGGATTACAACCTTTATCGGCGATCAATCATAAACCTTTCTCTGTTCTCCAATCTTCCCTCACACGAAAGCTTGTTCAAGCGTATGAAGCCTTATGACGTGTATATTTCGAGTAGGGGTTTGGACCGGAGAGAGCAAGGGTGTGCTGGCATGCATGCATGTATAAATATTAACCATTTAATGGTTTCTTAATGTTCCTCGGTTAATCTGAATGCTATGACTCACTGGGTACAGTCCAGGCGATTATTATATCGCTGGACGGTGTGGTTTTTCATTGCCAACACGTTGCTCTATTTCAGCATCTGTCTCAACTATTTGATTTTCATGCCAAATTTTCATGAGATTCTGTTGCTGACTCCGATGGGCGAGGTGTTAGGCTGGATATTCATGCTGACTGGATTGTTGGGCCAGTCTGCGGTATTTGCTTTCTTGGGGGCATTCCCCGTCTTCATTTTTGTTCTTTTGTGTCCCCACCGGAGGTGGCTTTTTACGTTAGCCACTTTAGTGGCTGGTGCTTTGGGACTATTTTTAATCATCGATGCGATTATATACCACTTATACCACTACCATTTGGCAGGGGTTGTTTGGGGCATCCTCTCTTCTGGTGCGGCGACTCAAGTGTTGGAATTGACGTGGCTTGAGTACAGTTTAGCGGCATTGATTGCTGTTCTTTTATGGGCGGTAGAGTTGGGGTTGGCTTTTCTGATATGGCGATGGGTACAGGCGTCTCATCGGCAAGGATGGTTGTGGATAGTGGGATTCGCTGCTAGCCTTTTTTTATCGTATGTGCTGACGCTCAGTACCAGCGCGGCGATGACAGTGAACCTACGCGCCCAAAGTAATGATCATGTGTTAGTCATGGAGTCACAAGTCATACCTTACTATGATGCTACATTGAGTTTATTTTTGCTTGAGAAAGATGGCAATCGGGAATTACAGATTCGCGATGCGGGTTATTTCGTGCAAAATGAGCAAGTCAATAAACCACTCAATTATCCATTGCATCCATTACAGTGCGTTACGCCTGCGCGACCATTGAATATCGTGATCATCGTATTAGACGCTTGGCGATTTGACATGTTGAACGCACAAGTGACACCCCACATTGCGCGACTGGCACAACGGTCTTTGGTATTTACTAATCACTTTAGTGGGGGAAATGCAACACGTCCGGGTATTTTTTCATTATTTTATAGCATACCACCCACGTATTGGACGGCCATGTTGCAGCAACATCAAGGTCCTGTATTCATTCACCAGTTGATCAAGGATCGTTATCAAATGGGTATTTTTCGCAGCGCTTCTTTGCACTATCCCGCGTTTGATCAAACGGTATTTAAAGAAGTGAATTCTTCATCGATCGAGACCCCCGGAGCGGAATCGTTCGATCGAGATCGAGTCATCACACAAAGATTTCAGCAATTCATTGCTCATCGTGATCCTACTCGACCGTTTTTTGGTTTTGTTTTTTATGATGAAACTCACAATTATTGCGAATCACCAGCAGATTATCCTCAGCCTTTTCAACCCGCTATCTCTGTGTGTAATCGATTATTGTTAAATAATCAAACCGACGCTACGCCCTATTTCAACCGGTATCGCAATGCAGCACACTTTGATGATGCCTTGGTGGGAAACGTATTGCATACACTACAAACGCAGGGTTTATTGAACAATACTATTGTGATGGTAACGGCAGATCATGGTGAAGAATTCAATGAAAGTCATCGGGATTATTGGGGGCATGCCAGCGATTATACGACATGGCAAATTCACACACCCATGGTGATTTATTGGCCTTCGCAAACACCGCGAGTGATTCATCATTTAACAACGCACTATGATGTAATGCCTACATTATTGACAGCAGCATTAGGTTGCACGAATCCTGTGTCAGATTATAGTGTGGGAGTGCCGATGTTAAGTGCAGGGCAGCGCTCTTTTTTTATTTCAGGTAGTTACGTGGATTACGCCGTGATTCAAAAAAATCGCGTCACGCGTGTTTATCCTGAGGGAAACTATGGTGTTGATCAACTGAATGGGGCATCGATTCCTGGTGCCACTTTGGATGTGTCTCTTCTAAAGCAAGCTTTTTCAGAGCTCAATCAATACTTTAAGTGATCTTCCTCTTTTCTCTACCATCACCATAGGATATGATAAAAAGACATCCACTTCAGGGAGAGTGAAGTGGCTTCACCCCAATTTTTTAGGATGGAACCGACAAGGACTCATCAACATGACATACCCTCTGACGCGTTCGAGGCGCCTTCTTTATCGATGGGCAGGATGGTTTTTTTTCATTAATTTCTTGTGTTCTTTACTCATCGGAATCAATTATGTCCGATTGTTGCCCGATTTCGCTTCGGTGATAGGGGCTGCAACGACAGGCATTGTGTTGGGTTGGGTGTTTTTTATCATCTCGTTGGTCGTGCAATTGGCGATTTTGTTTTTTATCGCCTGTGTCATTATTTTAGGGGTCATTACGATATTGGCGCGGCGTTGGCTCATCTATTTTCTATCCGCTGCGTTAGCGACGATATTGATCACAGGATTGGTCATCGACAGCATGGCATTCGCCTTGTATCAAATGCATTACGCTGCTGTAGGGTTTAATATTATCAAAGTGGGTGCTTTGTCACAGGTTATCCCATTATCGGGGCCGGAAAAGCTTTTTTTAATGGGTATTGTGGTGGTGCTGCTCATAGTGGAATATCTTATTGCATTTGCCGTTTGGCGCAGTGTTGTTAAAGGAAAATCCCGAGGACACGGTTATCGATGGGCAGTATTTTTTTCTGCATTATTGATTATTTCTTATGGGTCAATGTACGTGGCAACAGCGACAGGGACTCGTTATTGGTTGAGCCCTAAGGACAATCATGTGATTTTAGCAGCTGCACGTGTTATTCCCTATTATAATGAAGTGTACGAATTTTTGATGCCTGGTAATTCTGAAGTACGGCACGTGGTGACTCCTGCGGGAGACATTCCGTTGCAAACACGTATGGGCAACAAAAAATTGCACTACCCATTGCACCCATTGCAATGTGCAAAACCACGGAAATTATTGAATATTGTTATCATCGGGATTGATACGTGGCGTTATGATACGATGAATCGTCGTGTCACTCCGCATATTAATCAATTCGCGCAAGACACCTTGCAATTTCAAGAGCATTGGAGTGGGGGTAATTGCACTAAACCCGGAGTCTTCTCGCTATTTTACGCGTTACCTCCTAATTATTGGCGCGCATTTCTGCATCAACAACAAGGTCCTGTATTGATTCAGCAGTTATTGCAAGATCATTATCAACTGGGTATTTTTAGCAGTGCACCGCTCAATTTTCCTGAATTCAATAAAACGGTTTTTAGAGATGTGCCCGATCTCATCGTGCGCATTCATGGGCTTTCTTCCGTGGACCGTGATCGAATGATTACCAAAGAATTTAAGCAATTTCTAGTGCACCGAGATCAGGGTCGGCCTTTTTTTAGCTTCCTCTTTTACGATGCAGCGCATAATTATTGTGAAGCGACTACGTTGCATCAAGAACCTTTCCATCCCGCTGTTAAAAATTGTGAACGGTTTTCATTGACACCGACATCCGATCCAATACCCTATATCAATCGTTATCACAATGCATTGCGATTCATAGACGGGGAAGTCAATAAAATACTGCAGTTATTACAACAGCGAGGTTTATTGCAGGATACGATAGTTATTTTAACGGGGGATCACGGCGAACAATTTAATGAAGAAGGAATGAATTATTGGGATCATGCGAGTACGTATACCCCCTACCAGTTACATGTTCCTTTACTGGTCTATTGGCCGGGTAAAACCGCACAACAGTATACGTATTTAACCACTCACTATGATATTGTGCCTACGTTGATGACGGAAGTATTGGGTTGCTCTAATGTGCTGGCTGATTATAGTGTGGGCGAATCTTTGTTCACGCAGGGAGAGCGTCCTTATTTCATAGCAGGTAGTTATGCAGATTACGCCGTCGTCACAGCGGAAAAAGCCATCCGCATTTATTCAGGTGGAGATTATGTGGTCAACGATCCTCGTGGACATCCCGTCGCTGATGGTACCTTGGATGTAGTGCCCTTACGGCAGGCTTATGAAGAATTGAACCGCTATTTTCAACCGGGGAATAATGGTAATAGAGGGAAAGAATAGGGTGTGATAGACCTCATTTTGACCCCGAGTGTGCTCTGTGTTTGTTAACTAGCCCTGGAAATATCGATGGTCCGTAGACTATTATTGCCTTTATGGTAACAATACCTCCTTCCTATCGATCGCCGCTGATCATTTCTATTGCACTCCATATCGTTTTTTTCATTGTATTGTTCGTTGTGTTACCTAAAAATACCACCTACCGCACGGATAAGCTGGACGCATCTCAAGTGAACATCGTGCATGCTGTCACGGTAGACCCCAATCGAGTGGAAGCTGAAGTGGCTGAGCTAAAACAGCAACAAGCGCAAAAAATGACCCTAGAACGCGACAGGTTGCACCAGTTACAACAAGCGGCATTAGCGGCTGAGCAACAGCGCATAGAAGAACAGCGGCGAGTAGCCGAGTTGAAAGCAGAGCAGGTACGCTTAGAAGAGCAGGAACGTGCACGCGATGTTCTCAAAAAACAGCGTGCAGAGCGCGAGCAAATGAGGCGAGAAAAAGAACAGCAGATACAGCGAGCCTTGCTGGAGAAACAACAAAAGCTTCAACAAACTTTGTTAACTCAGCAAATGGCCGAGGAGCAGCGCACATTGAGCGCTGCGCACAATCAAGCATTGCAAGGGCTGTTGGATCAATACAAGGCGCAAATTATTCAAGCGATTCAGCGACAATGGATTGTGCCTCCTAATAGTGATCGTCAATCGTCCTGTTTATTGCTGGTGCGTGTGGGGCCAGGAGGTGTCGTGCTGGATGCGGCAGTGGTGCGAAGCAGTGGTGATCCTGTGCTGGATCGTTCTGCGCAAACTGCCGTTTTTAAAGCATCACCATTGCCAGTGCCTAAAGATCCTGCGATTTTTGATCAATTTCGAGAATTGCGTTTAACTGTACGCCCCTTGTCGAGCATGTCTCGTGAATCATAGGAGCTTCTATGCAAAATGAACTGCTCAAGTAGCGAATAAATACCACTTCAAGTAAAATGGGTGCTGATTTAACTTCTTTAGCGTTTTTGGGAAAGATTGGCCATGTGGTTACGGACTTTGTTTTTATTGATCTGTACGATAGGTATCCCCTGGCATGCAACTGCTTTGGATCTCGAGCTTACACAAGGCATTCGGGCAGCGTTGCCTATCGCCATACTGCCGTTTGCTGGCTCAGGTGATGGTAGTTCGGAAGCAACACTGGTTGAAGTCATCAGAAATGACTTGCAAAATAGCGGCCAATTTCGGGTGGTTTCTGCAGAGATGGGGGAAGGTTATGACCATTGGCGTGCAGCGGGTGTGAATAATGTAGTGACCGGTGCCATTTATCCTCAAGGTAACCATCGGTATCAAGTCACTTTTACCCTGAGAGATGTCTTTGGTGGACAGAATTCTCATGCGAGTCCTGTGCTATTAAGTCAAACCTTTCACGTAGGAGAAACCACGCTACGTGGGCTTGCGCATCACATCAGCGATTTAATCTATCAAAAGCTTACTGGTGTGCAGGGTATTTTTTCTACTAAGATTGCTTATGTTCTTGTGCAACGCAGCGGAGGAAAGACAGAAGATGAAGGGGGTAGCACGAAATATACCCTCATCGTGGCTGATGAAGATGGATTTAATCCCAGACCCTTATTGGTTTCTCATCAGCCGATTATGTCGCCCTCTTGGTCTGCGGATGCGCGACATTTAGCTTACGTCTCCTTCGAAAATCATCGTGCAGCTATTTATATTCAAGACTTAGGAACGGGGCAACGTCGTTTAGTGAGCAATGCACCGGGTATTAACGGAGCACCGGCTTTTTCCCCTGAAGGTCAACGATTGGCATTGGTATTGACAAAAACGGGCAACCCTAAGATTTATGTCATGAATTTGACCACCCAAGAACTCCAAGAAATTACTTTTGGGTGGTCTATCGACACCGAACCGGCTTGGTCTCCAGATAGTCGTTCATTGTTGTTTACTTCTAATCGCGATGGAAACCCTCAGATTTATCGCTATTCTTTTACCACAGGGCAAGTATCACGCGTCACATATCAGGGAGATTATAATGCACGCGCGCTATTTACACCGGATGCTCGATCAGTTGTGATGATGCATCGCAATAGAGGTTTGTTTGGTATTGCTTTGCAGGATCTTGCTTCAAGTCAACTGTGGGTGTTGGCGCAGACGGGCGTGGATGAATCGCCCAGCTTAGCACCTAACGGTAAAATGATTATTTATGCAACCCAATATGGAGGGCGAGGTGTGTTAGCACAAGTATCCACGGATGGCCAAATTAAACTACGATTGCCGGCACAGGAAGGTGACGTACAGGAACCTGCTTGGTCGCCATTTATGAATTCGTAAACATTTAAACAGGAGACATCAGTATGAAATTAACACGTGTAGCAGTGGTTTTATTATTAGGAGTGAGCCTTGTATTGGGTTTGAATGCTTGCAGTAGTACGCGTAAGCCAAGCGCAGATTCAGGACAAGATTCCGCCGTTTCCTCAGACGACTCGTCAGCACAAACTTATGGAGTAGGGGGAGGGCCAGGTTATCACGGTGAGATTCGCAAGAATGAATATGGTGAGATCATTAACCCCTTGGTAGCGCCTGCCGAACAAACTTATTATTTTGCCTTTGATCAGAGCACTATACGGTCTCAAGATATTCAAGCGATCAAAATTCAAGCTGACTACCTCGCGACACATAAAAGTGCTAAAGTTCGCTTGGAAGGTAATGCAGATGAACGCGGTAGTAGAGAATACAATATCGGTTTAGGTTGGCGACGAGATCAGTCGGTGGCTCGTTTGTTAGAAGAACAAGGCGTTTCTCCTCAACAAATCGAGATGGTGAGTTATGGCAAAGAGCATCCTGCGGTCCTTGGAAGCAATGAAGAAGCGTGGAGGCTGAACCGTCGAGTCCATTTAGTGTATGAGGCTTACTAATATGAATAATCGTTATAGATTGGGCTCAGTAATGGCTATTGTGTTGTCGCTGTTGCTAGGAACTACTTTGGCTGAGGCTCCGGTGGTGGATATTTCGTCAACCGATACATCGAATGGGACGTCGACAGTGATTGATCGACAGACCAATGCGGTGGATACCGCGTCATCTGACGGAACTGCAGGAGCCTCTGGTGCAGCAACATCAAGTATACAATTATCTGCTTTGACTATTGAGCAGCGGATGGCTCGTGTAGAACAGCAAGTGGCTAATTTAGCCAATATGAATGTGGCGCAGCAAGTGAATGATTTACAGCAACAATTGGCAGAGCTGCGAGGACAATTGCAAATTCAGGCGCGTGATTTACAATTACTGAGTCAGGCACGAAATATACCTCCCATGGGCTCTGCGACACCGAGTAATACACTGCTTCACACTGCACCCACCCGTGATGGCACAACGTCGCCGAACTCTATCCCCTCTGCACCTAACGCTAACGAATCGTCTTCATCGGAAGATGTCGCGGCCTATCAAACCGCGTTTAATTGGCTCACTCAAAAAGAATATGAGAAATCACGAACGGCTTTCAATGATTATTTAGGTCGTTATCCTCATGGGAGTTATGTTAGCAACGTTCATTATTGGTTGGGTGAAATTTATCTGTTACAGAAAAAGCCAGATCAAGCAGCAGCGGAATTTCAGGTAGTTATTCAACAATTTCCAAATACTTCTAAATGGATCGATGCGCAATTGAAATTAGCCATTTTGCATGCTGATGTGGGACAAATCACCCAGGCACGGCGCGAATTGGAACAAATTAAGAAAAGCTATCCCAATTCGACGGCGGCGCAATTAGCCAGCATTCGTTTACAACAACTGGATGTACAGAATACCGTGTCTCCCGCCACACCCAAATCTTCGTGACCACGCTCAGGGTCACAGAAATATTTTATTCTTTGCAAGGTGAAACAAGGACAGTAGGATGGCCTACTGTCTTTGTTCGTTTAACAGGTTGTCCGTTACGTTGTCAATATTGTGATACGGCCTATGCATTTCAAGGAGGGGAAACCTGGTCTATACCCACCATATTGTCAGAAGTCGATCATTATCAACCACGGTTTGTGACTGTCACGGGGGGTGAACCGCTGGCGCAGCTAGGCTGTGTTGATTTACTCGCCTTGCTTTGTGATCGAGGTTACACGGTTTCTTTAGAAACGAGTGGGGCATTGGATATCGCCCCTGTTGACTCGCGAGTGATTAAAATTATGGACCTAAAAACCCCTAGTTCTCAAGAAATGGCGAGAAATCGATGGGACAATATTGCTTTATTGACTGCGCAAGACCAAGTGAAATTTGTCATCTGTGATCGTCGTGATTACGAGTGGGCTAAAACCGTGATTCAGCAGTATCAATTAACAGAGCGGTGTGAAGTGCTGTTATCGCCCAGTTATATTCAACTCCCTAATCCAATCCTGGCCGATTGGATTTTGCAAGACCATTTACCTGTACGCTTTCAATTACAGATGCATAAATATGTGTGGGGAGATGTTCCTGGTAAATAAATCAACCTTGAAAAATGCAAGGTTCGCCCAGATCTTCTAACAATAGAAAGTTGTTTTTAGGAGTCATCCTGTATGCGTGTAGATAAGTTTACTACCCTTTTTCAAACAGCATTGGCAGATGCGCAGTCATTGGCAGTAGGGCGCGATCATCAGTCCATTGAGCCCGTGCATGTCATGAAAGTATTGTTAGAACAGGAGCAGGGCAGCATAGCGCCCTTATTGCAACAAGCAGGGGGAAATCTTCCGGTATTGGTCAATGAGTTGGATAAAGCCATCGATGCATTGGTGCAGGTGGAAGGGACACCAGGAGAGGTGCATGTTTCGCGAGAGCTCTCGCAAATACTGACACTGATGGATAAATACGCGCAGAAAAACAAAGACAGTTATATTGCGTCAGAACTATTTTTACCAGCAGCTTTGGAAGTGAAGGGAAAGCTGAGCGATATTCTTCACCGTGTCGGTGTGCGAGAAAAAGCGATATCAGCAGCCATAAAAAATATGCGAGGTAGTGAATCCGTACAAGATCCCAGTGCAGAAGGTCAGCGCCAGGCACTGGAGAAATATACGATTGATCTCACCGAACGCGCCCGTATGGGTAAACTTGATCCCGTCATTGGACGAGACGAAGAAATTCGCCGTACGATCCAAGTGCTGCAACGCCGCACTAAAAATAATCCCGTATTGATCGGTGAACCCGGCGTGGGTAAAACAGCGATCGTGGAAGGATTGGCTCAGCGGATTGTGGATGGGGAGGTTCCAGAGGGACTCAAAAACAAGCGATTATTAGCATTAGATATGGGGGCGCTCATTGCTGGAGCTAAATTTCGCGGAGAATTTGAAGAGCGGCTCAAGAGCGTATTAAAAGATATTGCCAAACAGGAAGGGCAGATTATTTTATTCATCGACGAATTGCATACCATGGTGGGTGCTGGTAAAGCAGAAGGGGCGATGGATGCAGGCAATATGCTAAAACCCGCGTTGGCGCGGGGTGAGCTGCACTGCGTGGGTGC
>Ga0155612_143_pt1 | contig 25228 bp, 26 predicted proteins | sample RifCSPhighO2_12_FD_107269 | JGI IMG/M metagenome (GOLD analysis project Ga0155612, IMG submission 107269) | Coxiella sp. RIFCSPHIGHO2_12_FULL_44_14 | reverse complement strand
TATACGCGATGGCAGAATCAGGTAACGACTGGAATAAGGCATACAAAAAGTCGGCTCGTATTGTGGGAGACGTGATTGGTAAATACCATCCCCATGGAGACACAGCAGTGTACGACACCATCGTGCGCATGGCACAACCCTTTAGCTTGCGTTATTTGCTCGTAGACGGTCAGGGTAACTTTGGTTCGGTGGATGGCGATGAGGCGGCAGCCATGCGTTACACCGAAATTCGCATGTCACGGATAGCACATTATTTACTCATGGATTTGGACAAAGAAACCGTCGATTTTACACCCAATTATGACGGTTCTGAAATAATTCCCTCTGTATTGCCGACGCGGGTGCCTAATTTATTGGTGAATGGTGCTTCTGGGATTGCGGTGGGGATGGCGACGAATATTCCTTCTCACAACTTAAATGAAATCATCAACGCCACATTGGCATTGATCGATCACCCTAAAATGACTGCTCAGGAACTGATGCAATATATTCCGGGTCCTGATTTTCCTACAGCTGGCATTATCAACGGGCAAAGTGGGATTTTGCAGGCGTATAAAACAGGCCGAGGTCGCATTTATATTCGCGCCAGAACCAGCATTGAGACAGATGAAAAAAGCAATCGCTCCGCCATCATCGTGCATGAATTACCTTACCAAGTGAATAAAGCGCGATTGCTAGAAAGAATGGGTGAGTTGGTACGAGATAAACAAGTGGAGGGTATTTCTGGATTGCGAGATGAATCAGATAAGCGGGGCATGCGCATGGTGATTGAGATACGCCGTGGTGATAACCCTGAAGTGGTGCTCAACAATTTATTTGCGCAAACCCAATTGCAGATTGTTTTTGGTATCAACATGGTGGCTTTGGATAATGGCCAGCCAAGAGTCATGACATTAAAACAATTGCTCATGGCATTCTTACAGCATCGCCGTGAAGTGGTGGTGCGTCGTACCATTTACGAATTACGTCAATCGCGTGAACGGGCACATATTTTAGAAGGTTTAACTGTTGCATTGTCCAATATCGACGATATCATTGTGGTGATTAAAAAATCCAAAACGCCTGTGGTAGCTAAAGAAGCCTTATTGTCGCATGGTTGGCGATCGGAAGAGGTTCAAAAATTATTAGAGAAATCTAACCCTGCATTGATGCGCCCGGAAGGATTATCAGAATCCTATGGCGTAAAAAAAGAAGGTTATTATTTATCACCCGAACAAGCTCAGGCCATTTTAGATTTACGCTTGCAACGACTCACTGCATTGGAAATCGAGAAAATTCACGAAGAATATCGCACTATTGTACAAAATATTCATCAATTGCTTGAAATCCTGTCTAACCCAGATGAGTTGCATCGTATTATCCGCGATGAGTTAGCGGACATCAAAAAACAATTCGGAGATGGAAGAAGAACAGAAATTATAGGGGTGAAGCAAGATCTCACTAACGAAGATCTGATTTCTGAGGAATCAGTGGTAGTGACTTTATCGCACACGGGTTATATTAAATCGCAATCGCTAGATAGCTATCAGGCACAGCATCGCGGAGGCCGTGGAAAAATGGCTACCACAGTGAAAGAACAAGATTTTGTAAAAAATATTTTCGTCGCTAATACGCACGATACCATTCTGTGTTTTTCTACGCACGGTAAAGTGTATTGGTTGAAGGTCTATCAAATCCCGCAAGGAAGTCGTGCAGCGAAAGGCCGTCCTGTCATTAATTTATTTCCTCTGGAAAAAGAGGAACATCTTTCTGCTATTTTGCCCGTAGAAAAATTCGATGAAAATCGATTTGTTTTCATGACCACTGCCCAAGGCGTCGTTAAGAAAGTACTGCTCAGTGAATTTATGCAACCACGAACAAAAGGGAAAATTGCGCTGGAACTCCATGAAAATGATCAGTTAGTGGGTGTAGACATTACCGATGGTCACAAGGAAATTATGTTAATTACGGATGCAGGAAAAGCACTGCGTTTTCATGAAAAAGAGGTGCGAGCAATGGGTCGAACAGCACGGGGAGTGCGAGGTATTACACTGAAGAAAGGGCAGTTGGTGATTACTTTGATTGTATTAAAAGAAAATAACAGCTTGCTAACGGCCACAGAGAAAGGCTATGGCCAACGCACGGCATTGGAAGATTACCGCATCACAGGACGAGGGGGGCAGGGTGTGATCGCTATTCAAGCTAACCCCCGCAATGGTAAAGTGGTGGCGGCGGCTCAAGTAGCACCAGGAGATGAAGTGTTGCTGATCAGCAATCAAGGGACACTCGTGCGTACGCGTGTGGATGAAATTTCTGTGATTGGGCGTAATACACAAGGCGTTCGTTTAGTGCAATTATCGGAAGGGGAAACGTTGGTGGGATTAGAAGCCATTTCGGCGGATATGGTACGTGAGGAATCCACACATGCCTCGAGTGTATAATTTTGGTGCGGGCCCAGCCGCCTTACCGGAAGAAGTATTATTACAAGCACGCGAGGAATTATGCGATTGGCAGGGCACGGGTATGTCGGTCATGGAAATTTCTCATCGTGGGGAACGATTTAAACATTTAGCAGAAGAATCAGAGCAAGATTTACGCGATTTACTCGCCATTCCCTCAACCCATACCGTCTTGTTTTTACAAGGGGGAGGGCAAACACAATTCGCAGCGATTCCCATGAATTTGATGGGCGCTTATTCAACGGCAGCTTATTTGGATGTGGGCATTTGGTCACAAAAAGCGATGGCAGAAGCTAAACGATATTGCACAGTGCATGAAGTGGCTAGTGGCAAAAGCAGCCATTATACGACCATCCCTGATGTTTCTACCTGGAGTGTTCCTACGGAATCTGCTTATTTTTATTATGTAGATAATGAAACTATCAATGGCGTAGAATTTTTCGATATTCCAGAAAATCGTGGGAATGTATTAGTCAGCGACATGTCTTCTAATTTTCTCTCCAAACCTATTGAAATATCGCGGTATGGTCTCATTTTTGCTTGTGCGCAAAAAAATATAGGTCCGGCGGGATTGACTATCGTCATTGTACAGCGTGATTTACTGCAGCGTTCGGTGATGCCACAAACACCGAGTACATTGTGTTATCGAATACAAGCAGACAATCACTCATTATTGAATACGCCGGCGACGTTTTCGTGGTATATGGCTAGCTTAGTTTTTAAATGGTTAAAAAAACAAGGCGGTGTTGAGGCGATGGCGAAGCGAAATCAACACAAAGCAAAACTCCTCTATCAGTTTATCGATAATTCGGATTTTTATTGCAATCCTATCTCGTTGCAGTGTCGTTCACGCATGAACGTAATTTTTACTGTACCCCATACCCATTTGGAAGCTATTTTTCTTAAAGCAGCTGAGCGGGAGGGGTTGAGCGCACTCAAAGGGCATCGATTATTGGGAGGCATGCGTGCGAGCATTTATAATGCCATGCCGCTCTCAGGAGTAGAGGCTTTGATTGCATTCATGCAGCATTTTGTTGATCACCATGGATGAATAGCAGTTCGTTGATGACGATGAAACAACCAGTATTACCTCCAGTGATTACTATCGATGGGCCGAGTGGTTCGGGTAAAGGGACGATTGGCTTGAGATTGGCTAAGCACCTGGGTTGGCATTTTCTGGATAGTGGTGTTATTTATCGCGCTATCGCATGGGCTGTGATCCATTATGGCGTGGCATTGGAAGATGACATTAGCTTGAAACGCTTGTTAAAGCGAGTGCAGATTAATATTGGAGATCCCTTGACGGATGAAAGGGTTACCTGTGATGGTCACAATATTACTTTAGCTATCCGGTCGGAAGCTTGCAGTCAAATAGCGTCGAAAAGTTCGGTATTGCCTGTCATTCGAGAAGCTGTTTTACAGTATCAACGGGATTTTAGGCGGTTACCAGGATTAATTGCTGATGGGCGGGATATGGGGACTGTTGTCTTTCCTGATGCGACTTTAAAGTTTTTCTTCAAGGCAGATCCCGAGGAGCGGGCAAGACGGCGGTATCAGCAGTTGCAAGATCGAGGGATTAATGTTAGCCTGCCCGACATCCTGAGGGATTTAGTTGAACGTGATCGCCGTGATGTGGGGCGTCGACTGTCGCCCACTCAGCCGGCGACGGATGCTATTGTAATCGATACGACGGCTGAAAGTATCGATAGCGTGTTTGCTCAAGTCCTGAATTATATTGAGCAGCGAGTGCTTTGAATGATGTCAGCCGAGGGGCTATTGGTGCTTCACAACAATGAAATGCCAACTAGGTGTGTTATTAATATGAGAACGATGTTGGAGTGGGTGAGGATAAAGAATAAAAAAAGCGGTATTCGTGTCTTCACACCAAGGTGTTTACATTTATGAATGAAAAATTTGCTGACTTGTTTGCACAGAGTTTAGTAGAAACCGATTTACGACCGGGTGCTTTGATTAAAGCGACCATCGTAGCCATTCATCCTGATCGAGTCATTGTGAATGCAGGACTGAAATCTGAAGGCATTATTCCAGCCGAAGAATTTCGAAATGAAGTGATTCAGGTAGGAGATCAAGTAGAAGTTGTTGTGAATATGGCCGATAACGGCTTTGGAGAAACTCGGTTGTCGCGCGAAAAAGCCAAACGTGCACAGGCGTGGACGATGTTAGAAAAATCCTATGCCGCTAATGAAATTGTCAAGGGTGTTATTGTTGAGCGTGTTAAAGGTGGTTTTACGGTGGAAATAGATTCAGTACGTGCATTTTTACCAGGATCGCTGGTAGATGTGAAGCCCGTACGAGATCCAGGGTATTTAGAAGGTAAAACGCTGGAATTCAAAATCATCAAGATGGATCAAAAACGTAATAACGTCGTGGTTTCTCGTCGCGCCGTCATCGAGTCAGAATCGGGAGTGGAACGACAGGCGCGTTTGGAAGAATTACAAGAAGGTCAAGAAATTATCGGTATTGTCAAAAATATCACAGATTATGGCGCTTTTGTTGATTTAGGTGGGGTAGATGGATTGTTACACATCACGGATATGGCGTGGAAACGTGTGAAGCATCCGAGTGAGCTCGTGAGTGTGGGTGAGGAACTCAAAGTCAAGATTTTGAAATTTGACCGTGAAAAGAATCGCGTATCGCTGGGACTCAAACAATTAGGTGAGGATCCGTGGGTGAACATCGAACGTCGTTATCCTGTGAGTGCGCGTGTGTACGGTACAGTGACTAACATCACAGATTACGGCTGTTTTGTCCAACTAGAAGAAGGAGTGGAAGGCTTGGTGCATATGTCGGAGTTGGATTGGACCAACAAAAATGTGCATCCCAGTAAAGTGGTACAAAGTGGTGAAGAAGTAGAAGTGATTGTCCTGGATATCGATGAAGAGCGGCGAAGAATTTCTTTAGGAATCAAGCAATGCAAGCGAAATCCGTGGCAAGAATTTGCAGACAAACACCAAAAAGGAGAAAAGATTAAAGGTAAAATCCGCTCGATTACGGATTTTGGTCTATTTATTGGTTTGGAGGGAGGGATTGACGGGCTCATTCATGTGTCTGATATTTCATGGACTACCAGTGGAGAAGAGGCTGTTCGTCAATACAAAAAAGGAGATGAAGTGGAGGCTGTCATTTTGGCGGTGGATCCCGAGCGTGAGCGTATTTCTCTTGGTATTAAGCAATTAGTGGCGGACCCATTTAGTGAGTTTTTGGAAAAACAGCAAGACAAAGAAGCGCCTATTCATGCAACAGTGACAGAAGTAGAAGCCAAACAAGCCGTTGTACAATTGACAGATCATGTTTTAGGACAACTGCGTGTGGCTGATTACAGTCATGATCGAGTGACTGATTTACGAGAAGTACTGAAAGTGGGTGATGCGATTGACGTGAAAATTGTGCACATTGATCGCAAAAATCGGCAAATTCAAGTGTCTCATAAGGCATTGACCAAAGTTCCTGAAGAAGGGACTGCTCGGACTGTGGGAGAAGCTCCTACCAAAACGACGCTGGGTGATTTGTTGAAGGAGCAGATGAAAGAGCGAGAGGAAGACTGATCATGATGAATTAGGATCGGTCTTTTTTCGTTGTTGAACAAGAGAAATACCCAGTGTGATGGAAAACACTGAAGGGGTCTGTTCATGAAGTACGTCTTCTCTCTATTTTGGATCGCTGTTATTTTATTAGGAATTGCATTTGCTGGCCTCAATTCGCAAAAAATAATCATCAATTATTATATTAATATCACGACGATTCCATTACCTTTGTTACTATTTCTCACTTTGACATTGGGTGCGTTACTGGGTGTGATTGTTATGTTACCCATCGTACTCAAAAGCAAAAATATTCATCGTCGTCTGAAGCATCGCATTAAAGAAGTGGAACAGGAAGTGAACAACTTGCGCACCTTGCCTGTGAAGGACCATTCCACATGGTGATTTCTCTATTATTTCTTTTGTTACCCATTGCTGCTACTTGTGGGTGGTATACGGGAAGGTACGTTTCACAGCGACAATCTCCCAAATTGCCTTACAAAATTCGGCGAGACTATTTCAAAGGATTAAATTATTTGATTAATGAACAACCTGATAAGGCTGTAGACGTTTTTATTAAATTATTGGAAGTAGACAGCGACACAGTAGAAACCCACTTGGCATTAGGTAGTTTGTTTCGTCGACGTGGTGAAGTGGATCGTGCGATTCGCATTCATCAAAATTTAATTGCACGCCCTCAGTTAGCCAAGCAGCATCGATTACACGCGTTATCGGAGCTTGGGCAAGATTATTTGCGTGCAGGGATGTTGGACCGGGCAGAGCGTTTATTTCTTGAATTAGTGGAATTGGGTGAAGAAAATCAATCGAGTCTACGGTTTTTGTTACACATTTATCAGCAAGAAAAAGATTGGCACAAAGCCATTAAAATGGCTCAAAAATTGCAAGCATTGGGTGAGCCGATGCATGCCATCATTGCGCAGTATTATTGCGAGCTTGCCGAGCAAATGATCGATAAAGAGCGGATAGATCAGGCAACGCATTATTTAAAACGTGCTGAGGCTATTGATCAGGGGTGCATTCGTGCGAGTCTTATCCGTGCACGAATGGACTGTGAAGAAAAGCGTTATAAGGAATCCATTCGCTCATACAAACGGGCCATTACACAAGATCCTAATTATATTTCAGACATCGTGACACCTTTAGCTGAGTGCCATCGCGAACTGGGTGAAGAAGAACAATTGGTAACCTACTTAGAAGAATGTCTAGTCACGCATCCTCGTATTGCACTGGCACTGACTATTTCTGATTATTTACATCGCCAACGCGGACAGAAAGTGGCCATTGAATTTATTGCGCAACAAATACAGCGCCAACCTTCATTGCGCGGATTAAGTCACCTGGTGGGACTTTATTTATTGAATTCAACAGGCGATGCCAAGGAAAAATTATTGATTTTGCAAAATTTGATGCAAAAATTACTTGCGGACAAACCCATTTATCGTTGTGTCCATTGTGGGTTTTCGGGAAGAATTTTGTATTGGTTGTGTCCCAGTTGTCAGCACTGGAATACAGTGAAGCCTATTCAGGGTTTAGAAGGTAATTAGTGTGACTCACCCAGCGCCGTCTGTCAGCGACCCTAAAATCATTATCGCGTTGGATGATGAGCAAAAAGAGTCAGTGCATCGTCTTGTCACACAGTTGAATCCTGCTTTATGTCGACTCAAAGTAGGCAGCATTTTATTTACTCGTTATGGTCCTTCTTTAGTAGAAGAACTCATGCAACGAGGATTCGATATTTTTTTAGATTTGAAATTTCATGATATTCCGAAAACGGTAGCGGGAGCAGTAGCGGGAGCGGCTGCGCTGGGTGTGTGGATGACGAACGTGCATATCCAGGGGGGGCGCGCCATGCTAGAGGCAGCTCGCGAAAGTATTGAGCGCAGTCACCACAAACCGTTATTACTGGGAGTTACCGTATTAACCAGTCTCGATCAAACAGACTTGCAATGGTGGGGTGTGCATGAAGCAATTCCTACGCTGGTGGAACGCATGGCGCATTTGGCAAAATCGGTGGGATTAGATGGCGTAATTTGTTCGGTGGCTGAAGTGGCTCTATTGCGTGCGCGATTACCAGCCGATTTTTTGTTGGTATCACCAGGAATTCGGTTACCAGAAGATAGCCACAATGATCAAAAACGTGTGCTGACACCAGAGGCTGCCTTGCAGGCGGGAGTCAATTATCTTGTCATCGGACGTAGCATCACTCGTGCTCAAGATCCGCTCCAAACTTTGCAACGCATCCACGCAGAGTTGATAGCGCGCCGTTGAGAAAGTGGTTTGTGTTTGTTTACGCGGATTCATTTATCCCTAATAATTGATGCCAGAGAGGTAATAGGCGCTTATTATGCATTTTTGGCAATTGGCCGACAAGTAATGTGCTACTGGCATGAGGAAAGCGTTGCTCTGCTTCTTCGAGTGCGGTCATTTCGCGTTGCCAGGTGTCGGTATTGTCGGGAACATCATACGCTACTTGAATAATACGGTGGATGTCATTTCCTTTTCTGACCACGAAGTCGACTTCTTGAACCCCCTTCCAATAAAAAATATCTCCACGATACTGGCGTTGTAATTGTTGATACACCAAAGTTTCTGCCAATTTTCCATAGTCTGGAGAGTTAGAAAAACTCATCACTTGCCTAAAACCGAGGTCACAGACATGAATTTTTTGTGGATTTCTCATCCGTTCGGCGGTTTTTAAGCTAAAATAAGGTAAAAAATCAATGAGGAAAGATTCCTGAAGAAAATGACAGTAATTTGCCACTGTTTCGAGAGAGATTTCAAAAATTTTTGCTAGTCGATTGATGGAAGTTAAACAAGCAGTATGGGTAATCAAATGGATAGCCATATTGCGCAGTAAAACGATGTCTCGTATCTGGTGTCGCATGGCGACATCTTTAAATAGAATATCATCCAGATATTGTTTCAGTAACACGCGTTTTCGATCCACGTTTTCGCTCAACACGATCTCGGGTAATCCACCCCACGTTAAATATTGTTTGAGCGCGTTTTGAATGAGCGGGCTAGGATCGGTTTTTAGCATTTTTTTAGGAATTGCAATGTTTTTAAAATGTAAATATTCTAAAAAGCTGAGTGAGGATAGGTAAAATTCCACGTGTCGCCCCGTTAATACCGTGCCTAGCTCGCGTGACATCAAATGCGCAGAGGATCCTGTGATAAAAATTTTGATCTCTTCACTGTCGTTACGTGCTCTTGCCCATCGCTCCCAGCCAGGAACGTTTTGAATTTCATCGAAAAAAAGAAAAGCTTTGCCTTGAGGATAAATTTCCCTGCGGTAAGTTTGATACAATTCATCGAGTATTTCTAACTTTACATCGAGAGCGATGGCAGGTTCTTCAAAATTCATATGCAACATCGCTTCGGGGAGAATACCTTGTTTTTCTAATACATCCATAATTTGGTACAGGAGAGTAGTTTTTCCACAGCGGCGCAAACCTACTAACGTGATTATTTCCGGTGTGTTCAAAAAGGGGAGTGTTTTTTTAATGATGCTGCGGGGATAGCCACTATGGAGTGAAGCTCCCCCCCAGCGATTCCACTGCGATAAAACAGGTAACAAGGCGCTTTTCATACTGCTTCTTCCGGCGTTCACCGACGATATGATCGGTATACCGATTGAATTATAGCAGTCTTTAACTGGTATGTCGAATATATGCTTGTGGGTCACTGGAACCCAACCCCGGTATTGCCGAAAGCAACTATGGGATTAGACTCTTCCTTCCTTTATTTTACTGACAGGAATGAAACTATGAATAAAACCATCTTAATCATCGCAGTACTCAGCATGCTGGCCCTGTTGTCCACGACAGCAGAGTCATCCCCATCCATTTCACCAACAGCCTCTTCAGGGGCGGTATCGGTTTCTTCGCATTCGCGCACACCCGCAACAGGTCCCGCGGATATTAATACTGCAGATGAGCAAACGTTGACCTCATTAAAAGGAGTAGGTGTAAAGAAGGCACAAGCGTTGATTGCCTATCGACAAATACATGGATCCTATAAGTCTTTGAACGATTTAACACAAGTCAAAGGCTGGGGTAAGAAATCATTGCGGCGGATTATGGACAACAATCCGGGTCGTCTGCGGGTAGGACATCCTGATTCCTCGCGATAGCAAAGCTTTATTGAATAATTGCGTGAAGGCTAGGGTTTATTGGTTGACAATTGCCACTCACACTCAAAACAAAAATCCCCTTCGCTTCCTAGCTCAGCGGGTGGCCTGTGGAGGGACCCTCCTTGGCAAATTCAGGGGAGGTTGTTATGATGAGCCTCTCTTGAATGAGGCTGGACTGAGGGCATTGCAGGCCAGCAGCGAAAATAAAGTATAGTCCCAGTAAAAAGGGTGAGGGAAACGGTCGACATGGACATTCTGAAAGCCGGGATTGCTGCATTAGTGGCTTCTTTATTTTGCATTTGGTTGTTGCAGCCATTAGCGATGCGATTAGGCTTGGTAGATCGCCCCACAGGAAGAAAATTACATGAGAAGGAAGTGCCCTTGATCGGTGGTATCGCCATGTTTTTTGGGTTTTGCTTTGCGCTCTTGGTGCTATCCATTTCTTTAAAACCTTATCGAGGCATGTTAGCAGGTAGCAGTATTTTGTTGTTGATGGGTGTGGTAGATGACTTTCGTGACTTAAGTTCTAAATTGCGGCTTTGTGGACAATTGTTAGCGGCATTATTGCTGATTATTTGGGGACATGTATTGCTCAGCAATTTAGGTAATCTTTTTTTCTTGGGCGATGTCATTTTGGGAATGTGGGCTATTCCGTTGACAGTATTTGTTGTGGTTGCTTATATTAATGCGATGAACATGGTGGATGGCCAAGATGGCCTAGCAGGTGGTGTGGCCTTAGGGCAAGCTGTATTGCTCTTAATGCTCAGTTTACAACTGCGTGCTGCTGTGAATGTTCGCATGTTAATTATGCTGATCATGGTGTTGATCGTATTTTTAAGTTTTAACATGCGGTTTCCAGGACGAAAACACGCACACATTTTTATGGGAGATGCGGGCAGTACATTTATCGCCTATTTATTAGCCTGGTTTGCTATTGATTTGTCACAACAAAATGTCCATTTTCTGACACCGATGACTCTTTTATGGATCATGTCTTTCCCTATTTTTGATCTAGTGAACGTGACTTTATTGAGAATTCGTCAGCACAAATCCATTATTACAGCGAGTCGGGATCATTTTCATCACGTATTACACGTGGCAGGTGTCAATACAGTATTGTCAACTGTATTGTTATGTGCGTTATCGATGTCACTGGGTTTGATCGGTTTAATATTGAATCATTTTACGATGGCGGAAGGCTGGCAATTTTTATTCTGGTTATTGAGTTTAGGTTTGTACATTGGGATTGTGGAATTAACACGAAAACCATTAAGTAAGCCCACCGTAATGGTCGGAACAGCGGTTGAAGAAACGGAATCTGCGATGAATAAGACTCAGACTTCATGACGAGCGTTTGTTTTTTGTTGCAAGCGCAACAGGTAACCACCTATCGTGGCTTACGGTGTCTTTTCCATCATTTTAATTTGAATGTGTCAGCTGGGGAGTTGTGGCAGGTCTTGGGCCCTAATGGATCTGGAAAAACCACATTATTGAAATTGTTAAGTGGTTTGCTGCCACTGCAGGAAGGGCAAGTGTTGTGGCGGGGACATTCCATTCATCGTGATCGATGGCTTTATTATCGTGAACTTTTTTATTTGGGCCATTGTGGTGCTGTTAAGGAAGAGCTGACGGTTTTGGAAAATATTCGTTGGGTGTTGCCACGATCCACTGCCTCGATTCCTCTATTGAATACATTATTAGAGGAATGGCAATTGGATCATTTAAAACACGCATGGGTACGACATCTTTCTCGGGGACAGCGCCAACGAGTGGCTTTAATAAAATTGATTTTGTCTGATACCTTATTGTGGATTTTAGATGAACCATTTTCTTCGCTAGATAGTTTGGCTACCGAAAAAATGAGTAAGGTATTAGAGACACAAGTTAATCAAGGGGGGTGTGTGATTGTGGCGAATCATAGTCCGTTGACATTTGCTGGATTTCTCCCGCACACGCTGCGTTTGCCAGAATCAGTGAGCGCTTAAATGCTTTCTTTAGTGAGTTCGATGGTGCGTCGAGAAGTAGCTCTGAGTTATCGTAAGCGTGCAGAATATTGCATGCCAGTATTATTTTTTATATTAGTCAGCCTATTGTTTCCGTTAGCGATGGCACCGCATCCTGCTCTATTGAAAGCATTAGGGCCTACCGTGCTTTGGGTAGCAGTAATCTTGGCTGTGCTATTATCAGTGGGGTCTTTATTTCACAGTGATTTTTACGATGGCAGTTTAGAACAATGGGTATTGAGCCCTTATCCTTTGTCTTTGCTCGTGTTATTGAAGGGTGTGACCCAGTGGGCTATGTTAATAATACCTCTCGTGGGTGTAGTGCCAATAATGGCTGTTTTTTTTCATTTGTCCTGGCAAGGAATAATTTTTTTATGGATCACACTGATCATAGGAAGCAGTCATTTATATTTATTGGGGATGGGGATGGCGGCATTGATAGTAGGGTTGCGTAACAGTGGATTGCTATTAGCATTGCTATTGCTACCACTTTATATTCCTACGTTGATTTTCGCTAGTGCAACGGTGCGTTTAGCCGATCAAGGGTTACCTTTAGCGGCTCCTTTGGCGAGTTTGGGAGCTTTATGTGTTTTATCATGGGTGTTAGCGCCACCGGTGACGGCGGTAGCTTTGCGCATTGGAGTGGCCTATGACCATTAAGATGTATTTATCAGCGAAACATTGTTATCGGTTATGTTGTTTGTTGCAGCCGTGGGTATTATTTTTGGGCATCATGGCGGGGATTATAGGTTTACTGGATGGATTAGTATGGGCGCCTGCGGATTACCAACAAGGTGAGGTTTATCGCATTCTTTTTATTCACGTGCCTGCAGCTGTGCTTTCATTAGGTGTGTATTGCATCATGGCACTAGCTGCGGTTATTTATTTGATTTGGAAAATTCGAGTGGTAGATGTGATTGCTAAAGTCAGTGCGCCGGTCGGCGCTTTATTTACTTTATTAACGTTGATCACAGGGTCCTTATGGGGTAAGCCCACGTGGGGCACTTATTGGATTTGGGATGCCCGGTTAACATCCGAATTGATTTTGTTTTTTATTTATTGTGGAATTATGGCGATACGTTCTGCGTTCACAGAGCCTTTTTTAGCGGCGCAAGCCAGCGGAGTGATGACGTTGGTAGGATTGGTGAATATACCCATCGTGCATTATTCTGTGGTGTGGTGGAATACTTTGCATCAAAGTGCCAGCATTTTAAAGTGGGGAAAGCCTTCGATGGTTCCCAGTATGCTTTCGCCATTGTTGTGGATGTTGTTAGCCTATAGTTTTTATTATTTGGCAATTTTATTAGTGAACGTGCGTTATGAATTATTAAAACAAGCAAAAAATACAACATGGGTTCATACTTTATTTAATAAAAATTAACTAATGGGCGCCTCTAGAAATTCGAGATGCGGATGAAAAACGAAGAAAAAATCGACGAAAAAGCGGAGTGTACACGCGAGTACATGAGCATTTTGAGGAGATTTTTTCACAGTTTTTCACCGCAGGTGGGATTTATAGAGGTGCCCTGATGGATAGTCATTTCCATTCGATTAATGCATGGTGGCATATGGGAGGTTATGCAGTATACGTATGGACAGCGTACGGCGTAGTCATCGCTGTTTTGTTGTTATTGAGTGCGGTAGTGTGGATACGTTGGCACCGATTATGGCGTGAATTGAGGGGGACGAAATATAGAGAGAGAAGTGATGTTAACCAGGCGCCAACGACGAATATATAGTGTGATCAGCATATTGCTAGGTGTGGCAGTAGCAGCAGGATTGGCACTATTTGCATTACGACGGTCCGTGGATCTCTATTACACACCGAGCCAAGCAATCGATCGTGGTGTGCTAGCAGGGCGAGAATTTCGCTTAGGTGGTTTGGTAGTGCGAGGGAGTGTTCACTATGTACCTCATAGTGTACGAGTGAGTTTTGTGTTAACCGATTTTCACCGGCAAATGAAAGTCTATTATCAAGGTATTTTGCCCGATTTATTTCGAGAAGGACAAGGCATTGTAGCAGAGGGCCGTTTAAATTCCATCGGTGTTTTTGTGGCTGATCAGGTATTAGCTAAGCACGATGAGAATTATCAACCACCGGAAATTATGCAGGATCACCCTTCATGATACCTGAACTTGGCCATTATGCGTTGATCGTGGCATTGAGCTTGAGCATCAGCCAGGCGGTGTTACCGTGGTGGGGGATCGTGAGATCTCAAGAACGCTACCTGCGATTGGCTCAATACACAGCAATAGCGCAGTTACTGTTTGTCGGATTAAGTTTTTTGCTATTAGTATATGCTTTTGTCAGTAATGATTTTTCCGTAGCCTATGTAGCCAACAATTCCAATACTCGATTACCGTTGATTTATCGCTTGTGTGCGATATGGGGAGCGCACGAAGGATCATTATTGTTGTGGGTTTTGATTTTATGTTTATGGAGTGTCGCTGTGAGTCGATGGAGCCGGCCGTTACCACTAGATATGTTAGCTCGTGTGTTATCGATATTGGCTTTTATTGGGATAGGATTTTATTTATTTCTGTTAACTACATCTAATCCATTTGCTCGATGGTTACCCAACTATCCCGTCGATGGAGCCGATTTAAATCCGTTGTTACAAGATCCAGGGCTCGTGCTCCATCCTCCCATATTATATATGGGATACGTTGGTTTTTCAGTGGTATTCGCTTGTGCCATCGCCGCATTGGCAGCGGGGCGTTTAAATGCCGAGTGGGCGCGATGGTCGCGGCCTTGGACAACGCTGGCTTGGTGTTTTTTAACATTGGGTATTGTTTTAGGCAGTTGGTGGGCTTACCGTGAATTGGGATGGGGAGGATGGTGGTTTTGGGATCCTGTCGAAAATGCATCATTTTTACCTTGGTTAGCAGGTACGGCGTTGCTCCATTCATTGATCGTGACAGAAAAACGGGACGTTTTTAAAGCGTGGACGGTGTTACTGGCGATTACCGCGTTTTCACTGAGTTTGTTGGGCACTTTTTTAGTGCGTTCGGGTGTATTAATTTCGGTACATGCTTTTGCGGTAGATTCGGCGCGGGGTGCTTTTGTTTTGCGTTTTTTAACGATCACGATTGGAAGTTCTTTGCTATTATATGCTTGGCGTGCAAAACACATCGTGAATACCGGCACATTTGATTTTTGGTCACGAGAGACGATGTTATTAGTGAATAATTTATTGTTGCTCGTGGCCATGATGACCGTGTTATTAGGAACGTTATATCCACTGATCATCGATGCGTGGCATCTCGATAAAGTGTCGGTGGGTGCTCCCTATTTTAATACGGTGTTCATACCGCTGATGTGGCCCTTGTTATTTTTAATGGGGTGGGGTCCTTTGTTTTATTGGCATCATCGCGACCCTAAAGTACTGTTAAGGCAGTCCATTATTTTATTATTCATGAGCATCTTATTGGCTTTAGTGTTTTCAGGGTTATGGGGTGAGCGATTTTTGTGGTCGGTGTTGGTGGGGGTGACATTGAGTTTATGGATACTCTTCAATACGATTCGTGCAGGGCTGACGGGCACGGCTCCTTATTCCATGATGTTGGCGCACGGGGGAGTGGCGGTGATGGTTATGGGTATTGTATTGACGACGGCTTACAGCCAGCACCGTGATTTTCAGTGGCAAGTAGGGGAGCGAGCGCAAGTGGGGCCTTATCAATTTCAATTGTTGAATGTGTTACCCATTGTGGGTCCCAATTACACAGGCTTACGTGGTGTGGTCAAAGTGAGTAAAGAAAATCATGCGGTTACTGTGTTATATCCTGAGCAGCGGTTATTTACTGTGACGAAGACTACACTGGCAAAAACTGATATTCATGCTTCCTTGTTTCACGATCTTTATGTAGCTTTGGGTACTTCGATGGGTCCCAATACGTGGGGTGTACGAATTTATTATAAACCGTTTGTGCGTTGGATATGGATGGGAGGATTGTTGATGGTACTGGGGGGATTAGTTTCCATGGTCACTCGCTATGTGCGCCAGCAGACGACGATCTAGCGTGTAGCTGTCATCCCGACGACGAGCGGAGCGAGGAGGAGGGATCTCATAGTCGAAGAGGAAATCTCTCATATGAAACTTCTAAAAATAGCTTATTTACGATGGACGATTCCTTTTTTACTATTTACGGTGGTCGCTATTTTTTTGTGGCATAGCTTACACCGCGATCCTCATGTGGTACCTTCCCCGTTGATTAATAAACCACTTCCTCATTTTCAGGCGCCTGTGCTCGGTATCCACAGCCAACGGATGACGGAGCAAGATTTTCAAGGGCATGTTTCGTTATTCAATGTATTTGCGACGTGGTGTCTTTCTTGTCGTACCGAGCATCTGGTGTTAATGGATATTGCTCGATCTCATGCTGTTACGATATATGGATTGAATTACAAAGATGACCATCGTTTGGTACTCGCTTGGCTCAAAACGTATGGAAACCCTTATCAACAAGTGATAGAAGATCCTCGAGGGGATTTGGGGATTGATTTAGGTGTCTATGGGACTCCCGAGACTTTTATTATCGACTCCCATGGGATTATTCGCTATAAATACGTAGGTCCCTTGAGCAGTTCAGTTTGGCAGAATATTTTATTACCGCAAGTACGGTATTGGCAGGCTTTTTTGAAATAGTACTCTGCCACGCAAAAGTGGAATTCGCCTCCCTATCGCCTGCGCGGGTCCTGTCGGTGGAGGGACCCTACACTCATGCTCGTGTGGCGTAGCCACGCTGCGCGTGAGGTAGGGAATCCCTTCACCGCCACCCGCTGGGCTGGGAAGCGAATGGGATTTTTGTTAATCATTCGGGACGTGTTTAAAATAGCCAAGAGGAAAATGTTCATGAAATGGCGTTGGATTTTATTGACGGTGTGGATGACTACTTCTACTGTCGTTTTAGCGGGTGAGAAGTATATTTTTGCTCGACCTGAACAGCGTGAACGATATGAACAGGTGTTGAGGCAATTTCGGTGTCTGGTTTGTCAAAACGAAGACTTGGCTTCCTCAGAGGCGCCATTGGCAGAAGATTTGCGCTGGAAAATTTATTTGTTAATGCAGCAAGGTAAAACGGATCCAGAAATTACAGACTATTTGGTCAGTCGGTACGGGAATTTTATTTTGTTTAAACCCCCTTGGTTGTTTCACACGGTGTGGTTATGGTTGGGTCCTTTGTTTTTTTTAGTGTTGGGTACGGTAATTGTTTTTCGCGTTATTGCGCGTTATACCCATAAAGGTCATTAAATGGATCAGTGGCGAGAAATAGTATTTGTATCATTGCTGTGTGTGATGACTTTGGTGGCAGTATTATATGTCATTTTCCCGTTGATTAAAAAAAGAGGTTACCACAGTAAACCTGCTTACAGGATGGCCATCGTGGTTGCGTGCGGGTTTTCTGTATTAACGGCTGGGTTGTATGCGCATTGGGGAGCGCATGCAGCGTGGCGACAGTATTGGGTATTGAAGAAAGAAGGAGAACAAACGCAGAAAATACTATCGACTCTCAAAAGTCCAGAGCAGGTAGTGGATCGGCTCACGGCGCATTTGAAACAATTTCCTGAGAGTGCTCAAGGGTGGTATTTGTTGGGTCGATTGCAATTTCATTTAGGCCATTATCCTCAATCGTTGACTGCTTTGACGAAGGCGCATGATTTGGATGGTGACCGTGTCGAATACACCACTGCATTGGCACACGTGTTGTTTTTTACTCAGCATCGGTTATCACCCCAGTGGGTACGCGTGCTACAAAACGTACTGCAGCGTGCCCCGAATGACATAACAGTCATTCATTTATTAGCGCTCAATGCGTATCATTCGAGGCAGTATTTGCAAGCGATCCATTATTGGGAGCAATTGATATCGCTCTTACCTCCAGAGGGGCTAGATCACCAGAGGGTACTGAGTATGATCGCACATGCCGAGCGGCAGTTGCAGAGGCGGTAATGACTATGGGGATCATATGGGTCTATGGTAAGTTGCAAAAAGCGAGCGTGTCTGTTAAACTAATCTAGTCAGACTAGTTAGATAGGAGGAAACGCATGAAAACATGGCAATTGCAAACGGCTAAAGCTCGATTTAGTGAGGTTGTAAAAAATGCGACTGAGCAAGGACCTCAAGAGATTACGCTCAGAGGGAAATCTGCTGTGGTGGTGATATCTAAGCGGGAGTATACCAGGCTCATTCAACCAAAGCCTACTTTCGTAAAGTTTATCCGCCATTCGCCATTGGCTAAAATAAAGGTACGTTTGGCGCGTGATACATCGCTGACACGAGATATCGACTTATGAGTTATTTACTGGATACCAATGTCATCTCAGAACTTATTCGTTTAAAGCCGAATCCGCGAGTAACACAATGGCTTGAGGCTGTACCAAGTGAATTACTATATCTCAGTGTGCTAACTTTGGGTGAAATACGTAAAGGAATTGAAATGGTAACGCTCCTACAACGTAAGGAGCGGCTAAGAATATGGTTGGAATCTGAATTACCTGATTGGTTTGGGGGTCGGATTCTTGTGATTGACCAAGCAATAGTAGATCGATGGGGCCGTTTGCAAGGTGAAATGAAAAGGCCTGTGCCTGCTATCGACAGTCTGTTGGCAGCGACAGCACTTCATCATGATCTCAGTATCGTAACAAGAAACAAAAAAGATTTTAATTACCCTTCTTTACAGGTCGTATGCCCTTGGGATGAATAATTGCTTACGTTATCCTTAAAATTATCCAATCTCTGCAATTAATAGAGCTTTAATGTAAATGGCTGTGATAATCATGCTATGATACCTTGTTACGAAGCGGTTTTTCTATAGTAATTTGGGTGTATAAGCAGCGAATCTGGTTTGATCGATAATGAGAGGAAATTGAATATGTTAACCGATGAAAAAAAACAAGAAATATATCAGTCAGTCAATAATACTATATTAAGATGGCAGGAAAATAATATTTCAATGGAAACTACGCTGACGATTTTGCAGTATTACGTCGATAAAAAAGCACAAATGGTTAACCAAGACTATGATAATTTGATAAAAAGTAGTCTTTTTTTTCGCTATGAAGGCGTTGATGTGGAACATTTTCAATGCTTGTGTGATACCATTAAAGAAAAAATAAGTATGATAAAATTATCTAAATCCTACGGGACATACGTAGAAATGAAGCGCCGAGAGAGTGAGCGCGCTCAAGAAGCGCAACTTGCCTATAGTCATGCAATTTCGTTATATCAAGAAGGCTGTCAGGAAAAGCGTGTTTATGAGCAAGCTTGTAGTGCTAGAGACGAAGGTCAAATAGCATACTATGGTGAGGTAAAATATCTTCGTCATCCCAAAGGATCAGATGGAGCGTTACTGCCAACAGGTGAAGAAAAAATAAGAAATGCATTAGGTCAATTACAGATATTAGCTGGTCGAGGCAATCAGGATGCTGCTCGTTTATGCGATGAGTATGAGGATTATAAAAAGCAACAATCAGCTTGTCTCATTTCTTGAAATAACTAGCAATGCGTCGTAGAGACGTAGGGGCACATGCTTCGCCCTATTTCTCCGTACATTTTTTGTCAATCGTATTGAGTTTGTTTTGTGGATCATATTTTTGCTTGAGTGCCTTATACAACGGTTTGTCGTAAATTTTCCAGAATTCTTCTTCGGTATAGAACACATTAGAGTAAAGTGATTTATTTCCACCCAGTTCAGCGACTTTCTTTTCGATTAAACGATTGTAATAACCCTCTTCGTGTTCGCTGGCCACGCTATCCCAGAATCCAAAGTTGATGTATAAAGTACCGGGAGTCATACGAAATAAATCGAAAGGGCGTTCGCTCGCCGGGCGCACGGGACAGATCCAGATCGGTAAAATGTTAATGGTGTTTTGAAAAAATCGTAAATAATCGAGCGCGCGATGAATCGGAATCGCAACGTCTTGTATCACCGATTCTTTTTTAGGACCTAAGTTTACCCACCAACGAATTATTTTATTTCTTTCAGACAACCGCATGAGCCAAGAATACACTTTAGATTTTAACATCCATTTACCTATCAAGCATCGAAGTATAGGGTTTTGCAGATGAAATACTTTGGAACACCAAAACCAATCGCTATCCCAACGCCAGATGTAATCTTCCGTTGTTAAATAATCATGGGTTTTAGTTTTGATGGCTTGGTAATAAATATGCATAAAACGGTAATTGCTGACTTTGGGTACGTCATCTGCCCATTCTCCCGTGATAATGACTTGATGATTGTCTGCGAATATGACGGCATCGACATAAGCGAGCGGTGCAGTAGTATTGTTGTTAAGGCACAACTGCTCAATGCGTTTAAAAAAATCTTCCGCGTTCGTGAAATGCTGATATGTCAATTGAATATATTTTTTGCAAGGGATGAGTTTGACCGTTATTTTTATCGCGTAACCGAGTGTTCCATACGAATTGGGAAAAGCATAAAAAAGATCACGATGCTCGTTATCGGGCCGACAAGTTTGCACAGCACCATCAGCCAATACGACGTCGAATTGTAAAATGGTTTCATGAACAAGTCCGTAGCGAAAAGAGGAAGATTCAATACCCACTCCGGCAAGTGCCCCACCGACCGTGATGGTTTTTAATTCGGGTACCACGGCGGGTAAATAGCCGTAGCGTAGAGTTTCTGATACCAACGTTTCATACGTGGTCATGCCTTCCACTTCTGCTGTTTCATTCTGAGGATCAATCCAGAGCACTTCGTTAAATGCACGGACGTCGATGCGGCGTGCGTGAGATTGGCGATGACGAAATAAATTAGAAGTGGATTTTAGGAGAGTCATTGTTTCGTGAGAGTGTTCTCCCCATTGTCGGATAGCTTGGATCAAAGCTGCCCTTTTTTGGAGATGCAAGGCTCGCTTATCGAATGCTGAGGTAGCCACGGAGTTTACCTTGAGGAGACATCACCCACTGCCACAGTTGTAAGCTGCGCGAACGAAACCCACCGGCGCAAGAAAGTAAATAGTATTTCCAGAGGCGATAAAATCGCTCGTTATAAGAACCTTTTAAATCGTTCCAGTGTTTTTCAACGTTAGCATACCAGGCTAATAAGGTTTTGTCATAGTCATGACCAAAATTATGCAGATCTTCTAAAACAAACAGCCCCTCCATGGCTTTCGCGAGTTGCGCAATACTGGGGAGTAGTCCGTTGGGAAAAATATATTTTCTAATCCAGGGATCGGCAAAGGGTATGGAGTAGGTTTTTCCGATCGTGTGGAGGAGAAAGAGTCCGGTCTCTTTTAAATTGCTGCGTACTAAATTCAAAAAGGAACGATAATTACGGCTGCCAATATGCTCGCACAAACCAATACTAACTATCTTATCAAATCGTATTTTTTTGGGGTTATATGTCGCGGTGTCTCGGTAATCAGCTACCAATAGCCGAATGGGTAAACCTTGACAAATATCACTCGCGTATTTCATTTGTTCTCTGGAAATATTAATGGCAGTCACTGTTGCTTGATAATGAGTTGCTGCAAATCGCGCAAAGCCACCAAAGCCACAGCCTAATTCCAACACGGTTTCACCTGGTTTTAACTCAAGTTTTTGGCAGATCAAATCGTATTTATCATATTGCGCTTTATCTAGGGTATCTGCACGTCGCCAATAAGCACACGTGTATGCCATAGATTCTCCCAGCATATAGCGGTATAGCATGTTATCCAAATCATAATGTTGTTCTGTCACCTGTTGAGAGCGATAGCGGGATTGTTCATTGATGAGAAAATGTCTCAACACAGATTTCATTACATCGAACGTGCGGTAAATCGAAGTAGGAGGCAGATGTCGGGTGATTCTGAAAAAGAGTTCATCGAGTGCTTGGCAATCCCACCATCCTTCCGTATAACTTTCTCCTGCACCGAGAGAAGGGTTCTTAAGAATACGTTGATAAGTACGTGGGTTATGAATCTGTATATCCCATGGAGCTGGTCCATTCACCTGAATTTCTGCAGGTGATAAGAGTTGCTCCAGTTTGTGTCGATATTTTTCCATACGATGAATTTCCTCTATACAATCTCAAGCAGGGCATTGATTTTTTTAGCACAAATAAAGTCGTTGAGCGATAAACCATGAATGGCGTGGGTAGAATACTCGATGATGCAATAGTTATAGCCGAGTTTGAGATCGGGGTGATGATTTTCTTGGTTCGCTACATGTGCGATTGCGTTGACGAACGACATCGTATGGAAAAAATTTTTAAACTGAAATTCACGGTGTAGAGTAGTGTGTGTGGAATCGAGCACCCATCCTGGTACTTGGATAAGTAGCGATGCGGTTGCCTGCGCGTCGAGAGGGGGGATTCCTCCTTCGCAAGGTGTACAATGTTGCTGATCTAGGGAATCTTGTTTCATAAGTAGCCTCCTTGAAATGGGTATGATACGCAAGGCTTGTCTTCTCTTCAATGGAGGTTTAAAAGTGGTAGCCAATACTGGTGCTGTGTGTCATCATCATGATCAAATTGTTACCGTTATAAATTAAGATGGGTGATAAGGAGGGTCTCAACATGAGCATCTACCGATGTGGATGGTTCCGTATAGCAGTTGTGTTTTTAGGGTTATGGGGGAATGTGGCGGTGGCTGGGCCAGAGCCGCAGAATGATAGCAGCACCAATGCGAGTAAACAGCAAACCTGTGTGTATCGGTATTTGACTTGCTTAGATGACTGTGATTATCGTCAAAATGTCGAAGAAGTGACTCCCTGTAAGTCCAACTGCAAACGTCAATATTCTTGTCGTCCGAAAAAGGTGGTGTTGCCACCGGGTGAAGATTCACCTCCGGGTTGATCTGTCATCGCGAGCCCCCGTCATTGCGAGGCCGAAGATGACAGCGGTGTTGATTTCTTTTTAAGCGAGCAAAACCAATAATTGCTGAACTTTACTTAGCCTCACTTCAGCGTCAGTCGTATCTATCGCGAAACGCAAACGGTTATTTTGTTGAAGGCGGTAAAGATCCGGTTGTTCACTGATGCAGCGCAATAAATGAGAAAGTTGAATAGTGGGGCTTTCGTTGAAATGGAAGTAACCATAATGAGCGCCGATTTCAATTTTTTGGATACCTAGTGGAGCTGCTATTTGTTGGATTTCAGTATAGTCGAGTAAATATTGGGCGGGTTTTGGAATCAAGCCAAATCGATCAATGAGTTCCGCCCTAAAATCTTCTAGTGCTTTTTTATCTTTGCAATGCGCTAATTTTTTATAAAGCAAAAGACGTGTGTGGACATCGGGGACATAGTCAGATGGTAGTAACGCACTGATGCCAAGATCGATATCAACACCGGAAGACAGAGATTTTTCAAAAGATAGGGTTTGTCCGGTTTTCAGTGCTTCTACCGCTTCATTGAGCCATTCTAAATACAAAGAAAAACCCACAGCATGCATGTGACCACTTTGTTCTGTTCCTAATAATTCTCCTGCACCACGAATTTCTAAGTCGTGAGTGGCCAATTGAAATCCTACACCCAGAGTATCGAGAGTGGTCAGAGCATCCAAGCGTTTTTTAGCTTCTTCTGTCAGTACTGCCTGAGGTGGGGTAAATAAATACGCATAAGCTTGGTGATGAGATCTTCCCACTCGACCACGCAACTGGTGTAATTCGGCAAGTCCAAAATGATGGGCTTGATCGATAATGATTGTGTTGGCGGTAGGTATATCAATGCCCGATTCGATAATGGTCGTGCAGAGTAATACATTGAATTTTTGGTGATAAAAATCCGACATCACGCGTTCCAGCGCGCGTTCTCGCATCTGCCCGTGTGCTATTTGTATGCGTGCCTCAGGTATTATTTTTTCCCATTTTTGTAAAGTAGCAGGCATCGATACCACATCGTTGTGAAGAAAATACACTTGACCACCACGTAAAATTTCTCGCAAAATTGCTTCTCTGATTAACGAAATAGTGTATTCGTGGACAAATGTTTTGATTGATAACCGCCGCAGAGGAGGTGTTGCAATGATGGATAAATCTCGCGTGCCCGCTAAAGCCATATTTAAAGTACGTGGAATAGGGGTCGCCGTTAACATGAGTATGTCTACGTGAGCGCGTAATGCTTTGATACGCTCTTTTTGCTGTACACCAAAACGGTGTTCTTCATCGATGATCAACAGACCTAAGTCTTTAAAAGAAATGTCGTTGTGGAGTAATTTGTGGGTACCAATGAGAATATCTATTTTGCCTTCGCTTAATTCTCGTAAAATCTGTTTACGTTCTTCTAGAGTTCGCAGCCGAGAAATGGCGGCTATTTTAACAGGCCAATCGACGAAGCGGTCTTGAAAATTATGCCAATGCTGTTCAGCGAGTAGAGTAGTAGGCACTAAAACAGCTACTTGTTTGTGGTTTTGTACGGCCAAAAAAGCAGCTTGCATGGCAATTTCCGTTTTACCAAATCCCACATCTCCACAAATGACACGATCCATGCTGCGTGGTGCGATCATATCGTGAATGACATTTTCAATCGCTTCTGTTTGATCGGGCGTTTCCTCAAAAGGAAAAGCACGCCGAAAAGCGTGATAATGATCATCCGGTGGGGAGAAAGCATAACCCGGAGTAGCAGCGCGTTGACTGTAAATTGCCAATAGTTCGGCGGCTACGTCGCGGATTCGCTGAGATGTTTTCTTTTTAATAGTATCCCATTGTGTGCTACCTAATTTTTGCAATGGGGCATGCTCAGCATCGGCACCTGTATAGCGATGAATAAGGTGAAGAGAGGAAACGGGCACATAAATTTTATCATCACCTGCGTATTGCAATGTTAAATATTCAGCTTCGTGTTGATCGGTGATAATAGTTTGTAATCCCTGATAACGTCCCACGCCATGCCGAATATGTACGACAGGTGCTCCGATGGACAGTTCAGTCAAATCGCGAATCATGGCATGGATGTCTGTTTTACGGTGGGTAACTCGATGCTGCAGCGTAGGGAGTTCCCCGAATAGTTGTGATTCTGTAATGAGTGCTAAAGGAGGTGAGTGCAATAGCCATCCTTCATCCAGCGGTGCTATGGTGATACCCACGGGATCTTTGCTCTCTAGAAAAGCAGACCAGTGGGGAAATACTGTAGGGGAAAGCGATATTGT
>Ga0155612_113_pt1 | contig 25777 bp, 23 predicted proteins | sample RifCSPhighO2_12_FD_107269 | JGI IMG/M metagenome (GOLD analysis project Ga0155612, IMG submission 107269) | Coxiella sp. RIFCSPHIGHO2_12_FULL_44_14 | reverse complement strand
TTCTGTATCTAAAGTGAAAACCACGCCACTGGAAGCCAAATCGCTGCGAACCATTTGCTGTATGCCAGCTGAAATAGCTACTTGACGATGGGGGAAATGGTGATGTGCACGATAAGCAATCGCCCGTTCAGTAAAAAGCGATCCGTAAACCCGTTTGACCGCCTCTAATACATTCTCTTCGCCCAACACATTTAAATAAGTCTCTTGCTGCCCGGCAAAAGAAGCTTCCGGCAAGTCTTCTGTAGTGGCAGAAGAACGTACAGCAACTGTCTGCTGCGGCGTTAGCCGCAATTGCTGATAGGCCTCGCGAATCGTTTCTTCAAGAGCGGGTGGTAGAGTCGACTGATGAATACGCTTACGAATTTCTGAACTCGCTTTTTTAAGGCGTGTGACGTTATTGATATCGATATCAACTAAATAATGATCAATTTTTTCCGTGAGCTGATTCTCCTGTAGAAACTGCCGATAGGCAGCGGTCGTAATTGCAAAACCGGGAGGCACTTTAATACCCGAGGGTGATAATTTGTTGATCATCTCCCCCAGGGAGGCATTTTTACCCCCCACTTCGGAAAGTTGCTTCAGCGTGATCTCCGTAAAATGTAAGATGGGATAGGCCATATCTCGTTCCTTGGCCTTCTGGCAACCAGCGCCCATGAGCGCGCTGACTAGGCACCCAGAAGTACTTAATCTGCTTTATCAGAATATCTTAATTATAACCCTAATTTTGCAGAGGGCCTGTTGACCACATGCCTTTTGCGAATATCATCAGGCTTCAAGGTAAGATAGGGTCCGAGGAGTGTACAATCTGATAAAACACTTCTCCCGACTTGATCATACCCAAGTCATGGCGTGCGCGTTCTTCGATAGCTTCATTGCCGCTTTTCAAGTCATGGATATCCGCCACCAGCACAGCATTGCGTTCTTTGAGGCCAGTATTCACGGCAGATTGCTCGGCCAACGCTCGATGCAGCCGATAAGCCATGATCACCCCACGCGGGGCAAACCATAATTCATACTGCAACAATAGAAGCAATGCCACTAATGTAATGACAATGGGTTTCATGACACACTTCCTTGTTTTAAACGGTGGCTTTCAGTTCCTCTAAAAATGAAAATGCCTTCCTCCCCGCATAAGGGGCATCCGCTCCCAATGCGCGCTCGATACGCAGCAATCGATTGTACTTAGATACGCGATCCGAACGACACAGCGACCCGGTTTTAATTTGTCCCGCAGCCGTGGCCACAGCGAGATCGGCAATGGTGGTATCTTCCGTTTCTCCAGAACGGTGAGAAACAATAACCCCATAATTGACGCTCTGCGCCAAACCAATGGTTTCCAATGTCTCTGTCAAAGTGCCGATCTGATTGAGTTTAATTAATATCGCATTTCCTATTTTTTTCTCAATGCCTTGCGATAAAATGTGCGAGTTTGTCACGAAAATATCGTCACCAACCAGCTGTATTGCTTTACCCAATCGCGCCGTTAATTTTGCCCAACCTTTCCAATCCTCTTCTGCTAAACCATCTTCAATAGAAATCAAAGGATATCGATCGACCCACGTGACCATTTTTTCGATTAAATCCTCGCTGCTGAGCATTGCTTTTTCAAACGTATATCGATGTTTGTTGTAAAATGCCGAGCTCGCCATGTCAATCGCTAAATAAACATCCTGGCCAGCACGATACCCCGCGGCCGTAATGGCTTCTAAGATCAACTCAAAAGCTGCTTCGCTGTGAGGTAAATGGGGCGCAAACCCACCCTCATCTCCCACGGAAGTAGACAATCCTCGCGACACCAACTGTTTTTTTAACGCTTGAAATACTTCCGCGCCACAACGCAGTGCATTAGCAAAATCAGGAGCTCCCACAGGTGCGATCATAAATTCTTGCACGTCTAAATTATTATTGGCATGTGTACCCCCGTTGAGGATATTCATCAAGGGAACTGGCATGCTGAAAGGCCCATCTCCACCTAAATAGCGATACAAAGGCAGTCGGGCCTCCTCGGCCGCTGCATAGGCTACCGCCAGCGACACACCCAAAATAGCATTGGCACCCAATCGATTTTTATTGTCAGTGCCATCCAACTCCAACATCAGGTGATCGATATCTTCTTGAGAAGCAGGATTTTGACCCAGTAACGCTTCGCGAAGAGGGCCGTTGACGTGAGCAACTGCCTGCAATACGCCAAGGCCACCGTACCGGCGAGGATCATGATCGCGCAATTCCAGTGCTTCACGAGCCCCCGTCGATGCTCCAGAAGGCACCGCCGCACTACCTCTGATGCCTGAAGACAACACAACGTCAACGGCAATCGTCGGATTCCCCCGCGATTCTAAAATTTCATAAGCACTGATATCCGTGATGGTCGTCATACTTTATTTTTGTCCTGCTATGTTTGCCCTTCCCTCCGTACTCTACGTACGGGGGGAAGGATTTTAGTATAGCATCTCATCCAGGATGCATTTCCAAAAATGCAGTACGTTTAACTTCTCGATCTAAAACAACCAATATTTCCAATAAAGCAGCCATTTTATTCAACGGCCAAGCATTGGGCCCATCACTCAACGCATGATCGGGATCCGGATGTGTTTCCATAAATACGCCTGCCACACCCGCAGCCACAGCCGCTCGTGCTAACACCGGCACAAATTCCCGTTGTCCTCCAGAATGAGTTCCTTGCCCTCCCGGCAATTGTACTGAATGGGTCGCATCGAAAACAATGGGGCAATGCGTGTCGCGCATAATAGCCAATGCGCGCATATCGGATACTAAATTATTGTAACCAAAAGAAGTTCCTCGCTCGCAAACCATAATGTGTTGATTCCCTGTCGCCCATGCTTTGGTAACGACTTGCTTCATCTCCCACGGCGATAAAAACTGTCCTTTTTTAATATTCACCGGTTTACCACACATAGCGACATTACGTATAAAATTACTCTGCCGACATAAGAAAGCAGGTGTCTGCAATACATCGACCACAGACGCTACTTCTTGCAATGGCGTGTCTTCATGTACGTCCGTCAATATCGGCACTCGAATGCTTTTCTTTACTTTTTCCAAAATCGCCAACCCTTTTTCTAACCCTGGGCCACGAAAACTGAGGTGTGAAGAACGATTGGCTTTGTCAAAGGAAGATTTGAACACAAATGGAATCCGCAAATGCGCCGTGATTTCTCGCAATTGTCCCGCGATATCGAGTGTCAATTGCTCACTTTCGATAACACACGGACCTGCAATTAAAAATAAAGGCTCATTCAAGCCCACTTCGAAATCCGCTAATTTCATCAGGATTCACCTTGAAAAGGTGCTATTGTAAACCAAGGTCTGCCATCAATGCTACACTGTTATCGCGCAGAAACACTGGTTTTTACTTTGGTAAACGCCAAAGCCGCTTCAATAAACCCGACAAACAACGGATGCCCTTCTAAAGGGGTAGACGTAAATTCCGGATGAAATTGAAACCCAATAAACCAAGGATGTTCTGGCAATTCCACCATTTCCACTAAACGACCATCGATCGAACGGCCTGATACCACCAAACCTGCCTTTTCCAATAAACCGATCCACTCATTATTCACTTCGTATCGATGACGATGTCTTTCCACAATCGTTTCTTTTTGATAAAGCTGATAAGCTAACGTTCCTGGTTTTAATCGGCAAGGCTGCCCACCCAAACGCATCGTACCTCCCAAATCACCTCCCGTTTCTCGTTTTTCCACTTCTCCTTCTTCCGTTTGCCATTCACTCACCAAGGCGATCACAGGGTAAGGTGTTTTGCTATCAAATTCCGTGCTATTCGCTTTGGGCATATGGGCTCGATGACGTGCAAATTCAATGATCGCTGTCTGCATACCCAAACAAATACCTAAATAAGGAATATTATTTTCTCGTGCGTATTGTGCCGCCAGCACTTTACCTTCAATACCTCGCGACCCAAATCCTCCCGGTACTAAGACGGCATCTATATTCTGCAATAATTCTGTACCATGTAATTCCAAGGCTTCAGAATCGATATATTCTACATTCACCCGAGTATGGGTTTGAATCCCCGCATGCACCAACGCTTCGTTCAGCGATTTATAGGAATCCTCAAGATTGATGTATTTACCCACCATAGCAATATTCACCGTGTGCAAAGGATGTTTGTGTGCTTCGACTACTCGTTCCCATTCACTGAGATCCGCTACTGCTGCGGGAATAGCCAATTTTTCACACACGCGAGTTCCCAAGCCTTGATTGCGCAAAATGAGTGGAATTTCATAAATGCTGTCCACATCCAATAATGAAATGACATCCGGTAAGGCTACATTGGTAAATAAGGCTATTTTAGATCGCTCCATTTGGGGCAACGGTTTCTCCGAACGGCACACTAAAATATCCGGTTGAATACCGATCGATCGCAGCTCTTTCACCGAATGTTGAGTGGGTTTCGTTTTAATTTCTCGAGAAGCTTTGATGTAAGGAACCAGTGTTAAATGAATGAATAAAGTCTGTTGGGGTCCTAACTCGCTGCGCATTTGACGAATGGCTTCTAAAAACGGTAAGGATTCAATGTCACCTACCGTACCTCCTACTTCTACCAAAGCAATATCCTTATCTCCCGCTCCATCACGAATTTTATGCTTGATTTCATCCGTGATGTGCGGAATCACTTGTACCGTGCCCCCCAAATAATCGCCACGACGTTCTTTGCGAATAACATCAGCATAAACACGACCCGACGTGAAATTATTTTTCTTGGTCATTGTCGCACGCACAAATCGTTCGTAATGCCCCAGATCTAAATCGGTTTCTGCACCATCTTCGGTAACAAATACTTCTCCGTGCTGAAAAGGATTCATCGTGCCCGGATCGACATTGATGTAAGGGTCTAATTTGATGAGCGTGATGTGAAGGCCTTGTGCTTCCAGAATGGCGCCCAGCGAAGCGGATGTAATCCCTTTTCCTAAGGAAGACACCACACCACCTGTGATGAAAATATAACGCGTCATGAGGTCTCCCGCTTTTGTACTAAAAACGGGAGACCATTGTATCAAACTTTCGCCGCTGGCGAAAGCACTGATCGTATGTTATGCTTTTTGAGTGGATAATTGGGTACAACAACCTCCTCCCAAACGATGGTATCGTTCTCGCTCCGAACGCTTGATCGCGGGAGTGTGTGGCGGGCTTGCGCGCTATTTTAATGTGGATCCCACGTGGATTCGTTTAATATTTCTGATATTGTTACTGGCCGCTGGCGCCACATTGGTGATTTATTTAATTCTCTGGATCCTCATTCCAGAAGAACCCACTTCATCATCGTTTAATTAAGCACAGGGGACGCCATGAATCTTTTTTCTGCTCCTACCATTTTGAAAGAAATGGCTGACACCTGGGATAAAGACATTATTCCTGAGCTCATGCGCTACATCAAAATACCCAATCAGTCGCCCCAATTCGATCCTCACTGGAAATCCAATGGTTATATGGATGAAGCCATGCAACTCATTGCCGCGTGGTGTCGAAAGCAACCCCTCCGAGACATGAAGCTTGAAGTGATTCAAAAGGAAGAACGCACTCCTTTGTTACTCATAGAAATTCCGGGATCCCTCGAGGAAACGGTGTTGCTTTATGGCCACATGGATAAACAACCTGAAATGAAAGGGTGGGAAAACGGCCTGGGTCCTTGGAAACCTGTATTGAGAGACCACCGGCTTTACGGCCGCGGTGGCGCTGATGATGGTTACGCTGTGTTTGCCGCTCTCACTGCGATTGCCGCTTTACAACGACATCGTATTCCTCATGCACGCATCATCGTACTCATCGAAGCCTCGGAAGAAAGCGGCAGCATCGATTTACCTTTTTACCTTCGACAGTGTCGGCAACAAATCGGGAGTCCTAATTTGGTCATCTGCCTGGATTCCGGATGTGCTAATTACGATCAATTATGGGGAACCACTTCTTTGCGTGGGCTCGTAGATGGCAAATTGACCATCGCCGTATTGAAAGAAGGTTTGCACTCTGGTGTCGGTAGTGGCGTAGTCCCTTCACCTGTCACGATATTGCGTCAATTGCTGGATCGCTTGGAAAATTCACGTACGGGCGAAGTACTGTTAAAAGAAGCAACAGTCGCTATCCCTCCTTTCTACATGCAAGCTGCACGAGAAATGGCGCAAGCAGTCGATGCTGCTTTTTATAGCGAATATCCCTTTTTATCAGGTGTACAACCAATTACCCCAAATACTGCTGAACTATTGCTCAATAAAACCTGGCGTCCCCAGCTGTCCGTGACGGGTATCGATGGGCTTCCCGCCTCTCAAGCAGCAGGCAATGTTACCATACCCGATATCAGCGTTACTCTTTCCCTGCGCCTTCCCCCCACGTGTGCAGCAGAAAAAGCGAGCCTTGCGCTGAAAGCATTGTTAGAAAAAGACCCCCCTTTCGGGGCCAAAGTTTCTTTTACCCCAAGATCGGCAGGACCCGGCTGGAAAGCACCAGAACAAAGCCCATGGCTCGCAGAAGCCATCGAACAAGCATCCCAGCAATTTTACGGGAAACCTGCCGCTTATATGGGTGAAGGGGGTTCTATTCCGTTTATGGGCATGTTAGGTAAAATGTTCCCTAAAGCACAATTTTTTATTACCGGAGTCCTCGGCCCTCGCGCCAATGCGCACGGACCTAATGAGTTCTTGCACATTCCCATGGTCAAAAAGCTGACGGGATGCATTTCATCGCTTTTATGCGCGCATGGTACCACCAATAGGCACCTCTAGAAATCCGATTTTTGAGACACCCTTATCGCAGCAGAAAATTGGCCAAGGAAAATTGGCCTCATTTATTAAACACTGAGACACAAAAATCGCCGATTGAGTAGCGTTATCTGCACCTCCGGCATTTCTTAGATAAGTTCATCACTTAGAAAAAAATGCTTTATTGATGATGCGATTAATGGATCTACTATTCCGTATTCGGAATTTTTGTCTTCATATAAATAGTCTTTTGCTATCAGTACCTTTAATGCTTTTATCACTGAACCACTCGTTGTTGCCATTTTTCGAACCGATTCTTTTGAAGTTAATCCCGTTTTTTGTCCGTGAGCAATAAAAATCAATAATTTCTTTTGTATTAGACTTAGCTTAGATAGATCTATAGCCGTTTTTGTCTTTTCTTCTGTCAAATACTTTTTCCAAATAGTCGTCACATCTTTCTGAGTAGGTGACGTTGTAGATTCGACATAAAGTCTCCCACAAACTAAATTAATATAGTAGGGATGTAATTCCGTCAATGCGAACAGTTCCCGATAGAGGGTGCTGGATAATGGACCACCCCATTTTTTCTGGGCGATTTTATTAATAAAATTGACATAGTCTTCTTCACTTATTCTCTCTAATACAATCTTGTCACATAACATATAAAGTGGTCTGGAACGATCATTAAAAACGGATTCCAATACATGCCTGTTACTGCCAGAAAATACAAAACTTAAATTTTTCGTTTTTTCAGCAACGTGTCTGATAGCACCCTCGATCCCTTTAGCGTTAGCGATAACTCCGATTTCTTGAAACTCATCAATAAAAAAAACAGCTCTTTTCTCTTTTTTCTCAAGTATTCTATTCAAAATAATAAGCGAATCTCTTATTGCCAAAGCGTCATCTTGGTTATTTTTTCTGCTCAATTCCACGGTAATGCCATCCGTACCAATTAACCATTTTGTGTTAACGTTTTTAAGAATTTCTTTCATCGAGGCAATAAGTTGTTCAGGTTTAGTAATAATCTTATTAATTAAGTTATTCACACCATTAATGATTTCTTTTGCAACAGTTGATTCATCAAGCGTGACGAATAAATCGACTCGTTCATAAGGTATTTGCAATTCCTTTAATACGTATAACACTAAACTGGATTTCCCATATCTTCTGGGTGAAGTCACAATAGTGCTTCTGCTTAACTCTATATTGGATTGTAGCTTCTTACGTTCCTGCGCCCTATTGCAAAATGCCTTGCCTTCTGCCAAGCCAAGTGGGAAATATTCCATAATTTATATCCGCCTTATGGGTATGGGTTAACTTGCCGTTAAGAAAGTTTCTGGATGGTAAGTTACCATTAGGCAAGTTTCAGGTCAAGGTTAATTTTGAAAGGCAACTAAAAGCAGAAAAGAAATAACTCCCCAGGCGTCATCCCGAGCGCAGCGAGGGATCTCGTCAATCAACGAATTACGACCAGCATAGTAGAATTGACGACAGACCTCTATTCTTCTGACTCGAGGAAACTGTAAAGCTTCTCCGCACGAGAAGGATGACGCAGCTTACGCAGCGCTTTGGCTTCGATCTGACGAATACGTTCTCGTGTCACATCGAATTGTTTGCCCACTTCTTCTAACGTATGATCGGTATTCATATCAATACCAAATCGCATGCGCAACACTTTGGCTTCACGCGGAGTGAGTGTCGCTAAAATTTCTTGCATAGCTTCGATTAAACCCGACGACGTCGCAAAATCCACAGGCGATGCGATGTTGGTGTCTTCGATAAACTCACCCAAGTTAGAGTCTTCCTCTTCACCAATCGGTGTTTCCATAGAAATAGGTTCTTTAGCAATTTTTAATACCTTGTGTATTTTTTCCTCCGGCATATCCATGTATTTACTCAATACTTCCGGAGTGGGTTCTTGTCCCGTTTCTTGCAAAATTTGTCGTGTGATCCGATTTAATTTATTGATCGTTTCAATCATATGAACTGGAATACGGATGGTTCTCGCCTGATCCGCAATGGATCGCGTAATCGCTTGGCGGATCCACCATGTCGCATACGTTGAAAACTTGTACCCGCGACGATATTCGAATTTATCTACCGCTTTCATCAATCCAATATTGCCTTCTTGAATGAGATCCAAAAACTGCAATCCACGATTAGTATATTTTTTTGCGATGGAAATAACCAACCGCAAATTCGCTTCGATCATTTCCTTTTTAGCGCGTCGCGATTTGGCTTCTCCGATCGCCACACGACGATTGATTTCTTTGATTTCATGAATAATCAAATTGCTTTGCTCTTCGATGAGTGCCAGCCTTTTTTGTGCACGATAAATTTCTTTACTATACCGCTCCAGTTTTTTGGCTTGCTCTGGATTATCTTTTTTATATTGGCTCAACCACTTGAGATTAGTTTCATTGTGCGGAAAAGAAGCAATAAATTTTTTACGCGGCGTTTTCCCTTTCATAACGCAATAATGCATAATGAGCTTCTCGTGTTCCCGCGTTTTATCCAACAATTTACGTAATTCGCTGGTTAATTTATTAAATTGTCTAATAGCCAATTTGAATGTTGAAAAATTTTCAGCCAAGTTTTTTTGATGTTTTAATGTGGCTGCTTGCTTTTTTCCGTACCGTTTAATACCCTGCACGTAACGCTCGTACAATTGCATCAACGTTTCTATGTGTTTTTTCACGACCGCTGGATCAGGCCCACCGTCGCTAAATTCATCCTCTCCTTCTTCAGCGGAAAATTTGACTTCGTCTTCGCTTAATTCCGTCGGAATAACATCGGTAGATTCCTCGTCAAAAAAGCCGATGACCAAATCACTTAACCGACCTTCCGTCGCTATAATATGCTCGTATTCGGCGATAAAAGCGGCAATCAATTCAGGATATTGCACAATGGCACCCATCACTTGACGAGTTCCTTCTTCAATCCGCTTAGCAATCACAATTTCACCTTCGCGCGTCAGTAATCCTACGATACCCATTTCACGCATGTAAATACGTACAGGATCAGTGGTCCGTGTCTCCGTCGCCAACACTTCGGCCACGTCTTCATTAATTTCATCCGGTGGAGTCTCTTCCTCCAACAGTCTTGAATCTTCATCTGGCGGCACTTCGTAAACCTTAATGCCCACTTCGGACAAACGGCTAATAATGCCTTCCATTTGTGCTGGATCCGTGTAATCGTGTGGTAACAGCGTGATAAGATCTTCGTGAATTAAAAACCCTTTATTTTTAGCTTCCTCCATGAGGGCATCAAACCATTCCCGTGAAGATGTTTTACTCGTATCCATTTCCGCTGGAGGAACGCTTTCGTCTAGTGCCTCTTTTTTAGTGTCTGCCATCGCCTCGGAAGTTTCCGAAGTTAATTCCTCAGGAATCACCTCGAGGCTTTCGGGTTTGATTTTTTTCACTGTTTCGAGGACTGTTGCACTCGCTTTTTTCGGTGTTTTTTGTTTGACTACTTTGAGGCGTGATTTTTTCGCCGCATTACTAGACGGTTTAGTCAGTACTTTGACTTTTTTCTGCATTTTTTTAGTCTTCAGCGTTTTTTTGGCTGATTTTTGCATCGGTTGCGTACGTTTTAATGAGCTCGCTTTCTTCTTGGCCACCATAGATTAATTACACCTTACTCAGGATTATTGTTAAACAAAATCACCTTGCGTTCAGCGCTTTGGCCAAACGGCGATATCATCTGTATATTGCAGAGCAGGACATTCTACTGATAATGCTTGACTTAAGCCAGTATTTCGTTTTGCTTCCCCCCTAATAGGTGGGGGCTCTCAGAGAAATCAGCCTGCTTCATCGCGCCGCAGCAATTGACCTAACTTCTGTTTATCGGCCAAGGTCGAGCTGCCTGTCTCGATTTTTTGGTAGAGCTGCTCTTTGACAGAGTCGTCTTTTTGTGCTGTCAATCGCATCAAGGCATCTTGGAACTCCAACAGCACCCCCTCCGCCGGAACCAACAATTTTCTAGCGGCTAACTGCGCCAGCTGCTGTTGGTCTCCATCCTGATCGCACATAGCCATCAAGCTACCGACAGAACGATGGGGTGTGTTTTGCAAGGCATTCCATAGCCAACTCAGCAATGTCCCTCCTTCTGAATCGATGCCTGATAAATCCATCGTCGCCGGCACTTGATGAATCAATTCAGGCTGATGTAACAAAAAAGCCACTACCTGCAATGCCAGTGGCAATATGCCTTGCTTTTTTCTCTGTACCATCTGACTGGTTGATGCAGGCGGGGAAGCCTGTAAAAGATGCTCCAAATCCTCGGCCGTCACATGTAACAACGCTGTGAGCTCCTGCGATAATAATTCACGAAATAATCCCTGAGGCATGGTGTTAAGATAGCTGTAAGCTTCTTTAGCCAATCGCGCTTTATCATCGAGGGACCGCTGGGGTATCCGTTCCTGCAACTGTCTGAAAAAGACAGTACTAAGAGCTTCCGCCGTTTGGATTTGCGCTTCAAACGCTGTTTTACCTATTTTACGGATCCAACTGTCAGGATCTTCCTGGGGGGGTAAAAACATAAAGCGAATACAGATACCATCTCGTAAAACAGGTAAACTGATCGTCAACGCCTTCCAAGCCGCACGCTGGCCCGCTGCATCTCCATCCCAACAAAAAATCACTTCATTCGTATAGCGCAGCACTTTTTGTAAATGCCGCAGCGTGATAGCCGTACCTAAAGTCGCTACCGCATCGGTAATACCATGCTGATGCAAAGCGATCACATCCATATAACCTTCTACTAAAATAATCCGAGGTAACGAACGATTTACCTGATGCGCTTCATACAGTCCATAGAGTTCGCTCCCCTTATGGAAGAGAGAAGTCTCTGGTGAATTTAAGTATTTCGGTAATTCATCCCCTAAAGTACGCCCCCCAAATGCAATGACACGCCCACGAATATCCCGGATGGGGAATAGAATGCGTTGTCGAAAGCGATCGAAATAGCGTCCTCCCTTTTGAAGAACTAATCCTTGGTCCACAAGGTCTGCCAACCGTGCAGGATTCTGTTCACTGTAACGTACCAAAGCATCCCACTGATGACCGGCAAATCCGAGCCCAAACCGTTGAGCCGTGTGCCCATCCAAGCCCCGAGATTTCAAATAGGCAATGGCTTCGGGAGATTGTCGTAAGCTCCGTTGATAGTAACGGGCAACCGCTTCTAACGTTGCATAGAGCGTCTGTTTTCGCTGTACCACAGGGATGGCTGGAGTAGCGGTAGCAGTACGAGGTATCTCTAAACCTAAACGAGCAGCCAAGTGAGACAACGCCTCTAGGAAAGTCATTTTATCAAATGCCATTAAAAAGCCAATGGCGTTACCGTGCGCTCCGCAGCCAAAGCAATAGTAAAATTGCTTGTGGGCATTCACCGAAAAAGAAGGTGTTTTTTCTTCATGAAAAGGGCAACGTGCTAGATAATTAGCGCCTCGTTTAACGAGTGATACGCGATCCCCGATGATAGTAATCAGCTCTACTCGTGCTAAGAGGTCCTGAATAAAGGCTTGAGGAATTCGGCTAGGCACCGCCATGCACTCTGCAGTTCGACCCTACAGACCATCACTTAACTGAGACGATCTTTGACTTTAGCACTCACAGTACTCAAATCAGCACGGCCCTGCAACTCTTCTTTGAGGATACCCATGACCTTGCCCATATCTTTCATGCTGCCCGCCTGAGTGCGGTCAATGGCTCGCTGGATGGCAGCATCAATATCGGCAGCAGTCGCAGGTTGTGGCAAATAGTTCTGCAACACAGTGATTTCATCCGCTTCTTTTTTAGCGAGATCGGCACGGTGCCCCTGTTCGTACTGCTGAATAGACTCACGTCGTTGTTTAATCATTTTTTCGATGACACCGACCACATCGCGATCGTTCAAAATCGTACGACCATCGATTTCTCGCTGTTTGATGGCAGCTATCAATAAACGCAAGGTACCCAGCCGTTCTTTATCCTGCGCGCGCAAAGCAGCGACCATGTCTTGCTGGATCGTCTGTTTGAGCGAGTGAACGGTTGCTTCTGTCATACTGCCCTTACTTAATGCCGTGTGCGCTCGCGCTCCAATATTTCCTTTTCTTTCTGTAGCTTTTTAGCATAGCGCTTAACAGCCGCTGCGCGTTTTCTTTTACGCTTGCTCGTGGGTTTCTCATAGTACTCCACTTGCCTCAGTTTGGTGGGGATGCCCGCTTTCTCACAGGCACGTTTGAAACGACGCAAAGCTACGTCGAAAGCATGATCATCGGGTATGTCTATCGTCGGCATAGCGGTAAAATCACCTACCTCACTCGTTAAAGTTTAAAGAGAGGGAATCTTAATGGGTTTAATCTCAAAATGCAAACACCTTAGGTTTGCTGGTGGCTTTATTATTGTCTTATTTCATGTCTCAAAAACCCGCAGTCGCCACACTGCGGGTTTTTATTTCGTTCTTCGCTTTTAATGCAGCTCCCGCTGTATCATTCCGGGACCGCTCGTACTCCATTCACTGCGGTCGTCATTCATCATGGTATGACCCGGTATGGTTATAGTCGCATAAGAAGCGATAATCAATAATGTCATCACCAAAATACCCCATTTTTTAAAACGCTGTTTCATTGCTGTGTCCTCCTGAAAACTTTTCTCATTCACGGTTTCAGTGTACAACAAGTGGACAGATCAAAAAATGGACAAGCTCGCTTATTGGTGTGAGAGATTGCCTACAGCCACAAAATGGGAAGCGCATTCCATTTTACTCTTGCCTCTCTCCCCTCTCTTCCTTTTCCACCGGCACCTCGACTTTGGCGATTAACAAGGGAGCAGGTCGGGGTTTGAACGCCCAACGGGAAAAAGTGAAAAACAGCAGATTTCCCAACACACCCATTACAATCCCTTGAATATGATAGGGGTTATGCAATCCATACGACCAAATGAGCAACATCATCACACCCCCAGAAGCCCCGATAAAAAAATCGCGGGGTTTAACGCTCGTTCCCAGTAAAAAAGCGGCTGTCGGCACTAAAATGATGGGCGCCCAAAACTGATAAGCCGTCAATAAGACATCCAATACATTTTTAATGAGCAACGCGAAAAAAACAGATCCTATACCCATGAACACAGTGACACTTTTAGCCAACCGCAATAATACGGTTTGATTCACGCGATGTCGCGATAACGGTCGGATCATATCGTTTACAAACGAAATAGCACCCGCATTTAAAAAACCTGAAGCCGAAGACATAATAATGGCTAAAATACTCGCGATCACAAACCCACGTAATACTACCGGCAAAGCCACTTGAACCACATAAGGCAGCGCTAAATTAGCATCAATCGCAGGATTTATCGCATAAGCGACCAAACCGATAGCCCCTGCAATCAGGAAAAAAGGGATCGATAAAATACCGCTCGCCAACGTACCTCGCTGCGTTTCTTTGCAAGTTTTCGCCATAAACAAACGCTGTACATACGGTGGTACCAAAGTTTCTCCCAGCATAAAGGTGATAAACAGCGAGGCAAACAAAAGTCCCGCCTGAGGATTCGACAAAAAAGACAGCTGGTGCGGGGGAATTTTTTGCATCCAGGCTGAAAAACCACCCACGTGATGAATACCTACCCACAGCGTCAAAGGTATGCCTATCACCAACACTAAAAACTGTAGAATATCCGTATATACGACTGCCCGCATACCTCCCAAGGAAGAATAAAGAATAATAATGCTAAAACCGATCAAAATACCCCACAGGGGACTGACATTGAAAAAAGTATGAAAAACAGCACCCATCGCACCTACTTGAGCACCCAAAACACCTGTGCATAAAATAACACCCAATAAACCCGTGATGACTTGTGCCCATGCGCCATACCCTTTAGCCACAATGTCACCAATCGACAAGCAATCATAGTGTGCATTCATGCGGGGCGCGATAATTTGTGCCACTAAAATTTCTTTGAGGCTAAACCCTAACAAAGCAAATGCATAAATCATGCCATCACTGAATACTTTGGCTGCATTTCCCAGTGTAAATCCACCGCCGATAAAAGAAGCAGATAACGTCGCAAAAATAACAAAGCTACTGAAAGCACGATAGCCCACTGAAAAGCGCTCAAAAGTGCTGATGTTTCTGCTAGACAGCGTGCCAATGAGCACATTGGCTACGAGGAAAATAACGATGATGACAATGTCGATTCCCATAGGTTTGCTTCCTTGTCAATGGGGATTATAGGATATGATAAGTGCGCTTCTCTGTAATGATTTTATTCAAGGTGATATCCCAAGAATCAGGTTCAATGGGCTCCACTTGTTGAAAGTCATAAGCGAGTCCAATAAGCAAAGGCCGAGTGCGACGAGGAGTTTCCAACAAAAACGCAAACGTGCGATCATAATAACCCGCACCACGGCCGATACGATGACCATATTCATCAAAAGCGACTAACGGTACTAAAACTATCGCTAACTCTTGTGGCGCAATGCGTTGTTGATGCGTGATATCAGGCTCTGGAATTCCGTAACGATTAGTGATGAGCGTATCACCGGATTGATACGTATAAAATTCTAACCGATGTGGGTTATGTAAATCCAACACAGGGAGGTAATAATATCTTTTTTCTTCCGTTGTAACGGTATGAATCATCGCGTGCAAATCCACTTCGTTGTCATGTGCCACGTAACACGCCAGATGGTGACAGCTTTGAAACTCAGGTAATGCTAATAACTGCTGCATGATTTTTTCCGCAGCAATGGTCTTTTCTTGAAAAGATAACTGATGTCGTTGTTGACGAAGTAATTGACGAATATGTTTTTTCTGTGCAGATGTCATGACGATAATGCAATAAAAACCTCCATGATATCGGCAGGTGCTTGTTTGAACCCGAAGGTTCAGGTGGGAAAGGCGGGCGTCGCATCAGGCTTCCCACTCAGATAATGTGGGCCTGCACAACAGCAACGACCACGAGCCAACCCCTTAATCAAGCGTATCGGTTCAAAAACAGGAATCCTGCTCGATAGTCACAGAGGATACTGTCATTATACAACAATTTCATCGGTGGCAGTAAGAAAATTTTCGATACGATGTTGCAGATCACGAATGCGTTGACTGAAGAAATCGATGTAATTGTTTTTTTGTCGTTTTAATTGCATTAGCTCATGACACAAATTCAATGCGGTCAGTACTGCAATGCGGTCAGTGCTAGCGGGATTGGTTTGCATCGCTTTTTTCATCTGCTCATGAACATAGACAGCTGATTCTTGCAGCGCGCTGGTTTCATGGGGGGGGCATTTGATTTGATAATGGCGATCCAAAATCTGGACAGAAATGGTATGATTGTCCGCATCCGTCATGACAGTTCTCCCTTTAATTGGGTGATGATGTGTTTCACTCGAGAAACGGCTTTGCGATTTTTTTCCAGCAACAACGTTCGTTTGTGAATACTATCGGAAAGTTTTTGTCGTAGAGTAATATTTTCTGTTTTCAAATGCTCTAATTGGTGCAACAAGCGATCCACTTGCCGCTCCAAGCCACTGAGTTCAATGGTATTCATGGTAGAGGCTTCCCTGTTCATATGTCCTTGTAAAAACCTGAGGGATACCCTCAAAGAATAGTGGGTTGAGTTTCCAAGGTCAACTGCTACTGTGGATAGAGTAGCCGTCATCCCGACGAAGGGTATTACAAAGGCGCTACCGCTTTTTTTAACCACTGTCTTGCTGCAGCAGGTAAATCATTCATCAGAATTTGTCCTATGTGCTGATGATAATCATCGATCCAACGAACCTCTTGTGGGGCCAGTAGCGATTTATCGATGAGCTTATGGCAATAAGGCACCCACGTTAAATCTTCAAATGTGTAGAAAGGCCCATGGCCCGTCAAGCTGTCTGAAGGTTGACAGTGTTCTTTCACCAAGCAAAGGTTCTCGATGCGAATCCCATAGTGATTTTCGAGGTACACACCGGGTTCGTTGCTCACGATCATGCCAGGCTTGAGAGGGATACCGGTGTTGCGTGATGTGATCGCATGAGGTCCTTCGTGCACACACAAATGAGCACCCACACCGTGACCTGTGCCATGTCCATAATCTAACGCTTCTTGCCACAACGGCATGTGCGCCAACGCATTGATATGTTCACCACAAGTGCCGTCGGGGAAAATCAGGTGGCGTATGGCCAAGTGACCTTTGAGCACGAGCGTGTAATGGCGCTTTTGCTGATCGGTGGGCTGGCCTAAGTGAATGGTTCGAGTAATATCGGTGGTTCCTTCATGGTACTGCCCCCCTGAATCGATGAGATAGAGTGAACTATTATCGATAGGGATATCGGTCTCTTGGGTGACAGCATAATGGACGATAGCTCCGTGTGCGGCAAATCCGCTGATAGAAGGAAAGCTCAAATCCAGGCATTTTGGGTTATTTCGGCGAAACATTGCTAACTGATGAGCTGCTGATAGTTCCGTCACACCCTCTTGCCAATGTTCTTCCAACCACTGCAAAAATTGAATGACAGCCAATGCGTCAAGGCGATGCGCTTCACGTGCTCCTGCTTGCTCAACCGGATTTTTAATAGCCTTCATCAGTGTGATGGGAGAAGCCGTTTTTAATAAAACAGCGTTTTGCAATTGTTGTTCCACCCACCAACTGGCCGTATCAGGATCTACCCAAACCATGCCTCGCAAAGCTTGTAAAGCCGTGGGAAAGGCGTCATACGGGCTGACATCCACGTGTTGTTGTTGAAAATAAAGTCGATCTTCGTCAGTGATTTTGTCGAGATTCACAAACAAAGTCGCTTTATCTTGCGTGACGATGACGTAGCTAATCACTAATGGATTGTAAATAACGTCATTACCCCGAATATTCAATAACCAAGCAATCGCATCTAAAACAGTGATCGCGTGGGCAGTCGCATTTTTTTCACGGAGGGCTTTGCGCACCATGGCTAATTTATCGCGAGTACTGCACCCCGTATAAGCGATATCCTCAATGCGAATGGGTGTGCACGGTATCTTGGGCTGATCCTGCCATAAACTATCCACCCAATTCTCTTCGATACTCCGTAATTGACCGCCATTGTCTTGCAGAGCAGATTGAATCCGTGCCGCTTGAACCATGCTAATCACCTTGGGATCTGTGGCACCAATCAGCGGTTGATGGTGTGAGTTCAACCAGACATCAATAGGAGATGTTTCCCCCTGTCCTATTTTCATGAGTTGATAAAGAGCAGGATCCAATTCTTGGGTGGCTTGTAAAAAATATCGAGGGTCTGTCCACAAATAAGCTTTATCACGACCTACTAAAACATCACCAGCAGAACCGGTAAAGTGGCTGATCCAGGCACGTCGTTGCCATACGGCAGGAACATATTCATTTTTGTGGGCATCTGTTGAAGGAACATAGTAATAATCGACCTGATGTTTTTCCATCAGCTGCCGTAACGCCTGTAGTTTTTGGTGGATGTCGGTGTTGTGGTGCATGGAGTTACTCCTGCTGAAATCTTTCATCATAGTACTCCATCACGCCTGTTTTTCCGAATGTTTTAGGGTCCCCAATGAAAAGGGGGCGTTTTTTGGTATGATGGATCCATGAAGGAACACAAGGACTATGACATCATCGTGATCGGTGCCGGATTGGTGGGCGTCAGCTTGGTGGTAGCGCTACAAAACCAAGGGTTGCGCATCGCTCTGTTAGAAAATCACATCCCCATCGCCTCCCCCCCCTCGTTCGATATCCGCCCTCTTTCATTATCTTATGGCAGTGTCCTCTTATTGCGTACTATGGGTATTTGGGAGGGATTAGAATCTCTTGCTTGTCCCATTGAAACTGTGCACGTATCACAACAAGGCGCGTTGGGTGCTTTGCATTTTCGTGCGTCAGAACACGGCGTTCCTGCACTGGGTTATGTGGTTCCTTTGGGAGAACTACAACGCGTGCTGTATCAGCGTGCTGCTTCACAGACGTCAGTCGATATTATTCCCTTACAAACCATCACGAGCGTGCATACGGTAGCGCAGACTGTGCACGTAGACATCAGCACTGTGACAGAAACGCGTACACTACAAGCCAATTTGTGTATCGCAGCAGATGGGACAGACTCTACCGTACGTCAATTATTAACGATTGGCACAGTACAACGAAATCCCTCCGAAACGGCACTCACAGCAGAGTTGCATTTTTCAAAATCATTACCGTATTGCGCATACGAACGATTGACTCGCGAAGGCGTATGGGCTCTTTTACCTTTAAAAAACCCCCAACGCTGTCGCTTGGTGTGGAGTGCCCCTCAAGAAAAAATAGAAGCAGCTATGCATTGGGATGAGGAAACATTACGCGTACACGTGCAGCAAATTTTCGCGGGCTATCTCCCCCCATTGCAAACGCTGCAACGTGGTGCTGTGTATCCTGTGCGATCAGTCCATGCAACCGAACTGGGTCGTCCGGGGATTATTTTATTAGGCAATGCAGCGCATACGCTCTATCCTCTACTCGCACAAGGATTTAATTTAGGGCTGCGCGATGCGGTTTTTTTAGCCGAAAAAATAATGCAAGCACGTGCCGCCGTACGATCCTTAGGAGATGAGCAGTTGCTCCATGAATACGAAGCAGCACGGCGTGTTGATCAGCGCTGGATGCGGGGATTGACGCTAGGGATGCACGGCGTATCGGAATGGCAATGGCCCTTCCTGAATCGCGGATGGGGTTTGGGGTTATTGGCCATCGATGGATTATGGCCTGTGAAAAAGCGTTTGGCAGCGCGATTGATGGGTTTGCGTGGACGCCAGCCTCTGCTGAAGGGCGTTCCTAACTTTTATTCCCAGGGAGCATGAAAAACCATGGCCGTTGCAGAACATCCTGTGGTCGTCATCGGTGGTGGTATAGTGGGCTTGTGTTTTGCCCAATTATTGGCAGAAGCACAACTTCCAGTGGTGGTGGTGGAATCTCACCGACCGACGTTACAGTGGGACCCCTCCTCTCTGGACGCCCGCGTCAGCGCCATCAACGCTGCCTCACAACGTTGTTTAGAACGTCTAGGCGTATGGTCGCGCCTTCCTACCCAATCTTATTCCCCACTATCCGCTTTATGGGTTTGGGACGGCATCAGCAAAGCAGAAATTACGTTTGACAGCGCGGAAATAGGAGCTCCTGCACTAGGAGCCATCGTAGAAAACCGCGCCCTGGTTCGCGCGCTCTGGGAATCACTACAAGGTCATTCGTGTGTGGAATTATTGTGTCCTGCCACACCACAAAATCTGGCACCTCATGCAGAAGGATTACTCTTAACTTTGCACTCAGGACGAGCCATGGTAACTCCTTTGATCGTGGGAGCAGATGGTGCGCATTCGTGGGTCAGTGAACACATGGCGAGCGATAGGCAAACAGGCCACTATGGACAAAGCGCCATTGTGGCCGTGGTGCAAACAGAAGAACCCCACCAATGCACCGGTTGGCAAGTGTTTTTGCCAACCGGCCCTTTAGCATTATTACCTTTGGCAGACAAGCATCATTGTGCCATCGTTTGGTCAACGGATACGGCACAGGCTGAACATTTAGTGCATCAAGACACATCTGTGTTCAATGACGCTATCCATCAGGCTTTTGGCGTCCGTTTGGGAGACATCCAATTACTGGATCAACCCCGCGCTTTTCCATTAATCATGCGCCATGCTCAACATTACGTTCAACCTCACCAAGCGCTGATCGGCGATGCTGCTCATACGCTACACCCCCTCGCTGGTCAAGGAGTCAACTTAGGCATCAGAGATGCTTTCTGTCTGGCGCAGTGCCTTATTGAGACATCTCAAGTAGGCAGTTGGCGTGCGCTTCGGCGTTACGAACGCTCGCGCAAAGGAGATAATACGCTGATGTTGTGGGCCATGCGTGGATTTAAAGAGCTGTTCGGTAGTACATCTCCGTGGGTAGTACAAAGTCGCTCTCTGGGCTTAACACTCACCGATCGTTGGCAGCCCTTGAAAAACGGTTTGATGCACGTGGCGATGGGGGAATGGTGTCTTTAAGTTCATCTTAACCATCTCACGACCAATCATTGAAAGATTTTTCACTTCTTTGGGCAAAAGTGTTGTCTTTTAAAGACCAACCTCGTATACAAAGACAATTAAATTTTGCGAAGATGGGCAGTTATGAAAAAATACATGATGGGGAAAACATATGCATCGGACGACCTGCTCTTTGGGACGTCGCCAACAAAAAAATCACCTCTGCTTCATCGCCAAAATTATTATTCAACAAAAACGAATCCTACTGGAACTTATGGTACTCATGCAAAACAGAAGAAAAAAGACAAAAAAACTAAAGGGCTATATGAGTTACTTGAAGCATGGCACACACAAAAGCAACTTAACTTATCAATGAACCAATATTTTCACAAGGATGTGCTTATCCTACTAATGAATATTCTACGGGAGATTGATAGCTTCAAAGCAATCTACAAAAATAACTCCTTACAGGCCCGATTTTTGTTGAGAGAGTATCTCGCCGATGTATTGGAAGAAAACATTAATTGCATCACAGTAACCAAAAACCCGCTCGCATCGCTCTCACTTGATGCAGAATTGATATCCAATCTTCAAACACTGCAACAGGTCACAATTGATTTGGAAATCCCATGGCTTTTCGAATTTTTGATTTCGAAAAATCCCTCGAAAGATGTAGAGCAAATAGCACAGCAATTATTACTGTTGGTAAATCCAATCCAGATGATCAATTACTTGCAAAATGAAACGAATACGCAATTGTGCCTAAAAAATCTGGGTAATTTACTTCAATATGCTCAAAACATGTTGGAAAGCGGCATAAAAATCGTTGATGCCGACCCCTCTCATGTACCTCTCACTGAAGAAGACATAAAAACTCTTAACAGTCTTCAATCTCTTCTATTGGAACTCAGAGAAGAACAACAAAAAAAACAATCCGAGTTACCAACCATATTGACTGTTGATCATAGTCAGACTACTGCCGCTTCACCAACAATATCTAGTTCTTTTAGCACATGCAGTTTTTTCCGTGCTGGATTTGTGAGAAGTGCCAGTGCACTAGGATCACTAGGATTAGGACTCATCGTCAACAGCGGGATGGAGGCCATGGGAGCAACAGATTTAATGCGTGTGACTTTTGGTCCTCTGGGAGCCCCTATACTCACTTGCCTATGGAATAATAGCTTAGTATTCGGGATCTACAAAATAGTATCAGCGATAACATCGCCAGATCGCAGTGATTTTTTGAATACTTGCCAGAACATGCCCCACTATGTGCGAAATAATCTCCACAAAATAGCTATTTATTTATTCTGGATTTTTTTCGTGGGTTGTTTTTTAAATTCGCCTGCCACTGTACTGTCTGATCGACCGGTGGGATTGGCACTGTATCACCACATGAGAGAATGGGCTCAGAGCCATCTCGATCATTCCTGGGCAGATTATCCCCTAATTTGGACCATTACTGCATGGGATAATCTAGTAGGAAATGGAATGTTCGGTACCATACAGGCGCTGATCGCACGACTATGTCACACTCCCGAAGAAGAAAGGCTACTGAATGCACCTACCACAAGAACTTACAGAACCGGGGAAGCTGAAATAACAGCCAGTGCGAGCATGACGCTGTGATGCCAACGACTTCATGGTGATAAACAAACAGTGGAAGAAAATTGAACAGATATAACGGTCCTATTTATTAATTCTATTTATTAAGGAAGAAAATGAGAGATAGCGATAGCGATAATTTACCCATAGTAACCTCCCTATTTACAAAAAACCCCCATACGAAAATTGTAGCGAATCCACACTCGCCTTCACCTTGGGATGATAAACCAACCCCTTCCCCCATTATTGCATCCAGTTTTCTAATACTCGGTCGAGAACCGATGTCTTGGTTAAGAACCTGGATTTCTGCGACTGTTGTGAGTGTGTCGGCGGGCTTGGGTTATTTTTATGGAATGAATATCGTTTCTTCGTTTTTCAACATCAAGGACTATATTTCCTCTCCCACCGTACATTTTGCTTTGGTGGAAGAAAGCTATGTGAAAGGACCCGTCGCTATTGCAACAGGAGGAATAGTGTATCGATTGATAGAAGAAGCGCATCGATTACTGCAATTGATATTACGATGGCGAGCAATTAGAGCAATAGAAAAACAAAAAGCACCCGGAGAAAATAGCCCCATTTTGTTAGAATATGTTTGTCCCTCTATTCCTGTAGAATCGCGTTATGCGATCAACCGATATAGGTTAATCACCGCGTTCAAACGAGTGGGAGGATTGTGCTTGGACATTGCCGCCATTCTGCTGCTGACCATGGCGCCCGGTTATATTCGCAGTTGGCTAAGCCTCACGTTTATGCTGGATCCTCATCAGCAGAATCAGATGACGTGGTATATTGAACCACCAGTACTGTTACTCACGGCTGCTGCTACAGGGCGAATCGTGCGGAATGCGCAAATAGCATCATACAACAGTTGGCAAACCGTCAGCGCCCCCAATAAAGTAGTGGTCTTAACAGAAGAGGATACAAAAAAAGAAGAAAGTAAAACTGCCATGTGTTGTTGTTAACAGTCATTTCAATAGGAAGCATCATGCCACCTATTATCCACAAAGAAACAACCTCCCCACATATAAACAAGGAACGATCGTGTCTGAAACACCACTTTATTCATGGCACCACAAAGCAGGTGCTTATTTGGTCGATTTTGCCGGTTGGCAAATGCCTCTGCATTACGGGTCTCAAATCGAAGAACACCATCAGGTACGCCGCACAGCGGGTTTATTCGATGTATCCCACATGGGTGTCGTGGATATTGAGGGAGCAGATGCGACCTATTTTTTACGGTATGTGTTGGCCAACGACGTGCAAAAACTACGAGTAGGTTCTGCATTGTACAGTTGCTTGTTGAATGAAACGGGGGGCGTGATAGATGATCTCATTGTTTACCGCTTAGAAAATCAACGATACCGTGCTGTGATCAACGCCGCTACCCGCAACAAAGATTTGGCTTGGCTGGAAAAATACAGCGAACAATTTGATATCATGATTACCGAGCGCACAGACATGGCTGTTTTAGCACTACAAGGTCCACAAGCACTGGCGATTGCTTCGTCCGTTTTAGAATCTGCTGTGATGGAACGAGTGAAGGCATTGAAGCCTTTTGAATTCGTGATGCAAGACAATGACTCTGTTTTGATTGCCAAGACAGGTTACACGGGAGAAGAAGGGCTGGAAATGATCGTGCCCGCAGATCGAGTGGTAAAACTCTGGAAACGTTTCATCGCACAAGGAGCTAAACCCTGTGGACTCGGTGCACGAGATACGCTGCGATTGGAGGCGGGATTCAATCTGTACGGTTCTGACATGGATGAAACTACTTCCCCACTCGTTTCCAATTTAGCTTGGACCGTGGCATGGCAAGATTCTGAACGAGAGTTTATCGGACGCAAAGCGCTTGAAAAAGAAAAAAAACAAGGGGCGCAAAAACAATTGGTAGGGCTCGTGATGGAGCATCCCGGCGTATTGCGCAACCACCAAACAATACAAATAGAGGGTGATGGCGAAGGAGAAATCACCAGTGGTGGATTTTCTCCGACATTAGGATATGCTATTGCCTTAGCACGTATTCCCATTACAGGAAGTAAACAAGGTCGGGTAGAACGGCGTCATCAGTTTATTCCTGTTAAAATTGTTAAGCCACCTTTTGTACGTCATGGTCAAAAGGTTTATCAGGAGTAAGGAGCAAATGCATGGCAGAATTTCCGAAAGAATTACATTACAGCCAAAGTCATGAATGGGTTCGCGTAGAAAATGATGACGTGGTGACCGTGGGTATTACGGATCACGCCCAACATTCATTGGGTGATTTGGTATTTGTAGAATTACCCAATTTAGAAGCGCATGTGGATGCTGGTGACGAAGTGGCTGTTGTTGAATCCGTTAAAACCGCAGCGGATGTTTATGCGCCCATGAGTGGAGAAGTGATCGAAATCAATGAGTCACTGCAAAATCAGCCTTCCGTCGTCAATCATGATCCTTATGGAGACGGCTGGTTATTTCGCCTACGCATCGATGATGTGAGCGAATTAGATTCGCTCATGGACGCTGAAGCGTATGAAACTGAAGTCAGTGAAAACGAATAACTGTTTAACCCAGAGGTAAGCGAGTGCCCTTCATTCCCCATACTCCCGAAGACATCAAAACCATGCTGGCGACGATCGGTATTTCCAGCATCGAACAATTATTGGATGAAATTCCGAAAGATTTACCCAAGGCAGCATTGACACACGTTCCTCCCGGTTTGAATGAACAAGCAGTCTCGCGCTTGCTGAGAAGCCGAGAGCCCCATCTAAAACTGGGTACTTGTTTCATCGGAGCGGGGGCTTATGAACACTATATTCCAGCGGCTGTCTGGGAAATCGCTACTCGGGGTGAATTTTACACGGCCTATACACCTTACCAAGCTGAAGCCAGTCAGGGCAGTTTACAGCTGATTTACGAATATCAAAGCATGATGTGTGCGCTCATGGGCATGGAAGTGTCCAATGCTTCTCTATATGACGGGGCCACGGCTTTGGCGGAAGCAGCTTTAATGGCGGTGCGCATCCAACGTGGAAAAGCCAAGCGTATTCTCGTTCCTGCTACCGTGCATCCTGCTTACCGCCGGGTGATGCAGACAATATTAAGCCAACAGCAGATCGCAATAGAAACGGTACCTTACAACCCTCAGCATGGGGTGACGGACTTTGCCGCCCTTAAGAATACGCATTCTACCGATTTAGCAGCGTTGGTGATCCCACAACCCAATTTTTTCGGTTGCCTAGAAGACGTAGACACATTAACTGATTGGGCCCATGCACATCACCTAGCGACCATTGCTTGCGTCAATCCTACAGCGATAGCGTTATTAAAAGAACCGGGAGCTTGGGGAGAAACGGGGGCAGATATTGTGTGTGGCGAAGGTCAACCACTGGGTGTGCCATTGGCTTCGGGCGGCCCGTATTTTGGGTTGATGTGCTGCAAAAAAACTCACGTTCGCCAATTGCCTGGCAGAATCGTGGGGCGTACGACGGAT